>OLGJ01000134.1_pt1 | contig 55997 bp, 46 predicted proteins | sample 1605431 | NCBI WGS metagenome assembly OLGJ01 (sample SAMEA3888920, study PRJEB22519) | human gut metagenome | biome: human gut; feature: human-associated habitat; material: faeces | place: Denmark | collected 2009
GCTTACCAAAGACTCTAACATTGAATTTTCCATGATGCAAAGATAAGATTTTTTTCTTTCTTTCCCCACTATTTATCGGGTGGGCCGTGTTTTCTTTTGGGGACAATAGAAATTTAGGGACAGTAGAAATTTAATTGGGATTTTTTGTTGCAATTCCATAGAAATCCCGACCATTTGCAATATGGAAACGAATCAATTGGAAGTGTTAGTTCGCCTAGTGCTGCCTTCAGAAATACTGATTCTGTTAGTATAGTAAGTGTTGAAGAATCTTCGACAGAGATTCATATTCACCTTGATGAATTTTGAATTATTGCTCTTTAGAATCGCAAAGCTCTACGGATACCCCATTAATTTCTACTGCGCCAAAATTAGCCTGCAATAGGTGGCTTTTGGGCTTGTAAAAGATCACTTTTGGGGTGATAAAAGATGGCATTTTGCGTATTGTACTCATAATAGTGATATTTAATCAATTTGAGCCCATACAAGGCATCGGTTAAAAGTGCATAAGTTGTATATCGTCCTATTCATGTGCATGTTTGAAGTAAGTTCGGTAAAGTGGTTATAAGGCTATGAATTTGCAAGGTTGTCTATTGAAAGCATTGACTGGCAAAGAAGGGTTAATTGTGTTTGAATTTTCAGAATGTGCCAAAATGAAAATATACAAATAGGGACATTGTTTCACTTTTCGACAAACGGCACGGACATTTGAGGTGACGTTACCTGTCGTTACGACTATATGTTTTTCAGACCTTAGTCTGCTTCAGAGGCAAATTTCTTTGAAAAACTCGTCAATTATATAATAAAGTTCTATAATTTTGTTTTCGATAATCATCGCATCTTTTTGTCGCTATTTGATTTTTACCTATAAAGATGCAAAAACAATAAAGTGATTACCCAATTTGTCTCTAATTAGAGTGTCGTTAGGTAAAATAATCTTTGAAAATGCGGTATTGAATATAAACTCATGTTAGGGCAGAAGACAGAGCAAAAAGGTCTTTCCTTTGTCTTTTTTTGTTTTATGTTTATGTGTGTGAATGTTTGACAAATAGCGTAAACGCTAACTGTTGCCTTAATCTGAGGTTAAGAGTATTTTATGTATAGTACTCTTGATGATTGTGTCTTTGCCTTGATATAAATAGCACAAAATAATATTGCAATATTATTTTGTGCTATTTATATAATTATGTACGAAGCTTTCAAGTGCTTCCCCTCTCAGTCCGATGTTTAAAACATTTCCTTTTTTGTCAACAATTATAGTGAATGGGATGGCTTGTATTCCATACATCTGAGCGGCACTGTTGCCCCAACCCTTAAGGTCGGACAATTGGATCCAGGTCATGTTCATTTCTTTTACGGCGTCTTTCCATTGCTCTTTGTCTTCATCAAGAGAGACGCCGACAATACCCAATCCTTGTTCTTTATATTTATTATATGTATTTACTAAATTAGGCATTTCTTGTCTACATGGACCGCACCAACTTGCCCAGAAGTCAATGATTGTTATTTTGTTTTTTGAAAATACGTCTTTTACAGATACCTGATTACCATTGATGTCTTCCATTACGAAGCTGATTTGTTCATACTGTGTTTCGCTTTCTTTCTGTTCGCTGATTTCTGTATCGTTGGACGTATTGTCGTTTTGAGGCGTGCCATTCTTTTGTGAATGGCACGCTGTCAAAAACATAATTATAATGGTTGAAAATGTTATCTGTCGAAATATTTTCATACTTATTATACTAAATATTGCGAACTGATGCTTTCGTTGTTTACGACTCTTCTGATTGTTTCTGCAAACATGTCTGCAACAGAGAGCTGTTTTACTTTTGCACATCTGTTAGAATATGGTATAGAGTCAGTGAAAACCATTTCTTCGAGTGCGGAGTTCTGAACTCTTTCGCTTGCAGGGCCACTCATTACACAATGCGAAGCGCATGCTCTGACGCTTTTTGCACCAGCTTTTTTCATTATGTCTGCAGCTTTTGTTATTGTGCCTGCAGTGTCTACCATGTCGTCAATGATAATTACGTTCTTGTCCTTGACGTCACCGATAATCTGCATGCTTTCAACAACATTTGCTCTTGCGCGTGTTTTGTTACATAAAACAAGAGGACATCCAAAGTATTTAGCGTAAGTATTAGCACGTTTACTTCCGCCTACATCTGGAGATGCAATGACCATGTCTTCAAGTTTTAGGCTCTGAAGGTATGGGAGTATTACACCTGACGCATATAGGTGATCCACTGGAACATCGAAGAATCCTTGTATCTGATCTGCATGAAGATCCATTGTTATGAGTCTGTCGATACCTGCTACTCCGAGAAGGTCTGCCACCAATTTGGCACCAATGCTTACACGCGGCTTGTCCTTTCTGTCCTGACGTGCCCAGCCGAAATATGGGATGACAGCATTTATGCTTTTGGCTGAAGCACGTTTGGCAGCGTCTATCATAAGCAACAATTCCATTAGATTGTCAGAGTTGGGGAATGTGCTTTGGACTAAGAACACGTCACGTCCACGTATAGATTCTTCATACGATACGGCAAATTCTCCATCGGAGAATTTAGTAATAAGAAGATTGCCTAGCGGACAATCAAGGCTTTGGCAGATTTTTTCTGCCAGGTACCTGGTGTTTGTTCCAGAAAATACCATAAAAGAGTTTTTGGCACTCATTTCTGTCTTTTGTTTTATTATTTATTATGATACAGCTTTTTTTAATTTCTCAAAATGGTTTATTAAATCTTTATAATCCAATTCATTGTGGATGTCAAACTTGTTCCATAGGTCATTGCATATGACAACACCGCCGAATCCAAGGTCTTTAGCGGCTTTTATGTTTTCCAAGCTGATGCCTCCTAAAGCGTAAACGTGTTTGTCAATGAGTCCCTTTTTCGCTGCGCCTTCTATGTCTTTATATGCAATGAGTTTATCTTCAGCATTTTTGTTATGGTTGTCAAACACATTGTATAAAAACACATATTCAGCTTTTTTCTTTATTTCATAGAGATCGTTTATGTTTGTACACGTTCTGCTGAATTTTCCTTTATAGTCTTTGGGAATTTCTTTTTCTTTATTGTCGATATGTATGCCGGCAAGACCATATTCATTTTTTAAATAATAATGGTCATGGACGGTTATTTTGTTGTAATAAGCTTCCGGTAAAAGCGAGAGCAGGCGTTCGGAATACATTGGTGATGCTCCCGGTTTGTATAGGTGCAAGTTGTCCATCCCTTCATCGAAAAGAGTTGTCAGGATCTTGTCTTCTTCTACAAAAAACGTAGGTTGAGTCATTATAACGAGTTTCATCGTTTATTTCTTTTTTTCAAATGCAAATGTATAAAAAAAAAGCCAAACCTACAATCTATAATGCAATAAAAATGAAGAATGTATTTTTTCGACAAATAATTATTCTTGACATATATTATTTGTACGGCATTTGGAGTAATTGTGATTAAACGAATAGGCTCGGAAAATACTTTTGGACATTAGCGTAAATCAATTGTATTTAGCATTAATATATCTTGTTGAGGCGTGTTGGTGAAGACATTGTTTGATTGATTTTGCAGAATAATAGTTTTGGATGGGTGTGATGAGTACGAAATCTTTATTATAAATGGTACTGAATGAAAAAAAATGTGTAAGTTTGCGGACAAAAAATAAATTCTTAGTATGACATTTGATTTAAATACGTTTGAAGGATTGAGTACTCCTTATTATATATTAGAAGAAAAGCGCCTGCGTGGAAATTTGGAACTGATAAAAAGTGTTGCAGAAAAAGCCAACGTTGAAATAATACTCGCGTTCAAGGCTTATGCTTTATGGAAGACGTTCCCTATCTTTAGAGAATATATAAAGGCAACAACGGCAAGTTCTCTTTATGAGGCGCGTATGGCTTATGAAAAGTTTGGAACAAAGGCGCATACGTATTCTCCTGCTTATACGGATTATGAAATAGAGGATATCTCGAGATGTTCAAGTTTTCTAACTTTTAATTCCCTGTCACAATATTCACGTTATGGGAAAAAGGCAAAAGAAGTGAATCCTGATTTGAATTTTGGTTTGAGGATTAATCCTGAATATTCTGAAATCGGCACGGATTTGTATAATCCTTGTTCGCCCGGTACTCGTTTTGGCATTACCGCAGATAAGATGCCTGAAGTTTTACCTGATGATATTAAGGGCTTTCATTGTCATTGTCACTGTGAGAGTGGAGCTGATGTTTTTTTACGTACATTAGGACATATTGAAGATAAATTCTCAAAATGGTTTGGGCAGATTGAATGGATTAATTTCGGCGGCGGGCATTTGATGACGCGAAAAGATTACGACGTGGATCTTTTGATTGATACTTTGAATAGATTCCATGACAGGTATCCTTTGCTGAAGATTATATTGGAGCCAGGAAGTGCTTTTGGATGGCAGACAGGATGTCTTGTGGCTCAAGTAGTAGATTTGGTTGAAGACAAAGGTATAAAAACGGCTATTTTAAATGTCAGTTTCACTTGTCATATGCCAGATTGCCTGGAAATGCCATATATGCCTGTTGTTAGAGGGGCAGATATTATAGAGGATGTAAATATGAAATGTTCGCTTGACGACGATAATGTGTATAGGTTGGGTGGCAATAGTTGCTTGTCTGGTGACTTTATGGGATGTTGGCGGTTTCATAATGAATTAAAAATAGGAGATAATGTCATATTTGAAGATATGTTGCATTATACAACGGTAAAAACTAATATGTTTAACGGAATCACCCATCCTTCTATAGCCATTATGCATACAAATGGAGAGTTTGAAATATTGAGGAAATTCACGTATGAAGACTACTTAAATCGTATGGATTGAAGAAAAAAACGATTTTTTTGAAAAAAAAAGTCCGAAAAATTTTGTGAGTTTCAAAAAAAGCCGTATCTTTGCACCGCATTTAGAGAAATGCTCCTCACTAAAAGGAATAAGCGGAAATAGCTCAGTTGGTAGAGCACGACCTTGCCAAGGTCGGGGTCGCGGGTCCGAGTCCCGTTTTCCGCTCATATTAAAAAAGAAAAATACAATCAATCATGAATTTATATTTGCGATATTTTGATAAAGAGACATTAGTAAATAATGTTGATGATGCTATTGCCTTTTTGGCTTCAATTGAGGAGGTCGGTATGAATCCTGATTTGGAGAATGACATTCGTGAATATGTTGCAAGCGATGTTTATTATCCCAAACGATATAAAATAAGACCAAGAGTTTATTTTATTATAATCAAAACAGAGGCTGCTACAATGTTAGATTTTAAGCAGAAAAAAGCTTTACGTTCAAATATTAGTGCAGCTGATGACCAACGTGATAATGTTTCTCCGACTATAGCCCGTCTTAATGAGGAGAGACCTGGTTGGTATGAAGGTTCATTAGACTTTAAACGTGTTGTATTGGTGCCCATTACAGGAAAGCACGAATATCGTGATACACATTTTGTAGCAAGCTGTAAAGCTGTTTCTGGCTTGGACTGCTATAATAGAATTGTTGAGCATCTTCGTGGACGTGTTGACAGTCGTAGTCAGTTTCCATCGGCTAAGGGAAAGAACTTTAAATTTAAGTATTTAGGTCTTTGGAAGTAGAGCTATGAATAAAGTAATGCTTATCGGTAATGTTGGTAAAGAGCCTGTCGTGCGTTATTATGATCACGATCAGGCCGTTGCAACGTTTCCGTTAGCAACAACAGAACGTGGGTATACATTACCAAATGGAACACAAGTTCCAGACAGAACAGACTGGCATAATGTAGTACTCTCACGTGGATTGGCCAAGATTGTCGAAAAGTATGTCCATAAGGGAGATAAACTTTATATAGAGGGCCGTATACATTATCGTACTTATGACGATGCAAAAGGACTTAGACATTACGTAACTGAAGTTTATGCCGATAATATGGAACTGTTAACACCAAAATCTGCAAAGGAAACAAATCAGACAACGGCAATTTCATCTGCTACTAATAATGAAGATGATGATGCACCGTTCTAGTTTTGGTTATTAATTTAATATTTCGTCTTTTATAATTTGAAGGCTATATATTTAAGGATATCAAAAGATATTATATATGCCGTTGTTCTTAAACGAGGAAATATTTCCTGATGTCAGATTGGGTATTTGGGCTATTAGTGAATCCTCTGATGATTTTTGGGCTTTATCGCCATATGTAGAGAGCTCGCGTAGTGAATTTAATGCTTTGTATAAATCAGAGCAAAGAAAGTGCGAAGTGTTAGCGGTGCGTTTATTGATAAAAGAAATTATTGGTGATAACGTACAGCTTTTGCATCAGGATAACGGAAAGCCATATTTGTCTTCTGGTATGAATATTAGCATAAGCCATACACGTGGCTTTGCTGTAATTATCGTTTCTCATAGTAAGCAAGTTTCTGTTGATATTGAATATTTCAGCAATAGAATAGAACGAATAAGGAGTAAGTTTATGCGTGATGATGAAAATGCGTCATCACAGGTTAAGTTACTGATGCATTGGTGCGCAAAAGAAACTATGTATAAACTGTTTCCAGAGGATAACTTGACCTTTAACAAAATGCAGTTATTATCTGTTGATGGAAATGATTCAACTGGGATAATAACTGCAAAAAATATCTTTAGAAATAGGAATGTGAGTGTTTATTATAGAACTTTCTGTAATTGTTTGCTCACTTATGCTGTTCTTTAGATTTGCGTCTTCTAGGCCTTTTTCTGTTATTTGATGGTTTGTCGCCCCGCTTTTTGGTATTTTTACCTTTAGGTTTTATTATCTTATATTCCGGAGCCTTGCCTAATCCTTTTGGCAGAGGCATTTTTTCAACTTCATATCCGAGGAATTTTTCGATTTGCATAAACCAAGATACTTCTTTGCCTCTTACAAGAGTGATGGCAATTCCGTCATGGTCTGCTCTTGCAGTACGCCCAATTCGGTGTACGTAATCCTCAGAGTCATGAGGCACATCATAATTGATGACCATTGATATGTCATCAATATCAATACCTCTTGCAACAATATCAGTGGCAACAAGCACATCAATTTGTCCACTTTTAAACATAAACATAACCTCATCTCTTTCGCTTTGTGAGAGGTCTGAATGCATTTCTCCGCTATTAATATGTATTGATCTGAGTGTCTTGTTTATGTCTTTTACTTTCAGTTTTGAGCTTGAGAATATGATAACTCTCTTATGCCCGTATTTTTTGAATATATCCTTTAAAACGCCTAGCTTTTGATTTTCATGACAGACACATGCAATCTGCTTTATTTTTTCAGCTGGTTTATTTACTGCTAATTTTATAATAGTCGGATTCTTTAATATTGTTTTAGCCAATTCCTCTATTTTGTTCGGCATCGTAGCTGAGAACATTATAATCTGACATGTCTTCGGCAACAGCTTTGTTATTGACAGAATATCATCGTAAAAGCCCATGTCAAGCATTCTGTCTGCCTCATCCAATACAAAGAAAGACACCTTACTGAAATCGACGTTTCCCATTGTTATGTGGCTTATGAGGCGGCCGGGTGTTGCAATTATTATGTCTGCACCCATTTTCATGCTACGACTCTCTTGCTCATATCTGTTGCCGTCGTTTCCTCCATATACAGCAACACTGCTTACATCCTCCATATAATAAGAGAATCCTTGCATAGCCTGATCAATTTGTTGTGCGAGTTCTCTTGTTGGACTCATAATTACACAATTTATTGAGTCGGCCGGGAAATTTTCTTCGTCAAGACGGCTCAATATAGGAAGAAGGTATGCCGCAGTTTTGCCAGTTCCGGTTTGGGCTATTCCAAGAACATCTTTTCCTTCAAGTATTTCGGGGATGCACTCTTCCTGTATGGGCGTACATGTTGTCCACCTCATGTCGTCGATTGCATCAAGGGTGTTATCGCTTAAATCTAAATTGTAAAAATCCATATTTATTAATTAGGGGCTTTACGGTAGCAGAAATATGCCACTATTGTGAAAACTATATTCGGAATCCATGCAGCTAGCATAGGAGGGGTATTTGCGTTTATCGCAAATGTTGCAGAAACTGTCTGTAACATGATGTATGTAAAACTGAGGGCCAGTCCTATGCCAAGATACATTCCCATGCCGCCTTTTCTTTTTCTTGATGATAATGAAAGACCTATAGTTGCTAGAATAAATGAAGCAAATGACGTTGCAATACGTTTATGGTATTCCACTTCATATTGCACAACGTTTCCAGAACCACGGTCAATCTGTTTGGTTATGTAGTCTCTAAGTTGCGGGCTGGTGAATGTTTCCTGCTGTCCTTTAGAGAATACAAGGTCTGTAGGTTCCATCATAATCGTTGTGTCCTTACTGGCACCACTGGTGATGGTTTCACGTAGTCCTTTCAGTTGGCGTATTCTCCAGTTGCTGACTTTCCAATGATATTTCGTATCTGATATTGTGTCATATTGTATTTCGGCTGCAGTAAGGTGGCTTACCAGTTTCTTGTTTTCAAATTTATCAAGACAGAATCCATAGCCTTTCTTTAGATTATTGTCATAATGCTGAATATAGGCAATAACACCTTTGCCTACCTGCAACTGTACGTTTTCTGCAGCTGTTATCTTTTTCTTGTTTTTATACATTGATTCGAAGTTCTGCCTGATGATGGTTCCCTTGGGGATTATATATGCTCCCAAAAAGAATGTCATAACAGAAATGATTGCTGCAGAAACCATATATGGCCGCATCAGTCGTTTAAAACTTACACCAGCGGCAAGCATGGATATGATCTCTGAATTACCGGCAAGCTTTGAAGTGAAGAATATTACTGCGATAAAAACGAACAGCGGACTGAACAGGTTGGCAAAGTATGGCACAAAGTTCATATAATAATCAAACACAATAGCTTTAATCGGAGCGTGGTATTGTGTGAACTTTGCCAAGTTCTCATTAATATCAAATACAATGGAAATTGAAATGATGAGAGCTATTGAATAGAAATATGTGCCAATAAACTTCTTTATGATATACCAATCCAGTATCTTCAGATGTCTGAACGGATTGAGATATTTCATCCAGTTAAGTTTCTTACCTAACCATGAAAATAAGGCGAATAACCATTTAAGATGAACTTTCATCCATCTCAATAATTTTAATATTCTCCTAAATCTTCTGATGTTCTTAATTTTCATCGTAAGTGTTATATGCGTTTGCCAAGTTGGTCAATTACCGATGATTTCCATTTAACGAAATCTCCGGATATTATATGCTTACGTGCATCTTTTACAAGGCGAAGGTAGAAGGCCAGGTTGTGAATGCTTGCGATCTGCATGGCCAACAGCTCTTGAGCCTTAAACAGATGATGTAAATATGCTTTAGAATATATCTGGTCTACATGACATCCGTCCGGATCGATCGGTGAAAAATCTTTTTCCCATTTCTTGTTTCGCATGTTCATTGTACCATTATATGTAAACAGCATGGCGTTCCTGCCGTTTCTTGTCGGCATGACACAATCAAACATGTCAACTCCGCGTTCGATGGCTTCCAGAATATTTTGCGGTGTGCCAACTCCCATCAGGTATCTTGGCTTGTCCTTTGGCAATATCTCGTTTACGACTTCAATCATCTCGTACATGACTTCCGTCGGTTCGCCTACGGCCAATCCTCCGATAGCATTTCCGTCTGCTCCTTTGTCTGCAACAAATTTTGCAGCATCACGGCGCAGGTCCTTGAATGTACAGCCTTGAACAATGGGGAACAGGGTCTGCTCGTATCCATATAGCGGTTCGGTTTCATTAAAGCGTTTGATACACCTGTCAAGCCATCTTTGTGTTAGCATTAGGCTTTTCTTGGCATACTGATAGTCGCTTTGGCCGGGAGGACACTCGTCAAAAGCCATCATGATGTCAGCGCCTATAATTCTTTCGGTGTCCATGACATTTTCCGGCGTAAAAAAGTGCTTTGAGCCGTCAATGTGCGAACGGAATTCGCAGCCCTCTTCTTTGAGCTTGCGTATTCCTGTAAGTGAGAACACCTGGAATCCGCCGCTGTCAGTCAGAATCGGTCTGTCCCAAGTATTGAATTTGTGCAGTCCACCGGCAGATTTTAAAATGTCAAGTCCGGGGCGAAGATACAAGTGATAGGTGTTGCCCAATATAATTTGGGCTTGCACCTCTTCTTTGAGTTCACTGAAATGTACGCCTTTTACACTGCCACATGTACCAACGGGCATAAAAATCGGAGTCTCAATCTGTCCGTGGCTTGTGGTTATTATTCCTGCGCGTGCATCGCTGCCGGTGTCTGTATGCTGTAATTCAAATAACATATATGTTTAATCTTCTATATCAAATGTTACTGGGTTCTTTACTTTCTCGTCAGTCAGGGCAAAGTCCCAGACATCTTGAACATTTTCAACAAAATGGAAATTAACCCCGTCAATATATTCCTGTGATATTTCTTCAATATCTTTTTTGTTGTCTTTGCACATAACGATTTCCGTTATACCGGCTCGTTTTGCGGCAAGAATCTTTTCTTTAATACCGCCGACAGGCAGCACTTTTCCACGCAGAGTTATTTCTCCTGTCATGGCCGTATTCTTGCGTACTTTTCTCTGAGTAAGTGCCGATGCAAGAGATGTTGCTATTGTAATACCTGCTGATGGGCCGTCTTTAGGCGTTGCACCTTCGGGGACGTGTATATGTATGTTCCAGTGGTCGAATATACGATAGTCAATGCCAAGCTTGTCTGCGTGGGCTTTTACATACTCTAAAGCCAGTATGGCAGATTCTTTCATGACATCTCCCAAGTTTCCTGTAAGTGTGAGCTTAGATCCCTTTCCCTTACTTAAGCTCGTTTCGATAAACAATATCTCGCCACCTACACTTGTCCATGCAAGACCGGTTACAACTCCTGCATAATCGTTGCCTTGGTATATGTCGCGATAGAATGGCGGATTGCCTAATAGCGACTCAATTTCTTTGGGCGTTATCTTATAGTATGGCAGTGTTGCCTCCTTCGCTTTCAGGTATGCCAGCTTGCGGAGCGACTTGTTAATTTGTTTTTCCAGTTGTCTTACTCCGCTTTCTCTTGTATATTGTTCAATTATTTTCTCAATGGCCTGTTTGCTGAACGTGAGTTTTTTCTCATCAGTCAGGCCTGTATTTTCTTTTTCCTTTGGTATAAGATGCCTCTTGGCTATCTCAACCTTCTCTTCTGTGATGTATCCGCTCACTTCAATCAATTCCATACGGTCGAGCAGTGGGCGCGGAATGGTGTTCAAATCGTTGGCAGTTGCAATGAACAGCACTTTCGACAAGTCATAGTCTACATCAAGATAGTTGTCGTGGAATGCATGATTCTGTTCCGGATCAAGAACTTCAAGCAGCGCTGATGCGGGATCGCCATTTACGGTGTTCTGTGTAATCTTGTCAATTTCATCCAGAATAAATACAGGATTGGACGAACCGGCCTTTTGTATGTTCTTTATTATTCTGCCGGGCATGGCTCCGATATACGTTCTTCTGTGACCTCTGATTTCGGCCTCATCATGCAGACCACCCAGAGATATGCGTGCGTATTTTCGCTTCATGGCATTGGCTATGCTTTTTCCCAGACTCGTTTTACCTACTCCGGGAGGGCCGTAAAGACATATAATCGGTGATTTAAGATCCTTTCTTAAACTTAACACAGCCATATATTCCAAGATGCGCTCTTTAACCTTTTTCATGCCATAATGGTCCTTGTCCAATATCTTTTCAGCGCGGTTAAGGTTAAGGTCGTCTTGGGTGTAATATCCCCACGGCAGATTTACCATGGTCTGCAGATATGTCAGCTGTACGCTGAATTCCGGACTTTGCGGATTCAGGATGTCAAGCTTGTCTAATTCTTTGCTGAAAGTCTTAGCAACATCCTCAGGCCATTTTTTATTCTTTGCCTTTTCGAGCAGCTCTTTACGTTCAGGATAAGTATCGCCATTGCCTAATTCTTCCTTGATGTTTTTGATTTGCTGCTGAAGGAAATACTCTCGCTGCTGCTCGTCAATATCCTCACGTGTCTTAGTTCTGATATTATGCTTTATCTCTAATAGCTGCAACTCGCGATATATTATTTTCAGCATTTTTAATGCTCTGTTTTTCAGTGTGTTGGCCTTTAAGAGCTTTATTTTTTCTTCAACGCTGAATGGCAGACTGGTACAGATAAAGTTCAACAGTATTACTGCATTGTTGATGTTCTGTAATGCAAACTGAGCTTCATCTGGTATATCCTCGTTTTTCTTAACATATTCTATTGATGTGTTCTTAAGGTCATCAACGGCAGCCATAAACTCTTTGTCGTCAGAAGACGGGATTTCTTCCGGTGCATTTGTTACCGTTCCAACAATGAAAGGTTGGGTCTTCTTTATGTCAGAGAGGTTGCAGCGTCCAAGGCCCTGTACAATGACAGTAAGATTGTTGCCGGCACCAGGCATCTCTAATACACGTATAATCTTGGCATATACTCCAATTTCGTATAAGTCTTTCAGAGACGGATTTTCCTGGTCAGAGTCTTTCTGACAAAATATAGCGAATATGGAATTTTGATTTTCTTTTAGATGGTTTATCAAGTTAAGGCTTTGAATCCTGCCAATCAACACCGGCGAAACTACTCCCGGAAATAATACCAAATTTCTTGTGGCTAATACAGGTACGTCACCGTCAATGCTCTCTTCAAAAAGTTTGGCAACATCTCCTTCGTAGTCTGCTATCATAGAAAATGCGTTGTTTATATCTTTTCTCATAATTTGCAATTCGTTATTGGGGTGCAAATTTACTCATTTTAATTGATATAATATTGATACCCAGTAATTATTTTCATTTAATTAATATGTATCATGATTGGAAAACCATTGATTTCTGATTCAGAAACTTGCCGTTTTTCATGCAGAAATGGCTGAGTTTTGCTTCAAAACTCTATCACTTATATTTTGTAATAAAAAGAGTTGCTGTTCTTATAAAATGAATAAAATAGCGGCGGGTACTATTTGATTCGAACTATTGATGGCGTGAAATGTTACAATTTTTAGGGTCATGTTTTACGGCAGCCGGTGCATAACAAATTTTTATGGCATATTTAAGTTGTCGGCATTTTTTAGTGTTAAATTAAAAACATATTATTGCTGTCTGTATAAAATAACCCTCATTTCCGCAACTCTTTTATCCTCTCATGACACGACAGTTTTTTTGCGATTTTCATGAAAAGTCTGAAGACTTCTGTGTGTCATGAGAGCTTGGGTCGTACCTTTCAGGCATAACTTCCCCTTACCCCACAAGGCAACTTGAGGCAATATGCCATAAATCCCACAAAGCATAAGGGCTAATCCGCCCCGCCCTTAAAGACATTCTCATAAGCCCTGTTTCCGGTGTAGATATTCAGCATGTGCATTCTGGAAGTCTTTATCCATTTAGCAGCCACAGAAACATACTTGAATACGAAAGCTTTGATGCGGCTTGTTCTGTTGAGTCCGAATGCCTTTACATTCATTCTGCGGATAATGGTTTTGTAGAAGTTCCTTATCAGTGCGGTCATCAGCAGATAGACCGTATTTTCAGCCAGGAAGGATTTGGGCAGACGCTTCCATCCGAATCCGTTGTTCATTTCGTCAAAGATTCTTTCCTTTCCTCCACGCAGGTTGTAGAATTCTACGATATCTCTGACATCGGATTCGAAATCATTGGTGAGAATGCACCTGTAGGTATATTCACCTTCCCATAGTTCCTGAGTTTTGTCAGTCCTTCTCTGTCTCTGAACAACTAGGCGATAAGGCTTTCCCTTCCACTTTTCCACGATAATGGAGTTCAGTTCGAATTCTATTCCGTTGATTTCCTCAGTCCTCCATCCTCGGAGAATGAACATGTCATCGTAAAACGCCGAGCATCTGTTGGCGCGGATGTAGAAATGGTTACAATGATCTTTTACCACATCCACAATCTCTTCGGAACATGACCCGCAGTCCATACGTACCCTGTCTATATGGATACCGTTGTCTTCAAGCCTTGTAAAGATCCTTTCAAGCGTATCCTGTTGGCGGAAACGGACATTGGTATTGCCGTCGCGGTTTTCTATGCCTACGATATGGTCGCCGATGACAGCTACTCCGGGGCTGTATCCGGTAAACTTCTTGTAGGTGGGCTTGGCGTCATACTTGCCTGTCTCGATAAACTGATGGTCGAAATCGAAATCATATTTCTGTCCCTCGTTTAATTCTCCGGTAGATATGAGTGCCTTGACAAGCAGTTCGTTCATGCGGTCTGCCACATTGAAATCATAGGATTTTCCCGAGACGGAAGACGTATAGGTTATGTTGGGGAAGGTCAGTTCCTTGATGGCACGGAGAATCGTATCTGCGCTGCAGCTCCTTAGCACAGGATGAAAGGAAAGATGAGACATGAGATGGGTGGATATGTCTTCAACACAGGAGCCGCCACAGAAATACACGCACATGAGAGAACGGAAGATTTCACTGTATTGATAACCGAATGTCTTGGTACGTGGTCCCAAAGTGGAATCAATTATGTTAGACAAAAGAGCATCGAATTCTTCCATTACACAAAATATTCCACCAAAAGGAGTGATTTGTTCAGATTTTATTTGTACTTTTGCCATGCCTGATGAAGATTTGTTTGATTTTTATTGCAACACTAAGTTAAGTGAATCTTCTGACATGGCAAAATACTGGGTAATATATTATTACTCAGTATTTTAAATTTATTTCTAACAATATGTGTTGCGGAATTAAGGATTATGGAAACAGAAAACAAGATGTTCAGAGCGATGCGTCGCAAGCGGCAGCAGTTGCCCACCGATGAGAGCGAGGCGATATTGAAGCGAATGACCAACGGCACGCTGGCCCTGCATGGCGATGGCGATTATCCGTATGCCGTGCCCGTCAGCTATGTGTACAGCGACGGGCGAATCTATTTCCACACGGCCACGCAAGGGCATAAGGTAGATGCCCTGATGCGGAACGACAAGGTATCGTTCTGCGTGGTGGAGCAAGATGACGTGAAATCTGCCGAGTTCACCACTTACTTCCGGAGCGTAATAGCCTTCGGCAGGGCATGCATCCTGACGGACGAGACGGAGAAGCGTGCCGCATTCCAGCTGCTTGCCGACAAATATTCGTCCGGTATGCCCGGTCTGGAGGCCGAGATAGCCAAAGGCTTCCGTCACCTGCTGATGGTGGAGATAGATATTGAGCACCTGACGGGCAAGGAATCTATCGAGCTGGTCAGGGAAAAGAATGACATGTAAGTTATCCTTTACAGGACTATTTCAACAACGGAAGTTGCTCCAGCATGTTCTTAATGCGGATGGCTGTGCGGGGCATGTTTGATTTTTATTACAACACTAAGTTAAGTGAATCTTCTGACATGGCAAAATACTGGGTAATATATTATTACTCAGTATTTTAAATTTATTTCTAACAATATGTGTTGCGGAATTAAGGATAACTTAATTTTGCATATTAAAGATAATTTTTCGTTTATATACGTTATTATTTAAATATACCATGTTGAATAAAAGAGTTTTATTGGCTTCATTGGTTATATCTTCTATGGTTTGCCGTGGAGTTGCCGGAAATATAAAGAAATATTTTTATTCAGTAAGACAGGTGCCGTTTACATCTGTGAAGATAAGCCAAAATTCTTTTTGGGGTAGCAGGATAAAGGCTGTGCGTGATGTCACGATACCTTTGGCTTTCAGTAAATGTAAGACCGAAGGCCGATATGATAACTTTGTTAAGGCTGCTCATCCAGATGACAGTTATGATGTGTCGTCATTTATGGGGTTTTCGTTTGACGATACGGATGTATATAAAACCATTGAAGGGGCCAGTTACGTGCTTCAGACTTTCCCTGATAAAAAACTTGTGGAATATATAGACAGTGTGCTTGATATAGTAGCTGCTGCGCAGGAAGCCGACGGATATCTTTATACAGCGCGTACCATAAACCCGAAAAATCCGCATAGATGGGCGGGCATGGAGCGTTGGAGCAATGAAGAAGTGCTGAGCCACGAACTGTATAATCTTGGCCACATGGTTGACGCTGCATGTGCACATTATCAGGCCACAGGTTCAACGAAATTTTTGGATATAGCCCGGCGCTATGCAGACTGTGTCGTCCGCGAGGTTGGACCTTCTGATGGTCAGGCATGTGTAGTGCCAGGACATCAGATAGCTGAGATGGCATTGGCCCGTCTTTACGTACTCACGGGTGAAAAGAAATATCTTGACGAGGCAAAGTTTTTTCTCGACTATAGAGGGAAGACAAAGGTCAGAAATTCTTATAGTCAGAGTCATCTGCCTGTTGTTGAACAACATGAGGCTGTAGGTCATGCTGTCCGTGCGGGCTATATGTATTCTGGTATGGCAGATGTGGCTGCACTTACAGGCGATTCGGCCTATATCAAGGCAATAGATGATATATGGAACAACATTGTTGCTAAAAAGTATTATATAACGGGTGGAGTGGGAGCCTTGCATGACGGTGAGGCTTTCGGACGGAATTATGAACTACCGAATCTTACGGCGTACAACGAGACGTGTGCGGCCATTGCAATGGTGTATTTAAACCAGAGAATGTTCATGTTGCATGGTGATTCAAAATATATAGACTGTCTGGAACGTACGTTGTATAACGGCGTTATAAGTGGCATGAGCATTGACGGCGGCAGATTCTTTTATCCCAATCCGCTGGCTTCAGATGGCAAATACAGGTTTAACGCCGACAATACGCTTGAGCGTCAGCCTTGGTTCGGATGTGCATGTTGTCCTAGTAATCTTTGCAGGTTTATACCATCAGTACCAGGATATATGTATGCTGTAAGGGATAACGATGTTTATGTAAACCTGTTTGCAGACAACACTTCGACTATTTCTGTCGGAAAAGGTGAGGTTGTGTTGCGTGAGGAAACCAACTATCCTTGGGACGGCGATGTGCGGCTCAATGTCGTGAACAACAGTGCCGGAAAGTTCTGTATCAGGATAAGAGTGCCGGGATGGGTACGCGGTCAGGTTACACCGGGTGGTCTTTACAGCTATGCAGATGGCTTGAGTCTGAAATATTCTGTTACTGTAAATGGTATAAATGTTGCGGCAGAGTTGATTGACGGATATTTTGTCATCGACAGAAAATGGAAGCGTGGTGACCGCATAGACGTACATTTTGATATGAAGCCTCGTATCGTGAAGGCGGATGATAAGGTTGCTGCCTGTCATGGCCGTATTGCTGTTGAGCGAGGCCCTCTTGTGTATTGTGCAGAATGGGCTGATAATGATTATGATTTATTCCGTTTTGTTTTCGATGCTGACAGTTCTATGACTGTGACCGACAGTCCGGGACTTTTGGGCGGCATAAAGATGATAACGGCAAGAGGTACTTTGCTGGATCAAACGCCAGACGGACGCATAAACACTGCTAATCGCATTGTAAAGCTTATACCATATTATGCATGGTGTCATCGAGGACCCGGAAAGATGATTGTTTGGATGGCTGACGGCTTAGGGGTTATGGACGAATATTGAGCGTTCGAAAGCGTCTTTTTTATTCGCGAAAATAAAAGCTATCAGTCATCTTATATGTTTTTAGTGCTTTAATGGCTTAAGCCTGATAAGATGCAAATAATCGGAACATCATGTCAAATAATTATTTCAGATTCAAACAGTTTACAGTAGAGCATACCAGGTGTGCCATGAAGGTGGGTACCGATGGGGTGCTGCTTGGAGCGTGGGCACGTGGTGGCGATACTATCTTGGATATTGGTACGGGCTCTGGGTTAATTGCCTTGTTCATGGCTCAACGATATCCATCGGGGAAGATTGTTGCCATTGACGTTGATGCCGGTGCTGTCCTACAAGCGCGTATCAATGTATATAATTCTGCATTCAGCGACAGGATAACCATAATAGAAAAACCTTTACAAGAGTTCTGTGCAGGGCAGTTCGGTTCTATAGTATGCAATCCGCCGTTTTTCGTCAATTCGCTGAAAAACAGAGACGGGCAAAAGGCCATGGCACGTCATGCCGACACACTTACCCATGCTGAACTTGTGAGCGGTGCATCACGGTTATTGGCCGACGATGGCGAGTTCTCTGTTGTCATACCAGCCGCACTGCGCACGGCCATTGATGCCGAAGCAGCCATGGCAGGTCTTTTCCCTTCAAGGATCTGTGCCATTAGAACCATACCACGTAAGCCCGTCAGCCGTTATCTTTTGGCATATCGTAAGCATCCTGCAGACAGGATTGAACAAACAGAAGAATGTATTAATAATGATGATATGTCGCGGTCAGAATGGTACAGCAGCTTGACGGAGAATTTCTATATCAGATGAGAATGGTGCAGGATGCGCTCCGATAATTCATTTGCGTATTGGTGGCCTATAGGTAAGGGGGAATCTGTACCATTTATGAATACGTTGTGTCTTGTAAAACTATTAATTTTATTCAACTGAACTATGTATGAACGATGAATCCTCACAAATGTTTCTTGTGGAAGCATCTGCATTAGTGTTTTCATGTTTGTACGTGTAAGTACATTTCCTCCTGTGACTTTGACAATTTTTACATAATTGCCTAAAGCTTCTATATAGAGGATGTCGTTTAGCAGAATGTTTACGTTTGAGTATTCTTGTTTTACTGTGATGTGGCGTTGTGGATTTACTGAGGTTGTGTTCATTCGGCGCATAGCTTTATCTACAGCACGGCAGAAACGTTCATAGGCGAAAGGTTTGTGCAGATAGTCTACAGCATCGAGATTAAACCCTTCTAGAGCATACTGAGCATGTGCTGTTGTGAATATGATGCACGTTTCGTGAGGTATGTTGCGGGCTATGTCCAGGCCGTTTATACTGCTCATATGTATGTCAAGAAACACAAGTTGTGGCTTGGTTCTTATAATTTCGTCTATGCCGTTTTGAGGTTCGCTGTATGTCGTTAGTTCTATGCCGCCGCGACGTTGGCAGAACTGTTCGATAACGAGCAATGCCATGGGCTCGTCGTCAATGGCAATGCAACTTATATTTTTCATCACAGTTGTATTTTTAGTTTTGCTATATATACGTTTCCTATTGGGCCATTTTCAAGTTCGTATCGCCCTGGGTATAATAGTTCAAGTCGTTTTCGGCAGTTGGCTATCCCAATGCCTTCGTGCTCTGAATCTACGTGTCTTATAATAGTGTTGACAGTATCTAAACTTAGCAGACCGTTCTTTAGGCATATGTTTATTTGGATGTTGCTGTCAGTGTCTGCTGATGTGCCATACTTAAACGCGTTTTCTACAAAAGTGATAAATATCATAGATGGTACAGGAGTCGTTTCGTTGTCGGTTTGGGCTGTTAGTGTAACCCTTGTATGATGGTTTAATCTGAGTTTCTGCAAATCAGTGTATTGCCTGATATATTCTATTTCCTGTCCTATGGGAATGTTTTCTGAATGTGTTTGTGCATACATGTATCTCAGAATATTTGAAAATTTCACGAAGGCAGATTCTGTTTTATCAGAACCAGAAAGTACAAGTGCATAAAGCATATTGAGAGTGTTGAACATGAAGTGTGGGTTTATTTGTGCTTTGTAGAGTGCCAGTTCTGCTTTGTTTTTCTCTGCGGCAATTTCCTGTTTTGCCAGTATTTGTCTAAATAGTTCGAATGTCAGTTCGATTGCAAGCGAAAATCCGGTTACCATGAGAAAAAAGAACCATATTGTTTGTGTGCGCATATTCATTCTGGCTTCCATTTGCCGTGGTGAGCCTGTATGGTCTGATGGTACAGGAAAATAAGTGAACAGCCATGTTGTTGCAGTTAAAGTGATCAGTAAGCCGGCTATGTGTATGTATTTTTTCTGCATGAAGAGTTTTGGTAGGCATACCCATCGGTATATGAAGTAAATAATGTATATATAGGCTATCAGTGTGAGCAGGAAGGCCGTGTTGTGCACAATCCACCGGTCAACAGGAAGCAGCATTATGGTCAATGGCATTATAATTAAGCAGAATAAAAGGTCTACATACAATGCAATGTTATTATTCTTCATATGAGATTTGTTTTCAGATGTTAATATATTTAGTCCGCATGGTTTATATATTTTATTGTTGGCTGCGGATGGTTCACATATTTATTTTGTTTTACGATCATTGCAAAGGTAATACATTTTATTGAACGGTCTATTGTTTGCCATGTGTTGTTTGTCACCACATATAGGCTGTTTGTCACCACATAGTTTATCATAAGACTCATTGTTCATAAATTTGCATCAACTGAATGGCCGGCAATGCAGTTTTGTAAGGAAAAAAGCAACTACATTTTTTGCTTATATGCACCCGGACATAGAGGGCTGTTATTTGTTGTATGTCTTGAGCGGCCCTTATTTAGTAACTTTAGTTTTTTATTTTATAGAAATACAAAATGGAAATTAAAACAAGTATTATGCTCGTTGTGTGTAGTATGTCATTGTTCTGTGCTTGTGATGATAAAAAACAGGCTACTCATGGCGAGGAGTATAAGACGCTTACTGTTACGCGTCGAGACTTTATGCTGCAATCTGCTTATACTGCAACACTGCAAGGGCGTCAGGCTGTTGAGGTGCGTCCGCAAGTCAGTGGCACGATTACAGACATACGTATAAATGAGGGAGATGCCGTTAAGCGTGGTCAGGTGCTGTTTGTCATTGATCAGGTGCCATATAAGGCTGCGCTCAGTACGGCAAAGGCTAATTTGGAGAGTGCGGAGGCAAAGTTGTGTACGGCCAAACTAACGGCAGATAGTAAAGAGGAACTTTGCAGGAGAAATGTTGTATCAGATTATGACAGGCAGACAGCCGTTAACTCTTTACGGGAGGCCAAGGCTGCTGTAGCTCAAGCCCGGGCTGAACTTACACGTGCCACTAATGACTTGTCTTATACAGAAGTGAAGAGTCCTGTTGATGGTGTTGCAAGTATGATACCTTATCGTGTCGGTGCATTGGTTGGCAGTACTATTGAAGAACCGCTTGTAACCGTATCTGATGATTCAGAGATTTATGCTTATTTCTCTATGGCTGAGACACAGATGCTTGATCTTATAGAGGAGTATGGTTCACTTGATGAGGCTAAGAAAAAACTTCCTCCGGTCGGGTTGACTATGAGTAATGGCAACAAATACGATCTACATGGACGTATTGATGCTATTGGCGGTACCGTTGATTCGGAGACTGGATCTATTGGATTTAGAGCTGTTTTCAGCAATCCCCGACATCTGTTGCGCAATGGTGGCAGTGCTTCTGTATTAGTTCCGTCCGTGCATAAGAATTGTATTGTGATACCTCAGTCGGCTACATATGAGCTTCAGAACAGGGTGTTTGTGTGGAAGATTGTTGATGGCAAGACAAAGTCTGCCCCTATAACAATTTATAAATATAATGATGGGAAAAACTATATTGTGCTATCCGGACTGGAACCGGGTGATGTAATTATTGCGGAGGGCGCAGGACTGATGCGTGAGGGTACGGTGGTTAGCACGGGAAAGAAGTCTGATTCCACAAAAAAATAAGGATTGCCAATGAAAATAAAAACTTTCATCGACCGGCCTATACTGGCCGGAGTAATATCCGTGCTGATATTCATTCTTGGAATTATAGGCCTATTGCAGCTTTCTATCGAACAATTTCCTGAGATTGCACCACCTACGGTCAGCGTTTCGGCTACATATAGTGGGGCTAATGCTGAAACCGTGCAGAAGAGCGTGGTGGTGCCGCTGGAGGAAGCACTCAACGGTGTTGAAAATATGACCTATATGACTTCAACGTCATCTAATAATGGCTCTGCCAAAATCAGTGTATATTTCCGCCAGGGAACAGATCCTGACATGGCCACAGTCAACGTGCAGAACCGTATTGCCACAGCACAAGGACTGCTGCCGGCAGAGGTGACAAAGAGTGGTATTACCGTGCGAAAACGTCAGACAAGTAACATCAAGCAGTTGGCTGTTTATAGTCCTGACGATTCGTTTGATGAGGCTTTCCTTACCAACTATATGAAGATTAATATCGAACCGCGTCTTTCGCGTATTGCCGGTGTTGGTGACGTTAATGTATTCGGATACGAATATTCCATGCGTATATGGTTAAATCCCAGTAAAATGAGACAGTATGGACTTGTACCGGCTGATATATCCGAAGTGCTTGACGAACAGAATGTGGAGGCCGCCACAGGCACTTTGGGTGCTGAGGCAAGTAACACTTTCCAGTATGTGCTGAAGTACCGAGGACGTTATGAGAATGAGGTTGATTATGAAAATCTTGTGATAAAGTCGCTTCCTGGTGGGGAAGTGCTGCGACTAAAAGATGTTGCCGCTATAGAACTGGGAACTAGAGCTTATGATTACATTAACGAAGTTAACGGTCATCCAGGTTGTAACATCATGATAGCTCAGACCTCAGGGTCAAATGCCAATGAGATAATAGAAGAGATCGACCGTACCGTGGATGAAATATCCAAAACGTTGCCAAAGGGTATAAAGATAGTGGATTTGATGAGTACGAAGGATTTTCTTGATGCTTCAATTAAGAACGTCATAAAAACGCTTGTCGAGGCAATAGTACTTGTGGTGCTTGTTGTCTATGTATTCCTTCAGAGTCTGCGTTCAACATTCATCCCCGCACTTTCAATCATAGTTTCGCTGGTCGGTACGTTTGCCTTTCTCTATGTGGCAGGCTTCAGCCTGAATATGCTTACTTTATTTGCGTTGGTGCTTGTAATCGGAACTGTAGTAGACGACGCCATCGTGGTTGTAGAGGCCGTTCAGGCCAAATTCGACGAGGGCTACCGTTCTTCATATCTTGCCACGGTCGATGCCATGGACGGTATCACGTCGGCGCTCGTCACTACAACATTTGTTTTCATGGCTGTGTTTATTCCTGTGAGTTTCATTGGAGGTACCACGGGTACATTCTACACTCAGTTTGGACTTACTATGGCTGCTGCTGTTGCCATATCGCTGGTCAATGCGTTGACGTTGAGTCCGGCTTTGTGCTCACTTATAATGACTCCACATTCCGATACCTCTAATGGTTGCAAGCTAAGTTTTTCGTCGCGTTTCCATATTGCTTTCGACACAGCATTTGGCCGTCTTGTCATGAAGTATAAAAGAGGAGTGGCCTTTATGCTCCGGCGTAAATGGTTTGCCGGATTATTGCTGGTTATTGCCTGTGTTGGCTTTGCCATACTCATGGCAACCACAAAAACCGGCTTTGTGCCCAATGAGGATATGGGCACGGTGTTTGTTGATGTGCGTACATCGCCGGGCAATAGCGTAAGCCAAACCCGTAAGGTGATGGAACAGGTGGATAGTTGCCTGCGCACTATACCGCAGATTGAGTTGCAGTCGAATACTACGGGTAACTCTACTTTGAGTGGTCAGGGTGCCTGCAACGGAATGTTCACGATACGTCTTAAAGATTGGAGTCTGCGTACTCGCAAGGAGGATGCTCTGGATGCTGTGATAAGCGAGATACAGCGCATTACGGCTCCTATATCGGGTGCTGACATCATTGCCTTTACGCGTCCAATGATTCCTGGATACGGCACAAGTAGCGGATTTGAGGTATATGTGCAGGACCAGAAGGGAGGCACCACAGATGAGTTGTTAAAATATACGCGCCTGTTTATTGACTCTTTGAGCCGCCGTCCCGAGATAGGCCGTGCGACAACTTCATTTGACACCAAGTTTCCACAGTATCTCGTAGAGGTCGATGCTGCGCGATGCAAACGTAACGGAGTGTCACCAGCCGATGTGCTCAGCACGCTTTCCGGATACGTTGGCGGCAGCTATGCTTCAAATATGAACCGCTTCTCAAAACTTTACCGCATAATGGTGCAGGCACCGCCTGAGTTCAGGCTCGACACACGCTCACTAGATAATATGTTTGTGCGAAACTCAGACGGCCAAATGTCGCCTATAAGCCAGTATTTAAAGCTCAAAAGAGTTTATGGCTCAGAAGTGCTCACACGCTTCAATTTGTTTTCTGCCATACAGGTAAACGGCTCGGCAGCTCAGGGATACAGCTCTGGCCAGGCCATAGAGGCTATAAAGGAGGTGGCTGACAAGACTTTGCCTACGGGCTATGGTTATGAGTTTGGAGGTATGTCGCGCGAGGAGTCTGCCGCAGGAAATACGGCCACATTGGTGTTTGTTGTGTGTGTTGTGTTTATCTATCTTATTCTCTGCGCTCTATATGAAAGTCTTTTCATTCCTTTGGCTGTCATTTTGTCCGTGCCGTTTGGCCTTGCCGGCAGCTTCATGTTTGCTAGGATTTTCGGTCTGGAAAATAACATATACTTGCAGACCGGTCTTATAATGCTCATCGGTTTGCTTTCAAAAACGGCTATCCTGCTTACCGAGTATGCCTCGGAGCGGCGTCGTGCCGGCATGTCGATAGCTCAGGCTGCAATTTCGGCTGCTGGCGTACGCCTCAGACCTATACTTATGACATCGCTCACAATGATTTTCGGTATGTTACCCATGATGTTTGCTACGGGTGTTGGTGCTAATGGCAATATATCCATAGGCGTAGGTACGGTGGGTGGAATGCTCGTGGGCACGGTGGCCCTGCTTTTTGTTGTTCCTCCGCTGTTTATGTTGTTTCAGTATATGCAGGAAAGGTTTATGCCGCAGCGACGCCAATAATGTGTAGACATAGTGTGATAATCTCATTTTAAATCAATGTTTGTTACTGCCAGAATCAGGTCATCTTTTTGGCAGTAACAAATCTTGGTTTATAGTAACAGGCGAACCAAGTTTGTGTGTCCGCTTGTTGTAAGTGCTTTATTTTATGTATTGATGATGTGCCAGATGGTTGTTGCTTTTAGTTCTTTTGTGCATTGTTCCTATGAATTGAGCCACACTTTAAGTGCAGAGGCTTTTTCACGGCTTATAATGATTGGCTCTTTGCAGTTGGGTGATGTTTTCATGGCCCAGCGTCCGCCAAAGTAGGGCTCTATGCTTCTCACAGATTTTGCCGAGACGATAAACTGTCGGTTTGCTCTGAAGAAGTTTTTCGGGTCGAGTTGCTGCTCCAGGCTACTCAATGGCGGGTCTACGATGTGCTCAGTTCCGGCCCATGTGGTGGCTATTGTTATTTTGTCTTCCGAGCTGAAGTATGCAACGTCGTCTATTTGCAATGTGTAAAGTTTCCGGCCTGCCGACACAAGCAGACGTTCGCGGTATGTATTAGCAGCGTCTTCGTGCATCGCTCTTGCAAGATATTTGCTGAGGCTGCCAAGAAGTCCGGCGTTGTGGTAGCGTTCAAATTTAGCTATTGCAGTCTCAAGACGCTCAACGCGTATAGGCTTTAGCAAGTAGTCAATACTGTTAAGGTCGAATGCCCTCAGTGCATACTCGTCGTAGGCTGTGGTGAATACAATCATACATTCGGTCGGCAGCTTGTCTACGAGTCCGAATGATGTGCCGTCAGAGAGTTGTATGTCGAGAAACATTATATCGGGACGGACGCCCGAGTGGTCGAGCCACTGGGAGGCTTCGCTTATGCTGCCAGGCACGATATGTGTGTGCCATTCTGGTCTTATACTGTTCACCATACTAAAGAGCAGGCGGGCTGCCGGCAACTCGTCGTCTATTATTGCAGCAGTAATGTCAGTCATATATCATGGGGATTTTTACGGTAAAAGTATTGTTGTCGGCAATGATGCGTATGTCACGTCCACATAGCAGTCTGCAACGCTTTGACAAATTCTGAAGTCCGTGTCCTGAGGTGCCAATTACAGGCTTGGGTGTCAGTGTGTTGCTTACGGCTAGCCAGGGTGAGTCGTCGTTTTCTTCACACCATAGTTTTATGGTTGCGGGATTTGCCGTGTTAACGATGTTGTGCTTTATAACATTTTCTGTTAGCAACTGTAGTGTCAGTGGCGGTAGTTGCATGTAGCCCTCGCTACTGTCGAGCTTTGTTTCAAGTTGTATGCAGTCGCCTAGCCGCACTCTTTGTAGCTGTAAGTAGGTTTGTGCAAACCTGATTTCTTCGTTGAGGCTTACACTTTGTTTCTCGTGGCAATCGAGAATGTAGCGATATATGTCGGCCAAGTTGCGCGTAAATTCGGCTGCACCAGCTGGGTTATATTCTATTTCAGCCACGAGTGTATTCAGACTGTTGAATAGAAAATGGGGGTTTAGCTGACTTTGCAGAGCTGCATATTGTGCTTTGGCTGAGGCATCTTCCAGTTGTCGTGCCCTGCGGCGATGTTCTGCTATGTCGGCATAAAACCTGTTAATGAGGAACAGACTTACGGCCAACAACTCTATTAGCCATACGCCCAGCAGTGCTCCGGCCCCTCGCCATGCCAAGGCCATCGGCCTTGGGGAGTGACCTATGACTTTGGTGGCCACAAGCAGCAGATAATTAGAGCAGAGTAGGGCTGCGGCTGCTATCGCAAGGAATGTGAACATGCGGCTGCGCTTTTTTATCCATGCGGGATAGGACGCACTCATGCGCCGGTTGACAAAGCGCAGGCTCAGACCAACACCGTTGAACAGCAGTAATACGGCAATGATGCTTTCCGGTGTGGTCAGGTGCTGGCTACTTATGGCCGGCATGTCACCGCAAATTATGAGCAGCAGGTATGAGCAGCAGCCTATTGCAGAATAGACAAGTATGTCGGTGAGCACCGATCCATGCTGCAGGTTATTGTCATTAGTTGTCATATTTTTATATTACATGTGTGTCCGGCAATATGGAGTAGCATGCCGTTTGGATGCCTGTTTGGTGAAATACTGCGCTGCGAATGCAAAAATAATAAATTATTTTCAATATCCGTACACATATTCGAGTGAGCTTTTGGCCATGCAGGCATCAAGTTTTGAGGCTATGTGATTCCGACATGCATCGAGGTAGTATATCTGAGCGTTGATGACGTCTGTAACAGACACACTTCCTTCATAATATTTTTCTGTGGTCAGTCTGCGGCTTTCTTCTGCTTTGAGAAGTGAGCTTGCTGTCAGTTTTACCTGTTCGCATGCCTTTGTGTAGTTACATCTAGCCGTTTCGGCTTCAAGCTGCAGCCTGTCGGCAGTGCTTCTCATCTGTTCTTCGGCTACGGCTGTGGCATGTTTTCCCATACGTCGGGTGTTGCCCTTTTTTCCCCATTCGAATATAGGAATACTTAGTGTGGCATATACAGAATAGTTGGGGTCTGGAGCTGCCCTGAAGTCGTATCCAGGTGATGTGTAGCTTCCGTTGATGCCTACAGACAAGTTCGGCTTGTAGGCAGCATCGGCCATGCGTGCCTCATAGCCTTTTATGTCTATTTGTTTGCTCGCCATGGCCATCTCAGGACGATTGTATATACTTTGCCCCGTTGAAGGTATTGTTGTATCGGGACATAGCATGGTATCTGCCGGTATCATATCAGATGAACCGACACCGGCCATCGAGTTTAGGGCAAGCCGAGCATTTTCTGCATCAGTTAGCGCACGCTGCAGTTGATATTCGGCATCGTTGAGACGCACTTCGGCTGTCAGAAGATCGTTGCGGCCGGTATATCCGTTGCTTACACGTAATGCTACAGCCTCTGCAAGTGCGGCTGCGGCATCACGATGTCTCTGTGCCACTGTTACCATTTCGCGTGTTGCTACATAGTTCCAGTATGTCTGATCGGCTTGATATATAAGATTGTTGGTTATGCGTTTTTTCTCGAATGCAGCATTCTCGCTTTCTGCTTTGGCCTTTCCGTAGGAAGCCTTGAGCAGTCCGCCCGTGTAGATTGGTTGAGCCATTGTCAGCGATGCACCGTATTTTGTGTTTCTGCCGCTGAACGTGTAGCTGCGGCCGCCGTCTGTACCCGGCAGTGCTATGTTCAGTTCGAGTGGATTACCTGTATATTTAGCGTCGGCGTTGCCCGTAATCTTTGGTTTTAAGTCTGCTTTTGCCGCTGCTGCATTTTCTTTATATACTTCTAATGCGTGTGTGGCGGCTTTTACGTCGTGGCTATAGGCTTCCACCTGACGGCGGTATGCCTGTAGCATGGTCGCATCTTGAGCATCAACGTTTGTGCTTATGGCAGTCAACGCTGCATATATTGTTATTATATGTTTTATTTTCATACTTTGTCTGTTGCTTGTTATGCATGTTTACATGTTTCTGTCGTATCTTCGGCTTGCTTTGCTGCTTCTGGATAGAATATGGCATATAGGGCAGGAGTGGCAAAGAGAGTGAGCAGCGTGGCAAATGAAAGACCGAACACGATTGTTGCTGCCATGCCTCCGAACACAATGTCGAACAGCAGTGGTATGCTGCCGAATACAGTTGTTGCGGCAGCCATGAGCACCGGACGTGTACGCGAGACAGTTGCCTCTATTATAGCCGTAGATGGTGGTACGCCTGCGCGTCTCTGCAGATTGACTTCATCGAGCAATACGATGATGTTTTTTATTATCATACCCAGCAATCCGAGCCATCCGGCAATGCAGAAGAAACCGAATTGAAAACCCGTGACGAGCATGCCGACAACTACGCCTATGATTGAGAGTGGAAGAATGAGAAATATTATTAGCGGTTGCTTGAAGTTGCCGAATAGCATTACGAGGATTACCACCAGGAATACTATGGCCAGTGGAAAATACTTGGTCAGTGCGGCCATGGCCTCTTGCTGGTCCTTATACTGCGAGTCCCAGAAGAAGGTGTAACCTGGTGGTAGTTTTATCTGTTCTATCTCGTTGCGTATTTCGGCATGTACTTCCTTCATAGTGTGTCCGTGTTTAACGTCACACTGGGCTGCCATTGACAACCGCCTGTTGTATGTTTTCATTAGCGGCCATTCCCATCCCGTGCTTATGCTGTCTGCAAGCTGTGCCAACGGAGCTGAGTTTGTGCCGTTCCATACAGCCAGGTCGCCCAACGCGTCTTGTGATATCATGCCCTTGGTGTTTGTGTGTAACATCACAGGCACCTGCTTGTCGGCATCTCTGTATATGCCTACTGCAACTCCGTCGGCAGTGCTTTTCACGGCGGTCATCATGTCGGCTTTTCCTAGTCCAAGCCTTCCTGCTTTTACAGGATTGTACGGAGTGGTCATCATCATGGCCTTGTTGCCCCATTCATTGCGTGCATTCATAACCTTGGGATTGCGTCTCATTATTTCTATTGCCACATTGGTCAGCGAATCGAGTACGCGTGGATCATCGCCGCTGAAGCGTGCCTCTATGAGGGCCTGTGGTACAGAGTTCAGCTCAAAGCTATTTACGCGTACTAATGCATCAGGGAAAGCTTGTGATATTTCGTTCTGCAGTTTCTGTTGCATGTTTCTGGCAGCCTCAGGGCTGACGGCTTCAACCAGGCACTGGGCATAGTTGCTTTGAGGACCGTAAGCAGCGTTGGCCAGATAGTAGCGTGGAGGCGTCTGCCCCGTAAATGTTGAAACGTGCTTTATGTCTTTGCGTCGTCTCAGCGTGTCAGCCAATGCTTGTGTCTGTTCTGCAGTCTGCTCTATGCGCGTTCCTTCTGGCAGCCACAGGTCTATGGTGAAGTACTGCTTGTTAAGCAATGGCATAAATTGCTGCGGGATGAGCTTGAAAGCAACTGCGCTTAGAATGAGCAATGTGACAAGGCATGCAGTAACGGCATATCTGTGGCTTATCGTCAAGCGTAGGGCTTTTCTGAACATATCGTAAAGTCTGCCTCTGAACAGTTCCCCCTTGAGCTCATCAGGACGTGGACGGCGCACAAACTCTTGCACGAAAAACACGTTTTGCGTTATGGCCAGAACCCAACTAAGCAGCAACGATACTGCTATCACTATGAACAGAGACGATAGAATTTCACCCGTTATGTGTGGAGAGAGGTATACGGGCAAAAATGTCAGCACAGCTATTAATGTTGCACCTAATAGTGGCATGGCTGTGGTGCCCACGGCTGACAGTATGGCCGGGCGTTTGCGCATGCCGCGCTGCATGTTTACCAATGCTGCGTCATATACCACGATAGCGTTGTCTACGAGCATACCCATGGCTATTATTATGGCTGCAAGTGACATTCGTTGCAGGGCAATACCTGTTGCGCACATGTATATCAATGTGCCGAAGATAGAGAAAACCAGTCCGCTGCCTATTAGTATGCCGTTCTTTATTCCTATGAATAGAAGTAGTACGCCAGCTACGGTTATTACAGATATTATAAGGTTTAGCACAAAACCCTCGTTGGCCTCGGCTGACTCATGTCCTTGGTCGTATATTGTCTGCAGACTGTATCCTTCGGGCAGTGTTTGTCTGGCTTCGTCTATGTATGCTGCAACACGTTCCGACATATCAACCACATTGCCGTCGGCCACAGTAGATATGGCCATACCTACGGCCGGCTGTCCGTCGGTCCGCATTTGGTTGCGTGCTGGATGGCGGTAACCTTCGCTTATATGAGCTACCTCGCCAAGCCTGATGTAGGCTCCGTCCCGTCCCACAATCGTTAGTTGCTCTAGTTCTTCAAGACTACCAAAACTGCCGGTAGCCTCTACTCTTATGCGATTGTGTTCGGTTTCTATAGCACCGGCATCTACAATTCTATTTTGTCTGTCGAATGCTGCTGTTATGTCAGACATGGTTATTCCGCTGGCTGCCAATAGCGAAGGATCGGCTTCAATGTCTATGGTGCGGTCCTGCAGTCCGAACAGCTCTACGCGGGCTACATCTTTTATGCCCAGCAGACCATTTTTTAGACTGTCTGCCTTGTCTTCAAGCTCCCGCCAGCTGTGGTTAGATGAACTTAGAGCGTAGAACACTCCGAGTACATCGCCGAAGTCATCGTTTACTACAGGGCGACCGGCTCCTGCTGGCAGATGTGGTTGGGCGTCGTTCACCTTACGTCGCAGTTTGTCCCACAACTGCTGCATGTCAGCAGCGCGTATTTCTTTTTTTACGTAAACGGTAATCTTTGACAGACCTGCCCTGTTTTCGCTTTTCAGATAATAGAGCTCGCCAAGTTCCTGTATTGACTCTTCGAGCACGTCTGTCACTTGCTCTCTAACCTCAGTCGGTGAGGCTCCCGGATACGATGTTGTCACCACAGCCTGTTTAATTGTGAATGGGGCGTCTTCAAGTTTGCCCATGTTGCCATAGGCAATTATACCACCCGCAAGCACAAGTGCCAGTACCAACCAGCTCAGCGCTCTGTTGCGTAAGCAAAATTCAGCTGCGCCTCTCATTGTTGCATTCCTCCTTTCCGGTTGGCAACGGCCTGTGTGGCCACGGTGTCGCCTTCATTGAGCATGGCTTGACCTGCTGTGGCCACGCGTTCGCCGGCTTTTAGACCGCTACAAATCTCTATCATACCTCCGCCTAAAAGGCGTCCTGTGACCACGTTACGGCGGCAGACCCGTCCGCCGTTGTCTATCGTCCAAACACAACTGCCTCCAGAGGATGGACTCCATACTGCTTTCTGAGGTACGGCTACTCCAACAAACTTATTTGAAGTCTGCCCAATGAGCATGTTGCCAGACATGCCACCTGGCAGGTGTGATTTGCCATTGTCTATCAATGCAGTCAGTTTAAAGGCCATATTGTTACCCGTGGCGGTACGTGTTATATATGTTTCTGCAGGTCTGAATGTCCTGCCGCTCATTCGGTCAAAGCTTATCAGACATGTCCTGCCGCCTATGTTCTGTTGTAGTTGTGCGGCTATGTCTTCTGGTACGTAGGCCTCTGCCTTTATGCGTGACATATCTATAAACGTAACCACTGGCTGTCCTGCTGCCACGTCCTGATAGCGTTCTACATGTTGTGTCTGTACATATCCGCTGAAAGGAGCTATGAGTTGTGTACGGTCCAATTCATCTGCAGCCATGTCATAGTCAGCTTTTGCGCGTTCATAATCGGCTCTTGCACGTTCATACTCCTGTTCGGCTATGTTGCCGGCCTTAAATAAGCGTGTAGTACGCTCGTATTCAGCCTTAGCCTGACGGCATATTGCCGCTGCTCGTCTTTTCCTTATAATGAAGTCACGGGCGTCGAGTGCGGCTATAACCTCTCCGCGTCTGAAGAACTGACCTTCTTGAACGTCAAGTTGGGCTATATGTCCGCCAACTCTGAAGGCGAGTTCGGCTGTACGGCAAGGCTCAGATATGAAAGGATACTTGCGGGCCGATGTATCGGCCATACTTTCAGCCGTGGCCACGTCTACAGTGCGTACCGTGTCAGGAGCATCGTGTCGGCCACTGCACGATACAGCCATAATGGCAGACGACAGAATCAGCAGCATGTTTTTTCTAATCGTAATCATCTTTTTTCTGTTAAGTTTGTATGCTTTTTATTCGCAAAGATAACATGTAGCATGGGCAAATGTCAATACAAATATTACTGAAGCAGCTCTATAAGTATCTGAATGCGCATCATCGGTCTCTGGAACGAAATGATTTGACATGGATTATAATGCATGGGTTGATTGTTGTGGATATGGTGAATAAAGATTTGTATTATTGCAGGATTTCGTATTGATATGTTGGGTATATGATAAATTTGCTGATAATAATGTGATATGATTTTCTTGTCTGAGAAATAAAAGTAAAGTATGTGTGTTGGCTTAATGCGTGATGAATTTTTACAATAATTATTGTATAAGCTGAAAGTTTGATGACATACTTTGGTTCCAAATTATTAACCTATCGTTTACGGCAAAAAACTAGGCCACTTTTACTTTAAAAGTGGCCTAGTTTTTTGCCGTAAACATCTGCTTACATTTTACAATTCTTAAGTTATTTGTCTACGTGTTCATTGCTCCGCATTGTGGGCAAATACCCTTGTGTCTTAGACCTGCTCCACATTTGCCGCAGGTGTAGTTGCATTTAGCACGTTTGAAGTAGATTTTTACGGCAAAGTAGGTGTATGCGGCCAAGAGTGGATAGCCGATGTAATAAAGTGTGGCTATAGAGAATATTATATAGTTTGCGGCGCAGATGCCAGCCAGCCCGCAGAGGTATAGTAAAGTTTCCGCCGGTGGCAAAAGGCGGCGTACAATGTCGGCTACAGCCAGAGAAAGAATGAGCATAGTCCATACGGCAGCCAAGAAGATGGCTAGGACGGGTGGTACATTTAGGGGATTGAGCGTGGGATGGAAGTAGAAATGGCGCCATGTGTCTGGCTCAAAGTTCTGTATGCTTGAGTAGATGACTGCAGCTGTAGCCACGGTGAGGGCTAGCAGCGTGGGATAGAATGTGCCTATGTCATTGAAGTGAACTATTCTAGCATTGCGGCGCAGTAGGGTGCGCATAAGATATGCCACGGATATTGTGCTGATGACGATAAGAAAGATGAGAAGGTGGGTATCGGAGAATATTGATATGAACTGTGATATTGGGTCGCTGGGTACAGTTGAAGCCAATAGCATCTGCTCGCGTGTCCAACCGAAGGTTTCTTGGTCACGCGCTACTTGTATCCATACTGAGTCGGCAGTTGTAGATGGCATTACTCTGATGTCAGCGACGACGATATGGTCGTGCTTGTAGACGGATACAGAGTCGGTCTGCATACCGTTAAGCAATTCTTCTGGCTGCTGGCGCAGCAGTACCAGCGAGTCTGCTTTCACCACGAAGTTGTAGTTTAACGAATAGTGGTGGGTGCGTTCAAAAGCGGCTGTGTCTGGCTGTGCAGTAGCTACCGTCTTGGTTTTACTGCGCCCCGTGTTGTGATAGCATGACGACAGCATTGATGCCTGTATCACAAGGATTGCCAGCATACAGGTGTATAGGGCTTTAGCGGCGTATTTGTTTGTTGTTTGTTGCATGGCTATGTATTGCGAGTGTTTCTTGTCGGGAAGGAGACCGGATTAAATCTACTTGTCGGCAATGACGTTCATTTGGCATCGTGCACAGTCAAACTGCAGTTTGAAACGGCGGCCGTCAGTCATGCGCAGGTATAAGGGACTTTTGAGACTATGTGGGTATGCCCCTTGGCGTGTGCATATGCCCATAGCATGACGCAGGCAGTAGCGGCACTGCATGAGCAGGGCGTGTGGCGGCATGTTGATTTCTGGGGCTGGTATCGCTTTAGTTTGTTGCGACTTGTAGAATTCTGCCGCCTTGTTGTTGGCAACATTATACAGATACGGATAGGCTGCAGGATATGTGTTGCTGCCGCCTTTTTCTGTTTTTGTATTTGCCGCCTTGCTACTTGCCTCCGTGCGTGCGTCTGCTGTAGCCTGTCTGAGGGCTTGCTCTAGTTTTTGGATAATGTCGCGTCTCATATGTGACAGAAGGCTCGATGGTATAAACGTTTTTATTCCATCTTGTGGAACTGACACGTCGGTGCACTTAAATGGTGTGTTGCCAAGTCGTGTAAGTTGACGCACAATATTGTCGGTCTGTGGTTTCTGCGCAGTTTGCGGCTCACATTGTAACTCTGTAATGGCACTGACACTGTCGGCAGTTGCCGTCAGTATTATGTTGCCTGGGGCAGATTCTTTCAGACTCATTGTTATGTTTATCTTGCGTTCGGCACTTTTGCCCGTAAGAAGTTTCTCGAATGCTTGGTCGCTGTTGCGGTAGAGAGCCTGGCCGCGACTCAATCCGGAAGGCATCCTTTGAGGGAATATGGTGTTGCCTTGTGCCCTGTTGACTCTGAATCCCTGCAGCTCGTCATTTCCGTTGAAAAAGCACAGGCCATCGCCATTGGAAAAGGCTGCAGTGCCAGCTACGGTAATATCGTTGCGGTTTATTGACTTTACCGTGCCCACATACTGACCTATAGCCTTTGGGGTGAGTGGTGAACTCATGTCAGCGCTGCGTCCATCTGCAAAATAGTGGGTGAAGCCTCGACTGAATGTCTTATCAAGATTTGGTTCAAAAGTATAATTGCTGCGGCCGAGCGAAGCGCGGCAGTAGCGTCCGTTGCTGCGTGCTATTATATCGTTAAGCTTGCGGCTGTAGGCTGCAGTTACGTTTTTCACGTATGTTATATCCTTTAGTCTGCCTTCAATCTTGAGCGATGTAGCTCCACTGTCGAGCAGTGTCTCAAGGCGGTCTATGAGGCAGAGGTCCTTGAGTGACAGCAGGTGGCGTCCGCGTTCAATGACGTTGCCGTGTTCATCCTCTAAATCGAATTTTAGGCGACAGAACTGGGCGCATTCGCCCCTGTTGGCACTGCGCCCAAAACAATACTGCGAAGCGTAGCATTGTCCTGAATAGCTTACACACAAGGCACCATGGACAAACACTTCGAGTTCGATGTCCGGCACGGCTTTGTGAATTTGTGCTATCTCTGTTGCCGAGAGTTCACGGGCAAGTACGACACGGCTGAATCCCTGTGAGGCTAGCCATTTTACTTTATCAGCTGTACGGTTATCAGTCTGCGTACTGGCATGGATGGGTATAGGCGGAAGTCCGTCTCCAGAGGCAATCATTGAGGCTAGAGCCATATCTTGTACCAGTATGGCATCTGCACCAGCCTCATATAGTTGCGATATAAGTTCTTTGGTGGCACAAAGTTCATTGTCATAGATAATGGTGTTCACAGTCACGTAGACTTTGGCCATGAACGTGTGGGCATACTCGCACAGTGCCTTGATGTCGCTGAGGGTATTGCCTGCTGCGGCTCTTGCTCCGAAGCGGCTCGCTCCTATATATACGGCATCTGCTCCGTGATCGAGGGCGGCTATGCCGCATTCCAGGTTTTTGGCCGGAGCCAAAAGTTCTATAGCTTTACTCAATTTTGTTTATGTCGTAAGGGGTTTCTTGATATACGTAATAGTTAATCCAGTTGCTGAAAAGGAGATTGGCATGAGCCCGCCAGCGCACCAACGGAGGATTGTCCGGGTTGTCGTCTGTATAGTAGTTTACAGGCATCTCCACATCGTCACGCTTGCCTATGTCGCGGCGGTATTCTTTGTCGAGTGTATCAGGTGAATATTCGAGATGACCTGTTATGAAGAACTCTCTTCCGCCGCGGGCCATCACTATGCTTACACCGCTTTCAGCTGACTCGGCTATGAGCTGTAAGCCTGAAGTTGCCTCAATATCCTGTTTGCGTATCTCTGTGTGTCTGCTCTGTGGCATGTAGAAAAAGTCGTCAAAGCCTCTGAATATGGGTAAAAGCGGCATGAGTGTGTGTTGCTTGAACACACCGAACATCTTCTTTGGCAGTGGATATTTTGGTATGCCATAATGATAGTAGAGCCCTGCCTGTGCAGCCCAGCATATATATAATGTGCTGGTGACATGATTGCGTGCCCATGCAAAAATTTTAGTTACTTCCTCCCAATATGTAACTTCTTCGAAAGCATAGTTCTCAACCGGTGCACCGGTAATTATCATTCCGTCGAACTTTTTGTCTTTCAGAACGTCAAAATCTTTATAAAAAGCCATCATGTGCTCGATTGGAGTATTCTTCGGTGTGTGGCTTTTAAGCTTCATGAAGGTTATATCCATCTGTAGTGGTGTGTTCGACAGCAGACGTATCAAGTCGGTCTCTGTCGTAATCTTCAGAGGCATGAGGTTTAATATGACGATGTGCAGGGGGCGTATGTCCTGCGTGTGAGCCCTGGAACTGTCCATGACAAAGATATTCTCTTTCTTAAGAATGTCTATTGCCGGCAGCTTGTCTGGTATTCGTAATGGCATCTTTTTATTCTCTCTTTCTCATTAACGTGTGGCAAACTTACATAAAAAAAACGATATAGCGTATGATTGGCACCGAAAAACTTTTGTGGGGATGAAGTTTGTCATATAAAAAAGCCCCATGGGAAAGTTTCCATGGGGCTATCAGATATCAGCCTGCTTTCAGGCTTGATTAATTCAACATGTCTTCAACGATGTTGCCACTGAGGTGAAATTACCAAAGTTTTACTCGTTTGTCTGCCGGCAGATAAAGCTTGTCTGTAGGTTTAACGTTGAAAGCTTCGTACCATGCGTCGATATGTGGCAGTGCACCGTTTACGCGCCATTCGCCGAGAGAGTGAGGATCGCTCTTTGTACGGTTACGTATCTCCTCTTCTGTAATGTTTGCAGCCCATACGCCTGCATAAGCCAAGAAGAAACGCTGGTCGGCTGTAAGGCCGTCAATCTCTTTCAGAGGAGCGTCCTTTGTGGCGTTCTTATATGCATTGTATGAAACCTGCAGACCGCCGTGGTCGGCAATGTTTTCGCCAAGTGTGAGTTTACCGTTGGCATTGAGGTCAGGCAGAACTTTGATTGCTGAGAAGAAGTCTACGCAAACCTGTGCACGCTTATTGAAGTTTTCAGCGTCGCTGGCTGTCCACCAGTCAATCATATTTCCGTTCTTGTCATAGTTGCGTCCCTGATCGTCGAATCCGTGAGTCATCTCATGGCCGATAACAACACCGATGGCACCATAGTTGAATGCGTCGTCTGCTTCAGGATCAAAGAAAGGACGCTGCAGGATTCCTGCCGGGAAGCAAATTTCGTTGGTTGTCGGATTATAGTATGCATTGACGGTCTGAGGTGTCATGAACCACTCATCCTTATCAACCGGTTTGCCTGCACGATAGTTGATGTCCCACTCGTTCCAGAACTTGCGGCAGTTCTGTACGTTCTCATAGTAAGACAATTTGGGGTCGATTGTCAGGCCTGACATATCTTTCCATTTATTTGGATAACCGATCTTTACGTAGAAAGCATCGAGTTTGTCGAGTGCAGCCTTCTTTGTGTCGGCACTCATCCAGTCCTGAGCCTTGATTCTTTCAGCAAGAGAAATCTGCAGATTCTTTACGAGCTTTTCCATACGCTCTTTTGAAGATGCGGGGAAGTAACGCTCAACATACATCTTGCCGAGAGCTTCACCCATCTGGCTTTCTACCTGACTTGTTGCACGCTTCCAACGTGGATGGTCTTCCTTACGGCCAGACATTGTCTTTCCGAAGAAGTCGAAGTTGGCAGCTATTACGTCATCGCTCAGGTAGCCTGCTGCTGAGAGGATAACATCCCATTCCATATAAGCACGCATTTCGTCTGCTGTCATCTCAGAGAGAATCTTGTCTGCACCCTTTACGAAAGCAGGCTGACCTACAACGAGTTCCTTGAAGTACTCGCTCTTTACGCCTTCTGCGTTCAGAAGTTGTGTTAAGCCTACGTGAGGATAGTTGCTCTCAAAGTTCTGAATAGTCATCTTGTTGTAGTTGGCAGCAACGTCACGCAGCTCTGTGCTTGACTTAGAAACCTTTGCCAGCGCAGTTTCTACTTTCATGATGCTCTCCATCTTCTTCTTGGCAGCAGCGTCAGAGAAACCAAAGAGTTTGAACATGCGCTCAATATGCTTCTTGTAAGCCTCTCTTATGGCTGTTGTTGCAGGATCTGTGTCAAGATAATATTCTTTCTGGCCGAGGCATATACCACCCTGATATATATTCAGGATGTTCATTGTGGCGTTCTTTTCATCAGCTCCAAATCCGATGCCCATAGGCACTCCATAGCCGAATGTAGCATATTTAAGCTGCACCTTGCGGAGGTCAGCCACGGTCTTGGCCTTTTCTATCTCATTTATGAGCGGCATAACAGGCTTTACGCCTTCCTTGTTACGGCGCACAGAGTCCATTGCAAGCTTGTAGAAGTCGCTTAACTTGCGCTCTGTGGTGCCCTGCGGATATTCTTTCTTCAGCAGGTCGCTCAAAATTGTGTTAACGCGTTTGTTGTTGTCGAGTCCGAGCTGATCAAAGCTTCCGAAACGTGAATAAGCTGCGGGCAGCGGATTGTTTTTCATCCATCCGCCACATGCGTACTGATAGAAATCATCAGCTGGTCTGACACTGTTGTCGAGATTCTTCAGGTCGATTCCCGACGTCAGCTGTGCCTGTGCGCCTGCTGTCAGTGAGGCAGAGGCAAATAGCACTGCTGGGATAATGTGTTTCATTTTCATAATTTTTTTAATTTAAGTTGATGGTATTTGTCTGTTACATATATTTTTCAAGTTCTTCCGACAACTGCTCCCATCTCTCAACTTCTTCATCGAGAGTTTTCTTTACAGATGTATATTCGTTTATCAGCTTCATGTCACTGGCCCTTTCGGGTTGACATAGCATTTCGTCGAGTTCCTTAAGACGCTTTTCAAGCATCTCGATTTTTGCTTCAGAGTCCTTTACGGCCTTTTCTGCCTTACGTATTTTCTTCTGTTGCTCTTTGCGTTCTTCATACGATTGCTTGGCCGAGTTTTCAGCCTGTTGCTGCTCATTGCATGTTGAGTTGCCTGAGCTTGCAGGCTGTTGTATCGTTGTCGTTGCTTGGTGATGACCAAGAGAGTCGAGTGAGTCGATGTTGTGAGTCTGTAGAAAGTCGTATATTCCGCCGATATGCTCTCTTACTTTTCCACCTCCAAACTCATAGACCTTGGTTACCAGTCCGTCGAGGAACTCGCGGTCGTGGCTTACTATGATGGCCGTGCCGTCAAAAGCTTTGATGGCCTCTTTTAGGACATCCTTCGAGGGCATGTCGAGATGGTTGGTCGGCTCGTCGAGAATCAGCAGGTTAACCGGTTCGAGCAGGAGCTTTATCATTGCGAGTCGGCTGCGTTCGCCACCACTGAGCACTTTCACTTTCTTCTCAGATGCTTCGCCTCCGAACATAAAAGCTCCGAGTATGTCGTTAATCTTTAGTCGGATGTCTCCTTTGGCTACATTGTCTATTGTCTGGAACACCGTAAGCTCCTCGTCAAGCAGCTGTGCCTGATTTTGGGCAAAATAGCCAATCTGAACGTTATGGCCAATCTTAAGCGTTCCGGTGTATGGAATCTCGTTCATTATACATTTCACGAGTGTTGATTTTCCTTCTCCGTTCTTTCCTACGAAGGCCACCTTCTCGCCACGTTTTATTGTGAGTGTTACATGGTCGAACACGGTATGAGTGCCATAATCCTTGCGCACTTCATCGCATATTACAGGATAGTCACCACTGCGCAGGCATGGGGGAAACTTGAGGTGCATTGCCGAGTTGTCCACTTCGTCAACTTCTATAGGCACAATCTTCTCGAGCTGCTTTATGCGGCTCTGCACCTGTACAGCCTTTGTGGGCTTGTACCTGAAGCGTTCAATGAAATCTTTTATGTCGGCTATTTCCTTCTGCTGGTTCTCGTAGGCACGCAGTTGCTGCTCGCGTCGTTCGGCTCTGAGCTTCACGTACTCGTCATATTTCACTTTATAGTCAACCACCTTGCCACAGCTTATTTCGAGCGTGCGGTTGGTCACATTGTTGATGAATGCACGGTCGTGGCTTACCAAAACCACGGCTTTTGCGCTTTGTGCAAGAAACTGTTCGAGCCATTGTATGCTCTCAATGTCGAGATGGTTGGTAGGCTCATCTAGCAACAGAACGTCCGGTTTCTGCAAAAGAATCTTTGCCAGCTCTATACGCATACGCCATCCTCCGCTAAACTCGCTTGTAGGACGTGACATGTCCGAACGCTCAAATCCAAGACCTGTCAAAGTGCGCTCTATGTCAGCTTCATAGTTCTCTGCGCCCATCATCATGTATCTTTCGTGCTCTTGGGTGAACTTCTGAACTAGAGCCATATATTCATCACTGTCATAGTCGGTGCGTTCTGCCAGTTGTTGGTTCATCTTGTCGAGCCTTGCCTTCATTTCCGTATTTCCGGCGAAGGCCTTACGCGCCTCTTCACGTACTGTTGTGTCATCCTGAAGAATCATCACCTGCGGCAGATAGCCTATGGTTGTTCCGCTTGGTACAGCCACGACGCCCGCAGTTGGCTTTTGCATGCCGCAGAGAATCTTCAGCATAGTAGATTTGCCTGCTCCGTTTTTTCCGACCAGTGCGATTCGGTCGCGGTCGTTAATTACGAAGCTGACGTTGCTGAAGAGCGGCTTAACGCCAAATTCTACTTTTAGTCCTTCTACTGAAATCATTCTTTTCGTTTCTTTACGCTTACTATTTGTCAGCCGTGTTAGGCTTATTCGGCGTATTACTATTGCTTTAGGTGGCAAAATTAAATAATTTTATCTTTAAAACCAAACAATAGCAAGAAAAAGGATGCTGCTATGAGGAACATTCGACCGATTAAAGCTTTCCTTTGCCTGTTCAAAATGGTAAATGTAAAGGCCTGTCGTATATAATCCGTTATTTTAGTAATAGTTGGTTGCCATTCTTTTATACATGCTGAATATGTTTGTATGTTGATGTTTCATGTCATTATTTATGATAATGGTTTATGTCGCATAGAACTTTTGGCCGTTTGGGCTTCCTGTTATGGTTTTACTTTTTGATGCTTTTGTCTTTTGTTTTCTTTCAATTTGATTTTTGCAGACCTCTTCAGACTGAGTTATTTTGAAAATAAAATCATTTGGACGTGAAAATTGGCTTAACTCGTGTGCATCCGTAAATTGTTGTATTACAATGAACTATGCGAGAATGTCGGGTTGTGTGTAATGGAAACTGATGTGAAATAGTTATAATAAGCCGTTTCTTGGTAGGAAAAAGACTTGTTTTTGAACGTAAAAACATAGTGTTTTGTGGTGTAATACGATGCTTTTTGCATCATAAAACATAGCTTTTTACAGACTTTGTAAATATTGTTTACTGTTTTCCGACTGTTTTGTCTCATCTTGTTTCTATTTTAGCTAAAAACTCATACAAAACAGCAGTGACATTCTGTAATGTCTTTTAGTAAATTGGCAGCACGTTGCTTTGCATGGTGTTGAAATGGTATATTATGATCTTATTGTTTTGTCCACGTAGGAACAGATGAAAATGCTTAAGTTTTGTTTATGCCATAATTTCGTTAATATTATTACCGGTTGCCACATGAGAATGCATGACTAAACAATCATAAGGTCGCTCATCACCATGTCACTGATAAAGATGCCTTCAGATGTAAGTCTTAGCCGGTCGTGCCGTATCTCAAGTAGTCCTTGCTCAAGATGTTTGCCGGCGGCAGAAATAAGCGTGTTTCTGTATCTTTTATCCAAACGCGTTTCCATGGCGTTTAAATCAATCCCGTCTGATGTGCGTAGGGCAGTGGTTATGATGTCGTTGAATGTTGTGTCGTTGTCGAGTTCTTCACGCTCCATAGGAATGATGCCGTTATTAATTTCCTCGATGTATAGTTTTAAGTCGGCCACATTCCACTGTCTGGAGTTAAGGTCAAACGAGTGAGCGGCTGCGCCAAGACCGATATATGGCACTTGATGCCAATAGCTGCTGTTATGACGTGAGCGATATCCTGGACGTGCAAAGTTGCTTATTTCATAATGTTCATATCCGGCATCCGTAAGTTGACATACAAGCTCTTTGAACATTGTCAGGCTCAGTTCCTCGTCAATCTCTTTTACCTTGCCTGTGTCGAGCATTTTCCACAATGGCGTGTCTTCTTCATACATAAGACTGTATGCCGAGATGTGTTCTACGTTTAGAGCCAAAGCGGCAGATATGTCCTCCTTCCACTGGCTTAAACTTTCGTCAGGGAATCCAAACATCAGGTCGATGCTTATATTTTTGATGCCTGCTTCTCTCAGCAATTTTACGGCATGTTTCACTTCGTCAGAGTTGTGTCGTCTGTGTAGAAGACGGAGTCTGCTGTCTGCAAATGTCTGCGCACCCATGCTTACACGGTTTATAGGCAGACGGCTTAGCATGTTTGTAAACTCCGGAGTGATGTCATCAGGGTTGCACTCCATTGTTATTTCAGCATTTCTATCCACGTCATACACATTATTTATATATAGAAACAGTTGGGTAAGTTCAGCCTCGTCCAGCAACGAAGGCGTGCCTCCGCCAAGATATATAGTGGAGAATGGTTCGCGGATATAGTTTTTCCTTAATTCCATTTCGCGACAAACCGCATTTATGTATTTCTTGCGTAAGTCAAGAAGTGTGGTCGAGTAGAAACCGCAATAAATGCAGCGGCTCTTGCAGAAGGGTATATGGATGTATATGCCGGCCATTGTTTATTAGATGTTTCAGTTTCGTTTTCTTTATTTTAATGCAAAATTACTAATATGTTTTAATTTTTTGACGCTTTTTTGTGTTTTCTTTTGCTTGTTTGCGCAAAAAATCGTAACTTAGAGGCCAACATAAGTTATTAACTTAAATCTATAATAATATGAGAGTTTATCAAACTAACGAGATTAAAAACATTGCCTTGCTTGGCAGTGCGGGCTCAGGCAAGACTACTCTTGCCGAAGCTATGTTATATGAGAGCGGACTGATTAAGCGCCGCGGTTCTGTAGAAGCAAAAAACACAGTAAGTGACTATTTCCCTGTTGAACAAGAATACGGCTACTCGGTATTTTCAACTGTTTTTAATGTAGAGTGGAACAATAAAAAACTTAATATCATAGATTGCCCGGGCTCTGACGACTTTGTCGGCGGCGCCATCACAGCCCTTAACGTTACTGACCAGGCTGTTATATTAATCAATGGTCAGTATGGTCCTGAAGTTGGCACACAGAATAACTTCAGATATACTGAGAAGCTGAAGAAGCCGGTTATCTTCCTTGTAAACCAGCTCGACAGCGATAAGTGTGATTTCGATTCGATAATAAGCAGCATGCAGGACATTTATGGTCCGAAATGCGTCCAGATACAATATCCGATAACTACAGGTCCAGGCTTTAATGCCCTTATTGACGTCCTGCTGATGAAGAAATATTCTTGGAAGCCCGAAGGCGGTGCTCCTATCATAGAGGATATACCGGCAGAGGAGATGGACAAGGCAATGGAACTTCATAAGGCTCTTGTTGAGGCCGCTGCAGAGAACGATGAAACTCTGATGGAGAAATTCTTTGAGGAGGAAACTCTCACAGAGGACGAAATGCGTGAAGGTATACGTAAGGGATTGGTTACACGTTCTATATTCCCTGTTTTCTGTGTTTGCGCAGGAAAGAGTATGGGTGTTCACCGCCTGATGGAATTCTTGGGCAACGTAGTTCCGTTTGTAAGCGAAATGCCTAAGGTTCATAACACACGTGGTGAGGAAGTTGCTGCAGAAAGTGCAGGACCTGAATCTATTTACTTCTTTAAGACAGGCGTTGAGCCTCATATCGGAGAAGTTTCTTACTTCAAGGTTATGAGCGGATGCGTTAAGGCCGGCGACGATTTAAGCAATGCCGACCGTGGCTCAAAAGAACGCATTGCAAATATTTATGTTTGTGCAGGAGCTAACCGTCAGCCTGTTGACTGTCTTAATGCCGGTGATATTGGCTGTACTGTTAAGCTGAAGGATGTGAAGACAGGCAACACTCTTAATGGAAAGGATTGTGATAATAGATTCGACTTTATAAAATATCCTAACTCTAAGTATTCTCGTGCCATTAAGGCTGTCAATGAGGCTGACACAGAAAAACTGATGGCTGCTTTGTTGAAGATGAGACAGGAAGATCCGACATGGGTAATAGAGCAGAGCAAGGAGCTGAAGCAGACAATAGTTCATGGTCAGGGTGAGTTCCATTTGCGTACACTAAAATGGCGCCTTGAGAATAATGAGAAACTGCAGGTTAAGTTTGTTGATGCCAAGATTCCTTATCGTGAGACCATCACAAAGGCTGCACGCGCAGACTATCGCCATAAAAAACAGTCGGGTGGTGCAGGACAGTTTGGTGAGGTTCACCTTATTGTTGAGCCTTATGCAGAAGGTATGCCTGATCCTGTAATGTACAAGTTTAACGGTCAGGAGTTCAAGATGAACATCAAGAGTAAGGAAGTTGTTGACCTGGAGTGGGGCGGCAAGCTTGTGTTCATCAACTCTGTTGTCGGTGGTGCTATTGATACACGCTTTATGCCTGCTATTTTGAAGGGTATTATGGAGCGTATGGAGCAGGGACCTCTGACGGGAAGCTATGCACGTGACGTACGTGTTGTTGTTTATGATGGAAAGATGCACCCGGTTGACAGTAATGAACTATCATTTATGTTGGCTGCCCGCCATGCCTTCTCTGATGCATTTAAGAATGCTGGTCCGAAGATTCTTGAGCCTATTTACGACCTTGAGGTTTATGTTCCGGCCGACTTTATGGGTGATGTCATGAGCGACTTGCAGGGACGTCGTGCCCTCATCATGGGTATGGACAGCGAAGCCGGTTATCAGAAACTGCAGGCCAAGATACCTTTGAAGGAACTTGCAAACTATTCTATCTCGCTGAGCTCTATTACAGGCGGACGTGCTTCGTTTACCACGAAGTTCGCAAGTTACGAGCTTGTTCCTAACGACATACAACAGGCTCTGATACAAGAGCATGAGGCAGAACTTGCTGATAAAGACGAATAACAATAATGAATCAGCCGTGTGGAGTAAATCCCACGGCTGTTTTTTATGCTGATATTGCATATTGAATAGTTTGTTTGAAAAATTATAGCTTATTGTAATCTTGCTATTTTTATAAGTGTTATGCCGTTTCTTGCTTGTATATAAAGTCTGTTTTATTCTTTTTATATAATGCAGTTTCCTTGGTATATCATGAATGTCATTGCACTATATATAACCTTATAGTTCTTTACAATTATTCTTCATGCTGTTCTGTTTAATTGCAAGAACTTTTGTGAAGGCCTTTAACTTGATAATTATTAATTATCGTATGGTTATTTGGTTAATATAGATAAATTTTGAATAATTAATTAACAAAATAATTTGGCTTTATTTATTTTTACCATATATTTGCCAATATGAAAAAAGCAACAATTTGGACAGTAGCAATCGTGATGGGACTTTCATTCCTTGTGCTGCTCTTTATGCAAATAAAATATATTGAAGAGATGGTGCACATGAAGAAAGAACAGTTTGACGAGTCTGTAACAAAGGCTCTGTCTCAGGCTGCCCGTAACTTGGAACTGAATGAGACATTAAGGTATCTTGAGAAGGATGTTAACGCGACAGAACGCCGTGCATTCAAACAAGATTCAGTTGGAACTCGTTCGGGTGAAATGGACGGCACTGTCCAGCATTCACATCAATACTCTGTTGTTGATAAAAACGGTACGATGTATTCGTCTTTTGAATTAAAAACGATAACAATGAAGCCGTCCTCAATGCCCAAAGCGATGATTCTGCGTAATGACAAGAACTCGATATCAGAGGCAACAAAGTCAATGAGGGAAATTGTGAAAAATCGTTATATCTATCAGAAAGCTTTGCTTGACGAGGTCGTTTACAGCATACTTTATACTGCTTCAGAAAAACCGTTGAAGGAGCGTATAAACTTCAAGATGCTTGATCAGGACATTAAGACGGAACTGATGAACAATGGTATTGATATTGCCTATCATTTTACGGTTTCGACACAAGACGGAAGAGAAGTATACAGATGTCCTGACTATACGGATGAAGGTGAGGAATATACTTATTCGCAGGCATTATTCAGAAATGATCCTTCATCGAAGGCTGGAATTGTCAAGATACACTTTCCTGATATGAACAGCTATATTTTCAGCAGTGTACGTTTTATGATTCCTTCTATTGCGTTTACTGTTGTGTTGCTGGTGACATTTATTTTTACAATCGTAGTTATATTCAGGCAGAAACGTTATACTGAGATAAAGAATGACTTTATAAACAATATGACTCATGAATTAAAAACTCCTATAAGCAGTATTTCTCTTGCTGCACAGATGCTCAATGATGAAAGCGTAACTAAGAGTCCTGTTATGATGAAGCATCTGGGAGGAGTTATTAATGACGAGTCGAAGCGTTTACGCTTCCTTGTAGAAAAGGTGTTGCAGATGTCAATGTTTGACCGCAAGAAAGCCATATTTAAAAAGAAAGAGCTTAATTTGAATGAGTTGGCTGAAAATGTTGCTAATACGTTTACATTGCGTGTAGAACATACAGGAGGGCATATAACGACAAAACTGAATGCAACGGAACCGACAATCTATGTTGACGAGATGCATTTTACAAATGTTATTTTCAACTTGTTGGACAATGCTGTTAAATATCGTGATCCTGAGCGACCGGTAGAATTGTTTATTAATACATGGAATGACAAAGAGCATCTTTATTTGTCGGTTAGAGATAACGGATTGGGCATAAAAAAAGAGAATCTTAAAAAGATTTTTGAGAAGTTCTATCGTGTTCATACCGGAAATGTGCATGATGTCAAAGGCTTTGGCCTTGGCTTGGCATATGTAAAGAAAATCGTAGAACTGCATAAGGGTGAAATACATGCAGAAAGCGAAAAAGGAAAAGGAACGAATTTTATAATAACATTACCTATAATTAAAAAATAAGAAAGACTATGGATGAGAAATTGAAAATTCTTTTATGCGAAGATGATGAGAATTTAGGTATGCTCCTTCGCGAATATTTACAGGCAAAGGGTTATAGCGCAGAACTTTGTCCTGATGGTGACGCAGGATATAAAGCTTTCTTGAAGAGCAAGTTTGATATATGTGTACTTGATGTTATGATGCCAAAGAAAGATGGATTTACATTGGCTCAGGAAATAAGACAGGCCAATGCTGAAATTCCAATCATATTCCTTACGGCAAAAACATTGAAAGAGGATATTCTTGAGGGATTCAAGATTGGTGCTGATGACTATATCACAAAGCCGTTCTCAATGGAAGAGCTTGTGTTCCGTATAGAGGCTATCCTGCGTCGTGTACGTGGTAAGAAAAACAAAGAAAATACTGTTTATCATATCGGACGTTTTACTTTCGATACTCAGAAGCAGTTGCTTACCATTGACGACAAGCAGACAAAGCTTACAACTAAAGAGAATGAGCTTCTTGCTCTTCTGTGCTCTCATGCTAACGAGATTCTGCAGCGTGACTTCGCATTGAAGACAATATGGATTGACGATAACTACTTCAACGCACGCTCTATGGACGTTTACATTACAAAGTTGCGTAAACATCTTAAGGACGACGACCAGATAGAAATCATCAACATTCACGGCAAGGGATACAAGCTCATCACTCCTGAGCAAGAATAAACATAAGCCTTGAACGATAATAATAAAACAATCCTCAGAACCGAATATACCGGCTCTGAGGATTGTTTTTTTTATATTATTATAAGTTATTTGTTTTTTATATAATAAAATTATATATTTGCAGAAACGATAGAAATTGACTATGAAACTTGTTGACAGGTATGTGATTACTGAAAGTCCCGCTTCCTCGGTTTTGGAATTGGGCTTTTGCCTTATTTTGGCTGGCGGTTTGTTGGACGGCTATTGTAAACCATGGTATGTCGCAATCTCCGTAGTTATATTCATACTTGTAATATTTTCTGTTGTATTGAGTCTGTTTATACGCAGGCAGAAAATTGTAATTGATTCACGAGGTATTCATTATTATGAACGTTTTTTATTTAAGATAACCAAGCACGATTATCCATGGTCACAGGTGAGCAGATGCTATATTGACTGGTGGCATTATTATTCAATGCCGGTGCGCAGGCTTGTTGTCGTTACAAAATTGTCAAACGGTAGCAGTAAGTATCATGATATAGATCTTAAGGATTTTGAATTGGCTTTCAGAATGAGTCGTTTGAAACGTGCAATCATAGAATATAGTAATAATGCCGGAATTTTCGATGAGGAGCAGACTTCGGCTAATAGAAAAAGTGAAATGCTCTATTGGTTGATTATTGTGTTGGTACTTATATTGGTGTTCTTGTGTGTGCAGATTTCCGACTATTGAGGCCTGCATAATTGCCAGATGTGTAATGTGCTGATAGCTAGAGGTTTGTAAAAAAAATACAGTTTCGCAGTCAAAAAGATGTCTTTTATTTCGCGTTTTATGGCCTTTTACAATGTAAAATGGTATTAGTTGCGAAATGTCGCGTTTCCGGTATGTTTAATATTTGCTTTCCTTTTTCAGAAGATACACGTGCCCAACTGCTCCAAACACCACCAGAGTCAAGGCCGAGATGATGAATGCGTTACTGTCGGTCCAACAGAAAGCGTAGCCGACAATCAGCAGAATGACGCCCAGATACATGGCTGCCAGTCCTGAAAAGCGTACGTATTTCTTCATATCAATAATTTTTTATGATCTTAATATTATAGGTGCAAAAATACAGATAAAAATCAATAAAGCAAGGCTTTGTATATGAAAGATTGGCAAAATAAGGCTTGTAAAGGTGAAATAAAGTTAAATGTTGTAATTGTATACATTAATAATGTCGGATATATCAGCGGAAAAGCGTACCTTTGCACCGCATTTTGCAAAATAATAAACAAATTAATCATTTTAAAGTAGTATGAATCAATACGAAACCGTTTTCATTTTAACTCCCGTTTTGTCTGATGAACAGATGAAGGAAACGGTCGCTAAATTCAAAAATCTGCTTACTGACAAAGGTGCGGAAATTCTGAATGAGGAGACCTGGGGATTGAAGAAGATGGCTTATCCTATTCAGAAGAAATCTACAGGTTTTTATTGCCTGATAGAGTTCAAGGCTGAGCCTAATGTAATTAACACTCTCGAGACTGGATTCCGTCGTGATGAGAAGGTAATCCGTTTTATGACAGTTAAGCTCGACAAGTATGCCGTACTGTATGCCGAGAAGAGAAGAAACAAATACGCTAAAAAAGAGGAGGCTTAAATTATGGCAGCACAAGAATCAGAAATCAGATATTTGACTCCGCCTTCAGTGGATACAAAGAAAAAGAAGTATTGCCGTTTCAAGAAGAGCGGTATAAAGTATATTGACTATAAGGATCCTGAGTTCCTTAAGAAATTCTTGAACGAGCAGGGTAAGATACTTCCCCGCCGTATCACAGGAACATCTCTTAAGTATCAGCGCCGTGTGGCTCAGGCTGTTAAGCGTGCACGCCAGATAGCTCTGCTTCCTTATGTAACCGATTTGATGAAATAATTTGAAGGAGGAGACAGAATGGAAATTATACTGAAAGAAGATATTATCGGCTTAGGATTTAAGAACGATATTGTTAATGTTAAAGCCGGCTATGGCCGTAACTACCTGATACCTCAGGGCAAGGGTGTTATAGCGTCTCCTTCAGCAAAGAAGGTATTGGCTGAGAACTTGAAACAGCAGGCTCGTAAACTTGCTGCTATCAAGGCTGAGGCTGAGAAGAAGGCTGAGGCTCTGAAAGATGTTGCTCTTGTTATAGAGATGAAGGTAAGTGCTAATGGTGTAACTTATGGTTCTGTTAATGCCGCAACTGTAGCTGCTGAGCTTCAGAAGAAAGGCTTTGACATCGATCGTAAGATTGTTACAATGCACGATGCTAAGAAGGTAGGTGACTTTGTTGCTACCGTACACTTCCACAAAGAAGTTCTCGTAGAGGTGCCTGTAAAGGTTGTTGCTGAGAATGCAGCTCCTGAGGTTGAGGCTCCTAAGGCAGAGGAAGTTCCTGCTGAAACAGTAGCTGAAGAGGCTCCCAAGGCAGAAGAAACAACTGTAGAAGAGTAATTTTCGCACTGTAAAGCAGTTTTATATAAAAGTCCCGGTTGCTTTTAAGCACCGGGATTTTTGTTTTTATACAATATTACTTTTATATAAAAATTCATGCTAAAATTAAATTTGCCGTGTTATGAAAAACATGTTATAGCTCTTGTATTATAGCTTGTAAATTTGTATCTTTGCATAAGTGTCGCAGCTTGGCTTATGCTGTATTTCATATAATATTGCATGTCATTGCCAGACTGTTGTATTTTTGTATTAAGAGGCATAAGTTATAATAATTTGGGTTATGAAGTCATATTTCTCTATTGTAGTATTCTTTGTATTGTTGCTGTCATCTGTTGTAACCGGAACGGACAGATATCTTAGTACAGAAGACTTGATTAAGGATGATTTGAATCAAGCCTTAGCTCATACCATTGCTGTAAAGGGTGGCGCATGGTTGGCAACAGATACAATAAAGGCGTATAAACAGTTACAGAATACGACATCTGGTCATGTGGCATTATTGATTAATGATGAACTTTTCAATAAACGACTTTCTATACCAGAATTACGCAACAGGGCATATATATCGTTCGACATAGTGCCTGAAAATATCGTTGCGCATAACTCAAAATATATTCCGAATGGGATATGCAGTGATACAATAATATTAAATCCTGCTTCGTTGAAATACTGTAACGGATCAGTTGCCATGCGCGGTTATGCAGAGTGCTCTTTTTTCATGGTATTGAGTCTTTCTGATCAGAAACTGCCGATAACCTTAATGCTTTTATCTTTGATTTGGGGCAGCATTACTTATTTTTGTTTTAAGAAGAAAGAGCTTTTGTATAGTGTATCTTTTGCTGAAAGTAATGATACAGCATGCGTTTGTGCTAGAAATGACGACTCTTGTATTATATCAGTAGGCAATATGTTGTATAATAAGCAGTCGGAAACATTTTATGGTGCAGATAACAGAGAGATTAACTTGACGCCGATGCAATTTGAATTGATGCAGATGTTTTTTAAAGCAGACGGGCACAGGCTTGTTAAAACTGATATTTGTAATACTCTGTGGCCAGGTAAAGATAATGCAAACGAAACACTTTATACAATGATTAAAAGACTGAAGTCTGTTGTTGAGGCTAACAGTAATTTGAAAATAGAAGTAGAACGCGGACGAGCATATAAGTTGCGTGTTGATGATTGAAGTGTGTTATAGACGTATTTTTATATTGCTCTTTAGCTTGATGTAATCTGTTGATTAATAATAATTTAAGCTATTACTGATATTCTGACTTATAGATTGTCAGATAAATGTCAGTAAGTTGTCAGCGTAAAAATATTCTCCTTTATAATGTCTGATTTATCTTTGTGCGAAAAAGCTTAAAGATGAAAAAGACATTATTGTTTTTAATTTTATTAATGTTCTCATGTGTTTCTATAGCTCAGAGTTATAAAGAAGCAAAGAATGACAGTGTTAAAGCGAAATGCGTTGATGAAGACAATGATATCAGTTGTCATAAGAATGTTCATGACAATGACAACGCTGTATCTGATTCTTTAACGTTGAATGAGGTAGTTGTAAAAAGTTCGCGTGCTGTAAATACTAATGGGGCACTAAGAATTTTTCCTACAGATAAGCAAAAAGAAAATTCATCAACGGCTTATGGCTTGTTGTCAAAGTTAGCTTTACCACTTATTTCTGTTGATGAAGTTGCACATACTATTTCTGCACCTAGTAATATGGGGACAGTTCAAGTACGTATCAATGATGTTGAAGCAACTAAAAGTGATTTGGCGTCAATAGATTTAAGCGCTGTGAAATATGTAGATTTTATAAGAAATCCTGGAGTAAGATATGGTCAGAATGTGGGTTTCGTAATTAATATAATTGTGAAAAAGGCTGTTAGTGGTTATGCTGTGGGAGCAGACTTGTCACACACATTGTCTTTTCCTAATAGTTCGGATAACTTGTTTGCAAAGTTTAATTTTGGAAAGAATGAAATATCTTTGAGTTATTGGCTGGATTTTTCAGACAAAAGGAAGTTACGCTATGAAGAAAAAGACCAATATATTATGCCGGATAATTCATTTTATTACATAACGCGAAGGGATAAGGAGCGCAGACTTAAAAATATCTGGCATAATCTGCAATTAAAATATTCTTTTTCAGAAACAGGACGATATGTTTTTCAGGCTACACTCGGTACAGATTTATCAAATTGTCCTATTGACTATACTTTACGAGAAAATATTGTAAATCAAGACTGTGATACAGTTATGATAAATTCATCTGAAAAATCTTTCTCTCCTGTTTTGGATCTTTATTATAATCTGAATATTGGCAAAAATCAGTCAGTAACACTAAACGCGACAGGAACATATAGCGACGCTTCTTATTCATGGAGCTATGGTGGAAATTCACCTTATAGTTATACTTCTGATGGTGACAGTTGGTCACTTTTCGCTGAAGGTATATATGAAAACAGAATGCGTCTCTTTACATTTTCATCAGGTTTACAGTATTCTCAGAAATATAACAGTAATAAATATTTAGGGGATGCAGAGGCTATAAATACTATACATAATTCACTGGTTTATGCCTTTGCACAGATAAAAGGAAATTTAGCTGCGTTAGAATATACTTTAGGTACAGGTGTAAGCTGTATGTACTATCGTCAGGCCAGTGATAGTTATAAATATTGGCTTTGGAGACCAGAGCTTTCTTTGGCTTATCCGTTTTGGGATAAATTCAAACTAAAGTATTATCTACGTATGTATCAGAATCCTCCGCGTCTTGAATATTTGGGAGATGTTGATATAAGAAATAATGAATTAGAAGTGTCAAGGGGTAATTCAGCATTGTTTCCTACGCGTGTATTGGATAATTCGTTGACCATATCGTATCAGCTTCCGACATTTTATGCCGAAATAGAGACGTCTTATAGGAACAACTATCATTGTTATATGTCACAAATAAACAGAGAAACTGATGAGAACGGAAACACTAATTTTATTTTTACGCGTGAAAATCAGCGCAGAATTTCAATGTTTTATGTTAATGCATATACTCGTTATGATATTATTCCAGACAAATTGACGTTTGCTGCAACAGGTGGCTTTTTCCGTTTTTTCAATTACGGAAATACTTACAAACATCATTATTCATCGTTTAATGGTGCATTCAGGGCAACTGCATATTTGGGCAAATTTACTATCTCTGCTGATGCAAGTAACGGATGGAGTTTTCTTGAGGGCGAAAACCGTACTACAAATATTTGTACTTACAGTCTTGTCGCATCATATAAGTATAAAGATTTCATCTTTTCATTAATCTGGCAGAATGGTTTTCAGAACGATATGCTTTCTAATAAAGCATATTTGCTTAATAGATATGTTGGAAAGACGCAAAAGCTTATTAATGGTGATATGGGAAATATGCTAACTTTTAATTTAAGCTGGCGTTTTTCAAAAGGCCGTAAATATGAAAGTCCGAAGTATACAGTTAATAAAAAAGATAATGATACCGGTATAATAAAAGGGAATTAAAAATAAGAGAATATACTATTTTTACAGAAGATTATTTGCTGTGTTTAGTTGATTTTATAATTCGTTTTGATGTATGGCATAGGATGTTACAAGCGTTTTAATTGCTATGTAATATTTTTGTAACACATAATGCTTAATTTTGCAAAAAAATAAGTAATTGTATGAATAATAAGAAACTGATTTTGCCATTGTTGGCTTTGTGTGTTGGTTTGCCATTACACGCTCAAGAAGAAGATAAGGTCGACCTTACTCCGAAGGTGCACGGCACCATACGCGGAAAGTATGAATATCAGACGGAAGAAGGAGACGGACGTTTTCAAGTTAGAAACGCGCGTGTCAGTCTTGAAGGAAAAGTGGCAAAAGCTGTTGAATATAAAGCAGAAATCGACTTGTCGGATGAAGGGCAGATAAAGATGCTTGATGCATATACAAAAATCAAGCCTGTTAGAGGATTTGATTTTACTATAGGACAGATGCGTGTGCCATTTACAATTGATGCCCATCGTTCTCCTCATCAGCAGTATTTTGCTAACCGATCTTTTATTGCTAAGCAGGTAGGTAATGTACGTGATGTTGGTGCAACTTTAGGCTATTCGTTTAATGTTGGGATTCCAATTATTCTTCAGGCCGGAATGTTCAACGGATCAGGTCTTACTAATCAGAAAGATTTTTGGACAAACAACATTAACTTCTCGGCAAAGGCTCAGTTTTTTATACCACGCGGCTTTAATATAACATTGAGTACGCAGAAAATCCGTCCTGACCATATTTCGGTTATGATGTATGATGCAGGTGCTTATTATCATGCACATGGCTGGCATATTGAGGCAGAATATCTTTTTAAGCATTATGAGGATAATGCCTTTAAGAACGTGCATGCATTTGATGCGTTTGTTAACTATGATATTCCGTTACGCAAGTGTTTCTTTACAAAGATTTCGCCACTTTTGCGTTATGATTATATGAGTGATCATAGTGATGGTATGCGGTATCTTGACGGTGAGGAGAACACAGAAGGATCATTGATGATAAACGACTATCAGCGCTCAAGAATTACAGGTGGACTTACCTTTAGTATAGCTAAGCCGTTTATTTCAGATATTCGTCTCAACTATGAGAAGTATTTCTACCGTTCTGGAGCTGTTGCTAAACCATCAGAACGTGATAAAATTGTAATTGAAGTAATGACAAGATTCTGATTAAATTTCTGATTTTATAGAATAAAATACATAGGATTGTTAGTGTACCGCGCAATAACACCATATGGTGTGTTGTGCGGTTTTTTAATTTATGCGTATGCGATATTTATCGCTACTGATGGCACTATAAAATATTTTGTGTAAATGTAAAATACAGGATTCAAAATAGAGTTCTGTATTTTTTATTTTATATATTTACACCCAAAGAATAAGATTATGCGAGAAAAGAATCAAGTAGTGCCCGATGAGATGTTAAGCAAGGAATTCCTTAGCCGATTCAAGACAGAATCCGATGTAAGCAAGTTCCTGAAGCAGTTGCATGCCCAGGTATTGGAAAAGATGCTTGAAGGTGAAATGGATGCCCATTTGGGGTATGAAAAGAATTCCGTGGCCGGTAATAACAGTGGCAATTCACGCAACGGCAGCTATCCGAAGCGGATTCAGACTGAACATGGGGAAGCAGTCATCTCCATTCCGCGTGACCGTAATGGCCAGTTTGAGCCGATAGCCGTGCCCAAACATGAAAGCCGCGGACTTTCTATAGAAAAGCTTGTCATATCCCTATATGCCAAAGGAATGAGCGTTTCTGACATAGAGGAGGAGATGCGTGAGATTTATGAAATTGAACTTTCTACATCAGCCATTTCCATCATTACAAACAAGGTCAATCAGGCCGCTCAGGAGTGGCAGAACCGCCCTTTGGATCCTGTTTATCTGATAGCCTGGATGGACGGTATCGTCTTCAAGGTACGGGATAACGGTAAGATTATAAACAAGACCGTTTATCTTTGTGTCGGTCTGAAACAGAACGGTCTGAAGGAAGTTCTTGGCATGTGGGTCGGCAAATCGGAAAGTTCTTCTTTCTGGATGGGCGTCCTGACCGATTTAAAGGCCCGTGGAGTGCAGGACATACTGATTACCTGTACCGACAACCTGAATGGATTTACGGATACCATCCGTACCG
>OLGJ01000151.1_pt1 | contig 52167 bp, 55 predicted proteins | sample 1605431 | NCBI WGS metagenome assembly OLGJ01 (sample SAMEA3888920, study PRJEB22519) | human gut metagenome | biome: human gut; feature: human-associated habitat; material: faeces | place: Denmark | collected 2009
ACGAGTCTTCCGAGAAAGAGATTGTCGAATTCTATAACCTCCGTGGAGGGAAGGATTAGTTTCTGTTGTTTGTACCGGAGCAAGTTCTGCTACAAGTACCATGACATGTGTTGAAGCAACTGTTCATACAACGGTTGTTACATCCTGCGCATGACATTGCATTTGCAGTTTCTGACAAGATAGGACTTGACAGGAGAGCTGCACCAGCCAAAATAGGCAGAGCACCTTTAGCGGCTCTCTTAAAGAACTCACGACGAGACTGAAGTTCTTCATTCTTACCATTTTTCTTCATAAAATAAAAAATTTAAATTAAACAATATGCCTTTCGGCATTATTTGACAATCTCAATAAAATCAGTAGGAATATACGCAGTAGCGACAAGGCACAATCCCGAGATCTCAACAACAATTCTTTGTTGTCCTGCTATTCTGGCAACTTTTCCAACCACTCCCTTGAAGTCACCAGCTATTACTCGTACTTTATCTCCACTTTTATAGTGACACTGTTCCGCTGTAACAATGCGTACATGCTCACTATCAGTACTTGTTGCTTTGATAAAATTTATCATTGCATTGTATGGTATAATAAGCGGAGGATTTTTACCGTTTGCCTCTGGAGGAAGCGTCTTATCCAAATAATATTTTATAAAAGAGATTGGGGCATCAACTGTCTTTTTCACAAAACTGTCTGATTGTTCCCTTGTGGCGTATATAAAAAGAAAGTTGGGAAGAAGAGGCTGTTGTATTCGCTTCTTCTTCCCAGCAATCACTTTTAGTACATAGTGCATCGGCACGTATGTCTTAATATCATTCTTCTTTGCTTTCTCTACGGCTGCATTTACCCTGTTATAAGTAGCACGAAGAACAAACCAGTTGTAACCTTCCTGCTGGACATATTCCGAGGACACCCCTGTTTGTGAGCTTTGGGCTTCGGGGGAGACATTGGAGGCAAATCCAATGTGAGGAGGTGAATCGCAACCTCGTTTGGTATGCGCATTAAGCAATGCGTTCATATCGGCTTATATGTCGTTGCTCGTTAATAGCAATATAGACATAAAAAGAGCGTGGAAACGTCTGTTGTCTATTCCACAGTCTGAGGCTCTAGCAATTGCCTATCATAGTTGAACAGACAACGTCAGAGCCCACGCCGATATGAATAATCATTTCCATTAGGAGACCATAATAAACAATTGTTGTGCCCGAAAAGGTACAATCCGTGCTTACAGGTCTCCGCAGGAGCGATATTATCACACCCGGGACATCTACCGTTGGCTTTGCTCAAGACTATGATAACTGTTAATTTGCTAGATTACAGACTGTCTTAAACAGAGCGTTAGTAAACGCCTTCATTATGTCTGGACTATCTTTCCCACCCAATGCCCGCTTTGTACCGCTTTGTCATTATGACTCCGCCATACTCAGCACGGCGTAGGCTGCCTTGTATGCCATCACGAAAGAACACGTCTAACCTCAATGGCTATAAACATGGCGATAATAGTCCGCTGCAAAAGTACAAAGAAAATCTCAATACAACCTCATTTTGTTATGGAAAAGTATGTATAAACCTTAAATTTAACCATAATTAACTAAATTCTTGCTCAAATCTCGTATATTTTGTGTAAGGAAATGGCCTCTTATTGGCGTAAAAAGCAAAAGACAGATGCGAATGTCACATCTGTCATTATTGTTGTCGCACATGTCTTTCTTGAAAGAAAGCCTATGGCTGGTTTATTTCAGAATGATTTTCTCCTTTGCTGGATGACATAAGGAGAATGTACTTTTGCCGTCTTTGTTTGTATAGCAGAAGTCGCATGAATTTATAATATCCATGCCAATCACCACATCATAGTCTGAATTGTCGTTAAGCAGAGCCTGAACATTCAACTCTGCTGTTCCTGTTGGAAGGATAACATGAACAAGGTAAGTCCAGGATTCGACATCACCTCCTGCACTCGAAATAAGAGCCTTGTTCTTCGGTTGTAACCCTAAAGCATTTACAACTTCCTGTGAAATCAATGTATTGGTCGCTCCTGTGTCCCACAATACATTTTCAACTTGGCAATGAACAGGAACAGCCACGTTTGCCGACAAATCTACGGCTGGACAGATAATGACGTTTGTAAGAATAGCCTCTGGCTGGGATTCGTATTCTTTTGTATATACAGCCATTCCTACCTCAACTCAATTTTTCCCGTATATGAAGTTTGTTGAGGAACAGGCTCGTCAGTGATAAGGCGAACCAAACGGACATAACCTGTCCGTGCAGCTCTATTTCCGTTAATGACGGGAGCCTGAACTGCGGTTGCAAAATCTATTGTCTTGTTCTTTATAACTTTCATATACCTACAATTTAAAAAATGTCCCGCTGGGTACGCTGTTCTTATGGGAAGCGAGCGGGATTTGTCAATGCAAAGGTAGGCATTCAATTCCAAAAAACCAAACAATTGGAAGAAAAACTAATCTAACTACCCTAAATTTAACATTTTATCAGGAAAACTACTAAACAATGAATACGTCTTTCAAACGCTATTCTATTGCCGCCGAATTATTAACCTGCATTGTCTATCAGCAATATATGCCGACTGAGATACAACTGAGGTACAAGACATCCATTTTCGCCCAATGTTGAAGCCACCAAGAAGGCTCTCTCATCCCTCTTTTTCTTTTTCGATTGTCACACTCTTTATGGCTGATGAAGGTGGGACTATTCATCAAAAATGCGCTCTTTGGATAGCAATCAGCCAAAATTGCCCAAAATATTTTCATAAATAATCTTAAAACTGCTTTTTGCCCCTGTCATAGTTTTTTCTCTTTGCCGAATGCCTTGAACCATAGATTTTCCCTTGTTCAAAATTTGTACCGTTTTGAATTTGTTGTTTTCAAGATAGTGCTGTGACTCAGTGTGTTAGGAGATATGAAAAGTCTTCCACATGCATGTCATATGAACAGTGTGGTGCGCCAGCTTTGGGAGCAGAATACCGATGTCGTCATGGTCGATACCGGTAACTCGTATGAGGGATTGTGCGAGTATGTCGGTGGTAAGTATATCAGCTATACCGAGGAGCATCCTATAACCATGAACCCCTTCCGCATCCAGCGTGAGGAATTGAACGTGGAGAAAACCGATTTCCTCAAGAACCTCATTATGCTGATATGGAAAGGCAATGCTGCCGTACCCACCAAGATTGAAGAGCTGCTCATCGAGCAGGTCATCAAGGAATACTACGAAGCCTACTTTGACGGTTTCAAGGGCTATAACAAAACCCAGTTGGATGCCCTGCACAAGAAATTCCTGATTGAGACCGCCACTGAGCGCAAGCCTACCGACACCAACAAGGAAGTGGAGGAGCGCATCTGGCAAAAGATCAAGGAGATGGAAGACCGCAGAAAGGCGCTTATCGTCGATGAGCTGTCCTTCAACAGTTTCTTCGAGTACAGTACCGAGCGCATCCCCTATATCTGTAGCGAGAACAAGATTACCGGCATAGACATTTCATCCTACAACTACTCATTGTCGGAGTTCTACCGTGGTGGTACCTATGAGCGCACGCTGAACGAGAACATCGACTCGTCGCTCTTTAACGAGACCTTTATCGTCTTCGAGATTGACACCATCAAGGACAACAAGACCCTGTTCCCGCTGGTAACGCTCATCATCATGGACGTGTTCATCCAGAAGATGCGCATCAAGAAGAACCGCAAGGTGCTGGTCATTGAAGAAGCCTGGAAGGCCGTAGCCTCTCCGATGATGGCCGAGTACATCAAGTACCTCTACAAGACTGCCCGAAAGTTCTGGGCTATGGTCGGCGTCGTCACCCAAGAGTTGCAGGACATCATCGGCAGCCCCATCGTCAAGGAAGCCATCATCAACAACTCCGATGTCACCATCCTGCTCGACCAGGGCAAGTTCAAGGAACGCTTTGATGACATCAAGGCCGTCCTTGGCCTTACCGATGTGGAATGCCGAAAGATCTTCACCATCAACCGACTGGAGAATACCGAAGGCCGCAGCTTCTTCCGCGAAGTCTTCATCCGTCGCGGACTCGCCAGCGATGTCTATGGCGTGGAGGAGCCTCGTGAGTGCTATATGACCTACACCACCGAGCGTGCCGAGAAGGAGGCGTTGAAACTCTACAAGCAAGAGCTGCAGTGCAGCCACCAGCAAGCCATCGAAGCATACTGCAGGGACTGGGATGCCAGCGGCATCGCCAAATCTCTTGAATTTGCCAAGAAAGTCAATGAGACCGGCCATGTATTGAATTTGAAACGAAATCAACAGTAACAACTATATCACCCAAAGAACAATGAGACATCTTGTAGCCATACTCACCATCATCTGTACCTTGACAGCGACCACTGTCAGGGCGCAGTATGCCAGTATCAATGTGGACTACAAAACCATGGAGGCCATGGCCGAAGCGTTCACCACGGAGGCAGCCATGGAAGCCCTTCACAACGAGAACCTGCAGAAGATCTACGACAGCTACAAGGCTGCCGAGGTAGCCAGTGCCGGTATCTTCTCATCCAAGTATCTCGACAGGAAGGCGCTTACCAACCTCAATCTTTGGGACGACAAGAAGGAGAACTATTACTACACCCGCATCTACAACATCGTCACCAAGCGCATCATCCCCAAGACCATCACCTGTGCGCAGATGATGGTGGAAGACCCAGCCACCGCTATCTACTGGGGCAGTTATCTGCTGAAGACCACGGAGGATGTGAAGTCGCTCTGCCAGCAGTTTGAGAGTGTCGTCACCAACAGCACCCTCAGTTTCCAGGATATAGCCTTTCTGGAAATCGTCAATGACCTGAAAGCCATCTTCAACATCACCAACCTCGGCGGCATCGACTGGAAGAACATGTTCGAGCACCTTGCCGACGACATCGAAGGCAGCTTCACCAAGGAAAACCTGGAGAAAGACCTCGACAACCTGATTGGCAAAGGTGTCGGACTGGCAGGTGCCGGCTATGCCGGTGGCGTTGACGGACTGCTCAAAGGCACCAGCTTTGGAGGTACGTTCCAACAGAAGATGGGCAGTATCTTAACGCTGATAGACAATGCCAGCGGTATGTATGCCGACTTCAAGAACCTCTCCACACAGCAGGTGCTCACCCGTCTCGTCGGCGAGGACAAGGTCAATAACCTGTTCGACATCAGCGACTACAACCTCACCAAATGGATTGACGACTATGCCAAGGCCTCCCAGAGCCAATACTACACCCAGCGAGTGTACATCTACCGCAGGGATGCCGGTTCGGAAGTGCTCTGTGACTATACACCGCCTACCGATGACGATGCTATCCTCTATGGCGACCATTGGTATCGCATCAACACCACCGATGCCAACTTCTATCCCAGTTCCTCGCAATACGAGGCCATCCTCCAGAACTCCGAGAGCCATGCCGGCTGGAGCAGAGAACGGGTAGCGCAACTCAATGCGCAGGATACGCCATACCAGTACCGCATGAGCTATTACTGCTCAGCCTATATCCTGAGTAAGAAAAAGAGCGGCCAGTATGCCAAGGCATACGCCTATAGCATCAAGGTCACCAAGTCGTGGGACATCAAGGAGGAAGTCTATGAGGAAGTCTTCGACAGTTACAGCATGGACTGGAACACCTTCATGGCACAGATGAATGCCCGCCTGACGCAGTACAATGCCAATGGCGACCATCAGGAAATCAACAATGCTGATGACCTGCAGAACTATATCGACACCCATCCCGAGGAGTCGAACTACACCTATTATATAGGATATGACACACGGAGGTATTATACCGCCACCGATGCCAGGAAGATTGCCGGCTCGTCGTCGGCCACATTCAGCATCACCTGTCATGATGGAGGAACGCTGGGCAAAGGCAGCACCACTTACAAGTGCGGCAGTTGCGGCGGCAGTGTCAGCAACCATACCAAGCAATGCGCCATGCTCACCACCCTTCCCAGTGGAGGCAACGGTGCCGTTGACACCAATGAGTTGGAGACCAAACTGAACCAGTTGCAGGATGAAGCGGAGTATCTGCAAGGCCAGATAGACGCTCTGAACAGCGAAAACAGTGACCTGCTCAGGAATATGTCATCAGCTTCTACGCAGGACGAGTACAATAGCTATCGGACAAAGTACAATGCCAACAAGACCAAGATAGCGGAGCTTCAAAACCAGTTGGACAACGTCAACGACACTATCGCCCAGACCAAGCAGGCCATAGAAGAAGCCGAAGAAGGTGAAAAGGCGCAGACCGACGACTACAACCGCATCCCACAGCTGATGAAGGCCATGAAAGATGCCTATGGCATCACATGGACCGACAACGGCTCATGGAGCGGCAACACCTTCATCCATCATGGTACGGTCGGCAGTGTGAAGGGCGAGGTGACGTTCAGTGCTACCCTCTCCATTGCCAGAAAACCGAAATACTTCCTGGGCATCAAGATACACCGCGCCATAGTGCAGATTGACTGGCAGCTCACCAGCAGTTGGAGCGACACTTCTGTAGTGGAAACCCTCGAACTGGATCCCGACAAAACCGACGAAGAGAATGCGCGGCTTGTCAACCAGAAAATCAGCGAACTCGCCCGAACCTATCCCAACTGTGATGTGAGTGTGGAGTATTTCAAGACTCCCGGCCAGGATGTCGATGACACCGACGGTGTGAAGCACCTCCTCTGGGCGAGCGACCGCCTGGAGATAGCCCGCAGCATCGAGGCACGCCTCGCCCGCATCTATACCGACCTGGTGATGATAGAAAAATTCCTCCATTACAAGCACTCGCTGAGAGACTGGGCGCGTGACCTGCTCCCAAGACTCAATGCCGACAAGGACAGAAAGTTGGACATTGCCGAGCGATGCCGTCGCCGTTGGCTCCACAACAGTGGCAGCAAGCTCTACGAATGGGAAGAGGACGAAAACGAGTAACAACGTATAACCGAGTAATGCAAGAAAGATGAGCAATATGAGTAATACGAATAATATAAGGAATACCAAGCGACGACGGGCGTGGATGACCATGCTTGTCCTGCTCTGCCTGATGCAGCTGTGCCCGACCAGGGTGCTGGCGCAGCTCGTTCCTCGTGACATCCCTACCATCGAGGCATATATCAACGACCACAAGAAGCAGCGCAGCCTGTTGCTGGCCCGCTCCACCCTGGAGGAGAGCAACAAACTCCTTCACAAGACGAGCAATGTGACGCACCGCGAATATCGGGACATCAACATCGAGTTGGACAAATATACCCGTGCCTTCGACATCATCGACTTGGTCTATAGCACCGTCAGCACCGGTTTCAATGTCTATCGCACCTACGACACCGTGTCCGACAAGATTGGGAAATACAAATCCCTGCTGTCGGACTTCAACGACAAGATTGTCAAGCGGGGCCGCTTCGAGACCGCCGATACACTGCTGCTGACCGTCAACATGAGGGCTGTGAGCAATATCGCCAAGGAATGCGAGAACCTCTACACTTCCGTGACCGTGCTTGCCGCCTATGCCAGTGGCAAGGTCTGCTGCACCACGGCGAGCATGATGCTGATGATTGAGAACATCAACCGCTCATTGGACCGCATCAAGGCTATCGTGAACAGCGCCTATTACCAGACGTGGAAGTTCATCAAGGCACGGACGAGCTACTGGAAAGGCGAACTCTACCGCTCCAAGACCTTACGAGAGGTCGCCAACGATGCCTTTGGCCGGTGGATGGAGGCGGCAGGAATACTGGATTACTAAACAGAAAGGATAAGAATATGAAATCAACGAAACGAATACTGGCAATGCTGATGGTGGCCATAAGCGTCATCCAGGCATTTGCCCAGACCATGACCTACAATCACGATGCCTCCAAGTGCGGACAGATACAGGTGATGGAACTGGGCGCGGGAGCCCTGACCCCCGACCTGTACTACAGCGTCACCCACAGCAGCTACAAGAAAAGCGCCAAGAGCGCCACTTCCGTCAAGAACACCCTCCGCATGGCCACCAACGTCGCTTCGCTCCCTCAGGTAGAGTATGCCGACAGCATCAAGGCCGACCTGGAGAGTCGCGCCAAGGTGGAAGCCGCCAACATCGCCGACCGCCAGATAGACATGGCATGGCTTACCGAGGGCGAGAAGATCCAAAGCAAGCTGTGGGCGTTCAAGTCCAACATCGGCAGTCTGAACGGAAGCACCAGGTACGACGAGATTACCGAGTGGAGCAACCTCGCCTGCATGTACGACTTCGCCATCAAAGCCACAAGGAATGCCTATATGCCCAACAGCGAAAGGCAGAAGCAGTACCTCGCCATCTATGACGAGTTGACGGCATCCAACGACCAGTTGCTTGCCCGCATCCGCTTTCTGGCCACCAAGAACCAGGCCGACAAGCTCGTGGCGACCATGGCCAACTTCCGTCACAGGACATCAGAGAACGCAACCGCCTCCTACAACCGTTGGCGCGACAGTGCCGACAAAGGAGGTGCATCAGGACAGATTACCAAATGATAATGAGATATGAGCAACGATAGTACAGCCGTAGATTTCGGCATAAACCTCTTTGAGCAGGAGATTGACGATGTCATTTTCCGCACGAATGAGTTCCTGACCGATGCCACTTTCACAGGTGGCCAGGGACCGTTTTGGTGGATATTGCAGATGTCGATGGGACTAGCCGGACTCTTTGCCATCATCATGTGTGCCAACATGGCTTACAAGATGATGGTGAAGCGTGAACCGCTCGATGTGATGAAGCTCTTCAAACCGTTGGCGGTGAGCATCATCCTCTGCTGGTGGTACCCGCCGGCAGACACAGGTATTGGCGGCAGCAACAGTTCCTGGTGTGCTTTGGACTTTCTGAGTTACATCCCGAATGCCATAGGCAGCTACACCCACGACCTCTATGAGGCAGAAGCGGCACAGGTGGAAGACCGTATGCAGGACGTGCAGCAGCTGATGTACCAACTGGGTGACGAAGCCTCTGACCCCATCTCCACCATCAAGGCAGCCAGCAATGCCGTCAGCACCTTGCTCACGCAAAGCAGTGTGCAGGACGTGACCGATGCTGATGCGGCAGCGGAAGACGAGAAGAACATCGTCAAGGCAGAGATGACCAGCACCTCGGCAGGGCTGGTGATGATGATTGACAAGGTCATCATGCTCATCGCCCTGATTACCTTCCGCATCGGTTGGTGGGGCACGATATACTGCCAGCAGATCCTCCTGGGTATGCTCACCATCTTCGGACCGATACAATGGGCTTTCAGCCTGTTGCCGAAATGGGAAGGAGCCTGGGCGAAGTGGATTATCCGCTATCTCACCGTCCATTTCTACGGAGCCATGCTCTACTTCGTCGGGTTCTACGTGCTGTTGCTCTTCGATGTGGTCATCAACATTCAGTACAACGACCTTGCAGCGGTGACAGCCTCCGATGAGAGTGTGGTGAACTACCTGCAAAATGCCTTCTTCTCTGCCGGCTACCTGATGGCTGCCAGTGTCGTGGCCTTGAAGTGCCTGAACCTCGTTCCTGACCTTGCCGCTTGGATGATACCCGATGGTGATACCGCTTTCTCTACCCGCAGCTTCGGCGAGGGCGTGGCCACCAGCATGAGACAGTCTGCCAGTCGACTGATTGGCGTGTAACTAACAAACCTGCAACATAACATACAAAACAATGGTAATAAAGAATTTAGAAAACAAGATCAAGCTGGTGCTGATCCTCTGCTCCCTCTTCCTGTTGGGCTGCATAGTGATTTCGTTCGGTAGCATCTGGGCTGCCCGCACCATGGTGGACGATGCCCAGAAGAAGGTATATGTCCTCGACGGCAATGTGCCTATCCTCGTCAACCGCAGTACGATGGAAGAGACCTTAGATGTGGAAGCCAAGAGTCATGTGGAGATGTTCCACCATTACTTCTTCACCTTGGCGCCTGACGACAAGTACATCAAATACACCATGGAGAAAGCCATGTATCTCATTGACGAGAGCGGTCTGGCCCAGTACAATGCCTTGAAGGAAAAAGGTTTCTATGGCAATATCATGGGTACGAGCGCCGTGTTCAGCATCTTCTGCGACAGCATCAAGTTCAACGAAGATAACATGTCGTTCACCTACTATGGCCGTCAACGCATCGAGCGTCGCACCTCAGTCCTGATGCGTGAACTCGTGACCGAGGGCTTTGTCAAGCGGGTGCCGCGGACGGAGAACAATCCCCATGGTCTGCTCATCGTGAACTGGCGCACCATCCTGAACAAGGATATTGACCAGCGTAAGAAGTCTAACTATTAACGCACCGGCTTATGGAAATCAAGAAGATCATCTTCGGGGAGAAAATGCCCGACAAGGACGACCCCAACTACAAGGAGAAGCATGAGAAATGCGTCAATGCCGGCAAGAGCTTCGCCAGGACACTGCGTCTGGACAAGGCGGCAGCCAAAGTGCAACGCTTTGCGTCCACCTACCCCAAACTGTTTCTGTGCATCATCTTCGGCTTTGTGCTGTTCAGTATCGGACTGAACCTATACAGGATGTCCAATGCCGTCAGCTATCGCAGCAATCCGTCGAGTGCCGTGGAACGCCAGGAGCAACAGCTGCATTTCAAGCGCCATCACGCACCGGCCAAGAGAGACAACAAAGAAATAGACAACCCTACAAACGAAACAGAAGCGTATGAAGATTACAGACAAGATTAACTTCCGGCTGCCGAAGTATATGCTTCCTGCCATCATCTATGTTCCGTTGCTGTTCTTCGGCTATTTCATCTGCCGCTTCTTCGAGACGGAGACCGTCGATGTCAACAACAAGATGCAGACGACGGAGTATTTCAACGACAAACTGCCTGATGCCAACTACAAGGGCGATGGCATCGGTGACAAGTACTCCAATATGGTCAACAGCTACGGCAAGATCAAAGACGAGTCTGCCGTGGAGAACATCGAACGTGGCGGCGAGAATGAAAAGGAGGAATACACCTCCCAATACTCCGATGCCGAACTGGCTGCCATGGATGAGCAGAGCGACGAAGCCAAGGAGTCGATGGCGAGGCTACAGCAGTTGCAGGAACGCATCCGAGAGCAGCAAGCCAAGAACGACAACCTCACCGACAATAGCGTCCCCGGCAATACCGAGGACGAAGAGGAGACCCTTGCCAACCTCCGCAAAGCTTTGGAAGAAGCCCGAAACGAAGGACTCCGTCAGGCTGGTGTTGAAACCGAAGACGAGCCCGAAGCTCCTACGAAACCCGCCAAGAGGAAAAAGAAAGCCGACGACGGTGAAGTAGAAGGCGAAAAGGTGGTAAACGAACATGCCGTGACTGAAATCTCCGAACAGGCAGAAGCCGAGGAGGTGGTCAAGCGGCACAAGGAAGACAACGAGTATTTCAACACCATTGCGACCAATGAGCCTGAGCACAAGCTCATCAAGGCCATCGTCGATGAAGACATCAAAGCTGTTGACGGCAGCCGTGTGCGTCTCCGCTTGCTTGATGACATCGACATCGGTGAGCGCACCATTGCCAAAGGCACCTGCCTCTACTGCACCATGAGCGGTTTCAGCCAGCAGCGCGTCAAGGGAACCGTGAAGAGTGTTCTGGTCAATGACGAACTGGTGAAGATCAATCTGAGCATCTACGACACCGATGGCTTGGAAGGCTTGTATGTCCCGAAGAGCAGTTTCTCAGAGACGGTCAAGGACATTGCCGGCAGCACGGTCAGCCAGAGTATGACCATCAACGACGGTTCAACAACCAGCACAACCGGACGCTGGGGTATGCAAGCCCTGCAGAATGCCTACCAGAAGACCGCCAACGCCCTTTCCAAGAATATCCGCAAGAACAAGGTAAAGGTGAAGTATGGCACACAGGTCTATCTCATCAACAGTAAGGAGAAACGTAACAAATAACATCATAGCAACAACAAATCAGCATTATATGAGAAATTGGAAAAACGTCTTTGCCGTGGCAGTCGCAGGACTGCTGACGGCAGGACAAGCAAAAGCACAGAAGACCTTAGAGGGGATGCAGCTCCTCACGGTCAATGAGAATGTGACAACGGTCATCACGGCCAGTGAGCCTGTCCGCTTCGTGGACATCAGCACTGGCAAGGTGGTGGGCGACCAGCCTATCAACAACACCATCCGCCTGAAACCCAAGGAAGGCGTGGAGGTGAACCGAGACGGCGACATCCTGGCTATCGTCACGATAGTCACGGAGCGATACCGCACCCAATACGGCCTTATCTACACCTCCCGTCAGGATGAAGCCGTCACCGACAAGACCATCGAGACGGATGAGCGCACCGCCTACAACAATCCTGCGGTCAGCATGTCCACCGAGGATATGGCTCGTTATGCCCGTCAGATATGGACATCGCCGGCACGTTACCGCAATGTGGCAACGAAAAGGCATCGTATGACCATGCGGCTGAACAACATCTACAGCGTGGGCGAATACTTCTTCCTGGACTTCTCGGTGGATAACCGCACGAACATCCGTTTCGACATCGACCAGCTGAAAATCAAGTTGAACGACAAGAAGACCTCCAAATCGACGACTGTGCAGACTATCGAACTCACGTCTGAGTTTACGCTGGACAACTCTAAGTCGTTCCAGTTCGGCTACCGCAATATCATTGTGGTGAAGAAGATGACCTTCCCCAACGACAAGATACTCACCATCGAACTCAGCGAGAAGCAGATCAGTGGACGCACCATCAGTCTGGACATCGAGTATGAGGACGTGCTCAGTGCCGACTCTTTTAACAAGGTTTTACTTTATGAACACTAAGGCGTATGAAGATATTCAGCATCATCAGAAAACCATTGCTGGCGCTTATGCTTGTGGCTTTGGGCACTGTAGCCAACGCCCAAAGCAACAGCAACCGCATCAACTTCGGAGTGGGTGCGCTCTATGAGAGAGGCTTTGATGCCACCTTATCGGTAGAGCATGAGACAAGGAACCATAACGCATGGGAATACTTTGCCAACGGCTATATCAAATACGACAAAGACAAGGACGCGGGTCACATCACCAAGGACTCCTTTTGGAAGAACTACCGCACATGGGGCTTCGGCGTAGCCTATAAGCCCTGTGTCTATCGGGCGAAGAATGCCTATGGCAGTCTGCGCTTCGGTGGCAGCATGGGTAGCGATACGGATGAGTTGGTTGGCTGGGTGAATGTCGGCTACGAGCAGAACTATGTCCTGCGACGTGGCTGGCAGCTCTACTGGCAGGTGAAGTCCGACCTCTGCATCAATGGCAAAGACCTCTTCCGCACGGGAGTGGTCATCGGTTTCAAGATACCTACAGGTTCAAGATAAATCAGAAGAACAATGAAGACAATCAAATACATAATCGCATTGCTCGCAGCAATCCCTTTCCTCAGTTCGTGTGACGACCATGTCTACGAGGATGCCAGTTGGCACGTCTGGCGACCGGGTATGGTCTATTGCACCAATGGCGAGGTTATGTCCTACGAGGACTGCGCCAAGCGGGGCAATACACCCGAGGCAGTGCTCTTCTACGTGGATAACCAGGGCGTAATTTCCGGCAAGGCTTATGCCGTGTCGCTGAAGAACTATTCCGAGAAGGAGTTCATAGACCCTGATACCATCTACTTTGAGCAGGGAACATCAGCTGACATAGAGAAGTTTGACGGCGAAGAGAATACCATTGCCCTCCGCTACTTCCAGATAGCATCACCGATAGCAAAGAACGTCACCCCGAAGTTCTTTATCCCTTCCGTAGCAGAGATGTATAAGCTCTATCTCGCCAAGTCCATCGTCAATGGCACCATAGAGCAATGTGGCGGCGACTTGTTGCCGATAGACAAAGAAGATTGCTGGTATTGGACGAGTACGGAGGTTGCTGGAGCCGCCCAGGATAGAGCCTGGCGCTACAGCCTGACCTCCGGCCGCTTTGAAGCCGCCGACAAGCATAGCCAGTTTGCCACCCGTCCCATCATCAGCATCCGTTTGAACAAAGAAGAGTAATCACATGGAAGAAAGCAAAGACCTGCAAAGTCTGTATAAGGTATTTCGGACGTTCATCTACGCATCGGTTATCCTGGAGTTCTTCGAGTATGCCATTGACCCCAATATGCTGGACTTTTGGGGCGGCGTACTTGTGGACATTCACGATCGTATCAAGCTGATGGACGTGTACCAGGATGGGCACATGCTGCATAGCAAGATCATGACCTTGCTCATCATCTGCGTCACCTGCATCGGTACCCGCAACAAGAAGCATCTGGAGTTCAATGCCAAGACGATGGTTATCTATCCCATCTCTGCTGGTATCATTCTGATGTTCCTGTCTGTATGGGTGTTCAAGCAGCATTGGCCACCGCATATCTTCACTTTACACAGCAGCACCTGGTTGTATTTCGTGATGTCCATTGTGGGCACAGTCCTTTGCCATGTGGCTCTTGACAATATTTCCAAGTACCTGAAAGACGGACTTCTGAAAGACCGTTTCAACTTCGAGAACGAGAGCTTCGAGCAGATGCCCGACGAGGTGAAGAACAAGTATAGCGTCAATATCCCGATGCGCTACTACTATAAGGGTAAGTTCCGCAAGGGCTGGGTGAATATCGTGAATCCCTTCCGCGGCACATGGGTGGTCGGTACGCCTGGCTCAGGTAAAACTTTCTCCATCATAGAACCTTTCATCCGCCAGCACAGTGCCAAAGGCTTTGCTATGGTTGTATATGACTATAAATTTCCTACGTTGGCGCAGAAACTCTACTACCACTATCGGGTGAACAAGAAGGCTGGTCTCACACCAAAGGACTGCGACTTCAATATCATCAACTTCGTGAATGTGGAGTATAGCCGAAGGGTCAATCCTATCCAGCTCAAATACATCAGCAACCTTGCGGCTGCCAGCGAAACGGCAGAGACGCTGTTGGAGTCCTTACAGAAGGGTAAGAAGGAAGGCGGTGGCGGTAGCGACCAGTTCTTCCAGACTTCTGCGGTCAACTTCCTGGCTGCATGTATCTATTTCTTCTGCAACTACGAGAAGCGTCCATACGATGCCAATGGCCATGAGATGAACTACGACAAGACCATTGACCCCGAAACCGGCATGATAAAACCGACAGGCGTTGTCAGAGATACTGCAGGAAACATTGTGGAGCCGGCTTATTGGTTGGGCAAATACAGCGATATGCCACATATTTTGTCTTTCCTGAACGAGAGCTACGAAACTATCTTTGAGGTGCTGATGACCGATACCGAGGTGGCGCCATTGCTTGGCCCGTTCCGAACGGCATTCGACAACAAAGCCATGGAACAGTTGGAAGGTATGATTGGCACGCTGCGTGTCTTCACCTCCCGACTGGCCACCAAGGAGTCCTATTGGATATTCAGCAAGGAAGGCGATGACTTTGACCTGAAGGTAAGTGACCCTGCCCATCCGAGTTACCTGCTCATTGCTAACGACCCTGAAATGGAGAGTATCATCGGTGCTTTGAATGCACTTATCTTGAACCGCTTGGTCACTCGTGTCAATACCGGCCAAGGCAAGAATGTGCCTGTCAGCATCATCGTCGATGAGTTGCCGACGCTCTATTTCCACAAGATAGACCGCCTGATTGGTACCGCCCGAAGCAACAAGGTCAGCGTGACCTTGAGCTTCCAGGAACTGCCGCAGTTGGAGTCCGACTATGGCAAGGTGGGTATGCAGAAAGTTATCACTACTGTAGGTAATGTGGTTAGCGGCTCAGCCCGAGCCAAAGAAACCCTCGAATGGCTCAGCAACGACATCTTCGGTAAGGTAGTGCAGTTGAAAAAAGGTGTCACCATCGACCGCGACCGCACCTCCATCAATCTCAATGAGAATATGGACTCCTTGGTTCCAGGCTCAAAGATTGCCGATATGCCCACCGGCTGGATATGCGGCCAGACCGCCCGCGATTTCGTCAAGACCAAGACTGGGCGAGGGGATAGCATGGACATCCAGGAGGCCGAGGAGTTCCAGACCAGCAAGTTCTTCTGCAAGACCGACTTCAATATGGAAGAAATCGGCAAAGAGGAAGCCGACTACGCCAACTACCCCTTGCCGAAGTTCTACAACTTCCCTTCCGTTGAAGCCCGCGAGCGCATTCTCTATGCCAACTTCCTGAAAGTAAACAAGGAAGTCAAAGACATGATCGCCGAAATCCAGGAGTTCAACAAGAAATGAAAATAGCCTTGCGTCCTCTCTCGCCTAAGAGGATGCAAGGCTATCTTTCGTTAGTTCACTTAACCGATCTTCTCGCAAACGAAATGGGAGCCGTTCATGTGGTGGAGATCAATCTCGATGCCATACTTGCTCATGAATAACTGGGCAAGCATGAGTTGTTCACGGCTCATACCGAGTGGCGGAGTTGTGGTCGCAGTGCTCGTTTCCACGAACATGCCTTTTTCAAGGCGTTGTCTCTTGTTCTTACAAGCGGCATTACCGCTGTTCTTCACTGAAATTTTCCAAAGTGCCATAATAATCTCTATTTGATGGATTTGATTTTGAATATACGTTTGTACCAAGGTGCCTTTTGAGGATAAACACCGATGGCAAGGAATATTGCATTTTCTATAGAAGCGTCAATGGCATCAAAATAATCTGTCATTGCTTCATCTTTAAGGAGAGTTTGATATATATCCTCATTAATAACTATGGTCGTCTTAGCATAGTTACTCATTTCATTTATTGCCGCTTGGGATATGTGTTTCCTGTTCTTACCTTCAAAACAGAAAGGTAATGTGACGATGTTCGTTACCTCTACACCCTTATCACTTAGATATTTTGCAAAGACAGGAGCACCACCAGTACCTGTTCCACCGCCTAAGGTGCTAATTACGATGGCTTTGTGAAACAGATAATTATCAAGTATTGTTTCTTTCTGTAAACATTCTTCCGCTTTTTGTCGGCCTATCGTTTCATTACTACCACAACCCAAGGGCTCATTGTCGCAACGGAAAAAAGAAACATGCTTTTGCAGAACTTCATTCATGCTGGCTTTCTTTGTTGCAGTTATCGCACCTGTGCCAATGGCTAAAACGGCTATATCCTTATTGCTGATTCCATTTTCTTGACAGGTTGAACCTTCATTACTATAAGATGTGAACTCTTTTATATCCATATACTATTATTTTGATGATGCAAAGGTCGGTATTGGGTGTGCCAACTATGGGCGCTCCATTCAAAAAATTGCAGTTTTACAGAAAAATCATTTTTTGCTATGATTGATAGCGCACGTAATCTTGCACAGGTTGTCTTCCCTCGGGGATAGTCCCCACTTTACCTCGCAATCCAATCCTTTGGGAATGAGCAAATCCACCATATAACTTATGACAGATATATCGCTCATCATGAGAGGAGCGGTGATTGGGAATTGGATATGGATAAGCACTTTGGTGCTATTGCCACAAGATATTTCCAAAGCCTCGTATTGTTCTGCTATATCATCAAACAGGATGTGCAGGTGTTGCGTGATATCCTCAGTTGCAGCTTGCAATATAACGATGCTACTCTGATTATCGCCTTGGAATGTCTTTAGGTCATTCTCGTCAAGTGACACTATCCAGCGAGGCGAGGTCATTACCTCTTCTTTGAATTGTTCAAAATCTTTCATATCGTTCCGTATGTTACTTTGTCGTCAAATTCCACATGTACCTCCAGGTTGAACTCTCTCACATAGATAAGATCGTATAGGGAGAAGTAGCAGTGGTCGTATAGATTATGGAAGGGATGTATAAGGTGCAGGTCTTTCGACCATTCTCTGTCCAGTCCCTCGTTCCAGTTGTCGTTTGGGTCTTCCATACCCAGCCAATTCTCCAATGTCTCATGTCCGCTATGCTCTGGCGGATATTCTCTGCTGAAACGGAGTGACCAAGCGCAGCCATCGTCATAGAGCGCACAGAAACCGCCGCATGTGAGCGCATCCCACACCTGCTTCGCCGTTTCTGTTTGAATGGGGTGAAGAGCAGGATAATCGTAGCCAAGGAATATCTTTCCCTCCACCTCGAAGTCTTCAGGGCAGTCCTCGCGATGCAGGCATTCTTGATAAGTTGCCATCGTGCGACGATACAGCTCAGCGCAAGCCTTGCGGAGTGCATCATTAAACTCAACAAGGAGTTGTTTCGTCTCATCGTCATACACATTCAGATGCCAAAGCACGTTACGTCGCTCTTCAAGCAAGTATTCCATCACATGCTTTTCTTCATCAGAGTATCGGCAATGCTCGTTTCTCCTTGCAATCTCTTCCTCCAGCATCACGATGCGAGGATCTTCAAATATGTGTTTTATGTCCATAACTCAATCCCATAAATAAAGATAATACTTATAAAATAGCTCAAAGCCCTCTTCAAAATCCTTCCTCTCTTCTTGTGACAATGCACCTGCGTGCATATTGAGTTCGAAGGCATATATCATCTTGTCAATAACCTTGTGCCATGCCTCCATAGAGGCAATATCTCCGGGATGGCCATGCTTATCTAAGGCTTTGAATGCCTTAAGCCTTGGGACAATCAGACGTGCAATAATGTTGTCCGTATTCCACACCTCCTCTATCGGGTAGTCGTGCTTGTGACTCCATGCTTCTACTATGTCTGTTTTCTTCTTGCGTTTCATAATCCTTCGTGTTACTATTTTGGGTGCAAAATAATAAAGGAGGTATGCCAACTATGGGCGCACCTCCTTTTTAAGTGAAGAAAATATGTGACGCTGATGCTTTGGGTTTATTTCTACATGGAAATGACCATAGCCACTACTGTAATCTCTATCTGATTCCCTAAATCCGGTTTGTAGTCGAATACTATATCCACTGAACCTTCAATTTCCTCAGAAGTGATAACTTTATCTCGTAGAGCTGTAAGAAGAAGGTCTTCATTGGTATTGACCAAAGGAGGTTTATTCCAAGGATGCCCTGCTGCAAGATAGATGATTACGTTATCTGCCTGAGGTAGCATATCATATCGGGTGATGAGGTCCGTCAGATAGCTGGATGCATCAGTGGTTTTGTCTGCGTATGACTGAATGGTGACGCTCGCAAATGTGCCAGAATGGAATAAATTACAGAGCTGGCTAATCGTCAGATAATTGACCTCTATTGACAATGCCGGCAATACCTTAGTGATAAAGTTGCCAATGGCTACCATTCGCTCATAGTACTTCTCCATGAATACGTGACGGAAGAGGCGTTTGCGCTTTGTTCTGTTGGCTCGTTTATTGCCATACCCAACATCTTTCTTGGCTTTTTCAATCAATTCTTGTCTCTTAGATGGGAGGAGTTCCCTTATAGATGGCACATAACCACCATGACGGAGTATCATCTTCTTGAGTTCCATCGCTTTTGGCTTGTAGTCGCCACGTAGCCAATCCATCTTTTGACCTTCAACAAACCCGTAGAAGGAAGTATGCCATAGGCAACATGCAGCAATCTCGGCGTTAGTCGCATGTACGTTGGCATCTAGGACAATCTCCTTGGTGAGAGAGTGCTCCCACCAATCTCCCTCCATAGGATAAGCGTCCAGATGAAGCCCCGTGCCATCCTCCCAATCCTCCATTGTTATCTTGCACACATCGCCATTGGAATCATCATGATGCTTTGGCTCCATCAGCCTGAGCATATCGTAATGAAGTTTGAACCATCCAATGATATCTTTGTGTTCAGGATACATGCTCACTATATGCGGCTCCACTTCTTCAAAGGTAACACTGCAGAGAAGTTCTTTGTATGTCATCGCGAATTGATTTATGTTCGCCGCAAAAATAAAATGGAGCTATGCCAAATATGGGCACAACTCCAAAGATAATTGCTAAATCTTCTATCCGTTCAGTATTTTGATGGCTCTATCTGCCAATTCTGGTGTGATGCCGTCATACGGATTGGTCAGGATGAAGTGGGGCAGTTGAGAGTCCAGTATCACGTATTCATCATCGATAATGACATAACGCGCTTCTTCATGAAGATTATCGGCAATCCAGGATGCAATTTCTACGCCCTTCCACTGGGTGCGTCCAGGATCCACATCATCAAGGTCGGCATTGAGTAGCAAGTTGTCGCTGGCAGACGATGGCGTTACATCAATGACATTGCCGGGCATGTTCCTGTCACTCCACATCTGTTTCATAGCCTCCAGACCGAGATATTTCCACGACGACTCTATCACGATGTCTGCTCCAGTCTCTTCAACTATCCTCTTTAACTCAGCCACCGCATCAGAATCAAAGAAAGCTCCATGCTTATCTTTCCATGGTTTCCCATGATACATAAGCATGTTCTGGTTGTGCTCAGTGTTAAGCACACCGTCAAAGTCGAGAAAGATTATCTTCTTCATACGCTTCATTTTATTGGGTCGTGACAGAAATCTCTACGTTTGCACTTCTTGCAGAACTTGCCAATCCATACGTCATCAAACTGGTTCATGGCTTGCTCAACGATTGTTGGGTCATCTGTCAGTATGCCTGTCTCGAAGTTTCGTTTGTCCTCACCCTTCATGCCGATACCGGCTCCTGTCAGGTTGGCGCTGCCAATATAGACATCCTTGCAGTCAAAGACGAGCATCTTGAAGTGAACACGTGGACAAAGCACCCGCTCCATGCGATCATAAAGGACTGGGTATTTGTCAAAGTCCTCTCGGAATGTCTGGCCAGGCTCCTTTGCATGAATAAGCCGAACCTCCACACCCTTACGTATAAGCTGCGCCAGCAGAGCCAGGAAAGGCTTCTTCTCCTTTCCCGTCTCCACATAAAGGTCTTTGATGTCAGCCGTACCGATCCAAAGAGAGTGCTTCACTGACTGCACCCGCGAGAGCACTTCCTTGTAATGGTTGGTATTTGAGATATATTGCGTCATTGACATAATCGTTCTTTCAGTATGTCCAACATCCGTTTTCCTCTATTATGAATGATGCGAGTTGAGTCATCAATGTATCTGTTGGCTTCAGCAAAGAATCTTTGCTTGTTGACGTAGCCGCTTCGCCACCATGTGTATCCTTTAGACTTGATTATCGGCTGGTAGTCTGCATCCACATAGTCATTAAGGATATTTCCATCTATGAAGCGGCGCCATCCCTCTTCACCATAAAAGGGAGCGAAGTCCACCTCGTTGAGTTGCACAAAATCTTGCAAGTCCTCCTCATAGTCAGGTTTGCCTGTCAATACCTTATATAAGGCTGCAAGAAATCGGTCTTCATAATCATGCCACTCAGCATGGCATCCGCGATACTGGTTGATGCTCCATCCATCTATTCGTTTGTCTGGCAAAACCATCATGTTGCCAATCGTGTGGAATGTGTGTTGAAAGGTCTTTATCTTTTCAGACAGTTCAGCAGGAGGGTTCCATTTTGAGGTAAACTCGTCTTTCCAAGGATAGGAAAAGAAGGTTGCGCTGGAGTTTATGGTGTCACCACGTAATTTCCCCTCACCTGAGTTTTCCCAAGAAAGGTTCTCCCATACATCACCAAAGACAACGCAATAGATAGCACGCATCAAGTTCGTGTCATCAGGGTCGAACTTGCGTCCAGGACAACCATATAGTTTGTCCGAGCGCAACCGTCCCAAATCGTAATCTACGATGCTATCAGTATTGCCATCCAATCGTTCCTTAATAAACGTCTTGAATGTGATTATGGCTATTTCATCCTTCATTATCATGATTTTCAACTGAATGATTTATACCCTGCATTATCCGTTTCAAAATATCTTTGATGCCATTTCTGGAGTATATAGATATACTACGAAGCCGTCCATCTGCTTTGCGTTCAAGAGCATTCATAATCCATGGAATTAGTTTGTTGAATAATCTGACATTAACTTGGTAGTCTTCTTCTGCAAAAGCCAACTCTTCTTCTTTGGATAAAGAATCGGGATGTTTGGTACGAATGAATAGATCGAATGCGTAACTGTTTTCGCAATTGCGCTCTGCTTGTTGGTCGTAGAAATAGACATCAATAGCTACTTTGTATTTTTTCTGTTCAAAAACAAGCTCACGTTCAAAGTACATGCACGATTTACCCTTTGGCCAAATACCAACCTTCCAGTCTATTCTATCGCACTTAAAACCTTCGTTATGACGATAGTCAAGAAACAGAGCATATGTTCTCAACTCCATGCGGTCGCTATTGTTTCCGTTACTCGTTTTGAGCTCTATATCATAATTATTGTCAGTCCACATGCATCGTTTGGTTCTCATATAATCCCATACACCTGGATGGTGAATGAAATGATAACGGAATGAATTGTCATCAGATGCCAAGAGAAACTGCTCATACTTACTTGAAATATTTTCCACATAATCAGAAAGTGCCTGCCGTAAATCTTGGCCTGCCTTTTGTGCAGGAACCAATACTTCCTTCAACAGACTATAAAGTGCCGAAGCGCATTCATCCTTAGTATTTACGTATTCCCGCCACTCGTCGAGTCCATGACAGAAACACCAATAACAATTCTTCTCCATACCAAAATAATATGGTTTGAATGTCATAAGTGCTCTCCGCAATAAATGCTCATTATCGTCAAGTTGCTGAGTACATCCACCATCCTGGCCATCAAATACAGCAAGCAAGACGCTGGTATACGTCTCTACATTGTCCATGTCCAATTCGCTTTGGCAATCAGTTGGATTTAGGCTTAACATATTGAAAAGCACTCCAATATGACCACTAAAGAAACGTCCGTTTTCCAGCTTTGTTATAGAACTATAATAATCCAGCAGACTTGCTTTCTGCACCTCCTCACTAATCTGGCGTGAATTAAAGCCTTTCAAAGTATCCTTAGCGTCAGCGTTTTCTAGACGTAAATAGATATTCTCATTACTGCATCGTATACTAAAGTCATCCATTACCAACATCAAGGTTGGTAAGTTTTCTCTGTCAATAGAAGTATTAAGGATGAGATTTCTCATTACGCGCATCCAGTCATAGAGCGCAGTTTCACCTTGCCTATATGATAGTAGCGCATAGAAAAGAGGTAAGGTTCTGCCAAGAGCCCCCTCACACATACTTATGCGATAAGTCCGAGTAGTATTGCTGACCTTCTCTTCTCCAAGATACAAGTCTAATGAATTGAATGTTTTAGATAGTCTTGATATTGTACGAATACTAGTGATTGCAAAATCAAAGAATGCTTCCGACATGAGACTTAACCTTTCAATCCATAATAAAGGAAAGTTACCAGCCTCCCGTAATCTATCCACGATTTTATCGGATATAGCTTGGTTATCTGCTTTTGCCTCAATGCCAAAGAAATCTTGCATTTCCTCAAACAGATAAGGATTATCTTCTCTCAATGTCGCAATTGTCTTGAGTAATTCCCCTGTTTTTAAATGATAAAGAATAAGCAGGTTGTAGAAAAAGAACAATTGTTCGTCATCTATTTCCTCTGGATGCTCTTGTTCCAGATTGCGATTCTGCCAGAACATATCTGTCCAAGCATTGTCCATCTCTATTCTCCATTCTTCTGCATACGGACGAGTAGAGATTTTTTCATCCATCCATGATTTGAGATTTTCGAAGGCAGACAATTTGCGGCCGCGTCCATTCATCTTTACATAGATGTCGTCGTCAAGGCCAATGCTTTCGTCCATTTGAAGAAAAGCAAAGGTGACGCTTGGAGTGTCACTCTTAATGAGTCTATTCCATATAGTATCAATATTGTGCTCATTTACCTTGCGATGAATAAGCTTTAATGTGCCAAGCATATTGCATACAGTGGCATTCTTGCTCCAGGAACGTATAAACCAATTCTGATCAGTAATTGCTTTGTCCAGTGATTTGTAGGAAGATGATTTGGACAATAGACCCTCCAGATGTTCAGTAATACGCTCACAGAAATCATTAGCATACTCCCTTGCTGCAAATTTCATATTTACCCGGTATTCTCTTGTCTGCTTTTTGCAAGCATAAAGATAGAGATGAAGCAGCCAAAGTGTAATCAATCTCTGTTGTCCATCTACAGGAACAAAACAGCCGTCTTCCTCATAACCATAGATATAGTTCAGGTCACAGTCTTTTTCCAACAATGCATCAAGGAATGGACTTATCACAGCAGATTCTTTGCTGCCTTGAACATAGTCTCTCTGCAGAAGAGGGATAAGAATGGTCTTATTTTTGAAAGATTCGATAAAATTCATTGTGTTCATTAATTAGCGTAATAATAACTCAATTTCTGCTCCATGTCTTTGACGTAAGCATCGGCATCCTTTTGCGTCCAAGCGTTCAAGGTCAAATCTGCTCCCTTATAATAGGCTTTTGTGAATACAGCCAATGTGCATGGAGGGATATATAGCTTAGCAATGTCCTTTTCAAAATCATCGTTGATATCAGTTAGACCATTGGCAACTATAATGTATCTACGTTTTCTGGGAAACAAAGCATTGTGATAACTCCTGTTGGTATGGCTGTCTAACAAAGTGATGTTACCTACCTGCATTTTGTCTTTGCCGTCTTTTCCGTCATCCTTTATTGCATCCACAATGTCATCATCACATTTGCGCATAATAGTCTTATACAAGACATTGAAATCTTCTTTCTTCTTGGTCTTCTTGTAGCGTGCCTCAAGAACACTTACTAAATCAGAAGGGTATTTATCACCCAAATCAATCTTGATGCTTTCCAGCCACGATTCCCTGTCTTCTGGATTTTTGAAATCGGCATCTGTATTTGATGCAATGTGTTCAATATCCCAATTCTGCTTGTGGAGGAGTTCGAAAGGGAAACGCTCAAAACTGGTCTGTAGTTGTAACTTGTCATTGTCATGCAATAAAGTATATTTCTGAAGAATCGTCTCCACGTTGTGCATCACAAACAACAATCGCAGATCTTTTTTCTTCGACTGGTCGTATGTGTAGTCCTCGATTTTCTTATGCCGCTTACATAAGATGACCTTGATGTCTGCTCTTAATTTGCCAACAAACTTTGAGTGAGTAGATTTTCTGCTAAGTTTAAGAAGGTTGCTGGTACTGTTTAATGTGTTGTCATTGGAGTTATAAGTAAGAAAACCAATGTAATGATAGCAATATATGTCATCATACATATCCTTTAGACGTAGGAAGGTATGTCTTACTTGCTTCCATTTATCCGACAACGAGCCTTTCTCTGGTTTTGAGAAATAGTTTCTGAAAGACCATCTTGAATCTATTTCATAGTCACTCTGCTTGCAATTTGCAACAAGGTTGAATAAAAAATCCATCCGTGTTTGACCATTGCGCAACTCAGAAGCATTAAACATGTACCAGAAGTGGTCATTCTGCATCTGTTGTTCTATTTGTTCGAATATGGCAGCAGCCTCTTCTCGCTCTCTAGCCGGCAAGCCAGAAGCTCGGTTGAGAAACAAAGCCTTTATGAGCTCTGTATTGGTAAGAGGTATTTTACCGCTATTGAGGTTGCTGAAAATCTCATGTTGTTTTTCGTTGTCACCAACTACTTCATACCATATAACTTGAAGCGACTTGTCTTCCTTGCTTCCTTCAAGTAAATCCTTGAACATGTTGATATACTTGTCAAGTTCAATATTGGAAGCAGCATCATCACCTTTGCTTGATTTTTTCGCCCAATCCCAAAAGACCTTGCCAATATGCTTGTAGGCATTATGGATATAGAAAAAATCAATCTTTATAGAAGCGAGTTCATCGCCAACCGTTTCAATGTTTGCCATGAACGATGTCCTTGTCATGGTGTTATCATCATCGAGGTCTCTTTCATAATCAAACTCATATGGTGAACATCCGTATAAGTATTTATGTAAGAGATACAACGTAGTGAGTCTCTGTTGTCCATCGAGTACTGCATATCTATTGTCTCCCACAGGCACAATGGCTAATGGCTGGAGGCAATAAATGCGTTTCTTGGAATTTGTGTCCTCGATAAACTCTCTAAGGTCGTACAAGAGTTCCTCTACGTTTGATGAAGTCCACTTGTAACCACGTTGTTGATATGGAATGACATAGGTTTTACCTTTGAGTTCAGAGAAAGGCACTAACGGCAATTCCTTCTGACTGTGTATTATTTTGGGCATGTCTTTATTCACTTTTAAAGTATCTCCAGCGCTATGGCAGCGCAGGCTTCTGCGTCGGCCAGGGCGTGGTGATGGTTTGACAAATCGTAGCCGCAGCGGGCGGCGATTACATCGAGGGTGTGACTGCCTTTGGGCCAGACTCGGCGTGAGGCTACGCAGGTGCAGTAGAACTCGTAGTCAGGATAGTCCATCTGATAGATGCGGAAAACGGCTTTCAGACAACTCTCGTCGAACGCCTTGTTGTGAGCTACGAGAGGCAGACCGGCTATCTTGGGCTCTATCCGCTTCCAAACTTCGGGGAATATGGGCGCATTGTCGGTATCGGCGGCACATAGGCCATGCACCTGACTGCACCAGTAGTTGTAGTATTCTGGTTCGGGCTTGATGAGCGAGTAGAACTTGTCCACAATCTCACCATCCCGCACTATGACCACACCCACAGAGCAGACTGATGACCGCTCGTTGTTGGCCGTCTCGAAATCTATTGCAGCAAAGTCTTGCATCACTTATCCTCCTTATACTTGTTCCACATGCGCTTTATCTTGCGGGCAATCTCCTTGCGTAGCCAGAGCGGTTCGAGCACTTCCAGGTCATCGCCATTCATAAGCAGTTCCTGTTGGAAATCGAAGGTCGGACGGACTTGCAGTTCAAAGATGCTGTAGTCGTCTGTCTGCTCCGTCTCTTGTTGCGACTCATGCAGGTGCAGGTCACGAAGGTAGTTTGCCTGAGCAGCACTAACTTTGAGTTTCACCTTCTCGATACTGCAGCCGTCACCGGGGATAACGCCAATGCAACCATTGAAGTATTCCTGGGGGTCGAAGTCTTCGGGATATTCGAAGGTGTGGCTCGACAGACGGAAGTCCTGGATGCGGTCGAGACAGAAGACGATGTCTCTGCCTGCAGGCCAGTTGCGTCCCACCATATACCAACGCTGACGAAAGAGTTTCACGCATAGTGGCATCAAATAGTGGTCACGTGTGTCACCCTTCCAGTAATTAAAGTAGTTGATATGGATGAAGCGATTCTTCTTCATCGCATCGATGATGGGTTCCAGATACTCCCTGCCGCTCGGCACGTCTTCGAGGATAATCCTGTCCTTGATAGACTTGCTCTCCAGGAGCGAGTTGCTTACCGACAGCGTGCTGAGTAGCCATTTCTCGATGCTGCCGCTCTTCATGTCGTCCACATTGGCGATGTAATACCTATAAGGAGCCGCCTTCTCACATTCAATCGAGAGTCCGAAGGTGTCGAAGATATTCCACTTCCACTTGTGGAAGGTACGCTTCAACATCTCCTCGCCTCCGCTCAAATCCACATTGTCCATCCAGCGGCGGTTCAGTTCCTCGAAGGAAATCTTTCGTGCCCGATAGATTGTTTCCACAATCCACACGAGCTTATTGGTTTGATTCAGTGCCATATTCGCCTATACCTCTTTTTATATATAACGTTTGAGCTGCAAAGTTATTGCTTTGGTATGCCCTTTTCGTTCACACCCGCATAATATTTTGCTTGAAAAGTGGATTTTGGACAGGTTCTAAACAAAAATGGCAATAATTCCGGCTTGGAAACCGATATTACTGCCGAATGGTCAATACCAACAACAACACATGTGCGCCAAACGATAACGCACTTTCCTTTTACCAATTGAAGAACTTACCTCCGTCGTCGCAGGTTTTCTCCCAGTTGGATTTGCCTGAGTAGCGGGTGCGACGATGCTTCTTTTTGTTTCTTGATACGAGGTACAGGATGACCAGTATGATGATTATTGGACCCATATTCACTTATTGTTAGAGAGTTGTTCTGTTACGAATTTCAATATCAACATTGGGTCGAAGTACTTGCCGTCAGTCCACCTGCATGAGATGTGGAGATGCGGTCCCGTTGTCCTCTTTCCCGAGTTGCCGCTGATGGCGATGAGTTGGCCGGCATTGATGCTTTGCCCTTTCTTTACCAACATCTTTGATAGATGCAAGTAGGAACATACACAGATGCCATGGTCTATACTCACATAATACCCACCATTCTCCGAGTAGGAAGCTGCCGTCACTTGCCCTGGGAGCATAGAATACACCTTGTCGTACTTGGCTCGTAGATCCAGGCCGCTATGCATTCTCTTTCTCCGCCTATCCATCGGATCCTTGCGGATGCCGAATGGCGAAGTGATATGCATAGTCCTGAGTGGATAAGCCACCATGGGCATATAGCCACGCAGACTATCGGCGGGCGGGTTCATTACATCATCTTCATCAATTGCATCTTCAAACTCATCTGAGGATGGGGCTTTAATCTCCACGATAGCACGAGGCTTGCGGTAGTTGTACCCGACTGTATTGAAGGGAGATGCACCCTCATTCTGCGCAAAGCAGTCGGCATGGGCGAACACACCAACTACAGCGAGAACGAGTATATACTTTCTCCTATGCAAAGGTACAAATAATTCTGCTAATACCCAAGCAATTAGGGTAACATCTAACCTTGCGCAAGTCATTTTTCTGTTTATTTTACAACGCCGATTTATACTCAATGTAATGGGTTATTCGGCGAACAAATTCTTGTACAACTTTCTTGCAATCTGAGCAACCTTGGATATGTATCGTGGGTCTTCTGCATACCCGATGCGTTTGAGGAAATGCAGGTAATTGCCACCTCGATACCGGTATTGTATCATCCGTTTGTACCCAACCACACTATCCTCCCAGCTCGCAAACCGATAGTAGTCCCTTCTCTTGCTATCATACAATCCGAACAGGTTGTTATACTCCTTGCAGACATGGCTGCTGAAATTACCGGTCTCCAACACGGCTTGTGCGAGCACAAACAATTTGTTTGAAAGTCCAACCTCTCCGAGAACGTCTTTCAAACTCTCCAGATTAAGCTCTCTTGGTGCCCATTCGGCATAACTAAGCACGTTCAGATTGCTGCCAGATGGCTTCTGGCAAGCCAGGCTATCCCTTGCAGCCAACATATTCTCGTAGTAGGCGATCAGCCTTTCTATTTCCTCTACCGACATGTTCTTGTACGGTATTTTGCGTTCTGTAGTGTCTGTCGGTTCTTGCATCTCGTCAACCACCTCTTCGACCTGACAATTCGACGAAGAGGGTGCTACAGAATAGAATGAGCCAGAGGCTTCCTGAGCTGTAGCGTGAGCCATTGTAGCAGAGAATAGCAGCGATGCGATGATTAATTTTCTTTCCATACTGCAAAGTTACCCGCCTTTTCACCTCTTTATAATAGAAGCCGCTTGCAACCTTATTTAATTGGGTAATATCTGTGTTATTGGTTCTAATCGCACTTTCAATTAGAACCAAAGAGGATATTATCCTTGTAAACTCAATGTATTGGGTATTGTTTTTCTATTTCCTCTATATTCAAGAGTACCTTTGCTAACAGAATTTATCATCAAAACGTGTATCGCATGACAGAAAAAAGATTCCACAGGGAAGAATATCCATTCGACATCCTCGGTGAGTTTGGACTCACGGAGGAGATGATTTTAGACCTTCCGGATTTTGTCCACGACAAGATTGAGATGGGCGGTATGTCTCCCTTGCTTCCCATTGCCATCAAGCAGCCTTTCGGCTTCACCCATTGCTATGCCAGATTCTGCCTGGTAGAGACCGCTTATGGTGTAGAAGCATTGTTCTTGCCCAAGCTCAAGGAGATTGACCTCACCCAGTTTAATGAGCATGACAAGCAACTGCTCCTTAGCGGCAAGACCATCGTTGCAGACATCACTGAGGACGACGAAACCCTGAAAGCCTTTGTGCAGATAGACAAGGACACCAACAGCGTGGTCTATACCCCGACGCAGATCATCGGACGCAACCTGCATACCATCGGCAACGAGTTCGACCTGTCGGGCGACGACATGCAAGGCTTCTGGACCGGCGGACTGATCACTGTGGAAGTGCCCGACTCTAAGGGAACACCCACCATCGTCACCATCGGCGTTGACCTCTTGTCGGAGAGAGGCGTGGAGATAGTCCCAGGCGATGCCCGCCGTTGGGAAAAGGTCGTGCGCCAGCCCATACCCGAGTATTCCTTTGGCAATGACGGCTGCTGGATTAACAGAAACGGCGTGCTGTCGTATGTCCCCGATGACGAGTTCACCCAGGACATCATCGATGCTATGGAGCGCAATGCCCATGCCAATGGCATACCCGTGGAAGAGCTGCGTGAAAGCGAGCAGCGTCCCTATCATCAGGAAAGCAACCAGTCGGAAGAGGCACGCCAACTCACCCGATAACCATTTTTCACAAACAATAAAAATCAAAAAGCAATGAATTATCCCGATTACGACACCCTGCGCGAGCAATACGAGGCAGGAAACATCTCGGCTGTGGATTTCGTCATCCAGCAGTCGCCTGAGATTACCGAAGACTACAACCAGTTCTGTCGCGACGAAGGTCTCGACCCCGATAGCGACAGTGCCGCCAAAGCCTTCATGGACTTCCGTGAAGAGCTGTTTGAAGAGAGTATCAGCAATTAGTCCATCACTTTCAATCACTACCAATCATGAGCATCCGTTCAGAAGCCATGCCCTACAGAGGAGAGCTGTCCTATCAGCTCCAAGACCTCCTGCGCAGGAATGGCATGAGAGCCCAGCTTGCCGTTCAGGGAGACCGCTACCTGCTGATTGTGCAAGGCCACGACTCACCTTTGTTGGAATATCCCATCAGTGAACAGCAGTTTCGGGCTCTCGCTGACGGAGGCACCAACTACGCCAACAAGAATGCCTACAAGACCTTCAACAACATTGTAGGCAAAGATTTCGATATGCCATCATCCTATGTCGCCGCCCGCAATGTCAACGGACGTGTTGCCATGGGACTGCATGGCTACAGAGAACGTTACCTAGGCTGGACACCGAGATTGCAGGATGGCTTCCACCTCCGCAGAGTGGCTGGTGTCGCCATGGTACCCGAACACGCCGACGGACGGCTACGTCCAGGCGAACTCAAAAGCGGCAGCTATGGCTACTATTACAAAGGCCGTCAGGAAGCGCCTACAGTACAAGACCCACTGAAAGACCTGCAGAACGTCTTCCCTCCCGTGGTAGCCCGTCCGAGACCGCAGGAACCCACCAAGCCCTACAAAGACCTCGTCACCTCCGATGTCTATTTCACCAATGAGAAATGGCAGGAATGCCTGTCTTCTCATGGTATTGTCATCGATGCCGAGAAAAAGACGCTGACCATCCAGTCCACTGCCACCCAGCAGGATTTTGTCTATGACCTGAGTGACGAAGAGCTGCGCAAACTCACCGACAACTCCCTCAAGAGCACTCCCATGCAGGAGCGCCTTGACATCATGAACCACGTCATCAGCGGTGACTTCCAAGGACAGATTACCAAGGACATGCTCAACAGCAAAGAGCAGATAGCCATCGGTCTTAAACCCGAAGTGGAAGCCGCCATGAGCCAACGCATGGAAGCGGAAGAGATGCTTGTTGTCAGTGACCCGCTTAACGAACGTCAGCACGTTGCCCCTACGCTTGACCCCGACCAAGGTTACACTGATGGCCAGACCGTAGATGAAAGCAAAGGCTGGTATCGTGAAGGCAAGCATGGCAGAGAAGTGGAAGTCGGTGACATCTGGGTAGAGAAGACTCCTGTCCAGCCCAAAGAGGGCGACAAACCCAAGAAGGACGACGAGCAGAAGTTCACCTACAAGATGAGCGCCGTCATCAATGGCGAAGTCATCACCCACGAGATCAGCAAGAAGCAGTATGACAAGTTCCTGGCCGTCGATGACTACCAGCGGCAGCGTATGATGTCCAAAATCTTCAAGGAGGTGGATATGAAGACCCGTCCCGAGATGCGTGAGCGCTTCAACCTCGGCGCTTTCCTTGGTGCAGGACTCCAGGCTACCCGTGAAGCCACTTTTATCGGTGCTGACATCGCCCACAACATCGAACATATCAAACATCCGCATGGCCCCGCGCCCGAGATACACCAGGAGGTGCATGGCACCGCCCGCATCTACGTCAAGCCGGGTGTGGACTCGCCGCAAGACATTGCAGCACGCGCCTTCGACGCTGGACTCAATGTCGGCAGTCACAATCACGGCATGGGTCACGGAAGATAAAAAATAATCTTTTCACTCATAGCTTAACAATGTCTAACCAACTCACATACGACGATTTCAAGGCACGTATCGATATACAGGACGTGCTGAGAGACGCAGGCTATCACTTCTACAGACGTGATGGCTTGCGCTATCCGTCGTATGTGCGGTTGGACAGCGAAGGCCGCCGTGTGAAAGGAGACAAGTTCATTGTCACGCAGAACGGCAAGTGCTGCTTCCAGCCGCCACAGCAGAAGGTGTACAACGTCATCTCCTTCATCACCGAACACCCCGAGTTCTTCTCGGAGTACCAGACAGGAATGAATCCCCACCACCTCGTGAACCTTGTCTGCAACCGATTGCTGAACCAACCAGTAGAATACAATATGCGCAATATCATCAAGCCCAAAAGAGACATCAAGCCCTTCAATATTAATGACTACAGTGTGCTGACCTATCAGAAGCACAATATGAAGAACATCAAGAAGTTCTATCCCTTCTTCAAAAGCAGGATGATAGACATTCCTACGCAGAAAGCCTTTGCGCAGCATTTCGTGTTGGCCTCACATAAGACCGCAGACAACAAGCCACGCTACTACAGAAACCTGTCCTTCCCCTTGCACATCCCAGGCAAAGAAGAAATTGTCGGCTTAGAAGAACGCGGCAAGCCCCGCCTTGACGGCAGCAGCGGCTACAAAGGAAAGGCACTTGGCAGCAACTCCTCCGAGGGGCTGTGGATAGCCAGTCCCAACGGTACGGCATTGAAGGATGCCAAGCAGGTATTGTGGTTCGAGAGCGCCTACGATGCCATGGCCTACTACCAGCTCCATGCCCCTCACGACCCGCATTTGGGCGATGCCGTCTTTCTCTCTACGGGAGGCAACCCGACCGTGATGCAGTTTCGTGGAGTCATCAAGGAAGCCCAGGAAGCCTGTCACCATCTGTGTTTCGACAACGATATGGCCGGCAAGCAGTTCGTGGCGAATTTCAACAACGTACTGCGCCAACTCAAAGCAGACCTGCCCAAAGTACCCGAGGACATGAAGGAATACATGGCCACCCTCACCAACAAGGACGACATCTATTCCGGTGACGTGGATTATCTGCCTCATGACGTGTATGACGCATACGTCAAGTATTTCGATGCCTGTGACGATCTTCACGACATGAGCCATAGCCATCTCTGCTGCAAGGACGATGTCCATGAGCAAGCCGTCAAAGTGGCCCAACTGAGAGACGAATACCACAAGGCGATGACCGAGAAACTGTCCATCGGCAGCGAACAGGCTCATCTGAAAGACCTTGGCACCTACCATATTCCCGAGTGGGCGTTGTGTGCCATGGATAATGGCGATTACGAAGGACTTACAGATGAAGAGACCAAGGTGCTGAACGATTTTATTGACAAGCATTTCCCTGACGGTTATGTGATGAATGTGGACTGGGACGACTATCGCGAACTCGATGTCATGCCTGCTTTCGGCACCCGTAACGAGCATGCCCTCGTCGAGCGTGGCGAGTCGCCATATCTGGCCGTCAAGACCTACGCCGTCAGTTTCCTGCATCCTACGATGCGAGAAACCGAAGCCCTTGCCAACCTCACCGTAATGCGTGAGGTACCCGAGGACGGCAGCAAGGACTGGAACGACCTGCTTATCCGTCAGGAAACGGAGCGGATAAGGCAGGAAGAGAAAGAGGACAACCGCACCACCCAAGCCGGCATCGACCTCAATAACGACGGTGAGATAGCCGTCAGCGAGAGTGACGAGAAAAAGCATACCTATCACAGAGGCAGATAAATGAATACAGCATACCCATCCATCAGGCTCCACCCATCGGGACGGCAGTTCGTCGTGCAGGAAGGCATGACCATGGTCTGCGTGTGCCTCCTTTTCATCGCCATCGGATATGAAGGACTTATGCCGGAGGCTGTCGTCCCGTATCTGCTGGGCGTGGTGCTGCTGACTGTGCTGTATTTGGTCTATCGCTATCTGTACATCACCCGCATGGTCTATGTCATCAGCGACGAGCAGTTGAAATACGAGTTCGGCATCTTTTCCACGACCAAGGACTTCATCGAACTGTACCGTGTGGTGGACTACAGCGAGCTGCGTTCCTTCCTCCAGATACTCTTCGGACTGAAGACCGTGAGCATCTACAGTGGCGACCGCACCCGTCCCCGCCTTGACATTATCGGTGTCCCTGACGAGATGAACTTGATAAACACCATACGTGAAAGAGTAGAAATCAACAAAAAGCGACGCAACATCCATGAGTTTACGAATACGAAATAATCTGCTCCGCAGGGTCACATCCCGACTGTTTCCCTCTGGTAAAGACACCTCCAACCGCCGCTGGCTGGTCGTGTCAGCGATAGCGTTTGTCCTGCTGTTGCTATGCCACCACCATGCCCACGCACAGATAGTGAGTTCCAATCCCGGAGAATACACCATTCTGGCCACAGGCAACGGCATCATCAACAACACCGTGAAATCGGAGACCAAGGCAGAGCGCAACACCGCCCTGATGCAGAATGCCATGGCCGGTGAGTTCACCAAGATGAAGCAGTGGGAGAAGGAATACAACAGCTACCTGAAGATGGCCAGCGGTTATGCTTCGGCATTGAAGGCCGCCACCCATATCTACGACGATGGTGTGCGCATACTTCTTACCCTCGACAAACTCAGGAAGGTTGTCAGTAACAATCCGCAAGGCATTGCCGCCACAGTCAGCATGAACAACCTCTACATGGAGACCACCACCGAGATGCTGACCGTCTTCAACCTCTTGAAGAATGCGGTAGCCAAAGGCGGTGAGACCAATATGCTGACGGGAGCCGAGCGCAGCAAGACCTTGTGGGAACTGGAAGACAAACTCTCTTCTTTCTCCCACAAGCTCCGTCTGCTCTATCTCAGCATCCGCCATTATCGCATGAGTGATGTATGGAACCGCGCCACGGCGGGCATGATAGAACGCGACAAGCACGAGATTGCCCTGCAGTCGCTGTCGCACTGGAAACGCTATGCCAAGGAGGTGGCCATCTATGGAGACTAAGCACATGAGGAATACGGTCTATAGCATATTACTCGCCTTACTGGTATGGATGCTACCGGGTGTAGCTCATGCTCAGATGGATCCTGTCCTGACGGGCATGATCATCGAGTACACCAACAAGGCCAAGTCGCAGTACAACACCCAGTTGGAGACGATGGCCATGGAGACCGAGGGCCATGTGTGGCTCAACCAGGAGGTCAAGGAGACCAAGAACTTCCAGAAGCAGTTTGACGACTACCTGAGTTCGTTCCGCAACATCATCTCCTACGCCGCCCAAACCTACGGTTTCTACTATGAGGTTGACCACCTCTGCCAGAACATGGGACGGCTGTCCGCCCAGATTGGCAATACGCCTGTCAATGCCATTGCGGTGGCCCTCCACAACAAGCGCAACGACATCTATGTGAGCATCATCAACAAGAGCCTGGGCATCATCAACACCATCCGTCAGGTGTGCATCGACAAGAAGATGACCGAGAAACAGCGCATCGAACTTGTCTTCTCGATACGCCCACAACTGAAGGAAATGAACCGCCAGTTGGCCACGCTCACCAAACTCGTCAAGAGTACGAGCATGGGATTGGTATGGTACACAATAGAATATGGTGCCCTTCCGCATCGGGAGGGCAAGGCAGGAGTCGTGGAAGACTGCCTGAACATCTGGAGAATAAACGCAAAGCATGTAAAACCAAAACGATAACGATATGGGATGGTTCTCATTAGTCACAAAGGTAGCCCCCAAGCTATGGCGCGGGGGAGCCAAGGTCACATCGACCTTATGGCATGGCGGCGCCAGTGTCGCAGGAGCAGGAACTAAGGTAGTCACGGCAGTAGCCAAGAACCCCAAGACCACGGTGGTGACAGGTGTCGCCGCCTATGCCGGCTGGGACAAACTCACCAATCCTGGTGAGAGTATGGGTACGGCTGTCGGCAAGACCTTGCGCGAGGGTGTGGAAGGCGTAGGCGGTTTCGCCCACGACACCGTGAACGGCTTCACGGGCGAGAATACCGTAGAGCAGGTCAGAGACACCACTACGTCTGTAGTTTCCGAATTGCAGGGAGCAGCCTCCGAAACGCGGGGACTGCTTGGCACCATCGGTGACTCTCTCCGTGGTATCAGTTCCTTCCTCGGCAACCTCTTCGGTGGCAATGGCGGCAATATGTTCGGCAACTTCCTGAACAACCTCACCTCGGGAAAGATTTCCGGTTGGGGCATCGGTGCTCTGATAGCCGCTTCCTATATGATATTCGGTCGCACGGGACTGCTTGGCAAGATTGGCGGCGCGTTGATGGCGATGATGATGATTGGCAACAACTCCCAGCGCCAGACGCAGACCGCATCCTTGGCGCAGGAGCGCTCACAGGAACAGTCGCAGGAGACACAACGCAACCTGCACAGGTAACATTAGTAATATCAGTAACACCAATAATACGAGAAATATGAGAAAGACAATCTTACTCTTCGCAGCAATGGCCATGGCCAACCATGCCTTTGCCGACGGCATCACTGACGGTCTCGGTATGGCCGGTGATACCTTCTATAGTTACACTCCCTACGTTCAGACCTTGGGGTTCGTAATGGCTTGCATCATCGGCATAGCCGGTGCTTTCGCCATCTACTATGCCATCGCCAACGATGACCGCAACGTCAAGAAGCGCATCCTCATCTGGGGCGGCAGCTGTATCGCCATGCTCTGCATGACCATTGCCCTGCCCAAGTTCTTCGACTACCAGGAGATGGGACTGCTTGCCGACGGCAGCGGTGCTATGGGCGGCAGCAATGGCCAGTTTGTAGGCGGCGATCGTTGGGGACGCATCGACACCTCCATCCCAAGCCTCGATGATCCAATCTGGGTGAACGATAGCCGTTTCGATGGTATTCTCGATTTTACCCCAACCAAAAGACCCGGATGGGGAACCGCAGTTATAGTAACGCCTAACTAACCGACTGTTATGGAATACAATCCCACAATGAACCTCATTTCCCCGAGCGGCTATGCCATGCCGTTCGAGTTGCCTGAGACCTGCCCGTTGGAGATAACGATGGGCTATGGCCAGCAGACCGACCCACAGAGCGGCAAGGACTTCTTCCATCACGGTGTCGATTTCAAGGTGGCACCGCATACCTGGTTGAAAGCCCTTGCCACGGGTGTGGTCTCCGGCATCGCCAGTGACCGCCAGAAGGGTTTCAACATCACCGTCAACTACCGCAACTATGCCGCTGGTGACAACAGCAGCTACGATGTGACCTATTCGCACATCAAGGAGGCGGTATGCAATTTCGGCAAGAACGTCAAGGCCGGCGACAACATCGCCGTCTGTGACGATACCCTGCACATCGAGGTGCGCTACAATGGCAAGGAGGTCAATCCGCTGGAGTTCCTGACGATGGTCAGAGACAACCTCGTGGTCAATTCCCAGACACAGATGCAGGGCAACAATCCCGAGATGGCCACATTGGACTTCGATGTCCATACCCCTTACGACAACCAACAGGCAGAGATCGACCAGATGTACCAGCGTTTCTTCGGCAGGTATATGACCGACCTGCTGATGAACCGTTACAAGGTACCCGATGCCACCGAGACCCGCTTGCGTGACGTATTGGCCGAAGGTGTCGATAGCGGTGTCTATTACGAGCACGCGCCCAGCATGCTCAATCCTTTAGGGTTGGGCGCAAGGAGTTTCGGACTCATCGGGCGCATACAGACCCTGCTCACCCATGATTTCCTGAACTACCTCGCCCTCATGCACGGCGTGTTCCTCTCCACCATGAGCGAACTCGATAAAAAAAAACTCTTGACCTCGCCATAGAGAGTCAGGGCATCATCGACCCGTTTGCCGATTTCGACTTCGACATCCAGAGCTTCGACATCCAGCGCACGGTCAGTGTATATCCCGACAAGGACGGTATCGTCTGGTGGACGAAGGCATGGTTCAATGGCCGAAAGAAAGGAGAACGGGCTATCGAGATCAACCGCCAGCAGGCTATCAAGTTCATCAAGGACATCATCGAGAAGGACGAGTGGCTGGAGGCCTACTTCCCCAAGCAGATGGAGGTGCTCCATGCCGCCCTTGCCCAGACACGAGAACAGGTCATCAATCAAATCCGTCAATCCATAGTATAACATCATGGCAGAAACAAAGCAACAGGACATCTTCACCACCAAGGTCAAGCCCGTCATGGACAGAGCCCGTGACGAGCTCAACCGCCGTCAGGCCGATGAGTTTCAGCGTCACAGCACCTCCATGGGTGCTATGATGGCATGTGCCGCCGGTCCCGACGGTGGTATGGCCGCCATGGATGCCTACAATTCCCGACTTTACTACATCGGCGAGTGGAACAGCAAGACCATGGACGACTATATCGCTATGGTCAAGGCTGAGTTGAAGAAACAGCACATCACCGTAGATGCCGCACTGGAGAAACGGATGATAGACCACCTCGTCGAGCAGCAGATTCCGAAATCCACCGCCGACTATCTACTCCGCAAGTCCGCCCAAGGCACCTTGTTCTATATCCCGCAGCGTGTGCGCCAGACCGCACTGGAGCAGCATATCGAAAAGGAGGCTGAGAAGAAATACACCCCCTCTTTCCTTGAGGAAGCCGCCGGCGCTATCGGTTCCTGGATCCTCAATGCCGCTTCCACAGCGGGAGCAGGTGGCTTCTTCGGCCAGCTCGCCGTAGATGTCGGCGTAGAGGTAACAGACCGCTACGCTCCTGGAAAGCAGGAGGACTACCTCAAGCAACAGAAGGCTATAGGCCAGCAGGAGGTCGCCGCCGCGGGTAAGAAGAAAGCCAATATCCCAGGTTGGATGATGACCCAGATGGGCTTCCGTGACTTGGTCTATGCCACTGACAAGCAATTGACTACCGCCGCATCATGGGCAGACAAAAATGCTAAACTCTACCGCGGCAGGGTCAACCAAGCCCTCGAAGCCGGCCAGCGCACGGTGAAAGCCAGCGGAAAGACCACCTCGATGTCTGTAGCCGATGCCACCTTCCGTGCCATGCAGTACGAAGCCTTCTCCCGGGCTGTCAAGCAGGAGCAGACCAATCGCAAAAACGGCAAGGATGCCGTGCATTACTCCAATATCGCAGAAGCAGAACAACATCCAATGACGACACAAGGCAACATATCATCATCTGAGCAGCCCACTGAGCAGTCCACGCAACAGTCCACCGGCGACTACGGCGGCTGGAACACCCTCATGCAGTCCATAAGGCTGAATGGCATGGGTGATACGATGAACAACCTCGGTTTCACCTTGGCGATGCTCCCCGATATGCTCTTGGGAGTCTTCACCGGCAAGACCAAGTCCATCGGTCTGAACCAGCAGACCATGATGCCATTGGCCGCCCTCGTCTGTGGCTCCTTTGTCAAGAACCCGCTCCTGAAGTGGCCGCTGATGCTCTATGGTGGTGCCAGCCTGTTCAACAGTATGGGCCAGGAAGCCCTGTCGGACTACCGCAACGAGCACCAGACCGCCACGACGGGACGCTACAAGCATTACGCTGACGAGGAACTCGACAAGCGCATTACGAACCCGCAGATAGAAGGCAATGTCTTGCTGATGGATATTGACAACGTCCCTCGCATCGTCACCCTGCCGCAGAGCGTGATGGAAGCCTACAACGAAGGCGCATTGACCATCAACACCATTGCCAACCGCATCCTTGCCCGTACCGACCAGATGAGCGCCGGCCAGCAGCAATCCCAAACCCTCACTTCATCCGAGCGGTATGAGCAGAGCCAGGAGCGTGAGCAGAGCCGAGGCATACGATAACGCAGAAATATTTTTCATTTTCCCTAATTTTTCACCATTAAATGATACGATATTATGGCAGAAGAAACTATTCCCAAGAAATCGGGCGCAGAGCGACAGGCAGAGATTCTTGTCGCCGCCCTTGAAAGAGCCGGTCAGAATGGAGGCGTTCTCCTGAACAACACCCAAAAGCTGACTCCCCATTTTTATGACAAACCCATGCGCATCACTCCCGTCAACGCCTTGATTATGGCGATGCACAGCGACCAGGGTGAGTTCAAGACCAACGGCTACACCATGTACAACGAGACTCACAACCGCAACGAGGCGGTGATGAAGGGTCAGAAAGGTGTGCCATTCGTGTGGACGAACCTCAATCAGTATGTCAGCAAGGACAATGCTGACGATAAAATCAGCCGCACGGAGTACAATGCCCTCCCTGACGCGGACAAGGAGAAATACAGGGTCAATCCCCGCGAGGATGTCTATACCATATTTAATATAGACCAGACGACCATGGCCCACGTCCACAAGGAGGAGTATGGCAAGCAGGTGGAGCAGTTCGGCGGCAAGGAAGCCCGCACCGAGAACCCCAATGCCGACAAACAACTCCGCATGGACGTGAACCAGTTCATCCAGAGCATGAAGGACAACCTCGTGCCCATCCGCAAGGATGCCACGGGCATTGCCCACTATGACTTCAAGAAGGACACGCTCCATATTCCTGCCCAAAAAGATTTCCCTTCCTATGCCGACTATGTGCAGGAGGTGTCCCGTCAGGTTGTCCATGTCACCGGCACGCCCCAGCGTCTCGGGCGTGAGGGTATGCAGCTGGAAGGTATGAAGCACCCTAGTCAGGAACATCAGCAGCATGAGATGCTGGTTGAGGAACTTGCCTCTGCTCACAAAATGCTGGAACTGGGACTGCCTGCCAAACTGCGCCCTGCCACCATGGAGCAGTTGCCGGCCATCATCGCCCAAATCAAAGACAATCCTGAATTGGGCAAGAGCATCCTGCAGGATGTCAACCGCACGGTGGGCATGATCAAGAAGGCCGAGAACGGAGAGAAGATCAAACTCATCGAGAAGCCTTCCGAGAAGCGCCAACAGGCTTGGGCATCGCAGTTCCCGCTTGACAAGGTGCCGGAGCGCTTTGCGCAGATCACCCTGTTGAAGGACGACGCTGGCAAGTGGACGCTGGCCGCCAAGCCTGAGAACGACCGCACCTTTGCAGTGCATCCCACGAAGGAAGATGTCAGCATGTACTTCGACATGATGAAGAACGACCGTGACGAAGCGCATATCAACGATTTCCGCACCCAGTTTGCGCAGAAATACTACTCCGTGGTGGCCGCCCATCCCGAAAAGGAGGTCAACCTCTTCCGCAGTGAGGCACCTCAGGAGTCGCTCGACATGATTACCAAGGTCAATGCCTTCAAGACCAAGGACAGCAAGATTCTCCTCGTGGCCACCATCGGCGACGAGAAGCAGAAACCTGTAGAAATCAACCAGTCACAGTGGCAACGCCTCTGGCTTGCCGACGACAAGCAGGAATACAAGACCCACCTTGCCGCCATCCTCTATGCAGATGTGCTGGCAACGAAGCGTGGCGAGGTGAAGCAGGATGCCGCCGAGACCGAGGAGCAGCAGCGTGACAGGAACGAGACCATCGTCGTGCCGCCTATCCTCCGTCAGTACAACGACCTGAAGAAGAAGCACCCTGATGCGATGCTCCTGTTCCGTTGCGGTGACTTCTACGAGACCTACAAGGACGATGCCGTCAAAGCCTCCAACATCCTGGGCATCACCCTCACGCGCTACTCCCAGCGCAAGGAGGAGGACGGTTCGGCACTGCGCATGGCAGGTTTCCCGTACCATGCCCTCGACACCTATCTGCCCAAACTCATCCGTGCCGGTGAGCGTGTAGCCATCTGCGACCAGATTGAGCAGAACCGCAAACCGCAGCAGAGCGAAGAGGCGAAGCCCGAGCAGAAGCAGGAAGTGAAAGAGACCGTGGCACGTCAGGAAGAACATCATCGCAGTATGCACCGATAACCGCACCATGGCATGAAAGCATCAAGGCAATCCTATATCGACAATTATGCGGAATACGCCATGGAACAGATGCGGCGGTATGGCATACCTGCCTCCATCACCTTGGCGCAGGGCATCATCGAGTCTGCCGACGGCCAGAGCACCTTGGCGCAGACCGCCAACAACCACTTCGGTGTGAAGGGCGCGTACAACGGCAACTACGTACTTGCCAATGACGACAAGCCCAACGAGCACTTCAAGAAGTATGATAATGTGGGACAGAGCTATGAAGACCATTCCAAAGTCCTCATGGCTTCCCGCTATCAGCGGTATGTGGGCAATCTCTCGCCCGATGACTATCGTGGTTGGGCTGCCGGCATTCAGAAAGGCGGCTATGCCACGGCCAAGAGCTATTCCAACACCCTGGTGAGCGTCATCGAAGGTGCCAACCTACAGAAATACGACCAGATGGTCATGCAGCAGATGCGTGCCGAAGGTCGGCAGTTCGGAGTACAGGCCAATCCGCTATCCACAGAACAGACGGCGACAACTTCCTCTGCCAGCCAAAGCGCAGGCTACTCCATGCCGGTGAAGCGTGACGAGTTCATGCTCATCACCTCTCCCTATGGGCCACGTGAAGACCCTGTCAACAAGGGAACGACGCAGATTCATCATGGCATTGACATCAAGACCAACAAGGACAATGTGCTGGCCACAGAGAACAATGGCACTGTCATCGGTGTTGACCATCGCACCACCACAGGTGGCGGCAAGACGGTCACTGTGGAATACTCCCGTGAGGATGGCTCCAAGACTCGTGTGCAGTATATGCACCTGAGTGAAATTGCCGTCAAGAAAGGCGATGTGGTCAATGCAGGACAGAAATTGGGCGTGACCGGCAACACGGGCACACGCACCACGGGTGAGCATCTTCACCTGGGTGTCATCAATGTCTCTGCCGACAACAAGTTGCAGTGGGTCAATCCCGCTGCCTACCTTGCCGAGGTGGCGCAGAAAGGCAACCTGACCATCGAGGCGCAGCACAACGGCAAAGACCTCTTGGCTGACTACAAGACCGCTGGGGCAAAAGCCACGAACACCGATGAGCAGAGTCCTGAAAACTGGATGAACAAGCTGTTGGGTTCCGACGATGCCGCCCTTGGTCTGAACGGCGGTGAGGACAAAGGGTTGTTGGGCAACCTCATGGAGATGTTCATGACCCTGCTCATGCTGGCCATGCAGCAAGAGGGCAAGAGCAAGGAGCAACAGATGCAAGCCGTCAGCGATGCCCTGGTCAACAGGCGTATCGACATCAGCAGTCTGGTGCCGAACATGCAGTCAGCCTCACTCTCCATCACCGACAAAGGCAAGGCAATCCTCTCTGTCCACGACGGCAAGCAGGAGTTCTCCCATGAACTGACCGAAGCGGAGCGCAACAATATCTCGCAGGTGCTCCATAGCGACAACGACGACCAGACCAAGCAGCAACGCCTGGGTGGTATTGTCAGCGCCATCACCTATACCCATCAGGCGGCCAGCAACTACGAACGCATTGATGCCGAGCGTCAGTCGCAGGAGCAGACCTTACAACGAAAGTAACATCACTAAACCAAAACAATATGATTAAAGCAGAAGTAAATGTAACGGGTACGGTGAAGCGAAACACCGGCATCCGTACCGACAGGAACAACAATCCTTACCTGTCACTCATCATGACAGTGTGCTTGCCCGATGCCAAGCAGACCAACCACAGCATCGACGTGTTTGTCTCTCTCCCCAACGCCCATCAGGAGGATGTAGCCACCTACACCGAGGGGATGCGTATTAGCGTCAGCGGCAGCCTGGACATCCGAAAGCGAGGAGAAGAACTGCAGTTTTACCTGACCGGCAATCTCATTTCCACCGAGAATGTGGCAGACTTGGATGCCATCGGAGGCACCATGACGTTCCGCGGCCATCTGAAGAAGGAGAATGTCTATGAGGAGAAGAGCGACAAAAACGGCCATCCGTTCATTGTGTTCTCAGCCTATTCCGCTGAGAAGGTCGGCGAGAGTTTCGTCAGCACCTGGGTCAACTTCATGCGCTTCCCCGAGAAGGATGCCGACATCAGCACCATCATTCCCGACTGGATGCGCTCAAAAGCCCATATGGATATTTCGGGTGACTTACAGGTGTCATCTTTCGGCGGCGTAGTACGTCTGTCCTGCCGTGTCAAGGATATGCAGGAGCATGTCTATGTTCAACACTAAACCATAGCGTATGAAGAAATCCAACTATACTCCCAAACCTGACGGACAGAGTGCGGAAGACCGTGCTCTGTCCACCTTTGCCGAGCTGATGATTGAGAAGATCAGCAATCTCCAGAGCGACTGGAAGAAGCCGTGGTTCTCTCCGCAAGCAGCTCAGATGCCCATGAACCTCAGTGGGCGCAACTACAACGGCATGAACAGCGTCGTCCTCATGCTCATGCAGGAAAAGAACGGCTGGCAGACCTCCCGTTATGCCACTTTCGACCGCATTGTCAGCATGAACTTTACCAAGGGCAAGGACGGCAAGTCTGTGCCTGCTGTGGATGCCGATGGCAACAAACTCCCTCATGTGGGCATCAACAAGGGCGAGAAGAGTACCCCGGTGATGCTCACTACCTTCACCTGCGTCAACCAGGAGACGAAGGAACGCATCAAGTACGACGATTACAAGCAGATGTCGCAGGAAGAGCGTGCCAAATATGCCGTCTATCCCAAACTGCAAGTCTATAACGTCTTCAATTTGGACCAGACGAACCTCAAAGAGGCACGCCCCGAGCTTTATCAGAAGTTCCTCGATGAAGCCGAAGGCCGACGTTACGAGTCCAGCGAGGGAATGCGTGATTTCCCTGCCTTGGATGCGATGATTGAGAAAGACCTCTATGTGTGTCCCATCAAACCTACCCATGGCGACGATGCTTACTACTCAATAAGCCGCGATGAGATTGTAATCCCCGAAAAGTCGCAATTCATTGATGGCGAGTCTTTCTACAGCAACCTCCTGCACGAGATGAGCCACGCCTCTGGTTCGGAAAGTCGTTTGAACCGACTGAAGCCCGGACAGTCCTTTGGTAGCGAAGCCTACGGGCGCGAAGAACTTGTTGCCGAACTTACTGCAGCCCTTGTCTCTTCGCAATATGGCATGGAGAAGCATGTCAAGAGCGACAGTGCCGCCTACCTCAAGTCCTGGCTGAACAGTTTGCACCAGGACCCGCAGTTCATCAAGACCACCCTCATGGACGTGAAGCGGTCGGCCTCGTTCATCGGCCAACGCCTCGATGCCGTCAACCAGCGTCTGGAGCGTGATGGCTGGGAGGCTGACTTCTCTGACATCCGCACCAAGAACAAGGAGTTTACCCCAATGTTCAATAGCAAGGGTGAAAGGGTCAACCCTGCCGCCCTTCAGCAGGAACCTGTTCAGGAAAAGCCTATAGCCCAGGAACAGAAGGAGGAGATTGCCGCCAAGAACGTAGAACGTCCACGATTTCATCGTTAGGATTTACGAACCATCGCCCGAGGTGGATGTACTGTTCACCTTTGACGAAGAGGACGAAGCAGAGATGTACTTTGGTGACACGCCTATAGAGATTGACATGAATACGGCACAATATATCCTGCGCCAGAAAGCGTCGATGCCTGTTGGCACAGTATGGGGCTACTCGTTCCCTGCCGTTATCAACCACACTTCGGCATCCATCGCCCGCCAGCATCCTGACTTCCAAGCTGCCAAGCATGGTGACTACGATGCAGCATTGCGGCTGATTGACGACCTGGTGAAGGACGACCGCATCGCAGATATTGTGGAGCGCTATCCTAACGCCCATGTCATCTACAACCATCGTATGCAGGGCGACGGCATCAATATGATACCGGCAGCCTACGCCGCCAAGTTCTCTGCCGCCGGCATGACAGTGGAGCACGACATCATTGCCGTGACCAACGTCTCGCACACCAATGCCTCCGACATATCCCGTCTGAGCAAGCGTATGCGCTTTGAGGGCAAGGTCAACAAAGGCACGGACTACATCCTCCTCGATGACTTCATCACCTCTGGTGCCGAACTCCGTGACATGCGCGACTTCGTGCAGAGCCAGGGAGGCAACGTGGTGATGATGACCACCTTCGGGCATGGCAGCTATGGCAGACTCAAAGACATCAGAATAGACAATGATTACAAAGAACGACTCAAAGCGTCGGGTATCACCGACAGAGATTTAAGAAAATATGGAATTGCATCGGAAATCGGCTGTCTCACCATCGGGGAAGCAGCCAAGCTCAGCCGCCTGGTTAACGCCAGAGCAAAAACAACAGTTGCGCAGCTCAGCGCAAGAGTTCAACGAACACGCCAAGGACAGCAACCTCTACCACCAGTGGGAGAAGCAGTTCAAGGATGCCGGCTTCAAGGTGTCCAGGCTGAAACGATAGAAGACAAGAGTAAAACAATCAATCAAGGTGTGGAGTTGCGTGCCGCCAAAGGTGTTATGCGCCGATGATGCAGCCGTGGCTACACACCTTTTAGAAGTACATCATCATGAAAAAATATTTTTTCGGAATGCTGTTGCTATCGGCAATGGCTTTCACTCAAGCAAACGCAAGTCCAGTACGACTTGCCGACAAGTGTAATCTCGAAGTCAGGGACGACGACAAGCTAACCAAGCCCCTGCAGCCGACCTATCTCGACAATGTCATCACCACCTCGTCGTGGGGCAGCAACTGGTTCATCGAGGCCAAAGGTGGCGCCTCGGCCTTCATCGGTACGCCCGTAGGCTGCGGCGACCTCTTCGACAGAGTGATGCCCGTCCTGCAGATTGGCGTGGGCAAATGGTTCACGCCGGCAGTGGGTGGTCGTATCGGCTACCAAGGTCTGAAGTTCAAGAATGCCGACCTTCGCACCATGGACTATCAGTTCATCCATGCCGATTTTATGTATAACCTCACTCACAACCTCCAGTGCAACGATGAAGGTCTGTCGAAGGTGGATGTCATTCCTTTCGTGGGTGTGGGCATGATACGCAACTCATCCAGCACCGCCGGCTATTTTCTGGCAGACGGTCAGCAGGTGGGCAACCATCCCTTTGCTTTCAGCTATGGCATAGAACTCCGTTGCCTGCTCTGCGACCGGCTACATCTGGTTGGCGAGGTGAGCAGCATGACCACTCTGAAGAACTTCGACTGCGTGGGCACTTCCAGCCGTTTTGGCGACCACATGCTCAACGTTTCGGTTGGCCTGTCTTATACCATTGGCAAGAAAGGTTGGAAGAAAGTTGTCGATGCCCGTCCGTACATCAACCAGTGCAACTACCTCTTAGACCGCAATGCCGTCCTCTCCAACTACGCCAAGGAAATGAAGAAGCAGAACCACGAAGCTGCCACCGCTGACAAGAACGACTACAGGGGACTCAATTCCCTCCGTTTTAGAATGTTGCAGCAAGGCGATACGGCATCAGAGATGGCAGATACACTGGAAACCTCCTCGCGAATAACCGTAGGTGTTCCCGTTTATTTCTACTTCCAGTTGAATACCGCAAAACTTGTGGACGACTCCCAGTTAGCCAACCTCGATGAGATTGCACGCATCGCCAAGGAGCAGCACCTCACAGTGCATATCTCCGGCGCAGCCGACAGTGCCACCGGCACCAACGACCGCAACCGTACCCTGAGTGTCGAGCGAGCCAAGTACATCGGCCACCAGCTCATGAGCCGTGGTGTTCCCAAAGAAAACCTGAAAGCCACCAGCCTTGGCGGCATCTCCCAGTTCAGCCCCAAAGAAGCCAACCGATTCTGCGTAGTGTTGGTGCAATAGCCCAACACCTCTCAAGCCACATCATCACATATATCTCAACCACTCCAGCATCGTTATCCCCCCAAGATAACTATGCTGGAGCTTCTTTTTGGGGTCAATTACACCCCTATACAGACGAAAAATATTCAATTTAGAAAAGAAATATGCCTAAAAACGCAACTTTTATCCAAATTCATTCGTGTTTTTCAGGAAATCTATATAACTTTGGAGCACAAAACCCATTATAACACATCATGAGTAATAAAGGTTTAAATCGAATTAAGGTCGTTCTTGTAGAGCAACGCAAGACAAGCAAATGGCTCGCAGAACAACTAGGCAAAGGTGAAGCCACCATATCTAAATGGTGTACTAACCGCAGCCAACCATCTTTGGAAACCCTTGTTGAAATAGCGAGGGTGTTGCAGGTTGATGTCAAGGATCTCCTACAATCAACCATAGAAGACCAGCCCATGGTTTACATTAAACTTCCGAACAACAACGGATTACAATTTTAAAACAATGGAAGGCATTAAGACTAATATACCCGCTAATCTGCTAGTGGGTTATGTAATGACGCATGAGGTTGCATGGCAAATTTGTGATAGCTTGATGGAGTTTTCTCATATAGGTCAAACTAGAGCTGATATAGAGGAGAAGGAAGTGCAAAACAAAGGATTAATTACAATATTGGAATCTGGTCAATCGTGCCAGGTCTTTAATCCTAAATCTGATCAATATGGTGGATTTGAGGACTTGGTTGAATGGTCTAATGAAGATGATTTACTCATACTCGTAGATAATGAATTGATGCTTTGTATAGCAGCTTGCGATAAGACTAAAGTTCTTACCATGTGAGTATAATAGATGAACAGATGACTGCAAAAAGACAACATAAGAGAATATATCATATTGGACTTGTAGACGCGGACTTGTTATGTAACGGTACGCGTCATCCTAATCTTGCCCTTCTTAAGATTGCAGGATATTTACGTGATAATGGATTTGTACGTAAAAATCCAGAAATAGAATCAGCTAAAGTTAATACTTATGAGCTTCTTACCAATGAAAGCAATTTTGAGATGTTGCAAGATTTGGATTTAGTCTATGTGTCTTGCGTCTTTTCGTTTACATTAGATAAACCTCCAGTATTATTGAGAACCCTTTTAAATGATAAAGAATTATCAAGAAAAGTGCGTCTCGGTGGTACTGGCAGTTATGCTAATCTTTCAATTGAAGATGGCTTCGCTGAAAAACGCGAAGAAGATATGCACAGGCTTGAAAATGATGTTTTTCTTAATAGGCTAAAGAATAAGTCTGGTACTCATGGAATAGATATGCGGACCCAAATGCCAGATTACCATCTTTATGATGAATATATATCCATCATGGAAACATTGAAGTCATCTGCAAAATACTACAAGGATTACAAGGAATATTCAATTGGATTCCTAACTAGAGGCTGTTTCCGCAGATGTCCTTTCTGTGTAAATAAATTGGAACGGAAAGCAATGCCATATTCCAATCTTAATGACTTTCTCGATCAAGAGAGAGACGAGAAAGGAAGGTTGGTGCGTCCTTATATTTATTTATGGGATGATAATTTCTTGGCATCACCTTATTGGGAAAAATTACTTGACGAGCTGATTGCAACAGGAAGGCCCTTTCAATTCCGACAGGGTTTAGATGAACGTTTGATTGCACAAAATAAACGTGGTGAGGACATGGCAAAGAAATTAGCCCATGCTAATTACCATGGCGATTTTATTTTTGCATTTGACAATTGGCATGATAGAAAGTTGATAGAGAAAGCCCTGAAAATTTGGAAATTTCATTGTCCCAAAAAAGAGACCAAGTTTTATCTCTTTTGTGGTTTTCAACAAAATACAAATGATGACAAGAAATTCCAATTGGATATTGCTCAAATATTCATGCGGATTTGTGTGCTGATGAGATACGGATGCTTAGGCTATATTATGCGGCATGAAGATTATAAGAAGGCTCCAATATCGAACATATATGTGCAAATTGCGAGATGGTGCAACCAACCAGGATTTTACAGGAATCTTTCCTTCTGGCAATTCTGTTATAAGAATCAAACATACTGGGAGGAACATACTCTTGGAATCAAACATGAGAGATTAAAGTCATACGATGAGTTCCTTGAAGATCTTGAAATGGGTTATTATGATGACAAAAAGATTTGCTTGCCGCTGAAGAGTGTGCACGATTTCCTATTAAAATTCCATCATCATAAGCGTCTATTTCTATCATTCTTCAATCTGTCATTTAAACAAATGATAGACTCTTCGTTGTGGGAAAGCGCTTCTATAAACACTCAAACATCCAAGCTATGACGACATTTACAATTCGTGATTTCTTCTCGAAAAAATTTGAGGATGAATCAACAAACATATTGCTTGATAACGCGCCGTATTTTTCTGAGGATGCAGTTATAGACTATGTAATGCAAATTCAGAAGTATGCGCTCAAAGAGTATATATCGTATTTAGCAGAACATCCCATTTTAGATGCTATATTATCTAAAGATATTACTCAGTTGAGCAGTATAGAAGACTGTACTAATAACATATGTAGAGTTTTAAGAGATAAGCAAAATCCTGGAATGTCTCTGATTGAAATAGCTACAGCTTTACATGCTGACAATAGCTACAAAGATAACACTGTCGCATTGACTAAATATGGTGAAAATCAGGTTAAAACAGCTGCCCAACTGGGATTTGCTGTCTATAGAAAAGAACTATGGTATTTATCTGCAATAGGATACGTATTTCCATGTGTTGAAGACGAATTACAAAGAAAATATCTTGCTTTGGCGCAACTAAGGGACCCGTTCTATTCAAAAGTGATCTTATCTTTAATGAAAAGAGATACGGATTTAAAGGATTATATGACAATCCTTTCAGAATCAACACAAAAAAGACGTACTTCAAGTTGTCTTAGAGTGCTATCGTATTTCTTTGAGCAATGTTCAATCGAAGGCGTGGCTCTTCATAACATCATTAGATAATATGCCTTACATAAATAAATCTCGCAGGGTTGGCACTTTGGACCAAGTGATAAGTCGCCATGAAGATGGTTCTATTCTTCAAGGTGAGGCTGATATGTATAAACGTATTCAAGCTGATTGTGAAAGAAGTCGTCTTCATTGGTATGTGTGGTACGATTTATCATTGCCTATTCAATTTGCAGGACAGTCTGAAATTCAGATTGATTTTCTATTGATTTGCGAGAAAGGCGCAATAGTCTTAGAGGTAAAAGGCGGCTCTATACAAGTCATTCAAGGCCGTTACTATTATTCCGGTAAAAACGGAACATTAACGCCGATGAAATCGTCCCCCTTTGATCAAGCCTCTCACTACAAATGGGCGCTGTTAAATCATAATGTACTTAATGGCGACCAAATGTTTGTTGATTATGCTGTAGCTTTCCCTCATCAAAAAATGGATTTCACAAGCCGAAATGAGCATGTTGATCAGAGCTTTTGGCTGTGGGATAAGGAATGTCAAGAAGATGAAAGTGTTTCCATCGCAGATTTCTTTGAGAATATCTTAGATGAGTCGCGTCAAAATTCTACTAAAGGTCAGTATGTAAATGTTTTGAGTGAAGATGAATTGTCTGAAATTGTGGATGTCTTATCTCCAACAATTGAAGATAAAAGCCGTTATGCCCAATCAACATTGGCGGAAGTCTTGAATTGGTTGCACATTGAAAATTTGGACATTTTGGAAGGACTGTCAAGGAATAAACGTATCATCATTGAAGGTGGTCCTGGCACAGGAAAAACCACAATGGCTAAAGCTTTTATCAAAAAGCATAATGGGTTAAAAGGGCTGTATTTGTGCCAGAATGTCCTATTGCATGCCAGAGTAAAAGAGGATTTGGTACAAGAAGATCTGTACAATTGCGAGGTTTACACTTTTGGAAGGTTCTTGTCTTCATTAAATAACCCATCGGAGACTATGCTTGAAGATTTTAATTCCGAAAACGTAACCCATATATTAACCACAGGGAAGATAAAAAAATATGATTACGTTATAGTGGATGAAGCACAAGACATTGCAGATAAAGGATTATTGCCAATGCTTAACTTCTTGAGCTCAAAAACTGGTTGTGGCATAGCAACAGGCAACTATCTGCTGTTTTATGATATTGAACAGGGATTCAATAGTTCATATAGACATATTGAAGATTTGGTTTCCGATTTGTTATCCAATGCCGTACATTATAAATTAAATGAGAATAAAAGAGTTATTACAAATAAAGAGATAGTAGCTATAGCTAACAGCATTTTGACTATAGATGATAACAAAGCGTACTCTGAATTTTTAGACAACTTGTGCCTATGTGATCATTCATACCTGAATGTTATCAAAGCAGATATAACAAAAGAGTTTTCTCGGCACAGTTGCAAATATCCGTGGCTTATTTTTGTAATATAGGTCTATATTTTCT
>OLGJ01000153.1_pt1 | contig 52063 bp, 36 predicted proteins | sample 1605431 | NCBI WGS metagenome assembly OLGJ01 (sample SAMEA3888920, study PRJEB22519) | human gut metagenome | biome: human gut; feature: human-associated habitat; material: faeces | place: Denmark | collected 2009
ACCCGAAGTGGTGCTATATTAGAGCAAATAACGGACATAATAGCAAACAAGGAAGCGGGCTTGCGCAATTAAAAATTAAGAATTAAAAATTAATAAAGTTAGTCCTGATGCTGGCAAGAAGCAATAAAGGCACATGGCTTCCTGTGCTATTGTCATTGGGAGTTAAAGGAGTTAGAGTAGTTATTGCTCACAAAGATGAGCTAGGAGTTAGAGTCAATAGCAAACGCAGTACTTGCGAAAAGATCCAGCAAAGTATTTGGATTTTTCATTTTTCACTTAGAAAATACTACTCAAACTACCGAGAAGCAAAAGCCTCCCCACGGGGGAGGTTTGGTGGGGCTTTTAATTCACCCTGTTATAGGGTGGTAACCTGCTCTATAAACTCCTTACGCGCGCGCCCGAGGAATATAAGTGTTAATATCCATTTTGGATGACACAAAACACAAATATTATATAAAAGTTACGAAACCTACTTACCACCCTATCACACCCTAATGCCTGTTTTGTCGTAATTTCGGAACTATTATCTGGTGTAAGGCGTTGATAATAAATGATATAAGATAATGCGTGATGATGAGGTGTATACCACTGCAACCTTATAGGCAAGGTTGTCACTTTTATGCGAAAATATGCCGAAAAAGCGAGTAAAAAAAACGTTAACAATGTTAATATCCAAATTTTGGACGACAAAAAATTAACATTCATTATATGTTGAAAATCGACTAAAATGTGCAAAAACGCGATAAGGTTACAGTAAGGTGATTATGCTATAAATATGTAAAGATAAATTACTAAGAACAGGAGTAAGCAATGAAGTTATGACAATACTCTACAAAGCACATGGCTTAACTTCATAACTCCAGAAAAGCAATCATTTCTGCATAGAAAATCATTGTTTTTCCCCTCAAAACTCACTGAGTTTTACCTCGCAAATCACAACGTTATGAAAGAAATAATAATAGCAAAAATAGATTCAAAGCTCTATGATACAACATTCAATAGGTACAATCAACAGCATTATAATTCAAAAAATGCAATGGTATTTAATTTTTAATTTGTAACAATTCATTTCCGCTAAAACGTTTAACTTTTAATTTTTAATTAATAATTGCGCAAGCCCGATTATGCTTTGCGCCTGTTTTCACTTAAATAATGACTGATACAGCTCAAAATAATAAAAGGATAGCAAAGAATACGATAGTTCTGTATTTAAGGATGTTGCTAACATTGGTTATCGGACTTTATACTAGTCGTGTTGTACTCAATACACTAGGTGTTACAGATTATGGTATTTATAATGTTGTAGGTGGTGTTATAGCAATGCTTAATTTTTTAACAAGTTCAATGGGGGCGGCTTCTTCGCGCTTTATAACTTATGATCTAGGAAAAGGTGACATGGCTATAATGAAGCGAACGTTCGGAAATATAAAAACAATACATCTCCTAATTGCAATTATAATATTTATTTTTGGTGAAACCGTTGGTTTATGGTTTGTTTTGAATAAAATGCAAATACCAATTGAAAGAATGAACGCGGCTTTATGGGTTTATCAGATTTCTATTTTCACATCTATGTTAAGTGTTATTAGTGTGCCTTACAATTCCGCCATAATTGCACATGAGCATATGAAAGCGTTTGCATATATAGGTGTAGTTGATGCTGTTTTAAAACTAGGAATAGTGTATTTGCTATATATAATACCATATGACAAACTAATCGTTTATGCTATTTTGTTTTTTTGTGTTCTTGCCTTTGACCGTATAATTTATAGTTTATATTGTACGAGGCATTTTGAAGAGACTAGGACTAATTTTGCATTTGATAAAAAAGTTTTTAAGGAAATTTTTAGTTTCGCAGGTTGGACAATGAATGGCTGTTTAGCTGGCGTTGGAGCTACACAAGGAGTCAATATTTTGCTTAATCTTTTTTTCGGCCCAGCCGTAAATGCAGCCCGAGGTATCGCTGTTGAAGTTCAAACAGGTGTGCAAAGCTTTTGTTACAAGTTTCAAATGGCTTTAAATCCTCAACTGACAAAATGTTATGCCCAAAACAATCTGCATGATATGCATAGGCTTTTGAAAGTTAGCTCAAAGTTTTCATTTTATTTATTATTGTTTCTTTCTTTACCAATAATATTTGAAACCCCATTAATTTTAAAATGGTGGTTAAACACAGTACCTGAACATACAATAAATTTTGTGCGTCTCATCCTTTGTTTGACATTATTAATAGCTTTGTCCAACCCACTAGTAGTATCAGTGCATTCAACAGGTCGTATTAAGCGTTTTCAAATAATTGAGGGTTGCATATTGCTTTGTATTTTACCAATAGATTATTTTATCTTAAAAATATTCGATGTTGTTCCTGAAATAGTTTTTTGTATTCACATTATTATAGAATTATGCGCCCAATATGCCCGTGTGCGTATTGTATTGCCAATGATAGAGATGGACATTGTTTCTTATTTTAAAGAAGTAATATTGCCAATATTCAAGGTATTAATACTTTCACCAATATTACCATTGGTATTTTACTTGTCCATGGAACAATCTTTGAGTTCGTTTTTCATCGTTTGCATAGTTTCTTTGTTTAGTGTGATACTTGTTTCTTACATTGTAGGTTGTAATGATAGGGAGCAAACTTTTTTAAGAAATAAAATATTAAATGTAATAAAACGAATAACAAATATACAATTATGATACAGACAAAAAAAGAACTTGAATTTTATATCTTGGCAGATCGTATTATGGCGGGTCTACCTGATTGTGCATCTACTAAAGAATGGATAGCAAATTTTTTGAAAGAATTATTGGGAATTTACCAAACATCAGAATATCTTAAAGCAATGCGAAAATACGCCTATTATTTTAACGTAAATAAAAAAACATTAACGGGAAGGGCGAAACGTGCTTATTGGAAGTATAGATATGTCAAGTTAGGACAAAAGTTAGGTTTCACAATAGGCTTCAACGCTTTTGGGTATGGTTTACTTATTCCGCATGACGGAACTATAGTTGTTAACGGGCATTGTAGAATAGGTAATTTTGCTGTTTTGCACACTTGTACTTGCATTGGTGGTATTGGTAAACAAATAGGTTTAGCCACGGGTGCACAGATTATGCGCCCTTTGACATTAGGTGATAATGTCATGGTCGGAGCAAATTCTCTTGTAAATAAAAGTTTTGATTCTGGTGTATTGCTTGTAGGGAGTCCTGCAGAAATAAAAAAGCAAAATTTGAAACCGTGGTATGAGGAACAAGGTTCACCTTGGAAAGAACGCGCAGAAAAGATAAAATCAGTTTATGAGAATAGGTTTAAAATAAACCAATAAACGTTAGAGTAAGATTATTTATGATTACATTTGGATATCCATATTTCACATGCTTTTATTTATGTATTTGCATTATATTTGGAATATATTTGTACGATACAAATATACCTTTTATAAAATACATAGATGAGGTTTTGGCTGTAGGATTATTACTTTTTTATATAGCAAATAAACATTATAAATCAAAAGAATTTAGATGCTTTTTCACAATAGTAATATTTTATATTTTATATTCAATATTTATCGGAATAACAAATACTAGTGCAATCTTTATGGATGTGATAATCCAGACGAAACCATTTATAATGTTTTATTGTGCGTCGTCATTGGGATTACAGTTATCAAGCAAAGGTAAACTCATAGTCAAGAGATTAATATTGGCGTTATCATTCTTTACAATAATATTGACATTGGTAAATTATAACTTTGTAATGAATGACTTGTTTGGACATCCTTCAAGATATGGAACATTCTTTACATTGGTCGGTTTTATTTATTATTATTGTTCAGATAGATCTGGAAAGGCGCTAAGAAACACAATTGTATTGTGGATTTGTATGTTGGCATGTATGAAAGTAAAGTCAATAGGTTTCTTTGTTATAGCTTTATTCTTGACTATCAATATGAAAAGAATGTTTAAGTCATTACGTTTGAATTTTAAAACTATTTTTTTAATTCTGTTGGGTGTTGTTTTAATGATGATCTTTACATGGGATAGATTCCAAACATTTTATATCGAAAATGGCGTTGGAGCAAATTCGGTAGAAGATATGTATGCACGTCCTGCCTTATATTATACTGCATGGGAGATTATGAAAGATTACTTCCCGTTTGGAAGTGGTTTCGGTACGTTTGCAAGTTATGCATCGGGAGTGTATTATTCACGACTTTACCATGATTATGGCATTTCTTATATTTATGGATTACAGCCAGATGGATATTATTTTGTAAGCGACACATACTTCCCTGTTTTGGCACAATTTGGCGTTGTAGGTGTTTGGCTGTTTCTTTTATTTATGTGGAAAAGAATAAAAAACAGCTGGAAAGTATACAAATGTGGCGATACAAAACAAATGATGCTAATGAAGTTTCTTATTATAATATATTTCCTTATTGAATCAACTTCAGATAGCACTCTTATTCAAAATCGTGGTGTAGTAATGATGTTTATTTTAGCCTTATATCAGAATGAAAGTATATATAATGTTTATCGTAAAAATATAATACACAAAAATTATAACAATAAAATATGGTGATAAATAATAAACGTGTTATTGCAGTTCGTCCATATAAATTCAAAGATGGAATGCAATTTTTGAATGGCACTTTCAATGCATGGAAAGAATGTGGTGGTGCATGGAAAAGTCATTATTGGCAACCAAGGCCATTACATTATTTTATTCATCGATACCACATACCTTTTCATCTTAGACAGAATAGGAAAGAAGCACATTTAATGTTTGTAGCATCTTCAATATTAAAGTTTACCACTTATGCTGACTATGTTAGATACGAGGTGGTTCCTATGATATGGGATTGTTGGCCTTGTTTCTTTGATAAGGTTGCTTGTTTTCTTGAGAAATATAATGTAAAGACAGCTATATTTACTTCTTCAATGACCGCAGAACTCATGCGTAAACGATTTCCAGAAATGAACATTTTGAGTGTGCCGGAAGGAATAGATATTAGTCCATATATGGAAGGAAAGCCTTTAAGAGAGAGGTCTATAGATCTTGTAGAGTTTGGCAGAAGTAACAAGAAAGTATTAAATATAGGTTTTGAAAATCATAATATAATACATAAGTATAGCAAGAATGGTGAGTGGGTTTTCCCAACGAATAAAGAATTGTATGAAGGACTGGCAGATTCAAAAGTTTCTCTGACATTCCCACGTTGTGATACACAACCAGAAGTCGCTGGAAATATAGAAACATTAACCCAACGTTATTGGGAGTGTATGTTAAGTAGGGTTGTAATGGTAGGACGGGCTCCATTTGAATTAGTTAACCTTATTGGATATAATCCAGTATTAGAAATTGATGGTAAAAATGCAGAAGATATAATTATTGATGTTGTAAAAAATCCTGATTCATATCAGGATTTGGTTGATAAAAATAGAGTAACAGCATTGAAATATGCAGGTTGGAATTCTAGAATAAAAAAAATAATGACATTCTTAAAAGATTGTGGCTATGAGCTGTAATAATGAAAAAAAATACGATTATTTGATAGTCGGATCCGGATTATTTGGAGCAACATTTGCATATTTGTCAAAACAAAAAGGAAAGCGTTGTCTTGTTATTGATAAACGGTCGCATTTGGGTGGCAATGTATATTGTGATAACATTGAAGGTATTAATGTTCACAGATATGGCGCTCATATATTTCATACAAGCAATAAGCAGGTATGGGACTTTGTAAACAGCATTGTAGAGTTTAACCGCTATACAAACTCACCTGTTGCCAATTATAAGGGCAAGCTGTATAATTTGCCTTTCAACATGAACACTTTTTATCAGATGTGGGGAGTTACTACTCCTGATGAAGCTATGGTAAAGATAGAAGAACAGAAGGCAGAGGCAGTTGCCAAGATGAAGGCAGACGGTGTTACAGAGCCAAGAAATCTTGAAGAGCAGGCAAAAACACTTATAGGTACAGACATATACGAACGTTTGATAAAAGGTTATACAGAGAAACAGTGGGGACGCAAATGTACTGAACTGCCGTCATTCATTATAAAACGACTTCCTGTCAGGTTGGTTTTCGACAACAATTATTTTAATGATAAATACCAAGGAATACCTGTTGGTGGATATAATAAACTGATAAATGGTTTGCTCGTAGGAACAGAAACATGTATAGGAGTAGATTTCTCAACGTTGAAAGGTAGATGGCATGATATTGCAGACAAACTAGTTTATACGGGTGCTATAGATGAGTATTTTGATTACTGCTATGGCAAACTGGAATATCGCACAGTCAGGTTTGAAACAGAAGTCTTAGATATAGCAAACTATCAAGGCAATGCTGTTGTAAACTATACAGAACGTGAAGTCCCTTATACACGTATTATAGAACACAAACATTTTGAAATGTTCGGACAAGAAGTTTATGATTGTCCAAAGACGATCATATCAAAAGAATACTCTACGGAATGGCAACAAGGTATGGAACCATACTATCCTGTTAATGACAGGCGAAACAATGAACTTGCAGACAAATATCGTGAAAAGGCTAAGGATGAAAAAAATGTAATATTTGGTGGAAGACTCGCTGAATATAAATATTATGATATGGCACCTGTGATTGAGAAAGTATTAAATCATTTAAAGTATTGAAAGTATGAAACAAATAGCAGTAATTGTTGTTACTTATAATAGGAAAGAGTTGTTGAAAAGATGTCTTAACGCTTTGTTTCAACAAGAGTATTTACCTGCAGCAATTTATATTATAGATAATAATAGTTGTGATGGCACAAATCTGATGTTGCAAGAAGAAGGTTGCTTGGCTCATAACAATATCAAAATATTTTATATAAACACAGGGAAAAATCTTGGTGGCGCAGGGGGCTTTCATTTGGGAGTTAAGACAGCCCATGAAACAGGATTATATGATGCCTATTTATTGATGGATGATGACGGTTGTCCTGATAAGAATGAGATAAAGGAGCTCGTTCCACATCTAAATAAGTATGATTATATAAATGCCTTAGTGGTGGATATTGAAGATGAAACAAAGTTATCTTTTGCGTGGACGAAAGAAACGGGTAAAGATAGGCAAAAGGCTTCCGCATTGCAAAATGAGGAGGGGGTTGTGTTGAATTATGTTTCTCCGTTTAATGGAACAATGATCAGTAAACGGTTGGTAAATAAAATAGGTTATCCTAAAGCAGAAATGTTTATATATGGTGATGAAATAGAGTATAGAAATAGAAGTCAAAAAAATGGTTTTGTTCCTGTCACGGTTGTAAATTCTATTCATAGACATCCACATGGTAAAATATCTGTTTTATATTGTAACGTATTAGGAAAAAAGATACCTTACGTGTTAAGAGATAATCCCTTGATGATTTATTGTAGCCATCGAAATCAATTATATAATGCTTCTACGTTAAAAGAATATTTAAAAATATTTTTGAGTGATGTCGTTTCATTATATTATTACAATAAAAAATCAAAGTGTTTGCGTAATGTTGTATTGTCTGCGATAAAAGCGGGTCTAAAAAGTGATTTTAGTGGGCATATAAAGTATATAAAATCATAAGATACGATGAAATCAATTATAAAATATACTATAAAAACTTTTCTTATAAAATATCATTCATTAAAACAGGATAGATATTATAAACGGTTATTACGTATTAATAATTTTTCTAATATTTATGTAGAAGGTGAGGAAGATTGGGTAAAAAAGTGGTCTGTATTTGGTATTAAGGCAAATCCTATTTATTACAGGTTATTTTCTCATTATATAGGAAACAATATTAACATTGTTCCAGAAAATATATGTCATGATGTTATAGAGCCTATACTTAATCCGTTTAAATATGCAAAGTTTTATGCAGATAAAAATATGTTTGACAGATTAATGCCAAAAGAATATTTTGCTAAAACTTTATTGAGAAAAATGAATGGTTTTTATTATACAAAGGACTATGAGAGAATTTCTATAGATGAAAATTCATTAATTGAAATATTAGATAATGCATATATTTCGAAATTTATAATTAAGCCTTCTGTAGAAGGTAGTTCAGGTGCAGGAGTAAGATGTTTTGAAAAAAGGAAAGGAGAATGGTATCTTTATGGTGCTAACGATAAATTAAGTTTAAATTATCTAGAGACAAATTATGGTAAAGATTTTATAATTCAAGAATTTCTTGAACAACATGAGTCAATTAACCATTTTTGTCCAACTTCAGTCAACACATTGCGTCTTACTCTTTATCGTTCGGTAAAAGATGATAAATGTGTTGTACCTAGTGCAATAATGAGGATTGGTAATATGGGGAGTGTTGTGGATAATGCACATGCTGGTGGATGTTTTGTTGGTATAGATATTGAAAATGGTAATTTGATGAATTGTGTTCTTGACCAATATGGTAGAAGATACGGAACTTTTAATAATATTGATTTTGGCTTGCAACAACAAATACCATATGATTTATGGATAAAAGTTTTACAGTTTGTTAAGTCTATCGGAAAATATGTACCTCACCATCGTTTATTAGCTTTGGATATAATGATTGATAAAAATGGTAATCCGCGTTTGATTGAGTTTAATGTGGAATATTATGGTATGTGGGCTTTTCAATTTTCGGTAGGAGCTGCATTTGGAAAATATACAGATGAGATACTGGATTATTGTAGAGAAAGACAAGATAGTTTAGAATATGTTATATTAATAAAAAATAAATGTAGATGATGTATTTAAAGGGATAAACTAAAAGTATTATTATAATACAACGGCATATAAGTGATAATATTTTTATTATATCCTTCTATTCTTATTTTCCAATACAAGATAAATATAGAATTATATCTAATCTTGTGTTTTAGTGTAAGTTGGCATATAAAATAAACTAGTTGGAATACAATTTTTTAAAATGATTGAATTATCGAAAGTTTCACAGATGATCAAGCCATCATTAACAAGAAAGTTGTTTAATATGGCGAAAGAGTATGATGATGTAATAGACTTTACATTGGGTGATCCTGATGTTCCTACAAACGATGCAATAAAGCAGGCTGGTTGTAATGCAATCTTAAAGAATAAGACAAGATATTCTCAAAATGCAGGTCTGTTGGAATTGCGTAAAGCAATATCAAAATATTGCGAAGATATGGAAGGTCTTAAATATAATCCTGAAACAGAAGTAATAGCAACCGTAGGAGCAATGGAAGGATTGTATCTGGCATTGTTGGCTATTCTTAATGAAGAAGATGAGGTTATAATACCAGCACCATATTATGTAAACTACCGACAGATGGTGATGATGTGTCATGCTACTCCTGTTATTGTTGAAGATATGGAGAATGCAGATGAGTTACAATGTTCATTTGATGCGATAAAAAATGCAGTCACAGGTAAGACAAAAGCAATAATCTTGAATACTCCATGCAATCCAACAGGCAAAGTGATGTCTCAAGACTTTCTGAAAAAGATTGCTGCGTTGGCTATAGAAAATAATTTGATTGTTTTAACTGATGAAGTGTACAAATGCCTGATATATTCTTCTGAAACAGTGAATCGTTCTATTGCTCATTTAGAGAATATGAAAGACAGAACAATTTTAATTAATAGTCTGTCTAAAGAGTTTTGTATGACAGGTTGGCGTATTGGATATGTTTGTGCTCCGGAGGAGGTTGTTGTTGCGATGACAAAACTGCAAGAAAATGTTGCTGCTTGTGCTCCATTGGTTTCTCAATATGCTGCAATAGAAGCTCTTCAAGCAGACAAACATTATTCATCAAATATGGCAGAGATATTTGCCAAACGCAGGAATGTTTTGTTGGAAGAGTTTGCAGATTGCAATAAACTGTCATGTAAGGCTCCTGAAGCAACTTTTTATGCTATGGTAGATATAAAAGCAACAGGTATGAAGTCGGAAGAATTTGCTTATGCATTATTAAAAGCTGTTCATGTTGCGGTTGTGCCTGGTATAACATATGGCGATATGTGTGATAATTTTGTACGAATAGCTTTTACCTTGGATGAAACAAAATTACGTGAAGGTATAAGAAGGATAAAACAATTTGTAAATTCATTATAATAAAAAATGGCATCTAAAATAGTAAAAGCGGTAAAAGATCCGTTTTGGGCATGTGGTGTAATCTTACGCCAAATCTCACCCATAATTAAGGATGATGAAACATTTATAAAGATTGAATATTTCTTTGGCAGGAAACGTATCTTAAATCTCAAATCACCAAAAAGATTTAATGAAAAGTTACAATGGCTTAAATTAAATTGCAAGCGTCAGGATTATACCCAAAAGGTGGATAAATATGAGGTAAAAAAAATTGTTGCGGATATCATTGGTGAAGAATACATTATTCCTACGTTAGGAGTTTGGGATAATTTTGATGATATCGATTTTGATAGCTTGCCTAATGAGTTTGTTCTTAAATGTACACATGATAGTGGAGGCCTTGTAATATGTAAAAATAAGTCTGAGCTAGATATTGAATATGCTCGGAAAAAGATAAATAAAAGCTTGAAAAAGAAATATTTTTATGAGCATAGAGAGTATCCGTATAAAGATGTTAAGCCTCGTATTATAGCTGAAAAATATATGGCAGATGAAACAGGCTGGCAGTTGAAAGATTATAAAATATTTTGCTTCCATGGTGAACCTAAATTTATAGAAGTGGATTATGACCGTTATGTAGGGCATAAATTAAATGTATATGATTTAGATTGGAATTTTATTGACTTCTATATGACTTCTCCAAATGATAGAAATGTCAAAATTGCCCGCCCAGAACGTCTTGATGACATGTTGGAGTTGGCGCGAAAGCTGTCAAAGGACGATTTGTTCGTTCGTGTTGACTTTTATTCTATTGGCGATAAATTATATTTCGGTGAGTTGACTTATTGCCCTGGGTGTGGTATGATTGATTTTCACCCAGATGAATATGATTATAAATTAGGAGAAATGTTACATTTGCCCAATATGTAATAATAAACATCATATGTGATTCCTAATAATAATTATTGGATAATAAATATTTTATACTTTGATCAATAATAGAGTTTTAAAATCAGGAAATAATACGCCTTCTTGTTTGATCTTATTGAAATAACAAAAGCTGATTTTAAAACAATAATTTTAATTTTTATGTATGACTTGCATCAGGCATACCGTACTTTTTTTGGTAAGGGTGATGCCTTATATCAGTTATTTTCGCCATACCGAATATGTCCGTTAGGTGCACATGTTGACCATCAGCACGGGCTGGTAAGCGGTTTTGCCTTCGACAATGGCATTGATTTCTTGTTTTCGGCTACAGATACGGGAAAGGTGGAAATGGCCTCGTTGAGTTTTGAAGGACTGATGACTTTTAACGTTCAGAAGCCTGTGGATGAAAAACAAAACAACTGGGGCGACTATCTGCGTGGGGCTGTATGGGCTTTGCAGCAGGATTATCATTTGGAAAAAGGTGTGCGCGGAATAGTTAAAGGCTCAATGCCGGTAGGCGGAGTATCCTCGTCGGCAGCATTGCTATGCGGATTTGTAATGGCTATAGCAAAGGTAAACAACATAAGCCTTGACAAAATGCATGTGATAAGCTATGCAAGCAAGGCAGAGCGCGAATATGTAGGCTTGCGAAATGGTATATTGGATCAGGCCTGCGTGGTGTTGTGTGAGTCAGACAAACTGCTGTATCTTGACACAGAGACATCAGAGTATGAACTTATTCCTTTTGGTAGCGGCAACGTGCAGATGCCGTTCAAAATAGGAGTATTCTTCAGTGGAGTGACACGCAAGCTGACGGGCACCGACTATAACTTGCGTGTGTCTGAATGTAAAACTGCTGCATGGATTACAGAAGCATACATGAACAAGCCGCTGAAGGAACTGGAAGATACGCGCCTTAGAGATGTACCTGAAGCTGACTTCGTGAAATATGCCGACCGGATGCCTGAAAGATTTGCCAAGCGTGGAAGGCATTTCTATACAGAATGTGAGAGGGTGAGAAAAGGTGTTGAAGCATGGAAACGTGGTGACATAGAAGCTTTTGGAAAACTCATATTTGAGAGCTGTGAAAGTTCGATAAACAATTATGAATGTGGCTCAAAAGAACTGATTGCCTTATATGAAATAATGCGGACAACTGATGGCATATACGGCGGACGGTTCAGCGGAGCGGGATTTAAGGGAGCATGTATAGCCTTGGTTGATCCGTCGAAGGAGGAACAGATAAAACAATATGTAAGTGAAGAATATTTGAAGCGTTTTCCACAATATAAAGACACCTTTGAAGTGTACTTCTGCAACCCGAGTAATGGTGTTGAGTTTCTTTAAAATTATAACAGAATAAGCTAAATATGAAAAATATAGTAATAGCAGCCGGATATGCAACGAGGCTTTATCCGTTGACAGAGAATTTTCCGAAGCCACTGTTAGAAATAGGTAACAGCACTATCTTAAGCAGACTACTTGACGATATAGATAAGATTGATGATATTGATGAACATATCATTGTAACAAATCATAAGTTTGCAGGCCATTTTGAGAAATGGGTGGCAGAGCATAAAACGACGAAGCCTGTAAGAATTATTGACGACGGGACAGAGACTAACGAGACACGCCTTGGAGCCGTTAAGGATCTGCTGCTGGCCATTGACAGCTGCAATGTGGATGACGACATGATGGTCGTAGCGGCAGACAACATACTCGACTTCTCGCTGCAGGGCTTTGTAGACTTCTTCAAGGAGAAAGGCACGTCTGTGATAATGTGCCATAACGAACCCGAACTGAAGAAGCTGCAGCGCACAGGAGTGATTGCCGTTGATGAAAACATGAAAGTGCTGCAGATGCAGGAGAAGCCTGAGAAGCCTGTGTCAAACTGGGCTGTTCCTCCATTTTATATCTACAGCAAAAAGGATTTACCGCTTATTAAAGACTGCATGAACCATGGCTGTGGTTTTGATGCTCCAGGCAACCTTGCTCACTATCTATGTGAGAGTACCGACATGCATGCTTGGATTATGCCGGGAAAAAGGTTTGACATTGGAAGTTTGGATAGTTATGAAGAGGCAAAATGTTTGTTTAAAAAATAAAAAATATATACGATGAAAATATTATTAGTTAATTATAGATATTTTATCAGCGGTGGTCCTGAACGTTATTATTTTAATATAAAAGAAATATTAGAACAGAATGGGCATGAGGTTATTCCTTTTAGCGTGAAAAGCAGCAGAAACCTAAAGAATGACTATGAAAAATATTTTCTTGATATAGTAGATGACGAGGTGTATTTTGCACAAGCCAAGAAGAAAACGCCGAGAATGATATTAAAGTCATTCACGAGAATGTTTTACTCTTTTGAAGCAAAAAGAAAAATGCGTCAACTAATACGTGATACTCGCCCTGATATTGTTTATATAATGCAGATGCATAATAAAATATCTCCTAGTATAGTTGATGCTGCACGTGCTGAAGGTGTCCCTGTAATTCACCGAATATCGGATTTCCAATATATGTGTCCGAATGCATTGTTCTATAATGACAAATGTGGTGTATGTGAGGATTGCCTGAAGGGTAAACGAATGAGTTGTGTGAAATATCGCTGTGTGCTTAATTCTCCTGTTTATTCAGCAATAAAGATGGCAGCAAAATGGCTGCATGATGTAATGCATGTAACTAAGAAAATAGATGCATTTGTAGTTCCTTCTTCGTTTACTATGGAAAGGCTTAAAGAATATGGTATACCACAAAATAAATTATATCATATACCGACTTTCTTCAATCTTAAAGAAATTGATCCTGAAGTAGAATATAAACCATTTGTCTTATTTGTTGGACGTATAGAAAAACAAAAAGGGCTGATGACTTTGGTAAAAGCATTTGAGAATACCGAGTATAATCTAAAGATTATCGGGTTTTCAAATGATGGTTATGAAAATGAGTTAAAGAATTATCTTAAAGGTAAAAAGCATAACATTGAATTTTTGGGAAGAAAGAAATTTGAAGAAATTGTGCCATACTTGAAATCATGTCTGTGCACAACAGTGCCATCTGAATGGTATGATAATTTCCCAAATGTCATACTTGAAAGTTTTGCATATAAGAAAGCTGTTATAGCAACTGATTTTGGATCACTACCAGAATTAGTGCATGAAAATCAGACAGGCTTGACATTTAAATATGCAGACATAAATGATTTTAGAGATAAAATAAAGTTTATGTTCGAGAATGTTGATAAGGCTAAGCTCATGGGAGAGAACGGATATCAGCACGTAATAACCTCATATTCGCCGCAACAGCATTATAAACAGCTTATGGAATTGTTTAATTTTATTAAAATGTGATTTTGACGTTATTTATTAATTATGAAACAAAATATAATACTTGCAGATTGTTATCCAGATGAAATCGAAGCTTTTGTAGAAGGATGTAATTCTGTTGTAACAAATTCAAACTTTAAAATTCTATCATTTATTAGTATTGGAAGTCATAAAGGAGTTATAAATAACATTGTAAGGTATTTTAAATATTTTAAATATCCTTTTTATATATTTTTAAATAGGAAAAAATATAATATCATTTTTGGATGGCAACAGTTTTATGCAATAAATTTCGCATTATTTTGTAGAATTTTTCGCGTAAAGAAAAAAAATATTTTAATTGCTGGAAATTATACTTATAAAGCGAAAAACGGTTTTATTGGAAAATTGTATTATCATTATATGAAATATAGTTGTAAATATATTGACTATTTTCATGTGCCAAGTTTTAAATATGCAGAAAGAAATAGTAAAGAATTGAGTATTCCAATTGAAAAGTTTATAGTACAATCATTTGGAATCGTAGATATAAGTGATATCGTTGGAAACTTAAAAGTGCCTATATCTAATTATTCATTTTCGATAGGTCGCTCAAATAGAGATTTTGATTTTTTAGTACAAGTTTGGTCACAACCATGCCTGAAAGATAATATTTTAGTTATAGCAAGTGATACTTGGAAAACAAGTGTTAATCTACCTAAAAATATTATATTTAGGGATGATATGAAGTCTCAAGAATCATATATTTGGATAAAAAACAGTTGTATTTGTATTACTTCTATAGATGACGGTAATTTGTGTTCTGGTGATACAGTTTTATTAACAGGTATGATGTTCGCTAAGCCTGTAGTTATAACAAAACCGAGTACACTAGCGGAAATGTATGTAGAAGATGGGGTTAATGGTATCTGTGTAGAAAAAAATGCAGAGAAAGCTGCATTAATCATTTCTGATTTATTAAACGATGATGAAAAAAGAGAAACGTTAGGAAATAATGCAAGAAAGTGTTTCTTGGAAAAATTTTCAAGAAAAAGCATGGGTATACAAATGTGTAAGAAAATAAAAGAATTGTCATGATTAATTAAATCTGTGTTATAAATATGTTTTTCTTAGTGGTCCATTAAAGAAAGTAAAGCTGTAGTGTTTTACTTTATGATTGAGGCTCAATGTCTGGGTACGCCGGTGCTGGGCGCACGTATAGGCGGAATACCTGAACTGATAGAAAACGGCGTAACAGGCATGACCTTTGAAAGCCGCAACGTGGATGACCTAATAAACAAGATTGAAGCCATGTGGCACCACACATTCGACTATAAAGATATAGCCCTGACTTCACAAAAGAGATATAACAGCGAAAGCTATTATGAGAGGATAATGGAGGTATATAAGTGAATAGTGAAGAACGAAGAGTGAAGAATCCAATAGCCAACGTAGTGCTTGCGACAAGAATCCACAAGAGTAATGTACCGGCGGATCTGCGCTCCGCCGGAATTGGGTATTAGGAACCAACGGTCAGCGTTAGCTATTTCAATCCGCTTAAAATACCGCTAATTTAAGTGAAAAATGAAAGGTTAAAAATCCAATAGCCAATGTTAGCATAAAATTGTGATATAATGTGAAATAGAAAGTTAGCGGATTGAAAATTAGCTAACGCTGAACTTTGTTTCTTATACTTCTTACCGGCGGATTGAAAATCCCCCGGAACATTACCCAACGTAGTGCGTCTTACGAAAGTGAAAAGTTAAAAGTGGAAAACGTAAAATCCAATAGTCTTGTGGCTTCTACTTATAAGCACTACGTTTGCACATGGATTTTTCACTCTTCCCTCTTCGTTCTTCACTTAAATATGCTCCTAGCCAACTTGTTGGCGATAACTTCTTTAACTACTTTAACTACAAATACTAATACAGAAATAGTCTTATAATTCTGCATCTTATTTAAATACAATATAAAGTAAAAAGATTATGGCAAACATGAATGTGCCGCGTCCTACAGACGCAAGTATTATTCTGACGTATCGCTGCCCGATGCGTTGCGTGATGTGTAACATTTGGAAAAATCCTACTGATAAGAAAGAGGAATTAAAAGCCTCTGACCTTCGTTCGCTTCCCAAATTAAAATTCATAAACCTGACAGGTGGTGAACCCTTCATCCGTGAAGACCTGGATGAAATAGTTGAAGAGTGCTATAAGCATACTGACCGCATTGTGATATCTACGTCGGGATGGTTTCAGGATAGGGTAATAGCTTTGGCTAAGAAATTTCCTAACATCGGTATTCGCATATCTATTGAAGGACTGGCAGAGAAAAATGATGAGCTTAGAGGCCGTCAGGGAACTTTTGATAAAGCTATCAAGACATTAAAGACTCTTCAGGGTATGGGTTTGAAGGATATTGGTTTTGGTTGTACTGTGAGCAACTATAACTCTGGAGATATGCTCAAACTATATCAGCTATCTCTGTCAATGGGACTGGAGTTTGCAACTGCTGCTTTTCACAATTCTTATTATTTCCATAAGGGGGATAACAAGATTACAAACCATGACGAGGTGTGTGGAAACTTCAGAAAACTCATCGACTGGCAGCTGAAGGAGAAGAGCCCGAAGAGCTGGTTCCGTGCATGGTTTAACATGGGACTGATAAACTATATTGAAGGCAACCGCCGCATGCTGCCATGTGAGGCTGGTACGGCTAACTTCTTTATTGACCCGTGGGGAGAGGTGATGCCGTGTAACGGACTGGAGACAAGAATGGACGACAAGAACGCCGATAACAAGACAAAGCTGGACGGCGACGACATGACTGTGGCAGAATATAACGAGAAGCTGGCTGCAGATCCTAACAACGTGTCGAACGACAAACTGAAACCGGCAGGAAGCGATACACCGAAGAGCTGGAGCATGGGCAACATACATGATGCCGACTTTATGACTATATGGAACAGCGAACAGGCTGCCAGAGTGCGTGCAAAGGTGCGCAAATGTCCGAAGAACTGTTGGATGGTTGGCACGGCAAGTCCTGTGATGCACAAATATATAAAGTATCCGCTGAAGTGGGCTTTGAAGAACAAGCTACGCTCAATGCAAGGCAAACCTGCCTGCTTAGACTTTAAATACTGCGAAGTAGGACAAGACCCGCAACAGGGAGACTTGAACTTTGACAGATAATAATTTAAGTGAAGAACGAAGAGTGAAGAGTGAAAAATCCATATGCTTTGTTTGTAGAAATATGAAAGTAGCACCACTTCGGGTGCCTGTTTCGCATTAAGACGTTAGCCGTGGGTAGTAACCCACGGTTATAAAAGTGCAGCCTTTCAGGCTTTCTCATTAATGGAAACTAAAAAGTAAAGGTTAAATATTCATTCTATCAAAAGCGATTCTTTGCCCAAACGATTGCCTTTGGATTTTTCACTTTTCACTTTTTGTTTTTTTACTATCGTAATAACTTATTTGATCCTTCTACCTTTTATCAACAGCCAAAGGGCGGAGAGGCACGAAAGAAGAATTATGCCGGCGTGTTGGGCTGATTCTTTTATATTGAGAAAAAACTTTGACATGGACTTTTGCTTATGACGAGGCAAAAGTAATGATTTATTTTTAATCCGGAAAATTTTATGAAAATTGTTGTTACCGGTACCCGTGGCATCCCTAATGTCATGGGCGGAGTGGAGACGCACTGTGAGGAACTGTTTCCGAGAATTGCAGCCATGGGCGAAGACGTAACGGTGATAAGGCGTAAAAGCTACGTCAGCGACGGCCTGAAAGAATGGAAAGGCGTAAAGCTGGTGGACATTGAGACACCGAAAAAGAAGTCGTTTGAAGCCATTATACATACGTACAGAGCCATAAACAAGGCGAAGAAACTGGGGGCAGACATACTGCACATACACGCCATAGGGCCGGCTCTGCTGGTGCCATACGCCAAGATGCTGGGTATGAAGGTGGTGTTTACGCATCATGGCCCTGACTACGACAGGGACAAATGGGGCAGGGCTGCCAAAGCGGTGCTGAAGCTGGGTGAGCGCATGGGGTGTATGTTTGCTGACGACGTAATAGTGATTAGCGACGTGATACGCAACCTGATTAAGGAGAAATACGGACGTACAAAGAACGTGCATCTGATATATAACGGCGTGTCGGAGCCTGAGGTATGCGACTATCCCGAGTATTTTGAGGAACTGGGCATCAGGAAGGGACGCTACATATTGGGCATGTGCCGCTTTGTGCCGGAAAAGAACCTGCACCATTTGGTGGAAGCGTTCAGTAGAATTAAAAATGAAAAATTAAAAAGTAAAGACGGCGGCGACGATGACATAAAGCTGGTGCTGGCTGGTGACACGGACTTTGAGGACGACTACTCAAGGGGACTGAAAGAGATGGCGAGGAAGAACGGCGTGGTGCTGACGGGATTTGTGAAGGGCCGTAAGCTGCACTCGCTGCTGACTAACTGCATGTGCTACTGTCTGCCGTCAAGTCATGAGGGCCTGCCGATAGCGTTGCTTGAAGCGATGAGCTACGGCGTGAAGGTGATAGTGAGCGATATACCGGCAAACCTGGAGGTGGGCCTTGACAAAGATGACTACTTCCCGGTGGGCAACGTGGACGAGCTGGCAAAGAAACTGAAAGAGGTGATAAGCCGTGAGCCACAGCACATAGACTACGACATGGCAAAGTATGACTGGGACAAGATAGCGAGAGAAGTTAAAGACATTTATTTAAGTGAAAAGTGAAAGCCCCACCAAACCTCCCCCGTGGGGAGGCTTTTGTTTCTAGGTAGTTAGAGGGGCATTTTCTAAGTAAAGAACTAAGAGCAGGCGCAAAGCGCAATTAAAAATGAAAAGTTAAAAGTGAAAAAAACATGCGCAAATATTATTGGTAGTTAAAGCCTCTGTGGGGAGGCTTTTGTTTCTAGGTAGTTAGAAGAGCATTTTGGAGTTAAAGTAGTTATAGTAGTTATCGCCAACGGAGTTGGCTAGGAGCATATTTAAGTGAAGAGTGAAGAACGAAGAGTGAAAAATCCATGTGCAAAAGTAATGCTTGCGTCAATAATCAACAAGACTAATGTGCCGGCGGATCTGCGCTCCGCCGGAATTAAATATAAGGATCTCCTGATCCGCTTAAAATACCGCTGTTTTACGAAAGTAAGGAACGAAAAGCGGGCCTAGCGCAATTAAAAGTTAAAAATCTAAATGTCTAAGCGAGTTTAAAACAGTATGATAATGACAGAAATAGGAAGTAATCGGACAGTTCTGGCGAAAATTAAAAATTAAAAATTAAAAGTTAAAAGTTAAAAGTTAAAAATTAAAAGTTAAAAATCTAAATGTCTAAGCGAGTTTAAAACAACATGATAACGCAAAATAGGAAGTAATCGGATCACAGATCCTTATATTCAATTCCGGCGGAGCGCAGATCCGCCGGCACAATAGTAAACGTAGTGCTTGCGAAAGGATAACTCCTTTAACTCCAAATGACAATACCCAACAATGCATTTGGATTTTTCACTTTTCATTTTTCACTTTTCATTCTCACAGCGGCCTGCTCTATATTCCGTAGGCGATACGCCGAACTGTTTTCTGAAGAATTTGCCGAACGAGGCCTGGTCGGCGAAGCCAAGTCTGTAAGCTATCTGTTTCACGGGCAGGTCGGTGCAGTCGAGCAGCCGTCGCGCTTCGGTTGTCAGCATGTGCGCTATGTGCTCGTTTACCGAGCGTCCCGACACCTTGCGCACTATGCGCGACAGGTAGGTTGACGACACGTTAAGCTGCGACGAATAAAACAATATGTAGTGCTCTTTAAGGTAATTGCCGATTAGCAACTTTCTGAACTCGCGGTAAATCTCCACGGTGTGCGGCACCTTCGACGGATCTGCCGCGCATCCCGCCCTCAGTATCTCGGCAAAGCGCAACAGCAGCAGGTTAGACAGATGCAGCATCAGGCCGTTGTAGTGCAGCTGCTCCGTGTTGATGTCAGAATAAAGCCCCAGCATCGTCTGCATACATTCCATTTCGCTTTCGCTCAGCCTCCTTATTGGCAGCGCGTTCTCGTTGGCAAACGAAATCATCTGGTTATACACGGGCGCATAGGCTGACAGGTCGTCAAAGTATGCCGGCATAAAGCTCACGCCTTCCATCATGAAGTCGTCGTCGGCATCGCTCAGCGACACCACCATGTTTGGCGTCAGAAAAGCCATAGAGTTCTTCTTTAGTGTCTCCGTGCTGTAGTTTACCGAGAGCTTCACCGTTCCGCTCTTCACCAGCATTATGCTGAACGAGTCGCTGAGCATGGGCGCAACCTTATATCCCGTGCCCATGCCGGCTTTAGTGCTGAACACCGCAACCTCATCGCATGGCATCACGGTTTCATATCCCTCATGCCTTACCTCGTCAAAAAACGTGTCGTGAACGCTGTACATCTTTCCGCAAATATTGTCTTTGGGAGACAAAGGTAAGAAATATTTGGGATTTTTGTTGTTATAAAACAAAGTGAATTGATTTGATTTTTATTTTTAAGTTCGAAGATATTTATAGCCTTAATACATAAACTTTCATAAAAATGATGCTTTGTCAACACCATTACTCGGAAAAATTCCTGAAAAACACTAACTTTGCAGTCGGAACGACTGCGAGTGTTCGCAAGTCGTGTTTAACAACAAAAGAAATGAAGACGATTGAACAGATAGACAAGATAAAGGCGACCGTGCTGTATGTGCTGGAGCATATGAAGAATGGGGTTGATTATATCCATCTCTTCAAGGTGATGTATTTTGCACAACAGGAACACTTGGTGGTCTATGGTTCTCCGATTATGGAGGATTCGTTTCTTGCTAGAAAGCATGGTCCAGTGCCGGCCTTTACATACAAGGCTCTGCGGGCTTTGGAAGGCAAAGTGGCTGTCGAGTCTGATGAAATGAAGTCGTTTACAGATGCACTTAATGTAAATATTGTGGATGGCCATCAGATAGTGACAGCACGCCAGTCGTGCGACTTGGATGAGTTGTCCGGATCCAACATAAAGATACTTGACAAGTGGATAGCAAGATGTAAGGATGTTAAGGCATTTGATTTGAGCGACATGTCCCACGACAAGGCTTGGAGCAAGGCAAAGGCACAGTCGGAGAAGACAGGCGAGGATACCAAAATCACTATGTGGGACATGGCGAAAGCCGGTGGTGCTACTGTCGGAATGTTGAATGTTATCAGAGAGCGTCAGACCAACAAGCGTGCGCTTGAACTATGTTAGTGGTGTTTTATGGATTTAAGGGAACTACAAGATAGTTATCTTCGCAACGAGCGTGCGGTGACTGACGAGAAGATTGTACCTGGCGCATTAATCTTGACAATACTTTCTACTGATGACGGATTGGTGCTTAAGAATAGGACATCAAAGCCCAAACGACTGATAATCATTGGTGTTGACAGAAAGAATAATATATGTTACGGCTCTGTGTTGGTAAATACCAACATGAATTTACAGGCCACCTGGTCACAGGAATATTTGTCAGCCCAATATTTACTCAAAGCTGTTGATTATCCAGAGTTTCTTAGATATGATAGTTATGCTGATTGCGGTGAGTTATTCTCTATACCTGTGAGCAAATTGTATTCTGGAGAGTATTATGGTCTTCTGAACGAGCAAGATATGAATGGTGTTTTCGATATTCTTGAAACCACGGATATTCTCTCTACCAAGGAAAAGAAACGTTTTGGAATCAAGAGACGATAATCTTAAATAGAATAAAATACATAGGGCGGCTTCGGTCGCTCTTTTTTATGCCACAATGTGTCGTTTTAATGTAACCTCATCGCATGGCATCACGGTTTCATATCCCTCATGCCTTACCTCGTCAAAAAACGTGTCGTGAACGCTATACATCTTTCCGCAAATATTGTCTTCGGCATACAAAGGTAGTGAATATTTGGGAGATTTTCTGCAATCTCAATATTATACCGTCTCAATTCCATCAAACGTAGTGTCGATGAAAGTAGATTTTATCATATTGCTTGTATTGATTATTTTTATCTACTACACCGATTTCAAATATTGTGGCATTATAGGCTCTTGCAGCTTCCATTCGATATTCATTGGAAAGTCGCCGTATGAGCGTATATAATCTACCAATCCGAAGCAATGGAAAGGACAGGTGTTGTTGAAACCGTCTTTTTTCTGTTCCCTGACGAATAACAGAAACTTCTTTTTGTTCTTTTTCTGTTCAACAAATCTTTTTCCACGGCCGGCATGAGAATCATTATTCTGTGATTGCCAGTGAAATTTATATTCGCTTATAACATAATCGTCATATTGGGTACTTGGAGAAAAGTCTGCATCCGATTTGTTCAGTGTAACAAAGAAGGCTTCTGTGTTATACTCTTCAAAATTGAATGCACCGGCTACACTTCCCTGCATACGCCTCTCGGCAGTTTGTCTGCCAAAAATCGTGAATATATCTTCACGTGTGTAGCAGCCGTATTGTTCAAGGGCGTCAGGCAGACCAGAACCGATGGAAAATGTCTTGATGTATAGATGGTCAATAAGATATTCCACAATTTCTTTTATTTCCTCTATGAATAAAGGATAATTGTTAAGCTGCCTGATAGCTACATCAATCGAATTGAGACCGAGGTCTTGAATTTTATCTTGGTATAAAACGTAATAAAGCATTAAGGCAAAAGTTTTGTCTTTTTCTTCCTTACAGCTTATATTACAGTTGTTTGCTATTGTTGCTTTTATGAACTTTAGGAAAGAAGCGGTGTTGTAATGTATTAACTTACCCAGTCCCTTTTCATATCGTTTTGTATTGCTGTCTTCCTTATAGTCGCAAAAACCTGCATACTTCTTTAATTTAGTCCAGCATAAGTTATTCTTATAAATTAGTCGAATGTCCTGTCCGTTATTAGCTATAAATTCAGACAAACTTGGACAAACGGTATAAGAGCGCAGCTCATTTATAAGTCTGTTCCTGTTATAAATTGCAGCTTTAATATTTTGCAATACATATTCTTTCGCTTTCTCCTCCATGTGAATTGAGCATCCATGAGGAAGTAATGTAAAACCGTTTTTTATTTGGTCAACAATGTTCTTGTCTGTATGTGTCATCAAACTGCGGAAGCGGCTTGCGTAATCATACTTTTGATTTAGTTGCGCAACAAAGTCTAAAACGGTCAATACTTGTTTGCCGGGATAAAGGCGCAATCCTCGTCCAAGCTGCTGCAAGAATATTGTGATACTTTCTGTAGGACGGAGAAACAAAACTGTATCAACAGCCGGAATGTCGACACCTTCATTATACATGTCTACGACGCATAGATAATTAATTTCGCCGTTAGAAAATTTTCTGTTTATAGATTGTCGTTCTTCCGAATTGTCAACAGTCAGAGATGCAGCTTTAAAACCGGCTTTGTTTAATTCTTCAGCCATAAAGCGGGCATGCTCTGTATTGGCGCAGAAGCATAACGCCTTGCATTTGTATTCATTGGCCAAATAATATCTTAGTTTATCAATGATCAGCGCAACCCTTTGGCTGGTACAAAGTTTTGTAATTATCTTTGAAGATATATATTTGTTTCCAGCCATTAATTCGTCGTCGGTCAAATCAGTGTCGTCGCTTATGCAAAGGTATTGAAACGGTGTAAGCAAACCTTCGTCCAATGCTTGTGGCAGTCGTATTTCTGCACTTATCCTGTTGCAGAAGTCAGGCAAGAGACTTTGTCCGTCCATACGTTCTGGTGTAGCGGTCAATCCAATCAATATTTTTGGAGTGAAATGCTCTATTATTTTTCTGTAACTGTTTGCAACAAGGTGATGGGCTTCATCTATTACGATATATTCATAATAATCTGAAGGCAGCTTTTCAAATATTTCTGCATAATTGGAATTAAACGTTTGTACCGACACAAACAGATGGTCGATATTGCCTGGTTTGAAATTGCCTACCCACATGTCGCCAAAGTTTGCATCCATCAACACACCCCTGTATGTAAGTAGTGATTGTTTAAGAATTTCTTCTCGATGAGCAACAAACAGTATCTTTCCGTATGGAATTTTATTTGCAGAATTTATCTTATAGTCGAAAGCAGATATAACAGTCTTACCTGTTCCTGTTGCAGCAACAATAAGGTTTTTATTTATGCCGGCTTCTCTTATTGCCTGAAGCCTGTCTGAAATCTGTTTCTGGTGTGGCAATATTGAATATCGGTGAAGAACTACTTCACTTTTAAACTGTTCACGTTCTTTTCTTGTCTGTTCATAGAAACGTTTTATACCTCCTTCGTTGAAGTCCTCAAAGTTATGACTGTTCCAATATTGCTCAAATGTTGCTATAGCAGCTTTTAGTATATGCGGATTTTCAACGTTAGTGATTCTGATGTTCCATTCCAATCCGTCAGTTTGTGCTGATTTTGAAAGATTCGATGAGCCAATATATGCCGTATGAAGGCCCGAATTTCTTTCGAAAATAAACGCCTTGGCATGCAGTCGTTCTATTCTTGTATTATAAGATATTCGTATCTGTGTATTTGGCAGTGTTGCCAGTCGTTCCAGTGCTTTGGCTTCTGTTATTCCGCAATATGTTGTTGTAATGATACGAAGTTCATGTTCTGGATTAGAACAAAACTTCTTTAAGGCGTCATATATAAGATTAATTCCAGACAAACGAAGAAACGATACGATTATAAATATCTTATCTGCGCATGTTATATCTCGTTCAATTTCACTACCCAGCGATACTGCACTTTGTCCGCCGGTAAAAAGGTTGCTTACCCTAAAACCAGATAAAGGACGAACCAAACTTTTGTTCGTTGCTTTTAGTTTTATTTCTTCTTCATTACTGATAACGGCAGTCAATAGTTTATCGTGTTCTTTTATCTTATCGTTGTTGTCGTCGTCAATAAGTTCTATTATTTTGTTGATATAATTACGCTTTTCAATTAAGGATAAGGAGTCGTCATTCAGTTTATTCTTAATAATCTTGCTGACATAAGCTGTCAGTATTGATGGTGATTCGGCAATATCAATATCGTCCTTTTTACATATCAGTCCTTCATCCTGAGCTTCTTCAATGTCTTTTGAAACTTGTTCAGAAATAATATTTTCGTATACGCCTTTAACTAATTTCATAAGAATGGATACCTTTTGTTGGTTTGTATTTTTTAGTCAAATGCAAAAATACAAATTTATAATGTAATTTGTCACAAATATTCAACGATAATGCAGAAAATTTCGCTGAGTATTGTTGTTTAATATCTTATGCCAAGCACCCAAATGCATACGAAAACATGGATGCTTATATTGATGAAGACCCGTGGCAGCAATACAAGGGATTTGGCGAAGATAAATATGTGGTGTCGTATCTTGAAGGTATCGACAGCGAACTGAAAAATATCATCGCTGTATTGATGTAAAAATCTGTTCAGAAGAATAATTGAAGAAATAATAATCTTGATGTTGGACGCACCTCGGAACGGCATAGTTTCAAGGTGCGTCCAATGTTTTTTATCCACAAAATGCAGCCATGATGAAAATGCCTCGAAAATCTGAAACATTTTTGTGCTGTTTTCCTTATAGTTCGCATTAAAATTATCTGCAATAGAGCTGTTTTATTAAGCAAAATCAGTCTTGCTGCTTTCAAACTGTTAATGATAGGTTTACGACTCGTAAATGGGCCACTTTTGCATCAAAAGTGGCTGAGTTTTTAACCGGAAACAATAGAGTTTTTTTGAGGAACTAGCAGAACGGATGAGCGGTTGGCTGCTGACGGACAATTATGCCGCGGACGGTAGGGCAGAGGAGTGTATGGTGGGGTGTCGGCAAACTATAAAATAAAAATCCCGCCAACGTCCGCTTGGGGATGTTGACGGGATAATTCTTGAAATAAATTTCTTTACATAAGTATCCCTGTGCGGGATGCCTGTGTGGCTTATCTTTTACTGTACGCCGAACTCAGCCTGCTGCTTGTTCACCTCTTCGAGAGTGCGCTGACGCTCCTCGTCGGTCATCGTCTGCTTTGTCTCTCCTGTTGTGCGCACGGGCTTGCTTACGGTTGCCGTGGGCTTGTCGGTATAGCATGCCGGCAGAGTGGGGGCTACGCTCTCTATTGTCAGTTCGGCTGCAGCCGGAGCATACACGCCGTCGTAGTATGAGCGCGCCTTTATGGTTATCTTGCCCGGCTTGTCGGTGGCCTGTATCAGCACAGGGGCCGAGCCCCATTCAACGATGCGCGGATTTGCCATGATGTTTTCGCCGTCGCCTATTATGCGGCCTTCGCCCTCAACGGTGAAGTAGATGTTGTCCTTTGCCAGACGCTTCACGTTGCCGTTGTCGTCGGTAACTTCGGCCACAACCACAATGAAGTCGCTGCCGTCGGCGTTGAGCTTGCGGCCCATGTCGTCGGCATAGAGACGCAGCTTGGTAGAGCGGCGCGACGGCATCTTCTTCTGTACGGCAACCACCTTGCCGTCCTTTATGCCTTCTGCCAGGAGCGACACGCGCTGCCAGTTGCGCTGCTTGTAGCTGTATTCGCGTGCTGCCCAGAAGTTCCAGAAGTCTTTAAACACCACAGGGGCGCAAGGTTTGTCGTTGTCATTGTGAACAACAGGCAGAGTCATCACCTTGTCGCCCTCGAACATCGTAAGGCGCACACTGTCGCAGTTGGAGAACACGGTAACGTCGTTGTCGGAGAACTGAGTCATCTCGTTGGCGATGAACACCATAGGCTCGGCGTTGCGGTCTTGCGAGCGGAACATCTCGAAGGCGTATTTCTTCTGACGGAAGGCGTCGTATATGCCTCCGTAGTAAGTGTCAGGATGATAGCCGCGCTGATGGTCGAACGGATGCCACTGGCAACCGCCTATAAACTGGCGCTGGCCGTGGTACATCTCGCCGTAGGTGTCGCAGAGCGAAAGGGCTGCCATGAGCATAGGACGCTCGCCCCATGAGCGCGCAGCGCGGTTGATGTTGTTGTGTGCGTACCAGTCGTCTACCATCTCGCCAAACTCGCGCGTGAAGACACACTTGTCTTCGGGCCAGTTGCCCTTGCCTATGTTGTCGGCCCAGTCGTACACCACGTCGTAGTTGTCTCTCACTCCTGCCGACTGCACATCGGCCACGGCAGCAGGACGGCCGGGATAAGGAAACTCGTCTTTGGTTATCTGCAGCGCCTTGATGGCGAAGTCTTCGGGATAGCGCGTCTCGTTGAGTATGGGCTCCCACATCAGCACGCAGGTGTGGTTGCGGTCGCGGCGTATTATGTTGCGCGTGTTTTCATGCACAAGCTCGCCAAAGTGAGGATCCTTGTTCCAGTACTGCCAGCCCGGAGTGGGCACAATGACAAACAATCCAAGCTCGTCGCAGGCATCCATGAAGGCAGGGTCCATGGGGTAGTGGGCACAGCGCACTATCACCATGCCGGCCTTGCGCAGGCGCTTGGCGTCGCGCCACTGCTGACTGTTGGGCATGGCGTTGCCTACGTAAGCAAAGTCTTGATGACGGTTGCCGCCGACAAGCTGATGATAAGGCTTGCCGTTGAGCCAGAAGCCGTCCTTGCCGCGGAACTCGGCCTTGCGGATGCCCATGCGCACCATGCCGCCGTCTACGCTCTTGCCGCCCTGCATTATGCTTATCTCGACGTTGTAGAGATAGGGCGACTCGGGCGACCACAGCTCAGGGTCTTTCAGTTTCATGGCAAGATATGCCGTAGCGCTCGACTTGGCGTCGACCTTTATCTTCTTTGTAACCGACTTGATGCGCTTTCCGCTCTTGTCTTTCACCACCACGGCCACCGTGGGCTGAGCCGCTGAGGCTGATGTGTTGCCCACTTCGACATTGACAAACACGTCGGCGCTCTTTTCAGATATGTTGTCGTAATGAAGGAAAATGCCGCCGCCTGCCACCTTGTTGGCCTCGAGCGCGTCGGTTATTGCCAGGGGCGACTTGCCTATGAGCCATACGTCGCGATACATACCGCCATGATAGCAGAAGTCGAGAGCCGTCTGCTTCTTTCCCGGCGGATAAGTCTTGTCGTCGCTGTTGTCGGCCTTCACCGCCACGACGCACTTGTCGCCCGCCTTTACGCCCTGTTCGGTCAGGTTTATGGTTATGGGCAGATATCCGCCCAGATGCTCTTTCACTTTCTTTCCGTTGACATACACTTCCTGCTTGCCCATAATGGCCTCAAAGTGCAGCGTGATGTCCTTGCCATTCATGTCGGCAGGCACGGTGAAATGCTTGCGATACCAGGCAATGCCCTGATAGTTGCGGCATCCGCTTGCCTCGGCAGGCTCTAGCCTTACGCTGTGAGGAGCGCACACCACCTGCCAACGGCTGTCGTCAAAGTCGGCAGCAGCGGCACCCTGGGCGTCGCCAAGATGAAAGCGCCAGCCCTGGTTGAAGTTGTAGATAACACGTCCGCTGCCCTGCAGGGGGAATAGCCCTGCCACAGAAGAGCCTTTGTAGGCTCCGGCCGTCAGCGAGACGAACAACAATAATAAAAGAAAAATCTTTTTCATGCTATGCTGATTAAATTGATGCTTAGATAAAAAGAAAACCCGCACCGGGCATGGTGCAATATCACTGCGGCCGTCTGCCTCGTGTACATTCCCATGGCTCGCGGTTGCGGGTATGTCTTTAAAGTTATTCGGCAGACACCTTAGGGTCTATCACCACATGCTTGATGCGCTGGCGGCGCCATGTGTAGATGCAGTGAATCTTACCGTCGGATGTCTGGATTATCGAAGGATAAGAATACTGGCTTACGGGCGACTCCTCGAGCGTTATCCAGTGCTTCCAGTCGGTGCCGTTGTCAGACTTCATCACCGACAGCGGAGTGCGCGCTCCCTTGCCGTTCTTTATGCCCTTTGGTATCGGGCGGTCGTTGCAGATAAGCACATGAGAGCCGTCTTTCAGTGTAACGGCATCAAGACCACTATTATTGTTTGGAGTGTCAATAAGCTGCAGCTTGCTCCATGTTAGTCCGTTGTCAGAGCTGTAGGTTATGCCTATATGCTCGCTGCGTGTGCGTGCCACGGCTGCCAAACGACCGTCGTTGAGCATCATTATTGCCGGCTGAATGGCCTTCACGCCCTCGTCGGCCTCGACAAAGTCGGTGCGTTTCCATGTCTTGCCCATGTCGTCAGAGTATTCAAAATACAGGCGCCATCCGCCTTCCTCAATACTTGTAGGCGCAATGATGCGGCCCTTGCTCATTATGGGCTTGTTCTTTATCGGACCGAGATAGCCCTCCTGCAGCGGCTCGCGCTCGCTCCACGTCTTGCCGCCGTCCTTAGAGCGCACCATCCAGCCGGTCCAGTCGGCCACCTTGTTGCCAATCTTGAAGTAGATAACGAGGTCGCCTCCGGGTATCTGATATATCACCGGATTCCAGCAGGCCTTGCGCTGATAGCCCTCAGGATTCTTTCTTATCTTCTTGTCGAGTATAGGTCCTTTGGCTGCCGGGGCGTTGGTGCTGTCGAGTCCTGACAGACCAGCCAGCTTAGCTTCCTCACTTCCTGTCTTGAACACGCCGTCGGCCACGAGCTGAGGCGCCAGCCATTCTGTAGAGCCTTTAGGCTTGCGGCTCACCCAGATGCACACATCAGGGTTGCGTTCCTTTGTTCCGCCGAAGTAAGTTGCCACAAGGTCGCCCTTGCTTGTCTCGGCTATCGTGGCAGAATGGCACTCGGGGAATGATGCCGACTTATACAGAAATTCGTCTGAAACTACAGCCTTGCCGGTCATGGGCATGTCGGCAGTAATGTCGTATTTGCCCGAACCGATATTCCTGATGCTGCCGTCGGGCATGTGCAGTTCGGCAGTGGTGTTTGCCGGAATCTCAACGTGCCATATCAGCTTGCCTGCCTTCTTGTGCCAGCGGCTTACTATTGTGCCGTAGATTGACTTGTAAGACGCGTTGATGTCGTCAATCTCGTCGACGTTGAACGCAGGCTTCATCACGATGTGCTTAAAGCCCGGCTTGTTCTCGTCAGAGTTAATTCCTGCCACATCCTCATAGATCCACGACACAAGGTCGCCAAGCAGCATGACGTGGTTACCGCTGTTCATCCACGGATTGGCAGTGTCGCCGTTCCACAGTTCCCATATCGTTGTGGCTCCGTTCTCGGCCATGTAGCCCCAGCTCGGATACTTCTTGTTGGTTGCCAGCAGCCATGCCATGTCGCCGCGGCCCATGTCGGTTAGTCCGTGCATAAGCCACTGCACGCCTATTACGCCGCAAGATATGGCTCCCTTGTTAAGGGTGATGATGTTGTGTATGATGTTCTTCTCAACCTCGCCGCGCACATAGTCGTCGTCAATCATGCCGAACGCCAGCGGAAGAAGGTTGGCCGTTACGGTGTTGTTGCCGTAGAACGTACTGTCGGGATAGAGCATAAGGCCCGGCACCTCAGCCGTGTTGCGGTTTATGGTGAGGAACTTCTTGTTGAAGGCATACTTCACGCGTGCTGCCTCTGCGCTGAACTCAGCAGCGTCGGCCGGCTTGTCAAGAATCGTGGCAAACCTCTCCATCATCTTGTTCAGTCTGTAATAGTAGGCCGTCGCAATGAGAGTGCCGTCGGTTACGCGCTTGGGGTCACGGCTGTGTATCAGCTTTATGTCCTCAGGCGGCACGCACCAGTCGCCGTATTTGTCGCGCGGCATCAGGCCGTCCTTGCCATACTGATACTTCATGTGGCCGAGCCAGCGCTTCACGTTGCCGTAGTAGCGGCTCATAGGTTCGGCGTCGCCATACTGGTTGTACATCATCTCGAGCGAGAAGGGCAGGGCAGAAGGCCATGTTATGTTGTCAGAATAATAGTTCCAGTAGGCAGGAGCCACGTCGGGTATGCAGCCGTCTTCACGCTGAGCCTCGGTTATGTCGCGTGCCCATTTTGCATAAAGGGCATTATTATTAAATATGAAAGCCTCGCCGAAGCATCCGCGCACACGGTCGCCAAGCCATGGCTGACGCTCGTCGCGCTGCGGACAGTCGACGGGCATGCCCTTATAGTTGCCCAGGATGCCCCACATGGCGTTATTGTAAACCTTGTTGAGTATGGTGTCGGCACATTCAAATGAGCCTGTCAACTCCATCTCGTCGCTTACCACTTCGCCCACGATGCCGTCAGCAGTTACATCGTCAAGACCTGTAATCTCGGCATAACGGAAGCCGTGATATACAAACGTAGGAGCCCACCAGCGGCCGTCCTCGTTGCCGGCAGCAACATAATAGTCGGTTGTAAACGCGTTGCGCAGATTCTTTGTGAACAGACTTCCGTCCTCGTTGAGCTTCTCGGCATACTGAATCTTCACGCTGTCGCCGGCATTTACGCCGCCGATGCGCAGCTTAATCCAGCCCGCCATGTTCTGTCCCATGTCTATGATGTAGCCCTTGCCGCGCTTAGTTATGCTCACGGGCTTCATGGTCTTCACCACCTTCATGTTAGGACTCATTGCTCCGCGCAGCGTTCCCGTAGGTATGCCCACGCGCTCTGCCGTCATCCATTTAGAGTCGTCGTAGCCCACAGAGGTCCATGCACCCAGTTCTTTGCGTGCGTCATATATCTCGCCGTCGTACTCGTTGTTGGAGCGTATCGCACCGTCGGGATTCAGTTTCCATTTGTTGCTCGACGAGATAACCTTCTTCTTGCCGTCTGCAAACTCAATGACGAGGTTAAGACGGAGCTTGGGATAGCCGAAATTGGCTATCTTGTAAGGCTTCTTCTTCTGCTGCATGGTGTAGAAGCGTCCGTTGCCAAGAGTTACGCCAATGGCGTTCTTGGCGGTCAGCATCTGCGTAACGTCGAACGCGTTATACAGCACCGTCTTGCGATAATCGGTAGGAGCAGGTGCCAGAACCTGGTCGCCCACCTTCTGTCCGTTGATGTATGCCTCATACATGCCCAGTCCGCTGATGTAAAGCGTAGCACGCTTTACGGGCTTGTCAAGGTCGAATTCGGTGCGCAGATAGCGCGAGCTGAGCTTGCTGTGCACGTCTTCTACGTCCCACGGCATGGCCTTCTCAAGACCAATCCACTGTCCGCTCCAGTCGGCTTCGTTGAGCAGTCCGACGTTCCACATTGCTGTCTCGCTCCAGTCAGACTCGCCTTTTGTCGTTGTAACCTTCACGCGCCAATAGCATGGCGTGTTGCTGCGCAGTTCCTTGCCCGCATATCTTATCCATTGCGACTGGTCGCCCTCGAGCGTTGCGTCCCAGAGGTCACCCTCAAGTTTTGCGGCCTTTTCAGGTGTTGAGGCCACTATTATGCGGCACGACGTCTGCATCACGTCGTTCTCGTCCGATGTTATCATCCATCCCAGCCGCGGCTGTGGCGTGTCGATGCTCATCGGGTTGACCATGCGCTCTGTCTTCAGTCCGGTCACGGCAACGGGGAACGACGCTTTACGTCCGTTCTTCTTCTTTGCCGCGGGAGCCATCATGCACAGACACAAGGCCAGGGCCGCCAATAATATTTTTCTAAACATAATATTTATATATATTGTAGTTAAAGTAGCATTTTTAAGTGAAGAACGAAATGTGAAGAATGAAAAATCCAAATGCCTTGTAGCTTTTTCTCGCGAGCACTACGTTAGCTAATGTGCCGGCGGATTTGTAATCCGCCGGAATTAAGTATAAGGATTTTCAATCCGCTAACTTCCTTTGTTCTTCTCTTTAGAGCACTTATTTTAACTCTTACTTCTTAATTTCTTAGTTCTTTTCCTTCAGCATTACGTCAGTCTTGCCGATATAATTTTTGCTTGAATCAACGGCAATAAGCACACGGTCGCTGCCGCGCAGATAGGCTGCATCGTAGGTAAACTCAACGACCTTGCTGTCGTATTCGCCGAGATAAGTCAGTTTGCCGTCAGCCGGATTCATCCACCATACGTTCTTCTTTGCGCCGCTAATCTTTGTCAGGTCGATGCTCATGGGCTTGCCGCTGTAGTTGTATACGAGCAGATAGTCGTTGCCGCGGGTAGCTATTATGCGGTCGTAGCGCTCGCCGTTCTGTCCAGAGATGATGCTCTGGTCAGCCACGCGCTCTGTGAACGGGAAGCTAAGCATGAGCCATTTGAGATACTTCATCTGGTTGTAGCCCGGATCTTCCATAGCCTCCCACCAAGGTTTCTCAGCGCCGAACGATGCCTTCAGGCCCGGACGTATAAACTGCATCACAGAGTTGTGGCCGTAGGTGTGGCCGAAAGCTCCGCCGAACACAGCCCAGTAAGCATAGCGGCGTACGTCGTAGTCCATCCAGCGCGGAGCCGAGAAGTCGTGAAGTCCCTGCGGAATGTCCTCGTATGAAGGCTCGCCGTCGATAACAGGGCGCAGCGGTTTCTTCTCAAAGCTCATGTCAACATAGCGCCAGTTGTCCTCTTCGGTGTTCTCCTTAATAGTGTAGTCGCCGTCGCCGTTGCGCTGTCCGTAGCGGCGATGTCCGCTCTGGAACATGTTGAAGTCCATCCACTCGCGGTCGTTATACCACCATGCCGACGTTGTGCGTCCTCTCGGGTGGAAGGTCATGATGTGGTTCTTGTCAGCCTTCTTTATGGCTCTTGCCATTGCGTCCCACACCTCAGGCTTCTTGTCGCCCATTATGTCGCCGCCGATCATCCATATAATGTTAGGCTTGTCCTTGTATCTCTCGCCCAGGAATTTGCCAAGAGCGGCAGCCTTCTTTACGTCCATCTTGTCGATCATAGAGCCCCAGATGCAGTCCATGGCGATGTAGATGCCGTTGTTGGCAGCCACGTCTACGATATAGTCGAGATGCTCCCAGTAGCCGTAAACACCCGGCTTAGACACCTTGCTGAAGTCGAACTCGGCGTTGTTGGCAGCATGACCATACACGTTGAACGTAGGGATGGCGTTGAGCACCTGTATCTGCTCTACGTTATATCCTGCCAGACGGTCTTTCTCGAGGAAATATTCGGCCTCCTCGCGGTTAAGACGTTCGGGCAGCAGCCATGCCGTGTTGCCCATCCAGAAAAACGGCTGTCCGTTTTCGTGCACTATGTAACGGTTGTTCTCAGACACCACGAGCCGTCCGTTGCTCCACGGCTTGTAGATTTTGCCTGCCGCATTTATTGCCAAAGTGCTGAGCAGCAGGGTTGCGATAAATAGTATTCTGCTTTTATTCATACTACTTTTTTATTGATTTTTGTTAGTTAATATTATTCTTTTTCTCGGTTAATTCATAAGGTTTGCAATCACTTTTCAATTAGTTTTGTAAAGTTGCTTTTGCCTCTTCATGTTCCAGCTTATCGCCGTTGCGTTGTGAAAGACGGCATATCGCGTTGCGAAACATGGTCTTTTACACGCCAAAAGGCCGCCTTTTGCGATGTTAAAGGTAGCCTTTTGCAACCCGTTGAATATCAGTAGGTTGCAGAGCCGGTTGCTTCATGGCCGATTTTGTGCCGCTTGGCCATGCCCGGCTTATATACGTAAAGTGGCGGAAATATGGGCTTTGTTCTGTTTTTCCCATATTCCGCCACATATATTATTCTGCTTCAAATGTATACACAGCGCCCTTCTTGGTGCTTATGTCATACAGATATGTCTTCTCAGCCTCCGGCATCTTCTCGATGGCGTCAGGATAGTTTATCTTCTGACGGATGTCCGTTGGAGTTTCAAACAGTCTGTTCTTGTTCTCGCCCTTTGCAGCCTTCAGGCCCTTGCCCTTCAGAGGCACAGCCGAACGTATGCGCAGGTTGCCGCCAAGTTCCGACTTAACAGTTGTCTTTGTTATCTTGTTGTCCTTCCATGTCATGCTAACCTCAAAGCCTCCGCGCGCCTTCAGTCCGCTTACGGAGCCGTCTTTCCATGCGTCGGGCAGGGCAGGCAGCAGATAGACAAAGCCGTCGTGGCTCTGCATGAGCATCTCTGCTATGCCGGCCGTGCAGCCAAAGTTGCCGTCAATCTGGAATGGCGGGTGAGCGTCAAAGAGGTTAGGATAAGTTCCGCCCTTCTTCTTCTCGTTGCGCACCAGTGTCAGCTGGTCGCCGATTAGCTTCCATGCGTGGTTGCCGTCGAGCAGTCGTGACCACAGACATACCTTCCAGCCCATGCTCCATCCCGTAGACGGGTCGCCGCGGTGTATGAGCGACTTGCGTGCAGCGGCAGTGAGTTCGGGTGTGCGGAACGGAGAAATCTGATTGCTCGGGAAGAGTCCGTACAGATGAGACACGTGTCTGTGCACGTCCTCCGGATTGTCCCAGTCGTCCATCCATTCCTGCAGCTGTCCCCAGCGGCCTGTCTGCATGGGCACCATCTCTGTGAGCTTCTGCTTCAGACTGTCGATTATTGTAGCCGTCTTGGTCTTGCCCAGTATGTCGGCAGCGTCAATTACGTGATTGAACAGGTCGTAGAGCAGCTGGTTGTCCATCGTTACGCCGGCTGCCGTTGTTGCCTTGTACGGGTGCTGGTTTTCGGGCGACAGACTGGGGCAGATAACCCACCAGTTGTTCTTAGGCTCGCGCACCATAATCTGATTGAAGAAGCGTGCCGCGTTCTCCATTATCGGATATACGCTCTCGAGGAACTTCACGTCGCCTGTGTAGAGATAATGCTCCCACAGATGCTGGCACATCCATGCGCCGCCTGTAGGCCACAGACCCGACGGAGCCTTGTCTATGGCTCCCGTTACGCGCCAGATGTCGGTGTTGTGGTGCAGCACCCATCCGTCGGCACCATACATTATGTCGGCCGACTTGTGTCCTGTCTCGCTCACGTCCTTGATAAGACTGAACAGCGGACCGTTGAGTTCGGTCAGGTTGGTCGACTCTGCCGGCCAGTAGTTCATCTCAAGATTGATGTTGCATGTATATTTGCTGTCCCACGACGGCAGCATCTTGTCGTTCCATATACCCTGCAGCGTGGGCGGCTGTGTGCCCGGCTGAGATGTGCATATCAGCAGATAGCGGCCAAACTGGAAGTAGGTCTCAACCAGATGCAGGTCGGTCTGCTTCTTGAACAGCTCCACGCGCTTGTCGGTTGTGGTTGACGCAAATGCGTCTTTGCCGAGGTCGAGCTTCACGCGGTCATACAGAGCCTTGTATTTCTTTACGTGTGCGGCCTTCATCGTGTTGAAGTCCTTTGCCAGCGCCTCTTTCAGGGCCGTCTCAGAGCGCAGCGTGTCGTTGCCGCTGATGTCCTTATAGCTGTTGAAGTTTGTGGCTATTGTCAGATAAATAGTAGCCTCGTCGGCACCGCTTATCTGCAATACGCCGTCGCGGCTGCTCATGCTTCCGCCTTTTACAGTAGCCGTAGCCCTGCCCGTAAACGTAACCTTGCCTTTCTGTCCTTCATGCCATCCGCTCACGCCGCTCAGCACAATCTCGTTGCCTTCCGACTTAATCGTTACGTCCTGCTGCGGCGATGTCATCTGCGCGTTGCAGGTTATCATGCCCTTCTTGCTTGCTGTGAGGTGTATGGCTATTACGTTTCCTGCCAGCGACGAGATATATTCTCTCTGATAGGTTACGCCGTTGCTTGTATATCTCGTTATGGCACGGGCAGAGTCAAGACTCAGTTCACGGTAATAGTTTGTGTATTCGCCGTTGCCGGGGAAGTTGATATACAGGTCGCCAAACGGCTGATAAGGCATACCGCTGTTGGTGTTTGCCTGCACGTGTGCCGTGGCCATGTCCTGCGCCTCCTTATATCTGCCCTCCCATACCAGTTGTCTTATCTTCGGCAGATACTCCTTAGCCTCCGGGTTGGCGTTGTTGTTGGGCCTTCCTGCCCATATTGTCTCTTCGTTGAGCTGCAGACGCTCAGAGCCTGGCGTACCAAATATCATGGCACCCAGTCGACTGTTTCCTATCGGCAGCGCCTCTGTCCATGTGTATGCCGGTCTGTCATACCACAGCACATGCTTGTTTTCAGCCATGCCTTCAGTTGCAGTCATCAGGCATACGGCTGCCAGCAATGTTGTCTTTAGTAGTGTTTTTCTCATTTTATTTCTTAGGTGTAAATCTTAGTGCGTTCTCGTCTTCAATAGTAACCTTGCTCTCGTCGAGCTTTGATGCGTCGAGATTGAAGGTGTCGATAAAGAATTTATAAACAGCGTTACGCTTGTTGTCGCCGAAGTCGTGGCGCTCTTTCGGCAGATGAATGTTGCTCACCTTGTCTTTAGCGCCATAGAATCCGTAAATGCGCTGCAGGTAAGGATATTCCAGTTCGGGCGTTGTCGATGTCCAGTCGCCGCCGTCGCTCACCAGCATCATCGGCTTCGGGGCAAACATTGCAGCCAGTTCGGCGTTGCATGTGCCTCCTCCTGCCAGCTGTATCGGCATTCCGCTCTCACACGGACAGCCGCCGTCGAACCACGATGATACGCTCACCACAGGGTTGGCAGCCGTAAATCTGTTGTCGAGCACCGTCAGCAGCACGGTCTGAGTGCCTCCGCCTGAGCCTCCGTTTACGCCTATGCGCTTGGTGTCAACGTCCTTGCGCTGTATCACCCAGTCGAGTATCCTTATACCGTTGAGTGCCTGCATCACGTGAGCCTCAGGAGTCTGGTGTGCCTTGCTGCCAACTTCGTCGGCAGATTCGCCCCATCCCCACAGGTCATAGTCTACACATATCGCGCCCATGCGTGCCAGCGTGCCCAGTCTCAATTGCTGCACCTTGCCGTAGCGTCCGTTACTGAAGTGGCCGTTGGGGCATATTATCAGCGGATGCTTTCCTTTGCTGGTCGGGGCGTAGATAGATCCGCATACAGTGTGACCGTTAACCGTCTTCAGTCTGAAGTTCTGCACGGTATAACCGTCAAACTTCCTTATCTTTGAGTATTCGGGCTTCTCCTTGGAGCATAGCGGCAGCAGTTTGTCTATGCCGAGTCGCTCTCTCACTTCCTTGCGCAGCGTGTCTCGCCGTGCCTCCCATTCAGTTTTGTTGCTGTATAGCGACGTCAGCCAGTTTATCATCTTCTGTCCGTCTTCAGGCTGTCTGCGCGGATATTCGTAAGGCTTTATCTTATACAGCTTGTCGTTCTGCTTAACGGCTTTGAAGTCGAATGGCGACAAGATGTTGTTGAGAGTCTCTTCGAGAGAGTAGGGGCGCACGCGGAAGTCGGCATACGCCAGTTTCAGTCCTGTTGTGTCAACGTTGTATTTCAGTCTTATTCCGAATCTTGCCGACACGTCGTTGAGCACGTCGCTCAGCGGTCTTGTAAATTTGTTTTCAAAAGTTTGAGCTCCGGCACTCATGCTCAGTAGCATAAGTGCCGGAATTATAACACGTTTCATTTCTTGTTTATTTTATAAGTCAGTTTACCCAGACCGTCCCTCTTGGCGGCCAGTTTGCCGTTAACGAAGAGCATGAGGCCCTTGCCCTGGTGATAGCGCTGTCCGTCCTTGTCGTAGACGATGGCTATGTTGTTTCCGCGATAGCTTATGTTGTCCAGGCAGAAATAGTTCCATGTGCCTTCCGGTATGAGCGGATTGACAACTATGCTGCCGTCGGCCTGCGGTCTTAGTCCTGCTATACCGGTTATCACAAGGTCGGCAAATGTAGAGTGGTTGTAGTATCTGCTACGCTCGCGGTCGCCCATCAGCCATGCTCCGTTCTTCTCGTCGAGATATTCGCCGATATACGGGCGTCCTCTGTGGTGCTGGCTCTCAACATACAGTTTCATCTGTTTGAAGAATGTAGAGTCGCCAACAACAGGCTCGGGATATGTGTTTATGTAGTTTGCCATGGCTGTAAGTGTCTGGCTTGTTGCGAAAGGCCATACGGCGCCGTCCCATTCGCATTTGCCCACTCCGTGCGAGCGGAATTCGGGATGTCTTCTCTCTGCCGTTGTAAGTCCGTAGGGAGCAGAGAATCCTTCCTCGTCCTCCACCTGTTTCCATGCCTCGTCATATTTCTTTGCGTCAGGCAGGTTGAAATACCATGGAATAAATCCTATTGCCTCGCGCACGGCAGCCAGAGTGTCGCCTCTCATAGTCTCGAAGAACGACTGCTTCTCGCTCCACAGATTTGTCTGTATCAGGTTCTTTATCGTGTCGGCCTCCATTGTGTATTCCTTGGCCTTCTTTGTGTCGCCTGCCAGCTTGTTCAGTTCTGCCAGAGCCATTGCGTTGCCGTACATGTAGCTGTTTATTGTCGGACGTGCATACTGCTTGCGTCTTCCTCCGCTTATGCTCTCTTCCATACCGTCCTGCACGTCGCCCTGCCAGTAGAGTCCGCTCTTCAGTCGGTTGGTTCTCTTCCATCGTGCGTATTCCTCTTCGAGCGACGGTTTCAGTGCCGTTACGAACGCAGTGTCGCCAAGCACCTTGTAAGCCTCATATATGGCAGCAGGGTTCCATGAACTGAACTTGTTCATCTTCTGCATGGCCTTGCCGTCGTTGCCGTGATACCATGTGTTGAGTATCTGGTGCAGATATGTAGAGTCGCGCAGCCAGCGTGTCTCCATTATGTGATGTCCCACGGCGCAGGCAATGAGATTATACTTGTCGGCATAAGAGCGCTGAACAAGAAACTCCGTCATGCCCAGTCCTACGGGAGTGCGCTTTATGTGCTTGCGCAGCGACCACCAGCGGAAATAGTAAATCTCCTCCATGTCCTTGTCGGGACAGTCAAACAGCGGGATGTTCTTGCTCATCCATTCAGACGATTTTCTGTTAGGTATGTCCGTAACTATGTTCTCGTCCTCCATGGTGTTGAAGTATTCGGCATAGTGTGCGAAGTCGTCATACTTCAGCACTGTTGATGCTGAGTCGGCGTCTGCCGATGCAGTCTTCACGTTTGCAATAGAAAATGATGCCAGCTTGTCCTGCTCGTCGGCACGCGGCATGTCAACATACTGGTCGGCAGGAGTCTCAATGCTCGGCTCTGTGAACAGGTCGCCTGTGCGGAACACTATTCGTGTTATGGCGTCAACGGGTGTGTCGAACATGCGTGCCGTTGCCTTCTTGCCGTTCACGAAGTATGTTCCCACGTGTCCGTCTACCGACAGCTTGGCTGTGATATGATATGTCTGTCCGGCGTCATAGTGCTTCAGCATGCCGCCATAGCGCGCTCCGCCCTTTACCTTCATTGTTGCTGCAGAGTCGAGCACGATGCGGGCGCACATGTTGCCCTTGTCGTCAAGGAACTCTATGTTGAGCTGTCCGTGGTCGTTCTGTGCGGGCTTAACGTCGAAGTCAACAGTAAGCTCCTTCGTAGCCGGTATCAGTTTCTCCACCTTGGCGTAGTCATACGGATCCTTGTCGCTCAGCGTCAGCCATTCGCCGTTGAGCGTTACGGGTGCCCACAGCGGCGAGTAGATGTTCCAGTCTTTCATGTCCTGCAGTTTGGCATACTTGCTGAAGCTGCCTCCTGCATGTTCTGTAGCCTTTATCTTTACAGGCACGGGTATGCATGACACCCACATGTCTTCCTTGTTGTTGCTGTAAGTAACCCACAGGTTCTTGTCCGGCGGTGTTCCGTTGCCTTCCAGTATGCCTCGTGTATACTGCGGTCCGTAGCTCTTGTAGTTGCCCCAGTGGCGTTCAGGCGTAACCTCGCCGTTCACCAGGTTGAGCGTTGTGTATTCCAGTCCGTCGTTGCTCAGCGATATAGCCAGCGGCCAGCGATACTCAGCCGGGTTATATACAGTGGCATAAGTGCCGTCAGAAAGGCGCTGTCCCCATATCTTCGCGTTAGAGTTCACAAAGCCGTGAGCCCTTTTTGCCGGTTCTCTCCATGTGTTTCCGCCGTCGCTGCTTATGCTTGTCAGCGCGTGCTTCCACAGTCCAACCTTGCGTCCGTCGGGCAGAGTGTATCCGCTGAACGCCTTGTAGGGAGTCTTCAGCGGCAGTATGTCGTCGTTTCTGTCTGCCTCTTCAACCCACTGCATTCTGTACATCGGGTTAGCCAGAATCTCGTCGCAGGCCTTAACAAACTCCTTGTCCTTTGCTTTCTTGTAGTAAGGATAGTCGGTGTTCTTTTCGTTAAATCCGTGGTTATAATATATAAAGTATATAGGACCGAATGTTCCGTCGGCCTTTATCTCTCTTACAACGCGGCCTATTCCGTTGCCGTCGTTGGGGTCGTCTTTCGGAGTGAGCGCCACGCCGTAGTTGCCCATTGCAATGAGGCGGTTGCTCTTAGACACATAGAAGCCCACGCGCTGGTGCATGATGGCCTTCAGGTCTTTTGCCACAACGCCCGGCCATGTCGGCTTGGTGTATCCGTCGGGCACGTTGTATTCAGGGAACAGCTCAACGGGCTTGGTCCATTTGTATCCGTCTACAGAAGTCTGCAGCATGGTCTTTCCGGGCGGCTCATGCTCGCTTCTCGGGTCGGTCAGGTAGTGCATGTAGAACTTGCCTTTCCAGTATGCCATCATGGGCTGATGGTTATAGAGCCATCCCTGTTCGCCTCTCATGGTCTGAATGCTGTGAACTCCCACCACGGGCGACAGTCCGCCGTCATGTCGTGCAGGCGTTGCCACGGTCGTTCCGGTGTAGTGAACAGCGTCGCGGTTCTCCTTTATCAGGTTCTTCACAATTTCCTCGTCGGCCATGAACACCGTTCCGTGCTTGTGTCCTACAGGGAACTTTACGGCACCCGTCTGGTCCTGGAAGTTCTTGAAGTCCTTTGTCCTTGCCGCTCCGTATATGCCGTGGCGGTAAGAGTCGTAGTAGATGTAATACCATCCGTTGACCATTGCTGTTGACGGACCTTCGCAGAAGCTCTCTGTGAACGGCTCCGACGCCTTGCTCCATGGGCCGTAGGGCGACTTGGCAAAAGCCACCTTGATGTTGCGCTGGTCTCTCGAGTTGTCTTTCAGCACCATCACGTAGTCGTCCTTGCCTCTCTTTACGAGAGTGGCGTCAATGCTGCTGAAGTCAGGGTCGATAAGCACCTTGGCCTTGCTGAACTTCTTGAAGTCCTTTGTCGTAACGTAGTACAGACGGTGATTGTTGTAGTGGTCTTCCTTATAGTCGGGAAACTTGCCCGGTATGCATGATGCCCATATAATCATGTACTGCTTCTTCACGTCGTCGTAGAACAGTTCCGGTGCCCATACGTTCACCGTTGTAGGGTCTGTCATGACGTTTATCAGTCTTGGCTTGCTCCAGTGGATAAGATCTTTTGATGATGCATAACCAAAACCCTTGTCGCCCTTCCAGCTCGATGTCCATACCAGATGGAACGTGCCGTCGGGTCCTTTCACTATCGAAGGGTCGCGCATCACCTTCTGTTCTCCTACCGCCGGGCGCAGGAATGTGCCCTGTATGGTGTCCCATCTCAGTCCGTCATAGCTGTAGATAAAGCGCAGGCCTTCGTTGGCCGGCTCATGGAATGATGTGGAAACGTAAATGTCTTTCGCGTAAGAAAGATTTGGTGCCGTCGTTGTCAACATAACGATGGCAGACAAAAAAAGTTTTCTCATTTCAGTTTTTCTTGTTTATGTTATGACGCTCAGATTTCAGGTTTGTAATCATATTAATTAATGTAACTTTAAATTTTTTATTGTAACAATGCGTGCTTTTCTTCTCCTCCGTAGCCAGTTTTCATCTTCTCAGCTCCTTATTGTGCCGTGCCGTCAGTGCCCCTATGTGCCTGACAGACTTAAAAATCGGTCATTCTGACGGCTTTTTCACGGCAGAAATGTTTTTGTTATACTTTTTTAAAGCAATTGAACCTCTTATGCATCATCAATGTAAACATATTTTGGTAATTTTGTACAAAAATTTACAAGCCGCCGGATTTGCGCCGCCCGCAGCCGCAGTTTTGCAGTATGGCGTGTGCGTGTTTTGCCTATGCAGCGGCACGTTGCAGGGCGTTGTCTGCCGATGACGGGTGCGGCATAACAGAGAGCGAACGTATAAAAACAAAAACATAAAGCCTATGAAGTTGAGAATATGTTTATTCCTTATGGCCACCATGATGCTTCTGAGCAATGGTCAGGCCAGTGTGAACGTGTTTACCGTAAAGGGCCGCGTTACCGATAAGGCGGGCAGGGGCATCAGCGGAGTGGTGGTCAACAACGGCATGGCCTTCACCCGTACCGATGCCAATGGTTACTGGACGCTGCGCACCGACACGTTTGTCAGCAAGTTTATAAGCATCTCCACGCCGGCCGCCTACAAGCTGCCTTCCAAGAACGGCATAGCCTCCGGCTTCTACGTGCCCGTCAGGACGGCCGTAAGCTCTAAGAGCTGCAACTTTGTGCTCGAAAAGCGCACCAAGCCTGCCGACAGATTCAGCTACATAGCCATATCCGACCCGCAGATGCTTGATGCTGCCGACATGAAGAGATGGAACACCGAACTGGTGCCCGACATGCGTGCCGTGGTCGACTCGCTGAGCAAGACGCGTGAGGTGGTGGGCATCACCGTGGGCGACATCGTGTTCGACAATCTGCCGCTGCTGCGCAGCTATGCCGCGTCGTTCAAGAACATGAAGATTACCATGTTTCAGTGTATCGGCAACCACGACTTCGACAAGCGCTACAAGGGACTCAACAACGCGCGCCTTGGTGCCGGAGCCTACGGCGAGATGGTCTATGCGGCTGTGTTCGGACCTACCGACTATTCGTTCAACATAGGCAAGGCCCATGTCGTTACGCTGAAGAACATCAACTATAAGGGCAACAAGGCGTATGTTGAGACGCTCACGGAGAATCAGCTGCGCTGGCTCGCCAACGACCTTAAGTTTGTGCCCAAGGGCTCGCTCGTCATCCTCAACATGCACGCCGCAGCATGGAACAAGGACGACCCTGCCCAGAACATGCGCGGGGCTGCCTCGCTGCAGAAGTTGCTCGAGGGCTACAAGGTGCATGTGTTCTGCGGCCACACCCATTACTTTCAGAACGTGGTGGTCAACAGCAACCTCTATCAGCACAACATAGGAGCTGCCAGCGGAGCATGGTGGAACGGATGGCTCAACCGCTGCGGAGCGCCTAACGGATATATGGTGGTAGATGTCAACGGCAACAGTGTCGAGTGGCAGTATAAGGCCACGGGCTTCCCCTTCTCGCGCCAGATGACGCTCTACGACAAGGGTGACTTCGGCACGCAGCCCGGATATGTCGTTGCCAACATCTGGGACTACGACCCTGCATGCAAGGTTGAGTGGTATCAGGACGGCAAGCTGATGGGCACCATGCAGCGCTTCACGGGTGTCGACTTTGAGTTTGGCTCGCGCACGCTTGCTGCCGGACGCCCCGCCAACACGTCGCACCTGTTCAGATGCAAGCCCGTGGGCAACTATAAGGAGATAAAGGTGGTTATGACCAACCGCTTCGGCCGCACCGTCTCTGACGTCATCAGACCTCGCGTCTCTGTCATAGCTCACCGCGGAGGTGCCGGACTTTATCCCGAGAACACCATCGAGGCAATGCTCAATGCCGTGAAGCTCGGCGTAACCGACCTTGAGATGGACCTGCACGTAACCAAGGACGGGGTAGTGGTGGTTTCGCACGATCCCTATGTCAAAGGCTACGGACAGAAGTATCCCATCTATTCGCTCACATGGAAACAGCTTTCGGCAAAGGTCATCGGCAACGTAAAAGACCCTGCCTTCCCCGACAGTAAGCGCCTCTACACCCATGTGCCTATGGTGACGGCGCTCATCGATTCTGTTGAAACTTACTGCCGTCAGCACCGCCTTGCGCCTGTAAGATACACCATAGAAATCAAGTCTGACGCCGCTCTTGACGGCAAGCTTACGCCCGAATACAAGACCTTTGCCGACCAGTGTGTAAAGGCTCTCAGCACCCGCAACCTCGGTTCGCGCCTGCTTGTGCAGAGCTTCGACGTGCGCACGCTGAAGTATCTTCATGCCAAGTATCCGCAGATGCGCCTGCTCTACCTGATAGACAATACGTCGGGCGGCTATGATGCTGCCATGACCAAGCTCGGCTTTGTGCCTTATGCCGTCGGTCCCGACTATCCCATGGTCAACTCAGCCTTCGTAGCTAAGGCAAAGTCTGCCGGAATGCGCGTCATTCCTTACACCGTGGACACCAAGGTCGATGCGCAGAAGATGGTTAAGGCAGGCGTGAATGCCATCATAACCAACTATCCCGACAGGATGTTCGGATGGATAGGCAAGTAGACAGCGGCTCTGCCGTCATGTGGCTTGCGCCAAGGCTTAATGCCGTGAACAGATATTTTTTTGCATAATATAAGCAAAGCGTTGCTGAATTTTCTTCTTGTGATGACAGGGCCGGGCTTTCAGCCCCCGGCCCTTTTTTGTGTCTTTGCGCCCGGTTCGTGCCTTGTGTATTTCGTTCAGGCTGTCGGGGGCTGTTGTATGATGATTTGTGTGATGTTAAAATGTAAGTAAATGGCGCGTTGTTATGTCATAATGATATGTTGTGTGTGTGCGCTTGTGCTGCCGTAATAACCCTTCGGCAAGTCTGCTTTACGCCTTTTCTTGCCTGTTTTCATACGTTTTGCGTTTCGGCTCATGTCTGTCAGTCTGCAAAAGGCATGCTTTTGCCGTTTTATTACTATACATTTCGCTTTGCGTTATGCCGTCTTTCGCCTTCTGATTTGCGGTCTTTCGGCTTCCCGTTTGTGCCCTTTTGCACGGCGTTGTCATTCCTCTTGTTGCACATACAGGCATTATGTCTCAATATCTTTCTGATGTACTGCATTTTATTTTTGCACACAATTTTGCGCAAAAAATGGCACTGTTTCACCTAAATCTTATTCTGTCGCCGTTTAATGTCATTTTGCTAAATCAATATGTAAGATAAATTACAGTTATGCTTTCTTTGTGTCTTTTCTGTGGTCTTTGTGTTGTTTTGTCTGCGTATTTGTTGAAATAATGACAATAAATTATCTGTTATTATTGCATATTGATAATAAATTATTATCTTTGCTGCCGTATTTTATGATTAATAAGAGAGAATATGAGCAAATTGATAAGGCCTGTAGACTATAAGCCGCTGCTGAACATCAGACAGACGGAGCAGGGCATAAAAATGATAAAAGACTTTTTTCAGCAGAATCTTTCAACGGAGCTTCGCCTCCGCCGTGTAACAGCACCGCTGTTTGTGCTTAAAGGTCTTGGCATAAACGACGACCTCAACGGCACGGAACGTCCCGTGACGTTTCCCATTAAGGATCTTGGCGACGCTCAGGCAGAGGTGGTCCACTCGCTTGCCAAGTGGAAAAGACTCACCCTGGCAGAGTATGCCGTTGAGCCGGGCTATGGCATCTACACCGACATGAACGCCATCAGGGCCGACGAGGAGCTGGACAATCTTCATTCGCTCTATGTCGACCAGTGGGACTGGGAGATGGTTATGACGCGCGCCGAACGTAATCTCGATTTCCTTAAAAGTGTTGTCCGTCGCATCTATGCCGCCATCCTCCGTACCGAGTATCTTGTGTGCGAGCATTATTCGGCTCTTAAGCCGTTTCTGCCTTCCGACATCCATTTCGTCCACAGCGAAGACCTGCTGCAGATGTATCCCGACAAGAGCGTGAAAGAACGTGAAGACCTGATATGCAAGAAGTATGGCGCCGTGTTCATCATTGGCATCGGCGGCAACCTGTCTGACGGCAAGCCGCACGACGGTCGCGCTCCCGACTATGACGACTGGACCACGCCCAACAGCGACAGCCGCAACGGTCTCAACGGCGACATCCTCATCTGGTATCCCACGCTCGCCCGTGCCGTAGAGCTGTCGTCAATGGGCATACGTGTTGACAAAGAAGCACTGCTGCGCCAGTTGAAGCTCACTGGTCAGGAACATCGCTCAAGTCTGTATTTCCACAAAAAGCTCCTTGACGGTGAACTTCCGTTGAGCATCGGCGGTGGAATAGGGCAGAGCCGCCTGTGCATGGTGCTGCTCCACAAAGCCCATTTAGGCGAGATACAGGCCAGCATCTGGCCCGAAGAGATGAGAAAAGAGTGTGAAGAATTGGGAATGACGATTATATAATTTTAAGTGAAGAACGAAGAGCAGGCGCAAAGCGCAAGCGCAGTTAAAAATTAAAAAGTAAAAATTAAGAATTAAACAGCGTTTCTTGTTGGGTATTGTCATTTGGAGTTAAAGTAGTTATAGGAGTCATCGCTCACTAAGGTGAGCTAGGAGCATATTTAAGTGAAGAGTGAAGAACGAAGAGCAGGCGCAAAGCGCAACTAAAAATGAAAAGTTAAAAGTGAACAATGAAAAATCCAAATGTCTTGCTATGAAAAGAGTCAACAAAGCATTTGACTCTAACTACTAGCCAACTCCGTTGGCGATAACTACTTTAACTCCTTTAACTAACGAGAAACAGAATCCACGTAGTACGTGCGACAATAATCAACAAGACTAATGTGCCGGCTGATTTGTAATCTGCCGGAATTGAATATAAGGATCTCCTGATCCGCTTAAAAATACCGCTTGTTTAAGTGAAAAGCAGATGCAAAAGTGCAACTAAAAGTGAAAAATCAAAATGTCTAAGCTGGTTTAATACAGCATGACAATATAAAATAGGAAGTAATCGGATCGCAGATCCTGATATTCCATTCCGGCGGAGCGCAGATCCGCCGGAACAATAGCCAACGTAGTGGTTGCGAGAAAAATGAAGTTGGACGCAAGTCAATTCGTATGTCTTTCTATGACAACAATCAACAAGGCATATGACTTTAACTACTAGCCAACTCCGTTGGCGATAACTACTATAACTCCTTTAACTCCTAATTCAACTCCTAATCCAACTCCTTTAACTCCTGACAAGAACGTAATTATCAATTCCTAGCTTACTTCCAGTCCGAGTATTTCGCTTAGTCGTTCGAAGGCCTTGTTTGTATTTTTCAGTTCGTCAAAGCGTTCGCGGTTTGTCGGTATGCGCTTTATCTCTTCAGGCTTTGCCAGTCTTAGCGTCAGTGTTATGTCGCTGTTTCTCAGTGCCTTTATCAGCGTGTTGCGTATTCTGCCCTTAATCTTGTTTATCTCTTCCAGCAGAATCTCGTTGTCAACCACCACCTCGATGTTCGGAAACTCCTTTATTGTCGGCATCATGTTCTTCATGCGCGCCGCTATTCCCGTCATCTGCTGCGGCATACGGTTGCACATGCCTACCCATTGCGTCAGCATCTCGTCCTCGGTGAACGTGCTGTGCTCACCGTTGTCCACCACCTCTACGTCTTGCTCCGCCACCATCTGCGGCTCTTCGCCTTGACGTCTCAGGTTGGCAAACGTCTTGCCGATGCTGCCCAGTTTTAGTTTTCGCAGATTCGTCGTCATAGCCGGCTGTGCTGCCTTTGCTCCGTCGCCGTTGCTCATGCTGTTGTCGGTGCTGCTGCCTTCGCTTGCAGACACGACGCTCTCTGCCGCCTTCTCGGCATTGTGCTTGGCAATGGCCGTATGGCGGTTAACGCTGGGCTCGGCCGCGGCCACCTGCATAGCCGCCTTTGGCCTTTCGCCCATAAGTCTTTTAAACAGGGATTTCAGTCTCTTAGGGCAACGCCCCGAGGCAGCCCCTTCGTCGTCAGGCTGAGTTATCTGCGCTATCTCTATCAGCGTCAGCTCCACCAGCAGTCTCTTGTTGCTGCTCTGGCGGTAGTTTATGTCGCAGTCGTTGATAATACGCAGCGCCTTATACAGAAACGCCGAACTGCATTTGGCAGCCTGCGCCTTGTATTTCTCCGTCTGCGATGCACTCGCCTGCAGCAGCGGCAGCGTCTGTTCGTCCTTTGCCATCATCACGTTGCGCACGTGCACCGCCAGTCCGTTTATCAGGTGCCCGCCGTCGAAGCCCTTGTTTATTATGTTGTTCAGCAGCACCATCACGTCTGCCGCCTTGTTCTCCAGGCACAGGTCGATGATGTTAAAGTAGTTGTCGGCGTCGAGCACGTTCAGGTCCTCAATCACCTTTTTATATGTGATGTTGCCCTGACAGAAACTTGCCGCCTGGTCGAACACCGACAGCGCGTCTCTCATTCCGCCGTCGGCCTTCTCCGCTATCACGTTCAGCGCCTCTTCCTCGTAAGTTATGCCTTCCTTGTCGGCCACCATCTTCAGGTGGTTGATGATGTTGGGTACCGTCATGCGCTCAAAGTCATAAATCTGACAGCGCGATATGATGGTAGGCAGAATCTTGTGCTTCTCTGTTGTCGCCAGGATGAATATCACGTGTGCAGGCGGTTCCTCAAGAGTCTTCAGAAAGGCGTTGAATGCCGCTGTCGACAGCATGTGCACCTCGTCGATGATAAACACCTTATACTTACCCACCTGCGGCGGTATTCTTGTCTGTTCCATCAGAGCCTTGATGTTCTCCACCGAGTTATTGCTGGCAGCGTCGAGCTCAAAGATGTTATACGAGCGCTGTTCGTTGAACGCCTTGCAGCTTTCGCATTCGTTGCAGGCCTCACCTTCAGCAGTAGGGTTCTGGCAGTTGATGGCCTTGGCAAAGATACGTGCGCATGTAGTCTTGCCCACGCCCCTTGGTCCGCAGAACAGGTAGGCATGAGCCAGCTTTCCGCTCTTCACCGCGTTTTTCAGCGTAGTGGTAAGAGCTGCCTGTCCCACAACCGAGTCGAAGGTCATAGGTCTGTATTTGCGCGCAGAAACAATATATTCTTTCATAATACAAAAAATCAAAGCGAAGATAACGTCCTCATTGCGTGTGCGTAATCCTCAAGCCATGCTTGAATGTTATGCAGAGATGCCGCATATCTTATGCAAAGATACTTCAAATCGAATGTATTACAAAATAAAAAACACAGTTTTTATTTTTTGTTGTTCGGTTGAAGTCGATAAATAATTCATAATTGTCAAGCCGATATGATAGTTTAAGAACGGATTTATATGTTTAATTATTTTCATATATTTAATTTAATTGTTTTTTATCCTTAAAGAAAACATGCTTAAAAGATAAAAAATACTTGTTCATTTATGAACATCATTTTTTTTTCGTATATTTGTAACCGTTTAAAATGTAAACAACATGACAGCAATAGTTGGAGTCTTGAATAAACACGCTGTGGCAATTGCGGCAGATAGTGCTGTTACAATGGGTAATACTCATAAAGTGGTAAATAGTGCAAATAAAATATTTACCCTGTCAAAATATCATCCGGTAGCTGTAATGACATATAATAATGCCGCTTTTATGGGTGTTCCATGGGATATAATTATAAAGGAATATCGTAAGCAGATTAATGATCGGAGTTTTCCTCGTTTGGAGGATTATGTTAATGATTTTATCAAATTCTTACATTTGCGTCATTTCTTTTGTGATGAACGTACTCAGCTCGAGTATATGATTTATTTTTTGGAATCTTTTATTAATATTTGTCGTAAAGAAATATCGAGAGATAAAGAAATTTCTGAGGATGAAATAACAAAGGATTTGATAGATGAAAAATTGAACGAATGTTTGTTGAAAAATGAAAATGCAGACAGATGTCAGGAGTTTGTATCATATACATATGATGATTTTAAAAAATATTCCGGTCAATATATAAGTGATTATGCTGTAAAAAATAAAATTGAAAATATAGACCTTTTAGTTGAATCTTTTTATTATTATATATCAGCTAAATTTTCTATGCCACTTTATACAGGTTTGGTGTTTGTGGGTTATGGTGAAGAAGAAATATATCCGTCATTGTATCCGATAAATATTTCATTGGGTATAAATGATCGTCTGAAATACTATCTTGATGATAAAAATATTGCACAAATTACGGAACATGGTCCTGGAGCTATAATAATACCCTTTGCACAGATTGATGTTACACAGACTATCATAAGAGGCATAAATCCTAGTTTTCAGGACATCATCTATAACGTTATAGGCAAATCTATAGCATCCTTTTCCGGTATTATAACAAAGATTCTTGATTCAAATCCATCTACAGCTGCGGTATCGGAAGCTGTTAAAAAATTGGATTTAAGACAAGTAATTGATGAAATAACATCTCTGATAAATATGGAAATGCGTAAAACTTACACAGAACCATTGCTGAATACTGTTGTGTCCTTAGATAAGGAAGATATGGCAAATATGGCAGAAAGTTTTATATCTCTAACTTCTCTCGTTAGAAGAATGCAACCAGGAGAAGAAACTGTTGGTGGACCTGTTGATGTCGCAGTTATATCTAAAGGTGACGGTTTTGTATGGATAAATAGAAAGCATTATTTCAGACCAGAATTAAATGCGCCTTTTTTCAGTAATTATTTTAAGTAAGAAAGGAATTTATATATGTGTACCATAATTAGTAGTTTTGACTCTCATGCAAAAATGGAGGGGACGTTATTGACAAGGGAGCAAGTTGAGGATATTTCAGCTCGCATATCAGAGAAAGTTTCAGAAAATGTAACGAGACAGTTAGAAAAAGCTATGTCTTTGGAAACTTTTAATAAGTCCGATAAAGTGTAAATGATTATACATGCTGAGATAAAAAAGGAATGTCTCAAATGACATTCCTTTTTTATTGCTTTTTATTTGTGGTTTGTAGAATATTGTGTTGGCTGTCATTAATTGTATCGTTAAATAATTGACGGATTAAGAAATTGTTATAGTAATTATCATTGTTCCGACGGAATAATAAGTGCTTGCGAAAAGCTCCGACAATGCAATTGTATTATACACTTTTAATTTTTAATTGCTCAGGCCTGATTATGCTTTTGCATTTGCTCTTCACTTAAACAAGCGGTATTTTAAGCAGATTAAATAAATCCTTATATTCAATTCCGGCGGAGCGCAGATCCGCCGGCACAATAGCCTTGTCGTTTATTATCAATTCTATTACAAAGAAAAGAATCAACAAGGCATATGACTTTAACT
>OLGJ01000192.1_pt1 | contig 45042 bp, 49 predicted proteins | sample 1605431 | NCBI WGS metagenome assembly OLGJ01 (sample SAMEA3888920, study PRJEB22519) | human gut metagenome | biome: human gut; feature: human-associated habitat; material: faeces | place: Denmark | collected 2009
TCTGGGGGAGGAAGAGTGGGTGGAAGGTTTGGGGACGGAAGTTGGGCCGACGGCCACGTTAGTGGGCCGCCCTACACCCTATGCAGGCCCCCCCCCCCCCGCTCAAAGCTCTTTCCTCTCCTTCCCGCAAGAGCGCCCGAGAAGGAAGGTGGGGCGCGCCACTGGCGCCACCTTCTTTCCCGCGCTTTGCGCGGGAGGGCTGTGCCTCAAAGAAAAAAGGCCCTGGGCGCACACGGCCCAGAGCCTAGAGCTTAGAACTTATGGAGAGGAAGAGGGAGAACTATCGCTTAGTGGTGGAAGTTGCGAGCTTAGCCTGGAGGGCCGCTAGGAGTTGGGCCGCCTGCTCGTTGCTCAGCGAAGAGAGCTGCCTTTCAAGGTTCCTTGCCTGCTTGTCCACATCCTCCACTATCCCCGCCATCTCTGCGCTCCTCTTATAAACTCCGCGCTTGGCCAAGTTTTCACAAAACTCTGGGCCGTACTGCCTAAGGGCGTTTTGCATTGAGATGGTCAGCGTCCTGGACGACCACTCCAAGAGCTGCTTTGTGGAAGCGTTGCTAAAATCCAGTTCCACCTCCAACTGCACCTTCCTCCCTGCCCATTCCTCACTCGTCCCGCTCAACCCTACCGTGCGGCGTACCGTGAGAGCCTTCTCATCCACAACCACCGTACCAACGTTTTCCTTCTGATTACGTGCAGCCATTTCATCTTCTCCTTTACCAAGAGTTTTATGTGTGAGATTGTCCATTGTTCGAGGGACTAGCCTTTCCAGCCCCTCACCTGAAAGGGGGGCTGGAAAGCACTCATCGGGCTACCTTATCTCTCGGAAAGGTTGATGCGAGAAGGCGAGCGAGCCGGGAGGCGAGTGAGCCGGGCTTGGGGGTGATGCAGGTCTTGGGTATAGTATATCGAACTAAAGAAGTATGTGAGCTTCTAACAAAGTCACAAAATTGTGAGCTTTTGCCTAGATTCCTCCCACGAAACTTCCTCCCACGAAACCTTGGGTGGTGGGAGTTGGGCGGGCAAAAAAGAAAAACCGCCCAAATCGGGCGGCTAATCTTTGGGCCAGAAAGATAGGCGTGGAAAACTTTTTGGGAGGAGGCGGGACTCACCGATCTGGATGCTGCTCCAAGAGAATCCTCCCAACTTCCCGCTCCGATATTGGGACGAATCTCCTGACAAGCCTTCCCTCTGAGTTGGCCACCATCTCAAACATCTCCGAGACGGGGCGGCAAAAGGTGACCGACCCAAAGAGATGGCGGTATAGGAGGGCAGGCTCACTTCCCGCACCATCTTTGTGCGCTATAAGGCAGACTGCCTCCGCCTGATACACTCCTCCTTTGTAATGCCTCAAGACAGAACCCTTCACCAGTCCGTAATCCTCTAGGAGCATCATTCATCCCTCCGTGCCAAACATTTTCTCAAAGATTGATGATTCCAAACTTCTCTGCCAGCCAAGTTCCTATCAGCCCTATGATAATCCCTCCTACGGCAACCACCAAAGACAGCCAAATCCTACTGGCCATTCCCATCCCAGTTATTATCGTCTTAGTATGCTCTAACTCACTAAGCCTCCTCCCGTGTTCATCACACCTTTCATCCCTATCCGAGTTGTACCCTCTGGTGACAACCCTTAGGTCGTCTATCTCATCTTTTATGTCCAAAAGCTTTTGGTCGAACCTACTGCCCAAATTGCCCAAGCTTTTTTCCAACCTCTCTTGTCCCTGCTCAAGATTTTTCACTCCTGTCTTTAGCTCGGCCAACTTTTCCCTCGAATCAGACTGTTGGCTCAAGACTTGCATAAGCATCTCAGAAGGGTTTATTCCCAGTCTCGGCTCTCGCTCTCTTTGTAATCCGCCCAAGTTAGTTCTCCTATAAGTTTTGCCCTCCTCTACTAACCTGACTAATATATATATATATACCCCCAGGTAGCACAACCATGACATATTGTAAATAAAAACGCAACACATAATATTGTGCCATTTTTATAGTTACGCCAAACTCTAACATGAAGGAGCCTGCATTACTAGGAGCTTCCTATAAAGAGTCCTCCTATAAGGTCATTCTTCTCATTATATTATGCTTTGACATGCTTCCAATTCCAATATATCATTTGCCATGAAGGGAGATAGTATTATGCCATCACTGGGCTATGATAGAAGAAGAACTCAGTCTCCTAGAGCTTATGAGCCTAAGAGTCTGAATGCACGCCATCATCGTATCCTGCAACTATCCCTCCTCGGCTACTCTCACAAGCAGATAGCTGAAGCTTTGGGATGCACTCCGGCGACAGTGTCTACTGTCGTCAACTCAGGATTAGGGCGTGCCCAGTCTGCCTTGTTACGGGCTGAGGCAGACTTCAATGCAGTAGAGACAGCTAAGGAGATAAGGGCTCTGGCCCCCAGGGCCATCAAGCTCATCTCGGACGTACTGGAAGACGAAAGCGTATCAGCTGCGGTTAGGCTACGCGCAGCGCAGGACGCGTTAGATAGAGCAGGCTTTGCTCCCGTGAAAACTACCAATGTCAACCAAGTAAGCGTCAGCCTGTCCAGTAGTGATCTTGACACTCTGAAAGAACAGGCCTTAGCAAGAGCCCAGGCAAACGGCTTAGTGCTTGACGTCACTCCCTTTTCAGGAGAGGAGGCGAGGAACGATGGGTAGTGTCTCTCCCTTCGTAGACGATCCTATCTGGAATCGCCTCCTCTCTGAATCTGCTCAATCTACAAAGGTATTCTCTACTACCTTTCTCCCCTCACTTTTCAACCGTCCTTTTGCCTCCATAACGGATGAGATATTCGACGTTATCGACAATCCTCTGTTTCAGAAAGTTGCTATAGCAGCTCCTAGAGGATGGGGCAAGACAACCATAGTAAATAATGGATATCCAGCCCGCCACATCTGCTTTGGGTTGAAAAAGTTCATAGCTTGCGTGTCTAATACGGCTGATAAGGCTATAATGGACTCTGCAAACCTCAAAAGTTCCCTCACAACTCAAGACCCTACCAGTGGAGACATCCTACCTTTAGTGTTTGGGGATCTTCGTTCTTCCAACTGGGCCGCCAAGCAGTTTGTTGCTGGTGATACTTATGTACTTCCCAGAGGTGCTGGCCAGCAGATTCGTGGCCTCAACTATATGGGAAACCGCCCTGATCTCATTGTAGTAGATGACTTAGAAGATGCGGAAGCTGTGATGAGTGAGGAGCGTAGGGCCAAGCTGAAGGAATGGTTCTTTGCTGACCTCATGAATAGCGTAGACCGCTCCAAGAATAATTGGAAAGTTGTCATTATTGGAACTATCCTGCACGAAGATTCTCTTCTCGCCAACTTGATGAAGGACGAGACGTGGAAACGTGTGAGACTTTCTTTGTGTGACGATAATCTAAAATCCAACTGGCCAGAGTTTCTTTCCGATGCTAAGGTGGAAGAACTCTTCCAGGAGTTTATGGCTCGAGGGCAGGCAGACGTCTTTGCACGCGAGTACCAGAATAAGCCAATCTCTAACATAGACGCAGTTTTTAGGCCCGAGTATTTTCGCTACTACGAACCTGCGGATATTCTGGAGGACAACCAGGTCTATTTTGTTACTATAGTGGATCCAGCGAAGACCGTCAAGCTCCACTCGGATGACTCTGCTGTGGTGACTGTAGGGGTAGACCTGACTAAGCACTCCATCTTCTTTCATGATTGCAAAAGTGGAAGATTCCATCCTGATGAACTCTACGACGCAATCTTTGAACAGGTGGTGGTGCATAACTCCAGAGTCTTGGCAGTGGAGGTAACCTCTCTTCACGAGTTCATAACTCAGCCCATCAAGAATGAGATGAGTAGGAGAGGGATATTTCCCCAGTTTGTTGAGCTAAATGCTAGGGATAAAAAAGAGAATAGGGTAGCCCAGCTTGCTCCCTTCTATAGGCAAGGCTATGTTTTTCACAATAAAGCGGTAAGCTCTAAGCTAGAGCTGCAACTTACTTCATTCCCACGTTCTGAACTGTGGGACGTGATGGATGCCTTTGCTTATATAATAGAGCTTATGGAGTTAGATGACCGTTACTTCTTTGGCTCTGAAGAGGATGTGAGCGAGGATGAGTATGCCATTCTTGCCGACGAACCTGGCAGACAGGAAGACTGGAGAATGATATGAGTGGACAAAGCCCCTTTAGGATATCCCCAGATATCCCAAAAGATAGAGTGGGAGTAGATTGGCCGCATAACTGGCCTTGGCCTCTTGTTGAGGCTATGGAGAAAAGAATCTCTGCTATTGAAGCCTCTGGAGGAGGTTCTGGAACTCCCGGAGAGGTTGCCACAATAGAAGTAGGCAGCCCCTCTACAGGAGAGCCTGGTACGGATGCCCAAGTAACTAACTCGGGAAACTCATCGCATGCAGTCTTGGATTTTGTAATTCCTAGAGGAGCTGCTGGCCCTCAAGGTCTTCAGGGCCCGCAAGGGCCGAAAGGAGACCCGGGGACGAATGCGGGCAGTTTTTATGTGATAACTTCCGAGTCAACTACCTGGGTAGATTTGGAGAATACCATCTCAGTAGCGGATGCTGCTTTGCCTAATCCCGTTACCCTTGGTAGTGAGTATACGTTGGATAGTCCTCTTGGGAATAAGCTAGTTATGTGCGATATTCTCATCAAAGAGGAAGGGCAATGGGTCTATCAGACTGCTCAAACTTACAGCGCTCAAGGAAATACCTTTGGGGCGACAGCTTTTGGCCCCGGAGATGGCAAGATTTACCTCTGTATCGCTCCAGACTATATGCACTTCTCTTCTGCTGAGGGCAAAGGATCTAGGGCTCCTAATCTGTCTGTAACAGCTAATAGGACAGGCGCGGAAATAGTTATAGTCTGCCGTCCCTCATAGGAGGTCGTATGTCTCTTGATAAGATAAAGAAGACATCTCTCGTTGTTCGAGAGCATAAGAAGGATAAGATAACTGTCGGCCGTGGGACTGAGGCGATTGATATCAGCGTTGACCCTAAAACTGGAAAGCTGGTTGTCTCGGATGCTACGCAGCAGGTAGCAGGCCACTATCCTGATATGTATCCTTGGAGTGCTCCTCACAAGCACCCTGAAGAGGATACCTATAAGAACTTCGCCTACGATTTGGCCTTCCCTCCTGATGACTGCCCTGTAAGCCGCCTCCCTATGGCTATCCGGGAGCTGAAGCGGGCGGTTGTGGGGGATAAGGTAGTAGACGGAGAAGTGTCTCCAGAAGCTTCTGATGGGGATTTTGTAGCTTGGGATTCTGAAACTGAGACTTTCGTCCCAGTGACTGCCAAAAATTGGCATAAAGATGCAAAGCTCGACGTTGAGGATTCAGAAGCTGGAGACGTATCTCAGTCAGTGCTTCCTGTGTTTCTCGGCGTAGTTGTCGGCGAGGCGTCTATTCAGGTATCTGGAATGATCTCCAGAGATGATTGGAGCTTTACTCCGGGGGATCCTGTATACCTCAGCGATACTGAGGCAGGGAAGATTACCCTTTCCAATACTGGAATATTCGTAGGGACGGCTGTAGGAACTCACACCGTCTGCCTAAATCTTCAAGCCCAGTTGTACGAACGCTATATTCGGTGGCTGAGAGTAATCATTGGCCGCTCGCTTTCGGCCATAGAGAGCAAGAACGAAGATCAAGATGCTGCTATTGAGGCGCTGAAGGAGGCCCTTACCTCTATCAGCGGCATCATAGAAGAGCTGTCCCTGGGAGGCCGTGTATATATAGTGAATAGCCTCGCTGGACGGGATGCTCTTGTGAGCAAGGGACAGGGAACCACTGTATATGTGAAGGCTTCTGAAGATTCTCCCGCAGGTTTGTATATCTTGGAAGGGGATGCTACAGACCATCTGTGGCATGATATACTTTCCGACGCCGTAGGGGATATTCCCAAAGACTTTGACTGGTCTTCTTTGGAGCTTGCTGTGAAACTCGCCCACAGCCACTCAAACAAAGAGGTGCTGGACAAGTTTGGGGTATCGGCCTCTGGGGATGTTACCTGGGATGGGGAAGTTATTGGAGGCTCTGGCTCCGATATCAACACTCTTCCCTCTTCCAGCGTTTGGTGGAAGTCTACCATCTTTGGAGTTACAGTTCTCACTGTAAAACAAGCTCTTGATATAATAGCGCAGCGAGATATAGACGATATGCCCACCTCTGGAAGCAAAAACTTTGTAACCAGTGGAGGAGTGTATTCAGCTATTCAAGCTGCCATAGAGTCATTGGGGAACAGCTTTGAGGACTCCCTGGAAGAGGCAGTTACTAACCTCACCAACAAGATAACCCAAGTAACCATTGATTACAAGGCTGCGGATGAGGTTCTTCGTAAGCTCATCCAGGAGGTGCAGGGTGATCTTGAGCAGTTGCAACAAGATGCGTTGCTCAAGTCTGGGGGAACCATGAGAGGAGTCATCAACATGGGAGGTAATAATATAACTAATATCTCCCATCTCGTGTTTTCCAACAACGCAGAACTCTGGGTGGAGTAGTATGGCTGAGTATAGCAAACAGCTACAAGTTCAGAGATCTGATGGGGATCTCAGAGCAGCTAAGCTTTACAGCACTGAAGGAGAGGCAGGCCCTAATAACATCCCCCTACAGGTGGATGGCTCTCCTGCATGGGCGGCCCTTACTTCTGTTGACGATCCGACGGCCACAGCAGGGAGAGTCAAACTGTCTACGGGAGAGACTTACGCCATTGGACAGACTGGGGTGCCTCCTTACGCCTACGCCACCTATACTACCTCTGGAAGTTTCACTGTTCCCGGTGGAGTAGGTAGGATAAAGATAACCTGTGTAGGCGGTGGAGCTGGGGGGATGACCTTCAAGCAAAGCGCGCTTGGTCTTTCTGCAGATGGCACAAACATCATAAATGGTTGTGGAGGAGGCGATACCGTAGTTGGTAGTGTTACCGCTAAGGGCGCTGTCTCTGCATATGCCAGCCAAGATGTTGTAAAACCGAGTACTGGAACCGTAAACGGCATAGAATACATAGGGAGTGATCCTCAAAACGGTGCTCCTTCCGTTACTCTGTATGGTATAGATTCTGTCGGAAGAGTCTCTGGCGGTGCGGGAGGACATGCAGACCCTGCCGGATTCAGCGGTTATACCGGAGGTTCTGGTTATACATCTTCAGGATTTATGGACGTTACTCCTGGGCAGGTGATAGCAGTGAATATTGGCCAGGGAGGGAATGCCTATAGATGGGGGACAGGCTACTTTCAGGGTAACTACGGTACGGGCGGAAATCATGCTAGCTCAGGAAGTTTTGGGGCAGCTCTTATCGAGTGGGGACGTGGAATAGTCTCCTAAGGAAGTATTATGCGTAAGTATGCTGACATATACGGTGGTATGGTTAGGTCAGTACAGGAGACAGAGCTGGAATATACCAAGTTCTGTAGCATCTATTCCCCTGACTCTTATTGGGTAGATATCACAGGTCAGGATGAGGTGGCTCCTGGATGGCTTGTAAAGTTTTCTGTAGAACGTGGAACATACTTTGAGGCACCACCTTCTTACCCTATTGTTGGCCTCGAAGCTAAGAAATCTGCAAAGATTCGGGAACTTTCTGAAGTATGGGATGTTTATATGAAAGACACCGCCTTCAAAAGCTCTCTTGGCTTCTATGTTGAGGCGGATCCTGCTGCTCTGGCTGAGACGGCTGCATTACTGTATAACCATACTCAGGCAGACGTTGCCCCCTTGTCAGAAGATCCTTCTGGAATTTCTTTCATAGATAACAACAATGAGCTGCGGCTCCTCAGCGTTGAAGAGTTGAAAACTGTCTATAAGGAGATGGCTATAAACAACTCATCTCTCCACTATCAGAAGTATGTTTTGCGCCAGGCTATAGAGAATGCAGAAGATGAGACTGCTCTTGCGGAGATCTCTATAGAATTTCATCCTGCGACATTTGAGGAGGTGGTGTAGTATGATTGTATAACTTGGGCTTTCTCCAACATATATACTTTACCAGGAGTGCCAATGGAAAAGATATTCATACACGCCAATAAAACGGCGATCTATTGCAACTCTTCTCCTATGGAGGCGTTGCTGAGGGCCCGAGGAGATAGGGAGCTTACTGACGAAGAGCTCACTACTTATGGTATGAAAGGGCTGGAGAAGTGGGTTGTTCCCTCTAACACGGTTGTGGAAGAAGATGGAAGCATCACGTTCACACCTCCTACCCAAGACCAGATCCTCTTTGGCCCCAAAACTTCCAAAATTCTGCAGATTGATGCGGCGATGGCTGAGATAGATCAGAAGATGCAGCGTTCCATGTCTGACATTCTCGCTGCTCAAGTTGGCGACCTTCAGAGTCTTTCGGAGGATGAGCAGAATACTCTGAATGACTCCAAAGCTATCTTCGCCTCTCTCAGAGAGCTGCAACAGATGAATCGCGAGCTGAGACAATCTGTCTTGGATGCTACTTCTGAAGAAGCCATCCAGGCGGTAGTTCCTAAAACTATCAGGGATGTCTCTCTTGCACAATAACAAAGGAGTTTACTATGGAAGGTCTTCAGCCTGTTCTTCCTATTGGAGGAGCTAACAACTGCGAAGGCGGATGAGGCAACTGGGGAGGCTCCCTCATCGGTGGCGCCATCGGTGGAGCTGTAGGCAGTGCCTGGAACGGCAATCGCTGGAACAATGGAGGGTGTGGCGGTAACTGTTGCGGCAATCAGGGCAATCAGTTCATCATGGATACCCTGACCACCATGCGCACGGACGTCGACTCCATCGGTCGTGACCAGCTCATCCAGACCACCAATCTCAACTCGGCCATGTGCGAAGGGTTTGGCCGTACCATTGCCGCCGCTCAGAATATCGGTGCGCAGCTGGCGCAGGGCCAGTGCCGAACCGAAGCGGCTGTTCTCACCACTGGCCTCAATGGGCAGATTGCCCAGAAAGACAATACCATTTTCCAGCTTAACGCCACCCACGCCAATGAAATTCAGGCAATGCGGAATGCCTTTGAACTGAAGTCCAGCATCGACAACTGCTGCTGCCAGACCCAGAAGGTCATTTCCGATTGCTGCTGCGAAACGAACCGGAACATCGAGCGGCAGGGCTGCGACACCCGGGCTGCCATCCACGCAGAAGGGGAAGCCACCCGTGCCCTCATCTCCCAGATTGACCGTGAACGCCTGTTGCGAGAAATGAACTCCAAGGATGCCAAGATCGCGCAGCTTGAGGCGCAGCAGTTCAACAGTGCCCTTGCCGCCGGCACAGCGCAGCAGACGCGAAACGATATGAATGCCATGCTTTCTACCATCATTTCCCACGTTACCGCCTCTCGCCAGACCGGCTCCGGCGGTGCTGCGGCCTAACAACAGTCAACCAGCAGCCCTCCGGGTTGGCTGTTAGGGACTCCCCATAGTGGGGAGTCCCTCTAAAAAGGGAGGTATGTTTTATGAGCGGTTCGTGGATGCTGGCCTTTGGCGGGCAGAACAGAGGAGCAACTAACTCTTTTGAGCGCCCAGCTCTTGGCAATAGCCGCTGCTACTGAAGCCTCTTCTCAGGCTTCAAAGAGGAAGATAGGATTTAGATAGGCCAAAATTTGGCTGGAAGGTGGGATAGCATGAGGAGCGTAAAAATACTACGCCAGAGAACCTCTTCAGAGGGAACTTTTGGAATCCTCACAGTTTTTGAGGATTCCAGTCCTCTGCTATCTCTCTTCACGGGAGAACTTCCGTGGAGAGATAACTTGCCCAGAAAATCCTGTATTCCCAGAGGGAAGTATGAGTGCCAACCTTGGAACTCTAAAAAGTATCCAAACACCTACAACGTGATGGATGTTCCTGGTAGGACAGCAATCCTTATCCATGCCGGAAACTTTTGTGGCAACAGGGATGAGGGGTTTCTGTCGAACGTGGAAGGGTGTATACTTGTAGGGACTAAATTCGGATCTATTTCTGGCCAACAGGCAGTGCTAAGTTCTAAAATCGCCATGAGCAGGCTGCGAAACGTGCTAGGTTCAAACTTTTTTGAGCTATCTGTGGAGGGGATAGTATGAATAACATGAGAAGTGGGTATGTCCCTCCTGATGAATGGGTACGCTTAGATTTGTGCTGCCCTGAGGCCGTTCTCCAGAATGTAGGCCCTGAAACTCTGTATGTGTGGATAGGGGATGACCCTGTAGAAGAAGGCATTATTGCTGACCAAGGTGCGTTCGCTGTCACCTTCAACAAAGATATAAAACTTGTCAACTGTCGCCCCGTATGGCTTTGGTCCTTCCGCGGGTGTGGAATAGTTGTACTTGAGGGAGTTATGGATATGCGTTGCTGTTGCTGTGGTGGAGGCTCTGGTGGTTCTGGCGAGGGTAGCACTGTAACTGTGGATGTAGTCAGCACTACCACTACCGAGCCCGGAAGCTCTGCAAGGGTTGAAAACGTTGGTACTTCCCAGAATGTTCGGCTTGCCTTCTCTATTCCCCGTGGGGAGCCTGGCCCTGCCGGAGCTGACGGGGCAGATGGTGAAGATGGCGCTCCGGGAGCTACCGGACCCCAAGGCCCGCAGGGTCCTTACGGTGAGAAGGGAGATAAGGGAGACAAAGGAGATAAAGGGGACACTGGGCCAGCCGGATCCTCTGTAACCTTCGATGACCTTACTGAGGAGCAGAAAGAACAACTTCGGGGCGAACAGGGTCTGCAAGGCCCTACAGGCCCCCAAGGGCCTGCCGGGCCTCAAGGGCCGAAAGGGGATAAGGGAGATCCCGGAGACGCTGGTATGGCCCCAGAAGAAGTCACCGAAATCACGAATGACATTACTGAGATTCAGAACACGATAGCCAACCTCCCCAACATCTATATGAAAAAATCTGGGGGAGCGTACACTGGGGCAGTAGTAGGCAAGACCATTTCTCTGGCTGCCAACGATGTAGATGTGGCTCTTGGGGAAGCCTTTACGAAGACCATCACTGGGGATACCACCTTCACGTTTTCCAAAGGAAACGTTGATGGGGCTGCTATCCCCTCCGATGCGTGTATTTGCTTCTCTATTCTGCTTATCAACGGAGGGAGCGCCACAGTTACATGGCCTGCATCTGTGAAATGGCCTGATGGGGCAGCTCCTGAGCTGGCTGCCTCCGGAGCGGATGTCCTCACTTTCATGTCTTTCGATGGGGGCACAACTTACTATGGGGCCTTGTGCATTGGAGGTGCTGAATGATTCCTCATAAGCTATTACCGGCGGGAGGAGCTGGCCCATTCGTTATAGGAGATGGCTCCTTGGCGGTGGCTGTAGGGCTGAATAAGGAAAATAAAGTAGTAGCCTGCACTAGCACTGATTTATGGCACTGGACAGCCCCGGTAGTTGTGGACGACGCAAACAGTTCTCTGAATACTAATATGGTAATGGGAGAACTGTACCAGATGGGTAATGTGTTCTACTTGTACTGCCGAAGCGTGTCAGACCAAACTACTTGCGGTTATAAGAGCACTGATGGCGTATCTTGGGAGAAGCTCACACTTCCTTGGTCTGCCTCATATGTAGATGTCACAGAGGTAGAATACTTTGGATGGCCTAAGGAGCACAGATTCTTCTATCTAAAGGACACTTCTAATGTCTACTGGTATTCAACAGACCTTGTAAGCTGGAATACTTTTGCTCCTGCAGTACATCCTATATTCTTTGTCCCTCCTTACCTGGGCACACTTTCCTGGAACGGCAATAAATCGGGCCTAAATTTTAGCTGGGGCACCGCAGATGCTGCTAGCTGGACTACCCAGGAAGTTGCTATCTCTGGAGGATCTGTCTACTCTTCTGGTTTCTGGTGCTGGAGTTTTGGAGGGGGCATTTTATATGCCTACTTCCCTTACTCTGCTGCGCAGAATGCTAGGATTATGAAATTCAGCATATCTGCCGCTTCGATCTCTTTGATGAGTACAAAAATAGCTCCCTGGAATTATAACGGTTCTTTGGGGACGCTTCGTACCCTTACGAAAGGCCTTGCGGTAGGTTACTCGGTTGGAACGGCCTCTTCTACAGATTCCACCACGTATATGGGCTACAAAGGAGTAGCAGATGAGCCTGAGATAGCCGCCGTAAACATGTTTGCGACTAATCAGCCTAAGGTGGGTAATCGGTATCTTGTAGACTTCCGATCCTTTATTCCTGCAACAGGTAGCCCCTCTGCTATAGGCTGGCTCTCTTCTGATCTTCTTCCTATACACGAGCCGAGTTTTGCCGAGATGCTTATTCCTACCAAAACTGCCCGTATAGAAGGATACTCTGCAATGTCAGAGGTGATTCAGAAGTGGCTTGGCGTAGCTAGGCTGAATGCTGCGTGAGGTTTTTATGATTCTTGAGACTTTGGCAAGCGCCTTGCTAGGGCTGTTGGGAACCGGCCTTACAACTTATTCCAACTATAAGATGGAAAAGCTGAAGGCCACAACCCAGTTGGAAAAGCTCAGACTTGAGTCTGAACTTATGATTGCTGAGGCTGAGGCAAATATAAAAGTGGCTCAAGCTACCTCTGAGATTGCTCTGGAGCAAATGGAGGCTCAGGCATTTTCAAAGTCTCAAGACTCACAGAAGTCTCTCCTTCCTGAAGGATGGCTCTCTGCACTGTTTGACCAGAAAGGATGGCTTTGCATCTTTACGGTTCCCCTAGGATTGATAATCCTGGCTATTATAGGTATCGGAGATGCGATAAACCACTTGATGCGCTCTGCCCTTACCTTATATTCTTTGGGGATAGCCAGTTGGGTGACGTATAAGAGTTATGAGATAATGCAAGGGTTTCCTCCTTCTGCCACCTTGGCCTATGATGGTTGGCGAGAGGCTTGCGAAGTGGTTATGCTCCTCGCTGTTACTATGGTAACTTGGTGGTTCGGGGATAGACGGGTAGCTCAGCATCTCATGCACATGAAAGGTAGCAAGAAGTAGGAGCCTGTATGCCTTATACCATTCAAGGAAGCAACTCTTCCAACTCTATATCTTTGGGAGAGGATTACGCCTACCAGTATCCAGACAATCTGGATTTGCGCCCGGATTCTGAACTCCACCGTAGCTTGGTGGGAAAACTTATGCAGCGAGTAGATGTTTCGAGCAGTAAGCTGAAGCTACGACACTCTTCTTGGCGAGAGGTGGATAAGACCCTAACTGCCTACATCCCTCTCACGGATGCGGAAAAGTTGGTAAAGGAAAAAGATTCCCGCGCCCCCGTAAGCATTGTCTTCCCTCATAGCTATTCCATTCTTGAGACCCTAACTGCTTTTATGGATGGGCTGTTTTTGAAAGAGCCTATCTTTCGCTACACTGGAAACTCTCCCGAAGATTCCATTGGCGCCATCTTGATGGAGAAGGTAGTTGAAACCCACTGTCGCAGGTTCAAGGCTAGGCTTGCCCTGCACACAGCCTTCAAGGATAGCATAGCCTACGGGATTGGTGCTTGCTTTCCTATGTGGAAAAGTAAGAAAGGTTGGAAGACCTCGTCCTCCCTGGATGAGGTTGGCAAGTTGGTAAAGGTATCCGAGCAGCGTACTTTGTTTGAGGGGAATGCTCTGGAAAATGTCGATCCTTATCAGCTCCTCCTTGACCCTAACTACGGAGTGCAGGCCATTCAAGATAGCGAGTTCGTAGGATTTATTCGGCGAACTAATTATTATAACCTCTTGGAGACTGATGGAGATGGAAGCGTCTTCAACGTGAAATATCTCAAAGAGGGGAGAATGATCTCTCGCTATTATAGCTCTAAGAGGGACACAGGGGCGCAGGTAGCATCTGAGGGAGACTCCACAGTGCTGAAGCCCATAGATGTAATCTACCTCTATATAAAGATAATTCCTAGAGACTGGAATCTTGGAGACCGTGATCTGCCGGAAAAATGGCTCTTTGCTATTGCTGGAGATAGGGTAATAATCCAGGCGCAGCCTCTCAACTTAGATCATGAGATGTTCCCCATAGCCATATGTGCCCCAACTTTTGATGGGTATTCTTCTGCTCCCCTTAGCAGGCTTGAACTCTTGAGCGGAATGCAAAGCTTGCTTGATTGGCTCTTCAATAGTCATGTAACTAACGTCCGCAAGACTATCAACGACATGATTATCTATGACCCTTATATGCTCAACACTAAGGACCTGACAGACCCTAAGCCGGGAAAGTTGATCAGAGCCAGACGAGCGGCATGGGGAAAGGATATTCGTCAAGCTATTACCCAACTCCAGGTGAATGATGTAACTAGGCAAAACATCACAGATGCTCAGGTTACTATGAATCTGATGAATCAGATAAGCGGAAGTGATGATGCCATAATGGGGACTTTGCGAAGTGGGGGGCCTGAACGCCTTAGCGCCGCTGAGTTTCAGGGAACCCAGAATCAGGCTCTTGGAAGATTGCACAGCCTGGCTATGATTGTCGGCCAGCAGTTGATTCAAGACATCGGGTATATGTTTGCTATGCACACCCAACAGATGATAACAGAAGATGTGTGGGTGTCTACTGTAGGCACTTGGCAGCAGCAACTTGAGCAGGTGTATGGGAGTCAGATTCAAAACGACCGGATGAGAGTCACACCTCAGGACCTCAACGTAGATTTTGATGTATCTATCAATGCAGAAGATCAGAGCAATAAGAGTGAGGCAGACTTCTGGCTGCGCATGTTCGATACAGTAGCCAAAACTCCTGAACTCTATCAGATGATTGACATAGGAAGGGTGTTCAAAGAGGTGGCTCTCCAACTTGGGGCTACCAACGTTGACAACTTCCTTAGACAGCCTGTCCAACCTGTTACTGCTCCTACTGAGCAGGTGATGCAGGGGGCGCAGGCCGGTAGCATGCTTCCTATTGAGGAGGTCGCCCGTGCTTTGGCAGGATAAGGTAGTAGCTTGGAAAGAGGACGAGGTTACTAAAGCCTTCCTATCTGATATAGAGAACGACGTGGAGAGGCTGACCGAGTTGTTATGGAAAGAAGACCACACTCCTTCTGAGGCGTGTAGGATTCAGGGAATGATAAGGGCTTTGAAGGGTGTTCTTGATATTCCCACTATGGACGGTATACCAGAACCAGATTATAAAGGAGCGGCAAATGAGTGAAGAGTTGTACACAGACGAGGCATTTCCCTTGGAGGAAACATCTCAAGAATCTCCCACACCTACCGAGGCAGAAGTTTATCCCTCTTCTGAGGTGCAGGAAGATAGGTATGGACATCCTATTTCTCCTGAGGAAGAGGCCAAGACAGAGGAGGCTTCGTCCGAAGTTCCTTCGTCCTCGCCCTCCCAGGATACACCTCCTGAAGAAGATGATATCTCGGTGATGCGCCAGAGGTTGGATGAGGCTCTTGGAAAGCTTGCCAGTATCTCCTCTGCCAATCTTGGCTCTGCTAACAAGGAGGCTTCCTCAGCTCAGCCTGCCATAGAGGATTTCAAACTTCCGGAGCCTGGCCAGATTACAACCGTCGACTTTATCGGAACCGAGGATCATGTATCGATCCTGGAGGATCGGGCAAAGTTCAACGAACTCCTCAATAAGGTGGCCACTGTTGCCTTCAAAGCGGCCCAAGCCTCCTCCACTAACTATATTCTTCGGCAGATTCCTGAGGTGGTGGAAAAAACAGCTAAGCAGCAGCTTACTATTGAAAACACCACGCGGGATTTCTACAGTGCCAACCAAGATCTTGTCCCCTACAAGAACGCGGTGGCAATGGCAGCGATGCAGTTGTATCAGGAACATCCAGAAATGAGTCTTCCTGAACTGCTTCGCTCGGCAGCTGAGCGTACCCGCTCAGTATTGCGTTTGCGCTCTGACGGTCAGCGTAGGCGCGTTCCTGCCCAGCCTGCTGGCGGGGTAGGGGGAGGTGTTGACAGAGTGTCTCCCTCCTCTGGCCTTTCTCAGCAGGAGCAACAGATTCTTGATCTGATAACCTTCTAACCTTACGAGGAGATTACGATGCCTAACGATGTAGCGTTTCTGGGCATGCGGGCCACTAACGACTTTACCGTCGAAGGTCAGCGCCCGAAGAACTGGCGGGAAACCCTTCTCAGGCTCTATCCTAACGGAAAAGCCCCTCTTACCGCCCTTCTCAGTATCATGAAGAATGAGAAGACGGACGATCCTGAGTTCAACTGGTTCAGCAAAGTGCTTCCGTCCCAGGCGGCGGATGTCACTGGGATGTATAAAAACGACGGCCTGACCGAAGATGTGGATGCCACTTCTGATATCGGCGCCGTGGTTTATGCCAAGATGTCCGAGGCCCAGGTGAAGCAGTTTGTGCCTACGCACACCGTGCTCCTTCGGAATACCGACGACACCACCTTTGATACGGTGGGCATTGTTGAGGATGCGACTCTGGCTGGAGACAACTCCTACCTGCGCATCAAGCTTCTGGAAGCCTCCAAAGGCATTCTCTCCTCCACCAATATCCAAAGAGTCCTCATTATCGGATCGGCCAATCCCGAAGGGGCACTTATCGGCCAGGCGGTGGCCTACGATCCTTATAAACAGCACAACTATACCCAGATTTTCCGCAATGCGCTGGAGATCACCCGGACGGCCGAGAAGACTCGCCTGCGTACTGGGCCGGCATACAACGAGGCCAAACGAGAAGCTCTGGAACTCCACTCCATTGAGATGGAGAAGGCTTTCATCTTCGGTGTGCCTTCTGAGAATATCGGGGCAAACGGAAAGCCGCTCCGTACTACGGGTGGCCTTATCTGGAGCATCAAAAACAATGGTGGAATCGTAGATGATTTTACCGGCGACTGGGACAATGATGGCCTGGACTGGCTGGATGAGACGCTGATGCATCTCTTTCGGTGGGGCGAAACTGATAAGCTCGCCTTCGTTGGTGACGCTGCCCTTATGGGCATCAACCGACTGGTGCGAAAGTACGGAACCTGGAACTACACCACTACCACAAAGGCTTTTGGTATCCAGGTTGTGGAACTCGTCACTCCGTTTGGCCAGCTCACTATGAAAACTCATCCTCTTTTCAGCCATGAGCCGTCCAATCAAAACTCCATGCTCGTATTCGAGCCGAAGAATATCAAGTACCGCTATATCACGGACACGACCTTCTTCGAGGATAAGGAACGGCACGGCCACAACAGGTACGACGGCAAGAAGGAAGAATATCTTACTGAAGCCGGTTTGGAGTACCACTTCCCGCAGGGGTGGGCATGGCTGAACGGCGTTGGAAAGCGGCCCTAATATTCTCGGGCCTTCTAACCTTCCATAGTCCGTCCAAGGTTTACCCCTCGCGAGGCCCCGAAACCCGAAGGCGAGGAGCTGTCAAGGGAGGAAGCGCCGAAGGCGCGACCCTTGACAGCGAGGAGCCGAAGGGTATAACGGGGCCGAGGGGTAAACCGCCCACCTTCCGCCAAAATTTGGCCCTAAGAAGAGAGGTTGAAAGTGAACCTTTCCCAGCTTCGTAAACAGTTCGTGGAGAAATCCGGCAGGTATGACCTTATAAATCTAGACGGGTCAGACAACGGAGCAGACTTCTTCATAAAGAGTGGTCAGAGATTTCTCGATCAGAGAGCCAATATAAGGGAAGCCTATTCAGGCGTAGCTATTCTGGAACTGCCTGCTGGTGATAAGTATGTAAACCTCTTCAACTGTTGGGCAATATCCAGTGTTTCTGTCCTCTTGACAAATTCTGACAGATGGTATCCTCTAGAGCGTTTGCACAATAGAGGCTCCTATCGTTTTGCTTTTTCTTCCTCAGGCCACCCCAGGTACTACATCCTCTCGACTGTCCGCTACGTCAATGATTTGACAGACCAGCCAGCCTCAGACGTAAACATTCCCTCAGATGTAATAACAAGCACTGCTTGGGATGGACAGACACTCACCTTAGAAATCCTCCCCATGCCTTCTCACGATTGCGTGATTCAGGTAAAGGGGAATTTTTATTCTAAAGAACTCTCCTCTGATGACTCCACCAGCTATTGGTCAATATCTCATCCCTCCATCCTTTTGATGGCCGCTATGTATAAGCTGGAAGTTTTTTACCGTAACACTGAGGGGGCCCAAGACTGGCTGAATGCTTTGCAGCTTGAGCTTACTGATGTGGAACAGCAGGAGATTTTCCAAGATCTTTTTGACTCTGACGAGATGGGGTTATAACTATGCCTGTAGACAGTCTTCGCGATTACATAAAAGGCTCTTGCCCAGACTCCTCCACCCCTCCTTGGATACAAGACGCTATAAATGATATCCTAGAAAGATTGGAACAGTTGGAGAAAGGAGTAGGGCTTACCATAACGACTAAAGACAAAATAGTCCTAAATACCTACTCTCAGCATAATGATTCCTCTGGAATACAGGATGATCGCGCTGGAGAAGTTGTTGTACCTACTGCCGGTACTGTAAAGCGTTGTATAGCAATAGGAGATTCTTTATCTGGTAATGTCTCTTCTATTACCTTCCTTGTAAATGGAGTACAGAAGGGAGCTCTAACTAAGAGCTCTGGAAGCTCTAACATTTACTCTGCTGATTTCACTGTCCCTGTGAATATGGGAGATATTCTAGCTCTGACTGTAAAAGCTTCCCACTCAGGAGGCGGTGATAACTATGGGTCGGCCAGGGCTATTGGCACGATCTTTATAGAACTTCCTGCTGAAACTCATTCCACCTTAGGATAGGCTATGAGAGAGATATCATCTGTGTTTGAGAAGGGGTTTCTTAGTGGCCTCAGAATCAGCCCCTCCCTACGCACCACCGTGGAGTATCTGTCTTGCTGCTATAATCTTGTCCCTTCTCCTTATGGTCTGGAGCCTAGGCAAGATGTGGTGAATCCCCTCTCTGATGTTTCTGCAGATGAGTGGCCCTTTCCTTGCCTCTTCGTCCTATCCCGCTATATCCTCCTTTTTACAAAAACCGGGCTTTTCAAGGTAGAAGATGATTGGAGCCTAACTTTTTTACTCTCTGCAGATTGGGGCGGCCGTCCTCAGATAGCCGACTTCATGACCTTTGTTGTGTGGAGTACCCCAAACGGGCAATGGTGTCTCAGGGATGGCGCCATAGTAGCAGAACTAGGAGGAGCTTCCTTCCGCTCTTGCTGTGCCTATAGAGGGCAGCTTATAGTTGGAGACCTAACTCTTCCAAATGGGCCTGGTAGGACGTCCTCTGGGAACATCGAAAACATTACTCCAGTCTCTGGCCCCTCCCTAGTAGCTTGGTCGAAGATAGGCTCTCTAGAGTGGGAGTTCAACCTCGGGAATGAGGTAGGGTGGGCTCCTATGAGCTGGATTGGCTCCGTACTAGCCATCCTCCCTCTTGGTAAAGAGCTAGTTGTTTATGGAGAGAATGGCATAGCCAAAATGGCCACTGCTGACTCTCCTGCTGTGACTTTTGGTATTGCCGACTTCGGAGACATAGGATTGCTCAATCGTAACTGTGTAGCCGGAGATGGCATAGCCCATGTTTTTATAGGAACCGATAAAGCTCTTTATAAGGTGGAGCCAGAAAAGGCTCTTAGTGGAGAAGGGAAGATTCCCACAAGGCTTGGATATGAGGAGTTTATAAAGCTCCTAGACTCTCCCATAGTCTCCTTTGACACCGCCTTACGACACTGGTGGGTAGGAGATAAAAACAACTGCTTTATTCTAACCGATTCAGGGATGGGAGAATCAGGAGTAACTCCTACAAACCTTGGCAGGTTGGATGGCACGCTGTTGGGTATAACTTTCACCAACGGGGCTGATTGCGCAATAGTGGAAACCTCCCCTTTGTCCTTCTCCTCAAGGGGTATAAAAACTTTGATGTGTGTAGAGGCTGATTTAGAATCTTCCAACCGTGTCCACGGTTATACTCGCTGGAGGGGAGATTTTAGAAAGGAGTTTCAGCGCACTAAGAATATCCACCTAGATCCTAGAGGTGCTTTTTTTCCTATCATAGCTGGGACAGAATTTATAGTGGGCCTATGCTCAGAAGACTTCCACACTCTGAAAGTTTCTAAGCTTTGGCTTCACTACAAGAACACCGACAAACACTTTTCACGGGGAGTTATCAATGCTGGTAGGCCTGCCGAATAAGGATATAGCAAAATACTGGAGCACGTTTGAGGAGATAATCAGGAAGGCTATTCCCTCCTCCCCTAGACAGCTTCCTGATAGATTGCAGCGTATGTTCTATGCTGCCATGACTGGACAGCTGCAACTATGGCTTATGTTCGATCCAGAAGATGGTACTGATACCTTCTACGGAGGGATGATAACCAAAAAGGTGGTGGATGATCTTACAGGGGAATCCTCTCTTCTCATCTACGCCTTATACAACTTCAAACAGGCTTCCCGTAAGGCTAGGGAAGCTGACTGGGCGGCTACTCGTAGAGTGGCTCGAGAAGCTGGATGTCCTTATATCTCGGCTTATTGTGGCTCTAGGTTGGTTGCAGAAACTGCCATAAAAGCTAATAAGGGAATGGGGGAGATAATCCACTATTGCCTGCTAAACGCGGAGGCTGAATAGTATGGGAGGCTCTGGAGGTGGCGGAGGCAGCAGTGGGGCGGTAGACTATCCTTCTTATATGAAAGATAGGCACGCCGTCTTGTATGACCAAATGAGAGGATATGCAGACCAGGCCATAGCAAATAATCCTTACATAGGTATGAAGGCCTGGAATCCCTCTGACATGATTTGCCAGATGACGGCAACAGTAGACTACTACGACGACATCATCAGAGAGTTTGAGCCTGAAGAGTTATGGCGTCGTCTGATGGCTACCATTCCTGAGATAGTCTATGACTTTGCAGACCTAAAACCTTTGGACGACTACATAGACGCTCAGCGCGCTCGACTTCGTAAGGGCGTTGAGGAGGAGGTGTTACCTAAATATCGCAGAGGGATGCAGAACATAGGAGCTGTTATGACCTCTGCTTTCAAGATAGGAGAAGCTCTCCTCTGGGCCAAAGAGCTAGAGGAGGAAGTCTCTCTTGAAAAAGAATACAAAGGGAAGCTAATCCTAGCTGCCTATGAATACGCCTTCAAGAGTGTAAACGATATCATATCCCTCACACTCCAGAAAATCTCATACCATAAAGAAGTTGTCCACTACAATCTGGAAGCTCTTAGAATGGGCTATGCTGCTATGAAGGAGTACACAGACAGCAACAACATCTATAAGGTAGAAGAGACAAAGTGGAATCTGGAGATGTCCAAGTATCTTATGGACGCTCTTGGGTCAATCGCATCTTCTGCAGGAACCTCGTATTCTACCTCTGCTGCTGGAGGTAGCAGAGTATCCAGCGCAATAGGCGGAGCACTATCTGGAGCCGGAACAGGAGCTGCTATTGGCGGTCCTGCTGGTGCGGCTGTAGGAGGTGCTATTGGCCTGGTGGCAGGACTTTTCTAATCTTATAAGGAGTTTTGTATGGCTTTCAGAATCACCCCCCAGATGATGCAAGGAATCACTGCGGCTCTTCAAGGACTGAACTCAGGGGAAGGATATGACCCTTCCTCTGCTATGACAAACACAGGGAGTGCCTCTGCTCCTTCTACAAGCTCGGGAGGCTCCTCTTCCTCTACTCCCTCCCTCCAGCCTCCTCAGCCTGACCAGAGTGGTCGCATGCCTTATACTCCCGCTCAGAGCGATCCTGCCCAGGAGATGGCCATACAGGGGGCGAACATCCGCGCTGCGGCCCCCAAGCTCGCAGCCGCAGTAGAGGGGCAGGAAATGCAATCTGCGGCACAGCTCCAAGGACAGCCTTCTGGCCAGCAACAGCAAGCAGCACCTGGGGCAGTTCCTCAGCAGCCTCAAAGTGCCTTGGCAGGCTCTACTACCATGAGTCCTGAACAGGCTGCCCAAGGAGCAGCTAACGCCACCTCTTCGGATGAGCAGAGTATTTGGACCACAATGCTGAATAATCTTACTGGGCAGAATCTCCAGACGCCTGAAGATGTAGAGAAGTGGCGCCAGATGCAAACTCTTGGAGTTGTTGGGAATCGCCTTGGGTCTGCTATAGCAGGCGAGAACACTCCTATTGGCAGAGCCGCAGGAACTCTGGGTGACGTGTTTGCTGGAAACCTTGCAAACAAGAATGCAGAGATGCGAGAAGCATCTGCCAATGATTGGATGAAGCAGGCGTTACAGGGGATTAGTGGAAAGGTAGGAAGTGCTACTCCTCAGACTGACTCTTCAGGATATGGCATGTCACAGGCTCCGCTAAGCGGGGCACCCTCTACCCTATCTGGAGCGTCTACACAATCCCCCACTTCTTCCCTCGACGATGTTATCGCAAGAACTCGGCGCCTCGGCGGTATTTAGGAGATAACTATGGCTACAGTACAAGAACTGATGGCCTTACGAGCGCCAGACAACTCTGGGGTAGATCCAAAAGCTCTAATCCAATCTCTCAGCGCAGCAGGGCAGGTAGGAACTCCACAAACCTACGCTTATGGGATGCGCCCAGATGAGGTAGCTCGTGAAACTACGGCCACTGCGCAGATGCAGCAGCAGAGGTATGCCCAAGTGATGGAAGCTGCCAAGATGGCGATGGATAGAGACACGCAACTCTTCTCTAATGCTATGAAGGCTCATGATGCCTATATACAAGAGAGGAATACAGCTCTCCGTTCAGCTTCCTTGGACTTGGAAAGGCGGGCTCTTGAGGCAAAAGAAAAGATGCTTCCGCACCAGTTGGAGGCGGCCAAGAGAGAAGCAGAAATGCTAGGATTGAAGGCAGAGGCTATGAAAAACTTAGACTCCCTGGAGGTGGATATCCCAAATCCTGATGCGGGGAAGCCTGCGGTCGGCCCAGACGGAAATCCTCTTCTTGATGAGGCAGGCCAGCCTGTTTTACAGGGAGCTACTCGACGTATTCCAGCGCTTACAGGGCAGGTAATGGGTCTTGACGTGAATACCCTCATGGGGCTAAAGCCTAAGAAGACTGCCCAAGAGCAGAAGTTTGAACAGGCTTTGAATATGTATAAGCAGATGGGATTCGATGAGCAGGATTCCTTTATGCTCAGCCAGTTCAATATGGGCAAGGTAGGTGAAGCCCTCAATAAGAATGTAGAGACTGCGCTAAAGAATGCACAAGATCCTCTCAATCTCGAAGGCTATGGGCAGGTACAGGAAGGGGTAGATAAGAAAGGCCGCCCCATAATGAGGCAACGCACCCCTGAGGAATTTGGTCAGGACGTGTTGAGAAGGCAAATCTCCAGCATGTTTTCAATGATATCTAAACCGGGGCAGGATAGGCTGCTCCAGAGTCTTAGCTCCTTATCTGCACTTACTCCTCTTGGAACAAGTTCAGATTCTTCTGTAGGTTCCTCCGATCTCTCCATAGATCCCACCTCTTCCGTAAACATGGATGAGTTTATTCAATCTCTTCTCACAGCTCTCCAATAGAGGTTCTCATGTCTAATACTTTCGCAGGAGTGTTTGACTCCTCTCCTCAGCTTGCCCAGTTGAACGATTCTCAGAGAATGTCTCTTCTGAACAAAGCCTATGATATGATAAAGGATAGTGGAAAGGCAGATGCTCCACTCCTGCGAAAGTATAGGGATGCTCAGAAGCAGACGCTCTATGATTATGATGTCGCCTCTGGAGCTACTCCTCAAGGAACAGATATCCACCAGTGGGAAGAACTGCAAAGAGAAGGTATGACCTCTGCTCAGCAATTTGCAGGGATGTTTGGCGTCCCTGTTGAGCGTCCTCAGGTTAGTGAGGAAAGAAAAGCTCTCTTCCGAGATCTGGAAGCTAGGGATATAAAGGCTGATCTTGAGGATATGGGCAAGGTTGCTACCGACTGGGGACACTATCCTAGAGCAGTGTCTAAGTTTGGAACCGATCTGTTTGGACTTCTCACTTCCACCGATATAGGCAGGACTGTAGCCACTATGCTCTATACCCCTTTGGTCGGCCCTCAAAATGCCGCAAAGATGGCAGAGATTGGGCCTGAGGTAGCTAAGAGTAATACTAAGATCTATGAAGAGGCCATAAAGAGTGATCCCGATTTCTATAAGATGTACGACGCTGCGGTTGTTGATGGACTTGTGGGAAGCGTCTTTGGAATAGGCCGAGTTGCAAAAGTAGCCCAAGGAGCCAGTAAGGCTACTGTGGCTCGCAACTTTATGGCCCCTGTAGTCTCCAACATAATAGGTGGGCAGGTAATCTATCATGGAATGGAGGCTTTGGACAAGCAGTTGGATGACACTGACCTTAGTGACTCAGCCAAGACTGGAATAAGAGTTGGAGCTTTGATAGCCGGGTCGCTTGCCTCTGGGCTAACCATAGAACCTGCTATTGAAAGGGCGGTTGCCGGAAGTTCTCGTACCATCCAGGCAGCAGAGAAACTTGGAGAGGCTGCAAAGAGGGTTCGCTCTACTGAGGGAAAAACTTTTCAGCAAGACCTCCTAGAGAATCCTGATATAGCGCAGGATTTGAAAGAGTTGCTTCTCAATCCAACTTCCCCTGCTGATTCCTCTGTGCCAAAAATTGACCCGCAGGAAACATTCTCCTTCCTGGATGAGTTGGAAACGGCGCAAACCAAAGTGAAGGCGGGAGAAGAGCTTTCTGTAGAAGAAGCGGAGGCTCTTCAGAGGGTAGGTTCTCCTGATATAGAAGGTCCTGGACTGACTTCCGAGGAGATCTCCCAAGTTACAGGCCCTCTCAGCGCAAGGAGAGAACTGGAAGAAGCGCGTGCTAGAGAAGCCATAGCGGCGGAAGAAGCTGAGAGAGCTTCAGAGTTCTTGGCAGAAGATCTCAATAGACTGCCTCCTGAGACAGAATCTCGAGAAGCCTTCCGCGCAAGGATTGGGCGTTCTATTAGAGAGGCTCAAGATAGGAGACAGGCCTCTTTGCCTGCGGAAGATCTCCCTAGCCAGGAAAAAGTATCTGCCCCTATCCAAGAAAAATCTCCTGAAGTTCGTGCTAAGGAGGCTATAGCAGTAGGACGTCAATCTGGGGCATTGCCTAAAGTTGAACTTCTTACCAGGCTGCAAGCAGCCCAAGGCGCAGTTGGACAACTTCCCTATTCCGCAGCTGTGGTGAACCAGAGAGGAATTGCTACCTTGGATTCTCTCACAAGAGAAGCTCGCAGTCTTCAGGCTCAACAAAAGGCTCTCTCAAACGCTGGGCGTGATGATCTTCTTCCTGCCCTCTCAGATAGGCTTGCCGAGATAAAGGCAGAAGTTCAGGATATCCACACTACCCTGGCCCTAACTAATAATGGAACCTCTTCCTTGCTTACCTCTCTTGACAGAGAGATGAGAGAGGTCAAAAAGGAGATGGCGGAACTGGTCAAGAGAGGAAAAGCAGCACAAGGAGAAGAGAAGGCGGCCTTGAGAACACAGTACAGAGAAGCTCAGGGACGCCTGAAGACGCTTGAGGATAGGAAGATAGTTTTGCAGCGCCCTGCTAACACAGGTGCTAGAGGAGGCATTCCATCTATTACTCCTCAAAAGCCTGCGGGTGAAATAGTTAGCAAAGCTGCTGAGAGAGTGCCAAGAGAAGACGCTCTTACTAAGCTTGCTGAACTTCCAGAAACTACCCAGTTGAAAGTACGCCAACTGTCAGAAGCCATCTCTAAGGGGATGGAAAACATTTTGGGCCGCTCTCTCACGGACGAAGAAAGTTTGGATGTCCTAGCTAAGACCCTTTCTAACTCCTCTGATTGGGGAGTTCGTAAATTCTCTCCTTCCTCTTCCCCTATCAGGGTTTTGGAAGGCGTGGGAGATTCTATAAACATGGGCTATGTGGAGGATAAATATCCTACATTGGCTCGCCTCTTGAGTATGCGAGATCCTGAGGTTTTTTCCACAGAGACGACTTCAATAGACATGCTTCTTGGTACTATGCAAGGCTTAGTAGCTAGGAGTGGTCTTGGAACTGATCAAAAGGCCTACTCTCTAACGAGGGAGGTTATGAGAGAGTCTTTTGAGCTCTGGGATGAGGTAAAAGAGAGGATAACCACGGCTAGTCCAACCACTCTGGAGGATTTTCTTACTAAAGCTTCCCTAAACGGGGTCAATGATAGCGTGAAGGAAAAGATAGTTGAGGCTCTGAAAGGGGCTTTCCCAGAGCTTTTGAAATCCTCTGTTACCGGGAGAGCTTTGTCAAGAGATTCTTCTTCCTTCTTCGATGCTCTTACAAAAGTGTTAGGGGTGAGTGAGAAGGCCGACATCGGAGAGCTGATTCATGAGGTTGGGCACCTCAACTTCTACTACCTTCTTGACGCCAATTCCAAGCTGGAATGGCTTGACTCTATGCGGCGGTTCTCTGGAGACGAATCCTCCTGGGCACAAGCCTTTCCTGGGTATGCCAAAAGACAGCAAGCCCTAAGTGAGGCTACTTCCCAGAGTGCGGCAGCAAAAGAAGCTTTTTGGATGACTAATCCGGCTGAACTCTATGCAGAACAATTTAGGGCTTATACCCTCTCTAATGTAATCCCTCCAGTGGATACTCTTTCTACTTTTGAGGATGTAACTACTAGACTAAAGTCTTTGTTCGGTGTACCTTATAATGATTTCTCCTCTTTGCATCCTGAAGCACAGCAAGCCATTTTGAAGATTATGGCTTCTCCATCTCCAGTCGAGGCTAGAAAGATTAGTATGGAGAAGTTGGAAGAGCTAGCTCAGGAAAATTGGCTCTTCGTTCCTAGAGAGGAGGCTCTCATAAGGGTGGAAGAGATAGAAGGGCACTTGGATGAGGTGTATTCGGGGCGGCTCGTAGAGCTAGATTCTATGGACGCCGCCAAAGTTGACCGCCTTGCTGCTGCGGCAGAAGAGGGAGTAGCACAGACTCCAGTTGCTTCTTATACTGATATTCCCGTGGAGCAGCGAGTTCTTATGTATTCCTTGGAAGACCTCCAAGACGTGGTAGAAATGCAGGCACTAAAAACCTTCTATGAGTTGCCTGGAGCTAGCCTAGAAGAACTTCAGATGGCTCAAAAGAGGTTAGACACCCTTCTTATGGACAGCTCCAGAGCAGACTTGGTTGAGAAGATGGTTAGGTCTAGGCTTCCGAGAGTTGGAAAGTTTGGAGATTCGGTAGATGTACAGACAGGGGAGCGTTACGGATCGGGGGCTGAGTGGGCGGCTCAGCAAAGAGAGTGGAATCGTCAAGAAAGGGACTTAGTCTGGAATAGGCTGGACAGGGATGTGCAGCAGCAGATAACAACCAGCGAAACTATGAAGTTCCGCGCCAGGAGAGCGCAAGCTGAAGAAGCGATTGATGCGGAGTTGAGGACAGAAAATAGGGTGGTCAGTAAGGAGGAGCGTGAAAGACTGGTGCAAGCTCTCCTGTCTGGGGATCTCTTGGAAGATTCTGCATCTCAGCGCATAGTAAGTACGGCGTCAGATAATCTGCAAGACGCCTCCTATAATGAGCTGTGGCACGCGGAGAGAAATGCAGTTCTTCAGGAACTCGCTGCCACAGACACCAAGGCAGAAGCCTTGCGGCAGCTTTCCAACTGCGCTCTCGCAAAGGCAGGGTTGGTTGACGTTATTGAGCCTGATTTCTTGCAACGTCTAAGTTCCGCAGATGCCTTTTCTCGGCTCGCATCTTTGAAGGAGCCTCTTTTTACTCCCACCAGTCTCACAATGCTTGCAGCTAGGGTGGGCTACTGTGGCTTTGCCGGTCTGGAGTATGACCCCGATGGAACTTATATTCCTTGGATTGGGACTGTAAGGTGGAATCCTGAAAAGTTCAACTCTACACCTTTCAACTATCTCTTCCTTCCCATCCCTTACTCAGCCCTTGGAAAGAGTGCAAAACTAGCTGGGAGGGTAGTAAAGAAGAAACTGCCCAAAGGATGGGGAGAAACTTTTGACCATTTCTACCATACAGCGGCAAGGATGTTTGGCCCAAACTCTGGGCTTGACTCTTCTTTTATCGACTTGATAAGTCAGGCCAAAAACTATGGGGCCCAACGTAAGACTTCCTTAGTAGAATTTGGGGAAACCTTCGTGCGCCACTTTACTCCGGGAGAGCGAAAGGCAATAGCTCGTATGGTGGAGAAGGGAAAAGGATGGGAGTATATCACAGAATGGGCAGCCAATAAGAGGCCCGATATCCTTATGGCCTCCCATATAACTGACCGCCTTCTCACTGCTATTCGAGAAGAGTTTGAACGCTTAGGAGTAGAGTCTGAGAAGTTTGCAGACGTCTCAGGGAATTATTTGGATAGATACTTCCGCAATATAGAGAAGAAGCCTATAAGCGGAATTTTCCGCTCTTATAACATAACTCCTCTTAGAATGGAATTCTTGAAGCATAAGGGAGTGACCCATACTATCAAGAACACGTCCAAAGATGGAGTGGTAAATAGAGCGTTTAGTCTCTTGAAAGAGCAGGCAGATGGGTATGGAATAGACTTAGCTCCGGGTACTAAGGTAAACGCCTGGCAGACTGCAAGCGGGCAGCGTGTGTACTCATTTCCGGGAACTGCCTATGATGATACTCTTAGGAACAGCAAAGAGGTTGAAGCTCTCTACACTTGGGACAAACCTTCTGGGGGTTTGGTTATAGAGGAAGTAGGAAAAGGGAGATTGAAGCTTCAGAGGGATTTCACCCCAGCAGAGCGCAGAGCTATGGGAGAGGTTACTGACGTTAGTGTCCGCCTTGCTGCTATGGGCGAGAGAATGGAGCAAGACTATAGGAGAGCTTTTCTGTATAAGGCTTTTGCAGATGAGCGATTCTCTCTTGACTTGTCCGGCAAGCAAGCAGTCCTTCCTGGAACGCATATTGCCTATCCAACAGAGCAAGTGAAGCAGTGGGCTATAGATAATGGTTGGAAGCAAATTAGCCAAGAGGTAGATTCAGTAACTGGCGTGCCTAAATATGGAGCCTTGGCAGGTAGATGGGTAAGCAAGGATGTTTGGGAAACTATTATGCTCTCTGAACAGAGCTTTCTCTCAAAGGCTCTCAACTCAAGAGTAGTACAGAGTACGGCTTTTGGAAAGGTTTTGAAAGCTCACTCTCAGTTACTCCGAACGTGGAAACTGACCAAGACGGTAGCCTATCCAGTAGCGCACCTCAACAACTTTCTCAGCAATGCTTTTATGGGATATATGCTTGGGCACAATCCCTTGGCGGAGCTTAGAGACGGCTACAAAGTTATGCGTATCCGCTCAAAGATGCTTAGAAGCCAGAAGCTCCTCAAGGAGAAAAAGTACGAGGAGCAGGTTGCTCTGATTGCGGAGGCACAGAAGGATGACTTCTGGCAATACTATCAAGAGATAAGAGAAGCCAGGATGAGCGATTCAACTCAGTGGTCAACCGAGATGAGAGCAGAAGAATTAGCGGAGGATCTAGCAAAGAAAGTAAGTGAGGAAGCCCATCCAGGGCTTATGGCTACTATAAAGCATTGCTTCTCGGTAGGGGTAAAAGCTATGGGAGAACGTGCAGCTAGGGCTTATGAGAATGGGGACTTAGTTTACAAGATGGGGGCCTTTATACAAGCCAGAAAACAAGGGAAGAGTATAAATGAGGCTCTTAGGTATGCCTACGATGCGTACTTTGACTATGGACAGCTTGCTCCTGGAGTGAAATTCCTTAGGGATTCGGGGATAGTTCCATTTGTCTCTTATATCTATAAAGCTATCCCGGCGCTGACAAGGAGTGTGAAAGACCATCCTCAGCGTTATATCAGTGTAGCATTGGCACTCGAAGCTATCCACCTCGCTAACATTGCAGGGGCGTATGGAACAGATGAGCCACTGAAAGTTAGCGAAGCTCTAGACGCTGCACTCCCTTCTTATATGCAAGGGAAAGGGTTTGGGGGTACTCTTAGGACGCGAATCTTTACCGGGCTTAGAGATAACCAGACCCAGAAGGGAAACATCCAGACGGCGCAATACCTAGACCTGTCTCGGATTCTTCCAGGTGGTGATCTCTATGAGACCTCTCCAGGGTTGGGAAATGTCTCAGATGTGGATGTTTCTTTCTTGGGTGTTGGAGAGTTGTTGAACAAGGTTCTGATGCAATCTCCAGTTATCAGCCAAATAGTGTTTGCTGGAGCTGGGAAGAATTTGCAGCTTGGGCAGACCTTCCAAGACGGAGGAGATTTAGATAGTGAGGCTATAAGAGACAGAGCCCAATCTCAATACTTGAAAGGTTTGTGGAACTCAGTAGTTACAAACCTCCCTTTTATCCCCTACACGTATAGTCAGGACTCCCTTATTGATGGCTTAGTTAGCCACGGAGTCATTTCACCAATCGAGACGGAGTGGCTTCCTGGAGGGGGAAGAACTGGGCTGGATTCTCTTGGGGTAGCTAAGCCTTGGTCAACCATAATAGGGAGCCAAGTAGGCATAAAGGTTAGGAGTATTCAGCCCGAACGCACCTTAGTCCTCAGATCAAAGAGTGATCAGTTTGAGCTGGCCAAAGAAAAAAGTCGCCTCAGAAAGGTTCTTCGTTCTCCGAGCATTACCCAAGAGGCAAAGAAATCAGAGATTGAAGACTTCCAACAGACGACTCAGAAATACTCGGAGAGCCAAAGAAAGAGAGCAGAATTCTTGGCACGCCTTAGAGATGCGCATGAGTCACGAAGAGCGACACCAGCCCTTGTGCATTAGGATAGCGCATTATAAGTTCATCTATCTTTCTTCGGATTTCCAATAGTTGAGGAAGAAGTCTGATTATTTCTTCTGGGGAGAGAGACAGCTTTGAGCATAAGCTCTCTGCTTCTCTCCTCCAGAGGAGATGGTCAGGCTCTTTCATTGCCTCAGCTAAGGTTTCTTCCAAGTAAAAATAACATGCTCCCTCTCTTCTCTCCTTCAAAAGCAGTGTGATGTCGTCAGGATGTTCTTTATCACATTCCAAGGTGTGTAATACCATAGCTAGTTGGCCCAAAACGTCCATGCTAAACTCCTCTAGTCGCGCTGTAGATAGTTTTTCCTCCTATCACTTCTGCCTTTACAATTCCAGCAGCTGAGAGGGTATTTAGAACGGAGGTAACTTCTTCCTGATTCCCATCATACATGAAGCGGGATAGGATACCTGACAAAGTAAGACCCCCGCTTATTGTTATAGCCTCCAGGATGCGATAGGTGAGATTAGAAGAAGAGGACATTCCAATTCCTCCAAATGCCCTAGGCATTTTCACCTCAGTACGCTCTAATAGATCTATGGCCTTTCTAAGATCTATCTCATCCAAGCACATACTCTCAGTCCTAGCTGCATTCATAACCATTGATAGCTTCAGAACCTGGGTTGGTCTTCTTTCTATATACCCATCGAAGGCCCTTGTGGAGGTTGAGCCAAAGGGATTTTTTTCCTCTTGAGAAGTGTACCAATCTCCCCAAAGCTCTAAGAAGGTTTTAGTACAAGTGAAACGTCCTTTCAGTAAGTGGATTCTCTCAATGTCATAATATAGTTCCTCCTCCAATCTTTTGTTATCTTCTGAGAGGAATGGATAAGGAACTATCTTTCCCTTCTTCTCTTCATACACGAAGATTATGCGAGAAGTTAGACCGCCTCCAATAGCATCCATCGGAAGAGTGGAGCGAATAAGATCTGGGGTAGTCGCACCTATTAGGTTCAAATAGATTCCTGTCATATCGTCTGTGCCCGCCGTCTTGGTACGATAGACCCACTTGCTAGGACAATCGAACCAGTCGGTCAGGTCACTCATAAGCTGGACGTTGTTATAGCCTAAGAACACAGTAAGCTCTGGGCTGAATACTGTGAGGGAGGAATGAATCATAGGAGGAGCATTATCTCCCATTGGAGTCATCTCCTCCGCTTCCTTTAGTGTTCGTATAAGAGCCTCCCTCGTAACAGCTTCTGCTGCGCAGGGGATGCCCATCTTGTCGATGAATCGCCTGGCGGGGGCCATAGCTGTTCCCTTCCTGGCTTTTCCTGCAGGAGCTGTTAGAACTATGTATAGGTTAGGATAGAAGGTGGTAGACCCCCAATCCAACCTACACTTTCTCTGTAGCGCCGCTGCTACGACAGATACGGCGCACCACTCTCGAAACATATTAGGTGGCTCGCTATTCTCGGTAAACAGCATGTAGCTGTCTATCCAGTTGTCTAATTTCCTATCCATTGTCTCCCCTTGGGGCCATATTTTGGCCTAACTATTCAAAGCCTTCCAGTTATTCTCTAACTCCTGGGCGAGAGCCTCCAGAGAGGAAGGCCATTTCTTTGCCTTTATCTCTTTACCTTCCTCCTTCATAAGACTAGTCCCCATACATACATCAGCAGGTATTACAAACTGACGCCCATAGTGAGTAGTCAGGGGAGTTTCTAGGGAATCCTTCAGAGTTTGTATAATCCTGGCGTGAGTCATCCACCCTGCACTCAAGGGAATCTGAAACCCGATGGAATCGTGAACCTGCTGCAATAGCTCAGCCTCACACATAGAAGAGTTGTAGTATAAGAAGGCCATTCCTCTCTCATTGATTACATCCCCTACGGTTCCTTGTGGGATGCAGGAGTAGGCAGCTTTGAACGTATCATCGGTCAGGTCTGTCAGGAAGAGAGTCTTTCTTCCCATAAGATTCTCAAGAATCCTATTAGTACGAAGACAATTCCTTACATAGCCATGAAAGTTTCTGCGCAACTCAGGATAGGCGGCATGATAGCGTTGTACTACAAACTTAGCATCCTTCTCAGGCATATCATAATAAAGGGCGAAAGTTTTGTAGCCGAGGTCATAGTTTAGCCCATGATTAGCTTTCTTTCCCCACTGTCGCTCCGTACTTTCTCCATTCCCCAAGCTACAACTCCCAGGCTCATCGCTTATCTCATCATAGGGCTTGTTGAAGATTAGACTGGCAGTTAGGCGATGAACGTCTTTTCCTGTCTCAAAAGCGTCAATCATCTGTTCTATCCGCCCCACATAAGCCACAATCCTATTCTCGGCCTGTGATAGGTCGATGCCATAATAGACATATCCCTCGTCAGGGATGAGATATTTCAGCATGGAATGAGGCCAGTTCTGCATATTCATCCCTGTGCCAAAGATACTCTTGCTCGAAGAAAGGCGGGAGTAGGTAGTCCCACACGGATTATAGCTGCATCTAATCCTTCCATCCTCATCGAATTTCACGTCAGCCATGTAGGTGGATAGGAGTTTTTCCTCCTTCTTGATATCCAATATTAGGCGGGCTTCCCTAGCTCCCTTTTCCCCATACCTTCTAGCAATGCGCTTCAAGGCATCAGCATCTACACTTATCTTATGCTGTTTGTTCTTCATAGGTGGGATGCCCAATCTGCCATAAAAATATTCTTGGAGCTGTTTAGGGGATTGGATATTCAGATTTTGTACAATGCTATTTAGCTCTTCCTTCTTGGACGCTACCCTGGCTTCCATCTCAGCCTTGGCGGCTCTCATACCTACAATATCCACCTTTATTCCCCGCTCCATCATGTAGCAACAAGGTTGGATGGTGCTAAGCTGACGCTCATATGCAGGAATGTTATCCTGCCCTGAGAGGTCTCTCAAGATTAGAGGAAATGATGCGGAGCAGACCAGGCTATCATATCCGTTATACACCCACAGTCTGTCATAAGTACCCCCTCCGGCAAACCACTCTTTCCCCTCATCTTTGTAGTAGGGAATGTCAGTCCAGAGGCTAGTAATCATGTCTAATCCCTTGGGAAGCTGCGGGAGGAGGGTATGCTGAGCAATCATGGTGTCATCTAGGTTGATGGACCTTATACCATACTTCCTCAGCATAAAGTGAGTATCGAAGATAATGTTTTGGCCTACTTTTCTTATAGACGGATTAGATAAGAGGCGGGCCAGGGATTTTATAATAGCCGTTTCCTGATCAGGAGAGAAGTAGTCTCCTTCAGGCCCCATAAGAGGGATGCTTATGGCTAAGGTGTCATTATAAGAGAGACTAAAACAATTTAGTTCCAGATGCTTTATTTCGATATCGAAGGAGATGGGTATTCCTTCCATCCCCTTATCGTAGCATATCTGAAGGAAGTTCATTGCGTCTATGAAAGAAGGCTTAGTTAGAACGTGTCTCTCTTTCAGCCTATAATCGTTCTGCTCATACATTACGGCTTTTTTCAGATCACAGACTATAAGATGTTTATTCTCACTACTCCCTCTCAACACAGAGGCAGGGTGGATTATGGGGATTACATACTTTTCTTCATTGAATAGGCAGGGGATAAGACTTCCTCTCCACTTAGATATGCCCCACCTTCCAGTTAGGGCAGCCAATGCTACGTTTCCCACCGCTATTATTTGCTTCGCAGGATGGCTGTTTATCTCCTCCCTCAGCAACTCTACATACTCCTGCCCACGGCCAGTCCAAGATGGGGAAGCCCTTCTGGAGCGGGGAGGAACGCAATAGGACTCCAGAGGGCTATCACAATCCTTTAGCACATGCGTGAAATAACAAGAAGCCAGAGGAATCTGTGCGTGGGACAGACACGCCTTCAGCAGCTTCCCAGCAGGCCCCACAAAAGGCTCCCTCAACACGCACTCTGTCTGCCCAGGCTGCTCGCCACAGACTATTCGAGATGCAATAGAGGTTCCTCTGGGCGCTACAAAGGTTTTAGACATTGCCCGCATCCGGGCCAGAGAATCGGAAAATGCCATCAATCAATACCCCGTTTATGGCCGTTATAACCGCGTATAACCGGCGTTTTATGCCATACCCATATGCCAATATACCCGGCAATCAAAAAATCCCGCTTATGTATCTATTCCCCAGTTTGGGCATTGGTAAGGAAGAGGGAGTTCACAGATTGGATAAAACCTCCCTTGTATTCGGTTGTAAGGTCGAAGCCTATTGCCTGACGCTTTGTTGTATAGGCGGCGAGGAGACTAGCACCAGAGCCGGCGAATGGGACTAGGCACTTGGCGTTCTCAAAAGAGAAGGTTTGATAGATCTCTTGGTAAAGATCGAAGGGTTTTTGAGTGGGGTGATACTTGTTTTCGGCGATCTCTGGGGAGAAAGAGAAGATGTTGGAGCGGCCAGGTTTGGCGAGCATAGGCTGGCCTTTTCTAAATACGAAAGCAGTTTCGTAGCAGGTAGCCAGGTTCTGATTAGGGTTGAGACTCTGCCCATTCGGCTTAGTCCAGATAAGAGGGATTCTGGAGCCTTTGAAGCCTACCTCTTTGGCTATCTTGTAGATGTATTCGAGCCAAGGGTCTATCCCAAACCAATAGATGCAATAGGTGTTTTGCTTCAGCTTGGCATAACAAAGGGAGAGGATTTTCTTCGTTTCCACCAGATACTCATCCTGGGAGATTTCATTATACCCCTCGCAGTCATTATTCCTCTTTACTACGTCAAGATCTATACCATAAGGAGGGTCTACCTCACAGAAGTCATACATCTCATCAGGCATTTGAGACATGACGTCCAAACAGTCGCCAATCTGATAAGATTCTATTATCTTCTGGGCGAAGGAGTTAGAGGAGGCGCGCTTCTCTGCTCGCTTAGCAAGTTCCACACGCATCATAGCTTCCTCTACCCTCTTTACAGCCTTTCTGGCATCGTTCTCAGTTTTGAACTTTCCAGGGTCTCCCAGAACGGAGGCATAGGCTTCCAGTTGCTCTGTGAGCTTGATGGCGTCGCCTACCTTTGCACGGCTGACGCCGAGCATCGCAGCAGTGTCCTCCATCCGCCAACCATCCGAAGATATGTTGCCCGGAGTTGGCACACCAAACTTTTCCTGCTGTAGTTTGTGGATTTCTCGCTGGAGTCGATTGCTCTCTTGCCATGTCATGTCCTTTCGCTGAATATTCTCAGCCAGTTCAAGAATTCGGAGATCAAGCTCTGAGACATCTCCAGTGAAGATGCGAACAGGGACGGAGGCCATCTCCAGTTGCTGACAAGCTCTCAAACGACGCCCTCCGGCCACCAGAATGTATTTGGTGGGGCCAGAAGAAGGAGCCACTGCTATGGGATTGATAAGGCCGTGGGTCTTTATAGAGTGGCAAAGGTCAGTCAGGTCTCCATAATCCTCTCGGAATCTTTCTCCTTCGTGGATGTCAGAGATGGCGATAGTTGAGAGTTTGCAGCCTGGGATTTTTACGACAGTCATTTTGCACTCCTAAGTTGAGCTAAAAGTTTTTGGGCGTCTTCAGGGGTAATTCCTTTCAGGAAGGATGTCGGATCTTTGAGGGCCGCAGCCTTCCCCTGCTTCTTTTTAGCCACAGCTTTTTTTATCGTGGCTTCCTTTATCTCTTTAGGAGGATTTCTTCTCCTTGAGCGGGCTGCTAAGATGGAAGCCAAAAGCTCCTCGTCAGACATATCCTGAAAGCGTTTGATAGGAAGGTCTTCAATCGTTGCCATTTTCATCCTCTCTCATCTTCACCAAAGAGTCAAAATCCTGCTCGCGCAAGAGCAGGAGAAGAGCCTCATTTCCATGAGATTCTACCTTATCGCATAACCACTCCAGCATGGCTACGAGTATCCTGTTTCTCTCTCCCCACTGGAAGCAAGCCCAGACCCGGTCATACAGATCAGAGGTCACTTGGATGGTTATTCTTCTGTGAGTCGGCCTTTCGTTCATACACTGCTCCAAAAAGAAGGATGGGAAAGGCCGTTAGCTATCTCCCATCCTTCGGCTAGAGATTACTTGCTGCCAATAAAGCTGGTGATGCGATTACGGGCTTCACCATTCCTATCATCCTCTACGTCCAGGAGCGCCCAACTGATGCGGCCCGTCCACTCAGCATAATCATCCTCAGAGGAAAGATCAAAGGCCTTGAGGAACTGCTTGGCACGCCGCAGCTTGCTATTGGCCACCTTTTCATCATCATCAGAATTCGGCAGGCTGATGTAGTGGTAGACATTCTGGGCGTTGGGCTCGTTCATGATTTCAAAGACCACGCGGATGCTCTGCTTTCCGCTCTCCTTGCCCACATAATCACCGGCTTCGATGATACAGACTTCGTATTCCCCAGCGGGAACGGCAGCGAGTTCAGGTACATTGTCCAGGTCGAACTGAGAAAGGATTCCCATAACTGTTCCTTTGCCCTATTGGGCGGTTATAGTGGAAAGGGTAAAACTTCAGGCCGGATTTTGGCCCAAAGTTAGGACACAAAAGGAGGGAGGTCTTCATAGGAGTGCCCAAACTTCCTCATCAAGGCTTGGAAGTTTTGCGGCTCAAGATCTCCTACCTGCTCCACTGCTGCGGCTCTCAGACGAGAGCGAGCCTCATTTGTGGAGTCTTTGGATATCTGCCAGACATACTCAGAACCCTTGCTACTTCTCCTCACATCTGCATAATAGATTTCGGAGAAAAGGAGGGGGATTCTCTTTTTGGCCTTCCCGGTGAGCATGGGGGATCTTATTACACGGCCCAAGATTTCATCTTTCAAGATGTCGTCGTGGCAGATGAAGACTACATCACAAGGGAGAGACATTATTCTGCGAAGAGCCGCTTCCATCAGCACCATTTGAGGATACCAATCATTCTGTTGGGGAACTCCCCCTGCGCGCTTCGCCCTCTTCATAACCTCATTCAAGGCAGCCTGTCCCCAAGTAGTGGCACTATCTATGACGTAGGTGCCCACTCGGGAGAAAATCCCAGAGGATTCAAACTTATCGAAGTCACTATCCCACTGGGCGAAAGCCGTAGGGTTTTCGGCATCCTCTTTCTCATAAGAAGTTACAACGATAGCCTCTCCCTTTTCTACAAGATCAGCTAAGGCTATAGATCCGCCGGGATCAAAGGAGTTGACAAACAAAGGCTTGCGAGCGGTTCTCAGGCTATAAGTCTTCCCAGACCCACTCGGGCCGTAAATCAAGAATTGGAGATATCGAGTCATTGCAGATGCGTTGTATTGAGAACGAAGATCTGCGATAACCTTGTCGGCTTTGTCTTCTCCCACGGAGGCTTGAGGGGAAGGGAGGTTTCTTTTTTGCGGAAACATTAGGAAGCTCCTTTAGCGTGTAAAGAGTTTTCGACGGATTCAAGAGGGTTCCACCAGAAGAGGGTATATCCAATCGGTGGTTCGTCCCCAACCAAGCGCAAGGGATTCTGTACACATACACAGAGGTCATGATACTTACATCCTGCATAGTTGTTACAAGCTGTTGGGTGTTTGGGGAAGGCTTCCAATACGGTATCTTTGTCGCTCTGAGTAGAGAGGAGGTAAAAGTTGTCCTCTATCCTAGAATAGAGAGTATTTACAGTGGAAAGCCAATCCAGCATGGCCGCGTTACTCCTCAAGCAGGGAACCCGGAGGAATTTTCTCTCTTTGGTATAGAAAAAAGTCCCGTTCACTACCACAGAGGTGTTTTCTACATTCTGGTCAGGGTATGCAGAGAGGAGTGCATGAAGATAGGCCCCAATCTGGATTGAGAGCTTCCACTGACGCGCCCACGACTCTCCACACTGACTTCCAGTTTTATGCTCCAAGGCAAAGATGGTATTCTCTTTTTGGGCTATAAGGTCGAGCTTGACAGCCATCTCCCTTACATTGGAGGGATTGCCTTCAGCGTCTTGAATAGATACCAAGCCGCCTACCTCTGAGTCGAGAACTTGGAAGTCATATAAGTCGGAGGCATACATCTGGGCGTATTCCACAAGAGCGAGCATTGCGTTCTGGGGAGATTTTCCTTTGAACCATCCATCAGTGGTTTCAGGAAACTCTTTTCTGTACACTTCAAGGAAAAGCTCAAAGGCTGGAGCTACTTCCTTGAAGCTCGTTCTGTAGAGATGCTCCAAGGCTTCATGCCACGCCTGACCAAAAATAAGATGGTTGGAGGAAGCTTCTGGACGCCATCCCAAGACGTATTCGTAAAAGAATTGGCGGGGACAGCTACAGAATGACTGAAGTTTGGTCGAGTCCACTATTCCCCACAACTCGTCCTTTCGTGGAATAGGAAGAAAGTTAGGAATCTGCATCAGTTTTCTTCTCCTTCAAGGATAGAAGCAGCAATTATGGCGTAGCCAGCCGCATCAAGATAGTTGTCTCGCTTATATACTGGGCCTTGCATTCTGGCAATCTTGAGCAAGATCATCATATTAGCTACTTGGACGGCGGTTACGGGAGTGCCAAGATAGATTGACCAATAATCAGCAATCCTACCAAAAGACTGCTCAGGAGCACCATAGGTATCTTGACGCTCCTCACAGATGATGTCTTCTACATCTTGCAAAAGATTCTTACGCAGCATTCTAGACATAATAGGCTCCTTTTCACCTTTCAGTGGGATTCCCCACTTATATTAGTGGCATCTACGATAAGAGAGAACTTCCCAAACCGTGGGATGCCGGCTTTAGTAAGGTTTTGATAGTAGACTTCAGCATACTTACCAATAATAGAAAGACCTGCTTGCCATAGCTCGCGAGCCTTCTCGTGTGAAATGCCTAAACCTGGGCCAACATTGAACTCGTTCCCAAACCTATCACGACAGGTCAAGAAGCCGAGTCGGCCAAGAGGGATACCATCCTCACTTATAGCCTCCCCAAAGGCTACTATCTGATACCAATCCTTCTTGGAAGGTTTCCACTTCAACATAGTCCAAGGGCGTTTCTCCACATAAGGAGCGATAGGATTCCTTAGAATAATTCCCTCATAGCCCTGACCAACGAAACGGTCAAGATAAGACTCTACCTCATTTCTTTGGATGACAAAGGTGGGAACCCATTGCAAGACGGGAAGACATTGAGGGGAGGCTTCAAGTTCCCATTTCTCTTTTAGGCGGGCCAAGGTTATGTAGCGATCTGCCTGGGTCTCCAAACTCTTGTAATCAAAGATATGGTAGCACAGATCCCAACAATCATCGTGGAGGTTGGCCTCCTTTCTCTTCCCAATACTCACTATTTTCTCAAAGGGGAGATTATGAGTGTAAAGTTCCCCATCGAACTGGAGAGGGCCGCTTATGTGGAGCAGCTCTTTTAGAGCAAGTTCTATGGGGGGGACGGAGTGGAAGATGTTACCTTCACTTGACCAAAGAGTAGGTTCTCCATCTTCCCAACTCACCCAACAGCGCATCCCATCCAGTTTGGGCTGAGCCAGCATTTTAGGGAAGCTTTGGAAGTTGCGCGATAGGTTGCGGTCATCTAGGGGTTGGCATAGCATAATGCCGTGGCGCTTAGTCCATCCCATGAGTCAACCTCCTCATAACTGGGTAAATACAAAGATATACGCCAGAAGCTACGCAGATACCCAATAGCATAGGCCAATCAAAGGAGCCACTCACCAGAGCTAGGATAACTACAGTGGCTAGGAAAGAAAGAAAACCTGTCAACATTAGCCCTCCTTAGGGTTGGTGTTTTGAGGGAGGGGACAAGCCCTGGAGAACGTCTCCAAGGAGGCTGCACAATACTTGCCCCCTCTCTACAGAACACCAAAACCATTATTTTGTGACATTTAGAGCTATAAAGATGCCCGCCAACCGTGAAGGGTAGTTCAGTTGGCGGGCTTTGCCTGGGATTAGGCTACTTCACCATATCCTGAAGCTGGGCGATAAGCCTTGCTCTCTCTTCAGGAGAGAGGTTTCCAAAGTTCTTCTGGATATTGGAGATGGGGTCTCCGCCAAGGCCGAGCCTGTCTCCGGGCTTCCAGTTCTGCATCGTCGCAGAGATTTCGTCATCCGACTTGCCGGCTTCGGCAAGGGAGCGAACGGCGGCCTGGAACTTCACGCGAAGCTGAGCGCGGGCCAGCTCCGCAATGGCGTCTTCCCCATACTGCTTGGTCAGCTCGTCAAGGGAGCCAAGGAAGGGATCCGGGAGGGTGATGTTCCAGCCTTCCGGCTTCACGCCCTTTTCGACGGCCTTGGGCGCACGGGTGGAGATGGACTGACCTTCAAAATCGTTGGCAACTTCAGACATGATAGACTCCTATCGGGTTTAGGTTTAGGCCCCTCTTTCTTTTATAGAGGAGGGGCCGTTGTGGCAGTGTTAGGGGTGGTTGGGCCGGACGTGCAATCACATTGCATCATTTTGCGCCCCATGTCAACAAAAAATTTACCCACATAGCCAATTTTTTCAGCTTGCAATAAATAGGAGCAGGCCAAAATTTAGCACAAAGAAGGCTGTTTATATCTTTTGGCCCCTCCTAAGGGAGAAGAGAGCATCGGAGAGGAAGGAGACCTCTCCGTAGGTAAGATCTTTCCCCCCACATATAGTTTCATAGACAACTGTTATGGTTTCAACAGCTATGTCATTTCCTTGCCTGACGGCGCTGCCCAGGTTGGTGGGAATAGGTTTGACGGAAGCACGATATCCGTGCATCGCAGCTTTTACATCTTGAGTGGCGTCATTGAGCATTGTAAACTCCTTATCCTATAAAATATTCATGAGGTAGTCAGGTTCAAGCCCAGTCTCCATCTCCCAAACTTGATCTACGTCATACCCTTCTTCTATGGCGTCCCAGACGCAGGCCATAGCATCGTTGAGAGCATCACAGGCTTCGTCAAAAGAGAGATTGTCTCTCTCCATGAGGATGTCTACTACAATGCGTTCATCTTTGGTCAACATACTCTTCCTCTCTATCTTTAGCATTTAGCCAAGTTGCGGGATTCCAAGATGGATAAGACTTTCTGGAGGTCTTCTTGAGACATGGAAGAAAGGAGGGAATCAATAGATTGGGGCGCAGACTTTTTGGTAGTCCTTTCATTCGTCCTCACATTTTTCACTTCCTTCCTTTCCCGCTCAATATCTAGGCGGCGAGCCTCAAGACGCATCTCAAGGTGGGCGAGATTTCTTTGGCACGCCCTAAGTTTGCATATCTTCTCGTCCATTGAGGCGGATAGGTTGCGACAAGCCCGCTCGAGAGAGGCCATGAGAGAAATGTCATCTGAGGAGAGGACGTTATCCCCTTCGTTTAGGAGAGAGGTGTAATCAGCGAAGTTCATCTTGTTCCTCCTCTTTATAAAACTCATTCATCCCCTCAGCCTCAAGATATGCCAGGTAGGTGCGCTGTTCTTCGATGGGGCACTCCTCTCCTTCAGGAAGAAGGCAATCGCCATAACTTTCATATTCGCACATGCAATAACATACAACACACATATGAATGCTCCTTTTGCTTTGTGGGTATATTGTGCAGGATTTTTTCGGGGTTGTCAACACATTTTTGCACAAAAAAATGCCATTGACAAAACATTGACGGTTTTGTATATTTATGCTACCTCTGGGGGTACATATTATTAGTTAGTCTATACTCCCTTGGGCAGCTTCTACTTCTTGGGCAGTTTCCTTGGGCGCCCAAAGTTGGACAAACGAAAAGGCTCTCCTTCCGCTCCTTTGGGCCACATTCCTTGAGGCCACATTTTGGAGGGAAGGAGAGCCTTTTTAGTTGGGCGGATCCAAGTTATTGGGCCTCTTCTTGGTTATTTGGGAAGTTATAGAAGTTACCAAGAGGGTTAGAACTAAAAGGATGGAGACAAGGGAGAGGAGGATTTTATCCAGGTTTTGGGCCTCAAGTTTGAGCCAACTCCTCTCCTCCCTGAATCTACCTCTTTCGTACTTTTCGCATCTCATCTTCCTCACCCTCTTCTCTCATTAGAAAGGTGTACCACTCTGCTCGGGATACACTTTCTAGGCTGCCTCGCTCTTCCCTATTGCCACCTTTTGGGCACCACTTCTCCTTGTGAGGCAGGAAGCAGCCAGCGCAGTGCATCCGCTGACAGGCTAGGGCTAGGAGGTAGCAGGCGGCTTTTAGGGGTTTGTCCTCCCCTCTACACCTTGTGGAGAGAAGACGGAGGATGCGTTCTGGGTTGGCATACTCTATGAAGGCAAGGTTTGGGGCGGTAACTGGGTGTTTCACAGAGAGAACCCTCTTCACTTGGCTCCCGCTGAGGCCGCCCCAAATCTCGTCCATACCCTCACTGGTCGCCCAAGGTCCTGGCGTTGCCTTCTTGGCAAGCTCTTCCAGTTGGGCAATCTCTTCAGGGGACACTTCTCTACTCATTTTCACCCTCCTTCCGTAGCTCTCCCTCCACAACTCTCCGAGCTGCCTCCCGCCAGTGTTCGGGGGCAGCCTTTACGTCCTCTCCTATATACTCGGTCAGAGGGACGCCACACCCCACGTTGGCCAGTACAAGAGCCAGCCAATCCACCTCCTTCCTAAGCCTCTCCACCTCCTCAGCAGCTCCCGCCAAGGCATTCCACTTTCTGGCGGCTCCTTCTTCCGTTTCCGCAACTGGGCCGCTCAACCAGCAGCCAAACGTGCTACAGGCTACATAAGCACTGTGTCTATCCCTAACCATGCCGGGCAAGGGATCTCCACAACAAGGGCAGGGCTTCAGCTTTCCAACCATATCTCATTCCTCCCATCTTTTGCCTGCAAGATTGGCCCAATCAGCTGGCTCAACATCTAGGCAGTTCACCCCTATGTTGAGAGGACAGGGGCCAGGAATCCCACAGGAGGTATCATTCGAGCATTGGCAGGTATAGGCGAGCTTATCCGTCAGCCACACCACCTTTTGCTCGGCCCATCTCTTTGCAGCGCCCACTTCTTGCGCCTCCTCTCTTCCCCAATACAAAGAGTAAGCTCTAATAAAGTTGGCGGCTGCCTCATAGACGGCGCCATGAAGGTGGGCAGGATCTCTGTGTACGCTCCTACACTTGGCCTCCCACTCTTCAAGTGGCCCCCAGAAGCAGCCACACTGTATCATGATGGCCCCGGGGTGGTTGACGGCATAGGTGGTGTCCCCTCTGGAGCCGATAGGTCCTATGGCCAGTATATCTTTGGCCTCTGTCAAGCCGACCCCGATCAAGGGGGTGCGCAAAGTGGTTCCGTAAAACTCGGCGTTGTACAAAGAGGTTTGGACCAAGTGGGCCTTTTGCAAGTTGGCTCCCCGCAAATCTGCGTAGGTCATATCTGTGCGGAACAAAGAAGCCCCCTTGAGAGAGGCCCCCTTGAGACAAGCCTTCGTAAGACAAGCCTTCGTAAGAATGGCCCTATCCAAGATGGCGCCCGCCAAGTTAGCCCCCTCCATGTTGGCCCCACATAGGTCGGCCTCCAGCAGATTCAGCCCCACCAACTTCATGCCTCCAAGATCAGCGCCTCTAAGAGAGGCCTTCTCTCCTCCTATCTCCTCATCCAGCCATCGCCTATGGCTGTCCAACACCATCCTAAGCTCCTTCCCTTCCATCACCATCTCCTCCTTTTGAGCTTTCACCTTTTGAGCTTTCACAGGGAGAGCCAAAATTTGGCCCAACTATCCGCTCCTCCCAAGTTACCAACCCACTGGTTCCGCGCATAAGTTTTTGGAACCTCTTGTAAACCTTCCTAGCTCTATCCTTCTCCCCGTCCCACGGATGCACAGTTTCCCAAGACTCCTTTCTGGTCTTGGTAAGGTGGCGCACCCTCACTTGGTACTCCTTCACTTCTCCGCCTCCATTCCTACTCTCAACACTCATCTCTCCCCTCCTCTCACTTTTCAGAGCGCTCAGAGCGCCCAAGGTTATTCTTCTCGAAGGTCTCAAAGAACTCCTTTGCTGCCTCCAACACTTCTGCTTCCCTCTCTTCCATACGCGAGAGATCTTCAGGCAAAAAAGGTTGGGGCGTTTGGAGTTTAGCCTCCACTCTCTTCCCTCCCCTATAGCTCTGCACCGGCCAGTTTTTGTCCAAAAACTGAATCGCCTGCTCATGGGAGTTGGGCCACTTATCCCCCTCCAAGGCTCTGGCACAACTCCGAACGGCCCAAACTATTAGAGAGTTCCGAGAGGGCAGCTCCACCCCTTGCTCCCTCAACCACCTGGCGCACGCCGCCAGTTCCGCCGCATCTACACTCATCGTCATAGTTATGCGTGGCATCTTTCCCATCCCATCTACTCCTTTTTCTAAGTTTTTCTGCCCGGCCAATATGGCGGTTGGCCCATTGTATGCAGGTTATGAGCGGTTGTCAAGGGTATGAGGGCTAATAAAATGTGATGTTATGATGTTATGCGCTTGATTGCCCTCCCAAAAAAACCTATGGCCCAAAGGATTCTCCCTCCCCTTCTCTCTGTCTACTTCTCTCATACTCTTCTTTTTTTTTTTTTTTTTTTTTTTTTTTTTTTTTAGAAGAGAGATAGAGAAGATGGGGCGGACGCTCCTTTGGGCTAGAGGTTTTTTTAGGGGAGGGGGTAAGCGCATAACCTCATGCTTTCATACCTTATTAGCCCCCATACCCCATACCCATAACCTCCCCAAGGTGGTTGAGGGAAGGCTTGGCGCCAAGGCTGTTGGGTGGAAGAACTTTCTCTTCGAGAACTTTCTCTTCGAGAACTTTCTCTTCGAGAACTTTCT
>OLGJ01000227.1_pt1 | contig 40710 bp, 33 predicted proteins | sample 1605431 | NCBI WGS metagenome assembly OLGJ01 (sample SAMEA3888920, study PRJEB22519) | human gut metagenome | biome: human gut; feature: human-associated habitat; material: faeces | place: Denmark | collected 2009
GAGATCTGAAGATGCTTATAACATTATTCTTGAATCAATTCAAAACAGTTTCTTATAAATTTGCTGACTCAAACTTATGTATAAGTATTTGGTTCATATTATATCGGTTATCCTGACTTCTTTTTATTTTTTCCCAATTGAAACAGTTTTTTTGCCGGGAGTGAATACTAAAATGGCATTAGCGGGTATTGGGTTATTGATTTTGGGAAAACGTTTGGCACAAAGAAGGGATGCCGGTATAAACAAGGATTTCTTTGTATTATCATTGTTAGCCTTGGGCATATCATTAATTAGTTTGTTGACAATGACCATTAATAATACCCCGGATGCTTCGTTCCTGACCTATTTTGTTTCCATGTGGGTATGGATGGGAGGAGCTTATACTGTAGTGCGGTGGCTCGATACGGCCTATGGTTATGTTAATGTGCGTTTGGTCTGTAATCAACTGATAGCGGTATGTGTAATTCAGTGTTTGATTGCGTGGACTAAAGATGTATATCCACCTTTACAGGCATGGGTAGATAGTTTTGTGGGAGGAGAAGCGTTTATGGGAAATACCAAAGAGGCACGTTTGTCGGGAATTGGTGCGGCTTTGGATGTGGCTGGATTACGTTTTTCCGCAGTCGTTGTCATGATTGGTTATATCTTGTCGAAAGCAGAAGAGTTGTCGCACAAACAAGTGGTGACCTATCTTATTTCTTTTTTGATAATTGCGATCATTGGGAATATGATGTCTCGTACCACTACGGTAGGAGTAGGACTTGCATTAGTATATTGGATATATTCTACTAATCTTTTGAGTTTGAAGCAGAATATAAAGAATCAGAAACTTTGGCTTTGGTTGGGAGGTATCTTATGTGTGATAATACCTGTCTTTATATATTTGTATTTTACCAATGATACCTTCTATAAAAATATACGTTTTGGATTTGAAGGATTTTTTAGTTTGTGGGAAACTGGGAAATGGCAGACCAGTTCGAATGATATTTTATTGAAGCATATGGTGGTTTTTCCGGATAATTGGGTAACCTGGTTGATTGGAGACGGATATGCAGCGAATCCTTTGGATAAAGCAAATCCTGATCCTTATTATACGGGACCTGATTATCATGGGTATTATATGGGGACAGATATCGGTTATTTACGGTATATCTTTTACTTTGGCTTGGTAGGTACAGTTATATTTATTTTGTTTATGTGGAAATCCGCATGGGCGTGCATCAAGAAATTTAAAGATTATAAGATAATGTTTCTTCTGATTTTATTGGTAAATTATGCCGGGTGGTTTAAAGTTTCTACAGACATCTTCTTGGTTTTTGCTCTTTTCCTTGTATTTAGTTCGAAAGATAAAGAAAACTTTGACGAGCAAAACATGACCTGTTGCGGAACCTTACATGAGTAGTCATAATAGCCAATATAGATTAAAGAAAGTAAAAGACAAAATACAAAAAAGAAATCTAATGCTACTCAATCTATGAAACTCATCTATTGCACCCACTCCACATACAACCCCGGAGGTATGGAGCGTGTCCTCCTGAACAAGGTTACTTACCTTTCCCGGATTCCGGGCTGGGAGGTTTCCATTGTTACTACCGACCAGCATCAGAGACCTCCCTTCTATCCGTTTCCTCCCAATGTACGGATGACAGATCTGGGCATAAACTATTCAGACGATAATGAAAAAGGTGCATGGAAAAAGATCACCGGATATCTTCGTAAAAGAAAGGTGCATAAACAGAAACTGACGGCATTACTTCAACAAGAAAAAGCAGATATTGTCATATCCCTCTACCCTTCTGAATCATCTTTCATCCCTTCCATCAAGGATGGCAGCAAGAAGGTTCTGGAATTACATTACTGCAAGTTTTTCCGCTTGCAATACAACCGAAAAGGAATATTAGGATGGATTGATAAATGGCGTACCCGGCAGGACGAACGAATCGTCCGCCGATTCGACAAATTTGTTGTACTGACTAATGAAGACCGGGAATACTGGGGGAAATTGCCTAATATGGAAGTCATTCCCAATGCTGCAATGCATGTAAGTGAACATTATTCAGACGTAACGGGAAAGAGGGTAATTGCCGTAGGAAGACTGGATTATCAGAAAGGATTTGACCGTCTGATTGAAGCCTGGCAGCTGATACAGCATTCTAAAAAGTTTGCTGACTGGAACCTGGATATTTTCGGTCAGGGAGAATGGCAGGAAATGCTTCAACAAATGATTGAAGAAAAAGGATTGCAAAAGTCTGTACGGATAAACAAACCTACTAAACAAATCGGAAATGAATACATCCAGAGTTCCATGCTGGTGATGAGTTCCAATTATGAAGGATTTCCTATGGTAATGATCGAAGCGATGGTGTGCGGACTGCCGGTCGTTTCATTTGATTTTAAATGTGGTCCGAAAGATATTATCCGACAGGGAGAGAATGGATTACTCGTTCCCAATGGAGACATAGAAAAGCTAGCTCACGCAATGATGGAAGTAATGGAAGATACGGAATATCGGAAAATGCTTTCTCAAAACGCCCGAAAAGTCGTTGCAACTTATTCTGAACAGGCCGTTATGGACAAATGGATGCGCTTGTTCACTGCTTTAACCCATTAATGAAAACGCTTTTACAGATTAATCCGGTTCTGAGAGTCAATACGTCAACCGGACGTATTATGCAGGAAATCGGAGAACTGGCTATGCAACACGGATGGAGAAGCTGCATAGCATACAGCAAAGGACGTGACGGAATCAAGTCATGCCAGTCGGAAGTGATTCCGGTCGGAAATAAATGGAGTACAATCTGGCATGGCTTGGAGACCCGACTGTTTGACCGGCACGGACTGGCTTCAAACGAGGCTACCCGACTATTTGTGAAACAGATTCAGGAGTTGAAACCGGACGTGATTCATATCCACAATATTCACGGCTATTTCCTCAACTATCAGATTTTGTTTGATTTCCTGGCCCAAAGTAATATCCCGGTAGTCTGGACTGTTCACGACTGCTGGCTGTATACCGGACACTGTTATTACTACTCGTATGCCGGATGTAACAAATGGCAAACAGGATGTGGACATTGCCCACAAAAGAAGGAGTTTCCTGCAAGCTGGCTAATTGACCGGTCACATCAAAATTATGACGACAAGAAACAGGCTTTTACTTCCCTACCCCTGGATCAGCTGACCATTGTTCCGGTCTCTGAATGGATCCGGAAAGAAATGCAGCATTCTTTCTTCCGAAACAATCAGTTTCATGTGATTCATAATGGGATCAATACCAATATATTCAATATTTATAATACGGAACAGGTTAAGCAGAAATATGGATTGAACGGAAAACACATTCTGCTTGGTGTGGCCAGTATCTGGAGCCGGGAAAAAGGATTTGATGATTGTATTCAAATGGCCGACTTTTTACATCCTGATGAAATGCTTGTTTTAGTAGGAGTCCGGCCGGAACAACAGAAAAAACTTAAAAAAAACATGCTGGGCATTCCACGTACGGAAAATATTCATCAGCTGGCAGAACTATATGCTGCAGCTGACGCATTCATCAACCCGACGTGGCAGGACAATTACCCGACCGTCAATCTGGAAGCAATTGCCTGTGGCACACCGGTCGTAACATATCGTACAGGTGGAAGTATTGAAGCCATCACGGATCAGACTGGTTTCATCGTGCCTCAGGGAAACGTGAAAGAAATGCTGGAGGCAGCCCGCCTGATCAGTCAACGGGGAAAGGCTTACTATCAGCAGCCTTGCAGAACATATGCTTTGGAAAACTTCCGGAAAGAAGATCGCTATCAGGATTATCTGGACTTATACGACAAGCTGACAGAAAGGAATCCGTCAGCCAATATTTAAACCATGGAAAACAAACTGAATTTGGACGAGATTGAAAAACTCCCGGCCAAGGAAATAGCATTGCTGAAAAAACGGCATGCGCTTCACTGTAAATACGAAAAGGCTGTAACATTGTATGCTGACACCACATTGTCAACAAGAATTATAGCCCTACGTTGTGGAGTTACTCCCGGTGCTTTGGGAAATTACTTACGCCGTTACTGGCGGGAACTGGTTCTGCAACGGAATCAGATACCAGTGGAAAGTGAAGACTTGCAGTCGATTAAAATCTATTCAACCGGAAAACAAAACCGTGTGTCTCACGAAAGATACAAAGCAGCAGTAGAGGCTTGCGACATGATGAAATACATCGACTTGAATATTTCACAGGTGGCCCGCAAATTCGGCCTGAATGGTACTGCACTGGCCAATTTCATGAGAATACATTATGAGGAAATTCTTTCCCGGCGACAAAAGATACGTGAACGGCTGGGTATCAATGACAATATTCCCCGGGGGGCACGCCCTTCCTGCGTCCAGCAATACACGGATGCGGTTGAACTTTACCGTACAACGGAAATGACGATACCGGAAATTGCCGAAAAATTCAAAGTCTCCGAAAGTGGCCTGATGCAACATTTACGTTTTTATCACAAAGACGTGCTTCAGCAAAAAAGAGCCATGCGTAAACGGGCGAAAGAAGAAAAGTATAAAAAAAGAGGAGGACTCCTGGGAAACGGACGGAAATATGAACCTTCCGCCCAAACAATCAATAAATACGCAGAAGCACTTACCCTGTACAAAAATACAGTACTGACTCTGAAAGAAATTGCAGATCAGACAGGAGTAACTATGGAAGGATTCCGTTTTTATCTGCATAAATGGCACAAAAATCTGGTACTGGATCATCTGGGAATAACTGACGAGAGCCAAAGTCCGAAAGACTTGAGAAAAGCCAGAAACCGTACCAAACGTACCTCACTCAAATATCAGGATGCAATTAACAGCATCAAACAGAATCCACGTTCCATTGCTCAGGTAGCCAATGAGTTCAACCTGCAACCGGAAAGTTTCCGCCAATACCTGCATAAATACGAACCGGAACTGATCAGTATCGTAGGAATGGGACAGAATGAGCAGGGAAAACGTACGATGTACCGAAGTGAAAAGAAATACAAGAAAGCAATAGAACTGTATCAGACAACGACGGAAGATTTGAAATCCATCGCTACTCGTCTCGGACTGGTATATAACAGCATTGGCGGATATATCCGCAGAAATTATCCGGATGCCATCACTCTGCACAAGAAACTGATACAGGAACAGAAGACGACGTATAAACAATAAGTATTCCAGGCAAATGATCCTCAAGCTATGAAACAAGAAGATCTGAAAATCTTGCAATTGGGAAAATTCTACCCGATCAGAGGCGGTGTAGAAAAAGTAATGTACGACCTGATGCTCGGTCTATCCGCGCGGAAGGTTGATTGTGATATGTTGTGTGCACTGGACAAAGGGGATAGCCAGATTATCCCCCTCAACGAACATGCCAGACTGATTGGAAGTCCTTCATGGGCTAAAATCGCCGCAACAATGATCTCACCGGCTATGATTCTGACCTTAAGAAAAATAAGCCGGAACTATTCGGTAATCCATGTACACCATCCAGACCCCATGGCCTGTCTGGCGTTATATTGCTCGGGTTACAAGGGGAAAGTTGTCCTTCACTGGCACAGCGACATCCAGAAACAGAAAATGCTGCTCAGATTTTACAAGCCGTTACAGAACTGGTTGCTGAAAAGAGCAGACAAGATTGTAGGAACAACACCGGTATATCTCCAGGAATCACCGTATCTGAAAGAGGTACAGGAGAAAACGGTCTGCCTGCCTATTGGTGTAGAAGCCATGAAACCTTCACCTGAAGCCGTAGAAAGCATTCTTCAGCGTTATCAGGGAAAAAACATTGTTTTCTCGCTGGGAAGACTCGTCACCTACAAAGGATACCGGTACCTGATAGAAGCAGCCCGCTATCTGGACGACAGGTATGTGATACTGATCGGAGGAACCGGTGAACTGAAAGATGAACTGGAAAACAAAATAGCAACTCTGGGAGTACAGGACAAAGTGAAACTTTTGGGACGGATCAGCGACGAAGACCTTCCGGCTTATTATGGTGCCTGCAAAGTTTTTTGCCTGAGCAGTATCCAGAAGACCGAAGCGTTCGGCATCGTACAAATTGAAGCCATGTCATGCAGCAAGCCACTGATAGCCACCCGCATTCCTCAGTCTGGGGTTTCCTGGGTCAATGCACATGGAGAGTCCGGCCTGAACGTAGCTCCTGAAAATGCCCGTGAACTGGCAGAAGCGATTCAGACTCTGACTCACGATGAAAACACTTATCGGAAATATGCAGAGAATGCCGGAAAACGTTTTCAAAATCTATTTACTCAGAAAAAAATGATTGATCAATGTCTCAAAATCTATGAAAGCCTATGAATAATACCAAACTAAAACTTATGTCTATGTCAGAAGCCGAAATGATCAAAGACAACAAAAAATGCCGGGATATGATGTCGCCAGCCATCAACCGCATCAAACGGGGACTGGATATTTTGGGAAGTATTACAGGAATGATTGTTTTTTCACCGCTTTTCCTTCTCATTTATCTGGTCATAAAAATAGAAAACGGCGGTAAGGTTATTTTCAGCCAGGAACGGATCGGATATCAGGGTAAACCCTTCATCCTCTATAAATTCCGTTCGATGAAAGAATCGGCTGAAGCTGACGGAAAACCAGCTCTCTGCTGCCAGGGAGACAAACGCCTGACACGGGTCGGACGTTTCCTGCGTGAACACCATCTGGACGAATTGCCCCAACTCTGGAATGTCCTCAAAGGGGATATGAGTTTTGTCGGTCCCCGTCCGGAACGGAAATATTTTGTAGAACAGATCAAGGCGATCAATCCTGATTACGAATTGCTTTATCAATTACGTCCGGGACTGTTTTCGCCTGCAACCCTCTACAACGGATATACCGACAACATGGAAAAGATGTTACGGCGGCTAAGAATGGATCTTGACTACCTGGCCCATCATACCTTATGGCTGGATACGAAGATCATTTTTCTGACCGTTCTGTCCATCCTCTCCGGAAAAAAGTTTTGAACCTGTCCCGAAAGGGAACCTACTAACAAAAACCAGACAAAGATGAAACCTAAATCCAACCTGCGACTTCGCAAAATCGGACGGCAATACATGATCGTAAACACCCGTCAGGAGAATGTTGACTTGTCCGATGTTTTCACACTGAACGAAACAGCTGCCGGATTATGGCAGCAGATGATTCAAGGAACAACTGTTCCGGAAGAACTGGCTGACTGGCTGTGCGAAATATATGAAGTCGACCGTGAAACAGCACTTCAAGATGTAAAAAAACAATTGGCTCAATGGAAAGCGTACGGACTGATCGATTAGAAGACACCGAGGTCCTGTTCATACTGGTGCGTGCCGGACTTTGGGAAAAAGTTCCTGAAAATCTTTCCCTGTTTCCCAGATCATCAGAAAGCTGGGAAAGGATTTTCAATCTGGCACAGCGTCAGACAGTCACCGGCCTCGTCTATCAGGGATTGTGCCAACTTCCGGACGAACTGCTTCCACCCGAACAGCAACTGCTTCATTGGGTGGCAACCATTGACCGGATCGAAAGAGCCAATCTCCGGATGAACCGGGTACTGACCGAACTTTACGAGCTGTTTCACACCAACGGTCTGCACCCCGTTCTGCAGAAAGGACAAGGAATCGCCCGTTTTTACGAAAAACCGCTGCTGCGGGAATGCGGTGATATTGACTTTTACTTTTCCGACAAGGAAGAAAGCCGTCAGGCTGCTTCACTGGTCAGCCAGACGGGATGCCGTATTTCTCCCAAAGCCGATGACAGTCTCTGCTATTATTGGAAAGGAGTCAACGTAGAACATCATACGCGTCTGACCGACCTGCACAGTCCGTTCATTCGAAAATACTTGTATAAACAGGAACAGGATCCCGCCAATCTGACAAGCTTCAGACTACCGGGAAATCCAACCGAAATAACCATTCCCTCTCCTTTGCTGAATCTGGTTCTGCTCAATACGCACATCATGAAGCATGCTTTCGGATGGGGAATCGGTCTGCGTCAGCTATGCGACCTGGCACGTGCCTATCACTGCCTGCAAACGGAAACTGACGGCAAGGCCCTGTATGACCTCTGCCGTAAAGCAGGAATCATCCGGTGGAACAGTCTGCTTCATACCTTTCTGGTGAAACAACTGGGTCTGCCTGCTTCCAGTCTCCCCTATCCGGAAAAGACTGTTTCTCCGGAACCGCTGCTGGAAATTATTCTGCGGGGAGGAAACTTCGGTTTATACCACGCACAACGCAGGAATACAGTCGAAAACAAATGGAGCAGCAAGTTTCATACTTTCCGGTCTTTCCTTGGCAACATCCGTTTCTCCTGCCGCTACGCACCGCAGGAAGCATTCTGGACTTTTACGAACCTTTTAACCGGACAATTCAAATCATGACAGAATCTCAATATTGTGTAGCCGGATTCTTTTTCAGTCTCTCACTCCCGGACGGACAGGATGCTGACAGGCTGCTGCCCTCGTTCCGTCCCTTTCTGTGCGAAAAGAAACCGCAGGAAGAATCCATTTTCCAACTGACAGTCTTATCCGAAGCCGGACCGGAAATAGAAACTGCATCCACCCTTCTGGACCGGACCCTTAATGATATTGGCTATACCAGTCTGTATGCCTTTTCCGGAGGATATCAGGTTAGCATCAGCCCCTGGCCGGAAGGTCCCCAGCATATCCTTCAGACTGACAGAGAATTTACTCAGGCTACGGCGACAATACTCTGGACGGATCCCTATGCAGGACATATACTCAGCTCCATGCTGCGCATTGTCTTTTCACAGGCCATTCTCAACCGGGAAGCTGTTTCCATCCATGCTTCTGCTGTATATACAGACGGGATGGGCTACCTCTTCCTGGGAAAAAGCGGTACCGGGAAAAGTACACATGCAGCCCTGTGGACTTCCGTCTTACCCAATTGCGAACTGCTGAACGACGATAACCCCACCCTCCGCCTTCAAGACGGTCAGGTGCTGGTTTACGGCACTCCATGGAGCGGGAAAACCCCGTGTTATAAAAACCGGCATTTTCCCGTGGGTGGAATCGTGCGTCTGAAACAGGCACCGGCCAACCGATTCCACAGCCATCAGGATACGGAAGCCTTTATCGACCTGCTTCCCGGGTGCTCGGCCATCCGGCAGGATTCACACCTTTACGGGCAGCTGTGTGACATCCTGATACAAATCGCAACCCGCGTTCCGGTAGGCATGCTGGAATGTCGGCCTGACCGTGAGGCTGCTCAGTTATGCCACCATGAAATCAACCGAATTAATCAATCTTATTAAACATAACTCATGAACAAAACATTCGTTTTTTTAAGCCTGATGATTGCCTTGCTGTTCTCGTCGTGTGCGTCACGCAAGGATTTCGTCTACCTGTCTGACATGCAGATGGGTGAAAAATATCCTTTCGATCCGAACCATGAAGTAGTCGTGCAAAGCGGTGACCGCCTGGGCATCACGGTAAGCTGTAAGAATCCGGAACTTGCCATCCCGTTCAATATTCAGGGAGGAAATTTCCAGATAGACCGCAACGGCAATGTCTCGGCATCCGATGCCTCAGGAAGCAAGGAAAAAGGTTATTTTGTCGATGTGGAAGGCAACATCGACTTCCCGATTCTCGGAAAACTTCATGTAGACGGAATGTCTGTCAGCCAGGTAAAATCGCTGATTGAGAATCAGATCAAGGCAAGCAACTACATCAAGGATCCCCTTGTCACCATTGATGTCCTGAACTTCAAATACACCGTATTGGGAGCCGTAGGACGCAACGGTACCTTTACCTGCGACGGAGACCGCATCACGCTGCTGGAAGCAATTGCCAATGCCGGAGACCTGACTGCCAAAGCCCGGATCAACCGCGTGACCGTGATCCGTGAAAAAGGCAACGAACGCCAGATGTTCGTTCATGACCTGCGCAGCAAGGATATCTTCGACTCTCCCTGCTTCTACCTGCAGCAAAATGACATCGTCTATGTAGAACCGAAGTATCGCAAGAAAGACAACGAAGACCGCGGCTTCCAGGTCGTAACCGTCCTGCTCTCTCTTGTGACAACCGTCTGCTCGCTGATGTGGGCTCTTAAATAACAATAACCAGACTTTCAAACGACATGCAGACAAATCCATCCTCTGTAAACAAGAATGAGCAGAGCCTCAACGTACTGGACCTGCTCATGTACCTGACTTCCAAATGGAAGTGGTTTCTTTTTTCCGTACTGATATGCGGCGGTATCGCCTGGTATCAATACGCCAGTTCACCCAAAGTTTATTTCGGAAAAACAACCGTGATCATCAAAGATCCTTCGAACAAGACTTCTACCGCCGGACTGGACCGTTACGACAATTTCATCAACAAAGTGAACGTGGCTAACGAAATCCTGCAGTTCCGTTCCAAGAAACTGATGCGGGAAGTGGTACAGCGTGTTCATGCCGACATCAGCTACCAGAAGAAAAGCGGTCTTCACTACGACGAACTGTATACACAGTCACCAGTAAATGTCAGCTTCCCCGATGCGCTTCCGGAACAATACCTTGGCTTTACCGTAACCATACAGGACAGTACCACTGTACTGTTGTCTGATTTTATCCGGGAAGAGGAAAAGTCCGAATACCAGGTCCGGCTGAACGACACCCTGTCACTTCGCAGCGGAAATCTGGTGATTACCCCGACCAATTTCTTCAGCAAGGCCTGGACCAATGTTCCCATCAAGGTACGGAAACAGCCTCTTGACGGTGTAGCTGCCCGCTATCAGGGAAATCTGGGCATCCGTCAGGAAGAAGACGAATCGTCTATCCTCACGCTCTCGCTGAAAGACAACTCCCCCAAACGGGCCGAAGACATCCTCAATACCTTGATCAACGTCTACAACGAAGAAGCCATTAAGGATAAGAATCAGGTAGCCATCAACACCGCCAACTTCATCAATGACCGTCTGATCATTATCAGTCAGGAACTGGGCGATGTTGAATCAGACCTGGAATCCTTCAAGCGCGACAATCAGGTGGTAGACATTGCTTCCTCGGCCAGCATGTACATGAGTGAATCGCAGAAATACAATGCTGACGCCCTGGAACTGGAAACCCAGTTGCGCCTGGCCAGGTATATCAAGGAATATCTCACCGACCCCAAGAAAGAAACTGACCTGATCCCGGCCAATACAGGCATCAGCGACATGAACATTGAGACCCAGATCACGGCCTACAATGCCACCAAGCTGAAACGCGACCGGCTGATCAGCGACAGCAGCGACAAGAACCCCGTAGTGGAAGAACTGAACAACACACTGCACGCCATGAAGCAAAGCATCATCCGTGCCGTCGACAATATGATTGTCAGCATCAACGTGAAGCGCAACGACGCACAAAGCCGCGAACAGCGTGCCCAGAGCCGGGTGGCTGCCATTCCGACCAAGGAACGCCAGATGCTTTCCATCGAGCGCCAGCAAAAGATCAAGGAAGCTCTTTACCTCTTCCTGCTTAACCGCCGCGAAGAAAATGCTTTGTCACAGGCCATGGCCGACAACAATGCCCGGGTCATTGACAGTGCAGAAAGTACCAGTTTCCCGATTTCCCCGAACCGCAACCGCATTCTTCTGCTCGGTGTCCTTATCGGTATTGCCCTGCCGGGAGCCGCCTTCCTCCTTATTCTGTTCATGGATACCCGCGTTCACAGCCGCAAGGATCTGGAAAAAGCAGTCAGTGTACCTTACCTGGGTGAAATACCGCTCGACAAGTCCATCCAGAAACATCACGACAAGAATGCCCCCACTGTCCGGGAACAGGGTGACGACATCGTGTCGGAAGCTTTCCGCATCCTGCGTACCAATATGGCCTTCCTCTCCCGAAAAGACAACCCTGTGCAGGTCATCACCTTCACCTCATTCAACGTAGGTGCCGGAAAGACCTTCATCGCCCGCAATCTTTCCATGAGTCTGGCTTACACCAAAAAGCGCGTGATCATGATCGACCTGGACATCCGCAAGGGAACCCTGAGCCGCCACTATGGACATCACCATGTGGGTATTACCAACTATTTGTCCGATTCCACCATCCGCGTAGACGACATCATCCAGCGCCGGGAAGACTTCGACCTGATCGCCTCAGGAACCGTTGCTCCCAACCCGGCCGAACTGCTGATGGATGAACGTCTGGACGAGCTGATCCGGGAACTTCGCACCCGCTACGATTACATCATCGCCGATAATGTACCGGTAGGCATCATTGCCGATGCCACCATTGCCAACCGTATTGCCGACCTGACCATCTTTGTGGTGCGTGCAGGCAAACTGGACCGCCGTCAGCTGCCCGACATCGAGCAACTCTATCAGGAAAAGAAACTGAAGAACATGGCTCTGGTACTGAACGGTGCAGATCCGGAACGTCACGGATATGGATATGGCTACGGATATGGTTATGGTTACGGCTATGGCTATAAATACGGATATAAAAATCATTCAAAATAACAACTAAAAAACGGAGGTAAAACTAGAAAGAGAAAAGACAGAAAAGACAAAACAGTTTCATGTAAACTAAGAAAAAAAGAAGTGAGAGTATTAACTAAAAACTAAAACAAAAAACAATAGTATGAAAACTCAAAAAAAGTATGAAGCTCCACAAACCCAACATGCGGAAGTGGAGTTGGAACAAGGATTTATGTCAGCTTCGGTGTTTGAAAAGAAAGAAAACACCGAGAGTTTGACTATAGAAGATCATAAAGTGGATGAAACTTTTGATTTCAGCAATGATAGTTGGGATTGATTTGAAAAATGTATAACCAAAAAGCAGAGCGATATGAAACAATTTAAGTTTATAACAGTCGGTGCAATGATGGCCTTTTTATTGGCTGGTTGTGCTGATGACGATTTGGTAAAAGAATCGGTTGTGCTGCCGGTAAGCGGTGACGAAATTGAGTTCGGTGCAGCTCCGGGCGGTTTCACAGATGTGGATCCTACTACAAGAACTATTTATGACGTACCGGCTGGTTCAACTTTTGATAACTATACTTTATTGAATATCAAATGGCAATATGATATTGACAAGGTGCGTGTGTATTGTCCTGAAGGTGCAGAAGGATTTAAAACAGCTGACTATACGGTGAAAGAGGTACAAGATGCATCTTCCGGAACTTCTACAGGGTATCTTTTGAAAAATGGAGCTACTGGAGTACGATGGGGAGATACTTCGAAAGATCATAACTTTTATGCTTTCTATTCATTGGACAGGATAGATGAGGGACTTCAGACCGGTACTACAGTGACTGCTACCATTCCTACAGGACAGGAGGGTGGTCAATTACTGACTTATAATAATGATGGAACATTTGTTGAAGACAAGACTGGACCTTTCAAAATTATCACTCCGGATATGAGCTTCTGTATGATGGCTGGAAAAGGAACGTGGACCTCTGAAACCGATAAGCAAGTTGCTTTGACATTTACTCCGATAGTGACAGTGCTTGATGTGCTTATTAATGGACCGGAAGATGTGGAATTCATGAATATTGTTTCCGTTTCTGTAAGAAGCAAATCCGGTAAGAATATCGTGGGTACATTCTCGTATAATTTGGCTGACAACACTTATAATTTTGATGCAACGGACAAGAGTGGAACTGCCGCTTCCATTGCAACTGTTCAGACCATAATTGATAATAATCCTGTTTCACTCAAGAAGAATGAACAATTGAATGTTAAATTCTTCTTATTGCCGAGAGAAATTAGCGATGGAGATTTAGTGGTTTCTGTACTGACAGAAGGTGGAGTAGTATATAGTAAAACTATATCAGGAACCAGTACTACTCCTGGAGGTGATGGCAAATTAGACGCCGGTCTTATTACCCGTATTAAAACTCCGAATCTGGGTGGCCAGGAAGCAAATAACTGGATGAGCCAGATTCCTGATAATGTACTTTTCTCGCAGTTGTCTCTGCCAGGCACCAAAAACTCGTTTGCTTATAATGTAGATAAAAGTTTCAACCCTAAAAGCGGTATTTCACGTTTTTATCAGGCATTGCCGCCTTTGGGAATTAATGCTACTGCAGAAAACAGCACTCAGTTCGATGAAGGCGTTCGTGTTTTTGACGTGCAACTTAATCTTACGAGAGACAGCAGAACTGCTACTCCGGTCGTATATGCCGGTGGCGCAAATGTCAGTCCGGAAATTACTCTTGAAGATGTTTTGACTACACTGAACGGAAAGATACATCCGAAATCAAAACCGGTGACCGAATGTGCTGTGGTCTTCCTGAATTTCGTGAATGGAAAATCTGCTGGAGGTACAGATGATGTTTCTACTTGGTTGTCTGCCGTGATGAATGCACTGGATCGTTGGAATCAAAGTAATTCTGGTATACTGACTACTTTTGACGCCAATACTACTATGTTGGATATGAGAGGTAAAATAGCCGTTATTTTCAATCTTGAAAATAGCGATAACCTTCCATCGGGGTCAGCACCAGTGAACTATATTACCGGATTATCTACCAGTGTGCAGAACACTAGTATTGTTGATGCAACATTCAGCAGCGGTGCAGGTGTGCGCATTCAGAATCTGCATCAGTGCAATAACCCGAATTTTGAGAGTACTGAAGCTGGAGACTTTGGATACCGCGAAGAAGGCATCGGACTTGTTCCTTATTTCATAACAAAGGCGAATTATGATGACCCATCAGTAAGCTGTAATTTGATAGAAACAAAGTATACTCTGATGAAGCAGATTAACAGTGAGATTGCTTCCAGCGCCGGAAATCTGTATATCAATGATTTGTCTGGTTTCTGTGTGACTGCGAATGAGGAAAGTACAGGTTATGAAACATTTGAATATAAAGAATGGAGAGAAATATTGGGCGTTTATGACTGGAGACCGCTATATCCTCGCTGGGACGACGGACATTATTACGATTATCAAAAAGTTAGGGCTCTGCCAACAGAAGAATATAGGGGTGCTCAAAGTGGGGATAGGTATTTACGTAATTATAATAATGTGGGTACATCTTATAGCGATCTCGGTAACGGTGGCAACACCTGTCTGTTCGCCCAAATATTCAACGCAAAGGCTGTTGATGAATATTCATCGCTTGTAGGCAGCTTGCGCCAGCCGCTGGGTATCGTTTTGATGAATTTTGCGGGGGTAGGCTCTGTTACGACAAACAGCGGAAATTATTCTGTACAAGGCATACGTCTTCCGGGATTGATTATGATGAACAACTTCATGTTCCCTCTAAAAACGGGTACAACAAAAGCGGAGTCATCTTCAAAAGTCAGCTATTCTAAAGGTGGTGATTTATGGGATTAATCCATGAGAAGAATGAATAAGATAAAGAAACTTTTACTTCCGGCAGCCGCAATGCTTTTCTTCTGCGGCTGCACGGAAGAATTTATATCCGATACAGAGGTAGTAGGCAATACCACCATTCTCGGTCGTATGACTGAAACGTCTCATACCCGTACCTGTATAGGAAATGACGGAACTTCGGATGTGAGCATATACTGGATGCCTGCCGACAGTATCGGTGTATATGGAGCAACCGCAAAAAATGTGTTGTTTGTCAATCAAAATACTACAGCTTCGTCTGAGGGGCTTTTTGCAGGCTACCTTTCTTCCAGTGCTCCGCTCTATGCCTATTATCCGTATAACAAGGAGAATGCGGGAGCAGACTACACTTCACTGAAAGGAAATCTGCCGTTGGTACAGCATTTCGACATGACAACCGGCAGATTGCAGGGCGACTATAAAGTAGGCGTTCCGCAAAGTTCACAGTCTGAAGACGGTGCGTATGTCTTTGATTTCGAACACTTGTTCTCATTGCTGGAATTTGAAATCAATGCTACGGGGACCGCCTTGGAAGGCGATCGTCTGGAACGTATTACACTGACTTTGCCCGATGGTCGTCAGGCAGGAGGAGACTTCACATTTGACGCTTCTACGAAGAATGTCGTATGGGATGCTGCTCCGGCAAATGCCAATGTCATTGATATGGTATGGACTGACAAGCCGGCACTGATGAACGGTAACCAGTACACGGGTTATATCACATGTGCTCCCGTTATCCGTTCTGGTGATGAAATCAAGGTGACCATTCTTTCAGAGAAATATGAAGCTACCTTTACCCGCACAGCAAAAATTGATTTTGCAGCTAATGCCTGCTATACTTTGCCATTGATGCTTGCAAATTACACTGAGATTACGGACGGTTCCGGACTTACTCCGCGTGCCGGGATAAGCTCGTTTAAGTTTGAAGTAGCAAACAATGCCGGCAAGATATTGGATACCAAGCTTGTGACTTGTGAGCTGACTGACGGTGTGACAACTACAACTTCTCCCGTGACAGCGGAATCTTTGACTATAGGTGAGGATAATACTATCAGTGGTTGTATCCCATATCTGTATGACTTTAATCTTGTTCCTACTTTTGATGTGGCAGAAGGGGTTAAGGTAACTGTAAATGGAGTGGAGCAGAAGAGCGGTGTGACTGTGCAGAACTTCAGTAAACCGGTAGTCTATACTGTGACTTCCGACACAGAGAGCCGTGACTATACTGTTACGGTTACTAATACAGGACTGCCTGTAGTAGTGGTGAACCAGTCGGCGTCAATAGCCGGCGGTACATGGAAGACATGGGCTGAAACCGGATTGCAAATCAGAAGTAAAGATAGTGACTGGCCCGAAGATGACTATATCTCGGTATATAATGCCGATGGTACAGTGAGCGTGGACAACAAGGCTTGCGGACTCCGCTTGCGTGGAAACTCCAGTCAGAGTTATCCGAAAAAGCCGTTTGCTATCAAAATGGTGAAAAAGGCTGCCATGCTGGATATGCCTGAACACAAGCGCTGGGTATTGCTGGCTAACTGGATGGACCGCACAATGCTGCGTAACCGCGTGGTGTTTGAAATGGCTCATCAACTGGAAAAAAAGAACGGCGGACAGCTGGCATGGAATCCGCATGGAAGAAATGTGGAACTGATTTATAACGGTATCCATGTGGGTAATTATCTGCTGGCCGAACAAATCAAGATAGACGGTGACCGACTGAATATCAACGATGCGTACGAAGACGTAATAGAGGATAATTCGGCTGCGGTTCCTGCGGATTGCGGTTACCTCCTGGAGTTTGACGACTATTATGACGAGAACTGCCGTTTCCTGACTTCCAATCTGCACTTGCCTTGTATGCTCAAGGATGATGTGCCTTGGGAAGATGGCTCAGCTTTCCGTTCTTATGTAGAAGATAAGGTAAACGGAGTGGATAAGGCTCTGAAACCTGGACTGTTGGAAGGTAATGCCGATTATCAGGCAGCTGCTGAAATTCTGGATATTCCGTCTCTTATTGACTGGTGGTTTGTGCATGAACTGGCCATGAATGCTGAATACCGCCATCCTAAGAGCGTGTACATGTATATTGACGGAAAGGATGGTAAGCTTTGTGCCGGTCCGGTGTGGGATTTTGACTATCAGACCTTCCCGAATCCTGACGGTATTAATTCAATAAGCCGTGAGTTCGGTGGAAGTTATGCATCGTTGAGTTATGACGCATCTTCTATGAGCAAATGGCTTTGCAGCAACTATTCATTTGATAACCGTTGGACAGGAATTACTACACCAGCCTATGATGACAAACCGTATATGTGGTATCCGTTGCTGTTGCAGCATGAGGAATTCAAGGCGGCAGTAAAAGCACAATGGCTTGTCGCATATCCGAAACTGCAGCAAGTGTTGGCCTCCATCCGTGCATTTGCCGAGGAAAATCGTGTATCTGATTCATACAACTATGCCATGTGGCCGCTGCTTGACGGCAGACGAACTGCAGAGTTGTCGCCATATGTTATCGATTTTAGTGGAGACGAGAAAATGACATGGGACGAAGCCATAGATGCTATGGCGAAGTTCTATCAGAATCGTCTGGAAACGATGAACGCATTGATTAATTCTGGAAACTTCTAGATATTATTAATGATTAAAAACAAAAACATGATGAAAAAATCAATCTTTGCAGCCCTTACCCTGGCAGCTGCAAGTCCTGCTCTGGCTCAGTCGGAGCAGACAACACAAAACGGTGATATCACGGAAAAAGTGGAATACACCGAAGACAAATATAAAGTGGAAACCAACCACTTCTGGGACAACTGGTTCATCACGGTGGGCGCAGGACCGCAGGTGATGTTCGGAGACCATGACAAACAGGTCGGATTCGGCAAACGTATTTCGCCCTCTCTGGACATTGCTGTCGGCAAATGGTTTACTCCGGGCATCGGAATGCGACTGATGTACAACGGCCTTTCTCTCCGGGGAGCTACCCGCTGGGGAGCAGCTCACTCCACCGGAGAACAGGTGCCTGACTGGGGAGAGGGTATGTATTACTCCAAGTTTAAGTACTACAACGTACGGGCCGATGTGATGTTCAACCTGTCCAACCTGTTCTGCGGATACAAGGAGAAACGTATCTGGAACAGCAGTTTCTATGCAGGTGTAGGTTACATGCGTACCTGGGAAGCACCGACAGCCGGAAACATCACGCTGAGTGCAGGTTGGTTGAACTCCTTCCGCCTGTGTGATGCACTGGATGCCAACATTGACCTGCGGGCTTCTCTGGTGGATGATGCCATTGACGGGGAAATCGGACAGGCCAAATTTGACGGTCTGCTGGGAGCAACGGTCGGTCTGACTTACAAGTTCAAACGCCGCGGATGGAATCGCAGCAAGACGGTTACCCGTTATGACAATGCTGCCATCAATGACATGCGGGCTCAGTTGAACAAACTGACTGAAGAAAACGAGCGTCTGCAGAAGGCCATTGCTGAAGGTAACCAGAAAGCAGCTGAAGTGGCTGTCAGGAAGGTTGCTTCCGGAAGCCTGATTGTCTTCGCCATGGGTCAGAGTGAACTGTCAAACGAAGCACGTGTAAACCTGGGTATGCTGGCTGAAGTAATCAAGTCATCCGACTCGAATACGGTATATACCATCACCGGTTACTCGGATGCCGGTACCGGCAGCAAGAAGAGAAACGAACAGCTGAGCAAGGAACGTGCACAGGCTGTATTCGACTGCCTGACCAAAGAGTTCGGCGTTTCGGCTTCACAGCTTCGCATGGACTACAAGGGTGGAGTGGATAACATGTTCTACGATGATCCTCGTCTGAGCCGTGCCGTTATCACCCGTGGAGAATAATTCAGATTTTTAATTAAATTAGGTTCATGGATTCCTGCCGCGGACAGTCTTTACGGACTGTCCGGCGGTATGGAATCCATGTTTGTTTTCAGACAGTACATGACAGATCAACCAAATTTGGAGTTGAAAATCACACTTCCTAATGAAAGTATGCTTTCCGAAGTGACCAGCCTGCTCCAGACAGGACACCGGGTAAAACTGCGGGCCAGGGGAAACAGCATGCTTCCTTTTATCACAGGCGACAGGGACAGCATCATCCTGCAAAAGAAAAAAACGGTTCACAGAGGTGATATCGTGCTGGCCCGGATTCCGGACAGGGGATATATCCTTCACCGGATCATTGCCATCCGGGATAATGAAATGACCCTGATGGGCGACGGCAACCTCCAGGCTACCGAACAGTGTAACCGGGACCAGATCTGCGGAACCGTCATAGAAATTATCCGCAACGGACGTTACATCCGCTGTACCTCCGTAACAGAACAGTGTAAAGCCTGGTTATGGATGCGGCTGCGACCGCTGCGGCGATACATGCTGGCCATCTGCCGGATAGAAAGGAGGTTGCATGTATAGAGACAGGGATAAGGAAATGCGGCTCAGGGAATGCCTGGGCTGGCTATGGAAAACTTCCGAAGGATTCCGTCTGCCTGCTGTACTCAACGGACTGACCGGCATCCTGCAGGTGAGTGTGTCACTTTGCTTTGTCTGGGTATGCAAGTATCTGATTGACATTGTCACCCGCCATACGGAAGCCAGTCTGTATACAGGCATCGCCTGTCTGATCGGATGTATCATCGCCCAGTTGCTGTTGTCAGTGATCAGCACACGTCAGGGAAGCCGGATAGAGATCCGCTTCCGGAACCGGCTGCGCCACCAGCTCTTCGGGCGTATTCTGGAAAGCCGCTGGATGGGAAGGGAAAAACTGCATTCGGGAGATATGCTCAACCGTCTGGTAGAGGATGTACCGGTCATTACGGCTGCTTTGTGCCGGAACATTCCGGCGCTCTTTGCCACAGGGGTACAACTGGCAGGGGCTTTGTATTTTCTCTACCGGCTGGATCCCCAGTTGACGGGACTGCTGTTGTTCATCACGCCGGTTGCCTTGCTCTTCAGTAAAACGTATGTACGCAGGATGAGACGGCTCTCACGGGAAATCCGTACCACGGACAGTCAGGTACAAAGTCACCTGCAGGAACAGATACAGCATCGCATCCTGATCCGCACACTGGAGTATACGGAACAGGCCGAACAGGCTCTGGCTGGCTTACAGGCTGATCTGCAAAGGAAGGTGATGCGGCGTACGGACTTCTCCATTTTCTCACGGATCATGGTACAGACAGGCTTTGCCGCCGGATATGCAACCGCCTTCTTATGGGGAATATTCGGCCTGTACGACGGTTCAGTCACCTTCGGTATGATGACCGCCTTTCTGCAGCTGGTTGCCCAGGTGCAGCGTCCCATGGTGGAACTCAGCCGTCAGATCCCGGCTTTTATCCAGGTATTTACTGCCACCGAACGGCTGGAAGAGCTTTCATCCTTATCGCCGGAAGAACAGGGAGAAGCAGTCCGGTTACCAGGCAGACTGGGCATTTGCCTGAAGGACGTGGACTATTCCTATCCGGGCAGCAGCCGCAAAGTCTTGCAGGGATTCTCACACGACTTCCTGCCGGGAAGTCTTACGGCTGTGGTCGGTGAGACAGGAGCCGGAAAAAGTACGATGCTGCGACTGATGCTGGCTTTGCTGAAACCGGACCGCGGGTCTGTGACACTCTATAACGGGAAAGAAAGGGAAGAGGTGTCTCCCCTCACCCGCTGCAATTTGTCGTATGTGCCCCAGGGAAACACACTGATCAGCGGAACGATCCGGGATAACCTGCTGCTGGGAAAACCGGAGGCAACGGAAGCTGAACTGCAGGCTGCTCTGCATACGGCTGTTGCCGATTTTGTCATGACCTTACCGGAAGGACTGGATACGCTTTGTGGTGAACAGGGGGCAGGACTCAGTGAAGGCCAGGCACAACGGATTGCAATTGCCCGCGGCCTGCTCCGCCCCGGAAGCATCCTCCTGCTGGATGAACCGACTTCTTCCCTGGATGAAGAAACGGAACGGAAGCTGCTGGAACGACTTTCCCGGCAGGTACAGGACAAGACGCTGATCCTGATCACCCACCGGGAAACCATTGCGCAGCTCTGCACTTCGGCAGTAAGGCTGCATAATAATTAGCAGACCATCCGACACGAAGCGTTACACCATTGGCGTATATAATCTCGCATTCGGAACCGCTTTTAGATTCTATCTCTTTTGAATCAAGGCTGGTATCTGACGGGGTTTTACTGATTGCTTACATCAGATCAGATGCGAATGTCTCCATTTACAGGCGGTCAATTTCTTCCGGAGACAGTCCGGTGATGTCTGCAATGTCCTGAGCGGGGAATCCCTTTGCCTTCATCCGGATTGCATTTTGCCGGCGCTCTTCCAGCCGTCCTGCTTCCAGGCCTTCCGCTCTGCCTTCTGCTCTGCCTTCCGCACGTTCCGTATTGATATTGTCTCTCAGGATCACAATATTATCCAGATGGCGGTAATAAGCTTTCAGTTCATCCTTGCTCATGCGGTCCAGTTTCAGCCTTTCACGTGCAGCATTCAGTCCGGGAGCCTGTGCCTGATCTGGAATTTCTCCGGTATTGAGATAATAGATCCATTCTTCCAGCGGTGTTTTGGCAACCTGATTGAAATCGTTCACTTTCAGGATATAATATTCCGGATACAACTGGCTGACTGTGTCGACCTTAAACGTCTGGCGCTGGAATGGAGATAATTCCAGTATATCGTTCTGGTGTATTCCCCGGAATTCTGTTTTTCCGTGATACACAATATCCTTTCCATGTCCTAATGAGAAATAGACAATGTTGATACTATACACTTTTCTTACCTTGTCGTAGCCTTCTCCCCGGTTGATATATTCAGTCACCAGTTTTGAAGTACCGAAGAGCATACGCTGAAAGTAAGCATATTCATTGTTGTTCTGGATTTCAATCAGCAGCAGAGTCCCTTTGGAGTCCTCGGCCAGCAGATCCACCCGGTTATACTTGTCAAATTCCTCTTCCTGATTGCTTTCGCTTTCAAGCAGTTTCTGTATTTTGATCCGGTCACGGAGCAGTGTTGTCAGAAAACCTTCCAGTACGGCAAAGTTAGCCTTGTTTCTCAGCAGGCGTTTCATTGCCCAGTCAAAACGGATGTAATTACTCATAATCTTGTGCATTTAAAGGGATAGTGCAAAGATAAGATTTTTAGATGAAACAGACAACTAATGAGCAGGTTATATCGTTTTCTGCCAGCTTTGCCACCCTATATATAAACTTATAGGGGAAAGTGCGGACAGAAATGTAACTATTTTTGTCCGCACTAACTATAATAGTTTAAAAGAAGCCTGGCAAAGCTGGCAGAAATTCGGGGAAAGGACTCGCTTCGGTGATTGTAAACCGTTGATAGCTATTTACTTGAGAACGTTTTTGATCAGCAGAAGATGGTGCGGAACAAAATTGCGGAACAAATACAGTTCAGGCCCTCTTTCCAAAAAAGCTTCGGAGAAGAAGGCCTGAAAATAATATAAAATAAATTCAACAGAAAATCAATCGTTCGACTCTTTATTTGTGTTTCGGAGACTTTGCCAAAGTTCTTTACCAAAGAGAATCCATGCAGAACTGCCGATAAATCCCAGGAACATTAATCCAAGTATGATAATTTTTTTATTAGGACTAGATGGGCTTAAAGGAACTGTTGCTGGCTCCACAATGGCAAATACTGGCTTTGCTTCCTGAACTTTTGCACGTGCAACTTGTAATTGGGTTTCTACCTGACTATAAATTTGAAAAGCAATACTCATATCATTCTGCAAACGGGTTCCTTCTGCCTGTGTACGCTGTAGCACAACATTACGGTTAGCATCCATAAAGTCTGCGTATGCTTTTTGTGCTTTGTAATATTCTTCTTTGCGTTCTTTGCAGAGCTTCTCCAGATAGTTACAATCCTCTTGTGCTTTGCGTGTACGGTAATCAATGATGTATTTTTGTAATTTAGCTACGGCACTATCTGCTACTGTGGCGGCTACCTCGGGATCCTGAAAGGTGGCGGAAACGATTGTCATACTTCCTTCTGTTGTGGATGTAAGAGCCCCTTTTATCGCATTTATTCTGATTGTTTGCTCTTTAGTTAAACGGAATGGGTCTATCGTTAGACTTATATCCTCATTTTCTTCCGATGATGAGGTACTTAATTTCGTAATAATGAAACTAGGGAATCTTAGGATGTAAATCCACCATGGAGCTTTTTGTTGTACAACATAATCAGATAATAAAACAGACTTTGTTGTTTCATGAGGTTGAACCTTAATATTATACATTTCTAGAATGAAAGGGGTTGAGTTTAATATGTCTGGAAGCATAGTAGAATTTAAAGCATCTTGATTAGTAGCATTTATACCATTTAATCCAAGCATATTAGCAACTCCTGTAAGGTTATTATTGGTTTGTCCTGATTCGGGAGACAATGTAACTTCCACTTTGTATTTAGATGGTAAGCTTATTGATATAATTAAACCTAGAATGAATCCTACACATGTTGTTGCCAGTATACATTTTTTGTTTACAAACAGAGGGCGGCAAAAGTTTATTAATACATTTTCTAATGAATCTTGGGATAGTGACATATTCTTTGTTTTTAAATATTTTTTCTAGCTAATTCTATAATTTTATATATATATCGTAGAGAAAGTAAAAATACATTGCTGTGTATTTTGTTTTCTTTAAATGCTTTGAGATGTTCTTTCATTATTAAAACATGTGATTTTAATCCTGAAGTACTGGCTCCACCAGCTCTCATTGTTACCATATCAATAGGTATATAAAAGATAGGAATATTCCCAATAAAAATACAACGAAGTAGGAACTCAAAATCAGCAGCTATTTTATAGCTTGTATTGTACATGCCAAATTTTTTGAAATTATCCTTTTTTATGTAAAAGCTTGGATGCGCAGGCATAAATCCGTATCTCATAAGTGACCTTTTAAATATTTTTGAGGAATAATATCTAGTACATTTAGTAAGATTTTCAGAATGAACAAAATGCACGTCACCATATATAGCTTCTATGTTAGGAGATTCAATGAATTTTTTTGCTATTATATCAATGATGGAATTAGATGAAAAAAAATCATCGGCATTTAAGGTACCTATTATAGTTCCGGTTGATAGTTTTATACCTTTGTTCATTGCGTCATATATACCATTATCCTTTTCTGAAATCCATTTCATTTTGCCATGAAATAATGGCTCATATTCTTTTATTATATCTTGAGTTCCATCCGTAGATTGGCCATCGATTATTATATATTCTATATTATTATAACTCTGTTGTAAAACTGATTTTATTGTATCTGCTATAGTTTTCTGATTGTTATATGAAACAGTAATGATGGATATTTTCATGTTTTGTATTTATTTATTATTAAGAAAAAGATGTATGGCATTTTTTATTACACCAGGTATTCTTGAAATGAATAGCAGAAAATTGTATTTGGGAAAATTATGATAATATAATTTTAAATATGTGTGGATAAGTTGTATTGAAGTTTTGGTTAATTCTCCTATTGGTATTTTTTTTCTAGATGCAGAACCATTTCTTTCTCTAACGTAGTATATGGCATCATCATCTGTAAATAGGATTTTATCTATTTTGTCAGTTAAAGATGTGATAAATAAAGCATCTTCTCCATTTTTGAATCTGACATCAAACCTTCTATTGCTAATAATGTCTTTATGGATTATTTTAGCAACAGGAAAAGCAAGAAAGGAGCGGTTCTTATATAAAGAAGCATTTACGTATTGATCTTTGTTCCTAAGTTGTGGACAGACGAAGAAGTTCTCAGCTTTCTCTTTAATATTATTTTTAAAGCTATAAATATTACTTATTACAATTGTTCTATTATCTGCTTTAGATATAAGTTTAGAAAGGTATGTTGGAGAAATTATATCATCATCATCAATAAAACAAATATAATCACCTTTGGCATAAGTTAATCCAATATTTCTTGCATTTGATACTCCTGCTATAGTTGTTGTAAAAAGAGATACTGTCAATTCTTTAGGAGCATTATTAATTATATTAACTATCTTATTTTTATATTTCGTAATGTCTCCATTAAGTATAATTATGATTTCAAACTTATTTAATGGATAGTTCTGTCTATAAATAGAGTTAAGACAGTCTTCTATATAATCTCCAGGATTATATGTTGGAATAATCACAGAAATTTCAAACATTTGTCAAATATATTGATTTATATAAATATTCCTGAGTAGGAAATAGAAGAACTTTAGATAAGTAGAATGTAATGAAAAATGTAGTTATAAGAATAAATTTGATATATTTCTGATTTATATAAAGATCTCTTAAAAGAAAGTATAGAGGCAGCATTGAGATGAGTAAGAATGTATTTCCTATTCTGTTAAAGATAAGATTATTTAAAAACATTACTCTGATAGAATATCCTATAAGGCCTATTTTATATAAATATAGATTATAACAGTCTAGTTTTTTGTCTTTAAGCAGATATAAAGAATAAAAATAGAAAGGTATAAAAATAAGTTTAGTGATAGTTTTCGAAATACCATAACCTATATCAAAGGTTCCACCTATATAATGTTGATAATGTGTAGGTATAAGAAAACTTAAATGTGCAATGATTATACTATACCCTCCTAATGCACCAAAGATGATGCTAAATATTAGAAGGATAAGGGCTCCTTTAAATGTAATATTAGGATAAAATCTGAGTATAACAAGAGGGAGCAGTAAAAAAGAAGATGAGTGAATAAATGCAGCGAGGATTATGTATATCAAAAATTTTTGAACACCTTTGGCTTCAGGTAAAACCATTAAAGCATATGTACATAAATATAATGCTATATATTGGCGTAATCCATTTAATTGATTATTAAATACAGTAGATATACAAATATAGAGGATTATAAATATAAATATTGATTCATGTTGTAATTTTGTCAGTATTTTAATGAAAAATAATGCTCCAATGAAATAAAAAATATAAAATGGAGTTTGTGGATCTAATTCTAAGAAACCACATATTTCAACAACATATGCGAATATAAATTCTAATTTTTTATAATAAAGAGTGACATCTTGTGTTTTGAATATACTATAATATGTTGTATAATCTGTTCCAACAGCATCTTGTCCACCGCATATTATTAACCAGATAACCCACATCGGAAATAGAAATAAAAAATAAGTAAAGAACTTATTCTTATTATATGAGGGGTAATAGCGTGAAAAACTATATGTACATGCGATTGAGAAAATCAAATTTATTGCATAAATCATATAAAAATTATATCATTTGTTCCATATCCTGATCTGAATAACTTATATATGGTTTTTGGATATTTCCTTTATAAGTTGAGAGTAAGTAATTTCCTTTAATTGGGTATCGAAATACTGGGAAATAAGAACTATTCTCTAAACTTAATATACCATCAAGATATTGTCCTTTAGTTTTATAATATTGTCCGATTAGAGTTAATATCATTTTTGTTGTGATATTACTATTTGGATCAATAAAGATATCTAATAGAGTGACAGCATAGATCGGTGTTAAAAGTAAATTCTTGGAGAATATTTCTGAAAAAATAATTATACCAGCTGGTATATTATTGTTGCTATAGATAAGCAGAGTATGATATTTTAAATCAGGATTAAGAAAGTATTTCCAAACAAAATAATTCAAATCTCTTTTAATATAAAAATCATATTGATTTAGAGATTTATTTATCAAAGGAAGTAACTCTGTTAGTTTTTCTTCTAGCTTGATTTCTTCATATCTTCTGTTATTTATAAAAAGATTATTATAATTTAAGTATTTCCATTTACAAATGTGATTGAAATGAAGTTGCTTATTTAAGAATTTTTTTGCAGCATTTGTTATTATAGGAGTAACATAGCTACTGACCGGGAAATAGTTGAAGTTAATTCTGTATAATAGATTGGCACCACATATCCTTTTTATATATCCGTTAGATGGCGAATACCATGCAGAAGAAAAATTGGGCAAATCTTGATGAAGTTTTAATTGTAGCTTTTTCCCAATACCTTTTCCTCTCATTGCTGGGAGAACAAATGTATCTACTCCCCACCACCACTCAGTATCCTGCTTGTGAATTACGGCTGTACATTTGTAAGCACAAGATTGACCTACTGGCTTCCCATTAATTATTGCAAGTAATATCTTAAAATCTGAGCAGTATTGTTGGTACCATTTTATTCTTTTTAATCGAGCATTATACTCATTTTTATAATACTCTAATAAGAATTTATTATACTCCTCTTGTGTTAATCTATTATTGTTTTCCGATAAATATACTAACTCAATCATAAAATCTTATAATAAGTAGAAAAAGGAATAAAATTATGATCAACAATATCTACGAGTTCACCATTGATTAGTTCTGGATGAACCATGATTTCCACAGAAAAATGCTTATAGTATAGGTTGAAGTCTTGATAAGATCCAAAATAGGAAGTATGTTTAAAATTTTTTTTTATATTTGAATTGAGTATATATTTATATAGTGATTTTATAAAATATATAATTGAATTTTGTGGCATCAAGTTTCTTGCTATACGCATGCTCTTAATGCCATATTGCAGGGATAATGGTTTTATAATATTATATATGAAAGCTTCGTTGTGAATGTGAAAGTGTGAGTCTAAATGTAGTAAAGGAAAACCTTCATTGATATAGACTTTTATTTGTGCTTCTATTTCTTCCTTTATTGCTTTTTTCAGTTCACTAGAGTGAAAAAATTTGGAGCGTAAGTGGGATTGTAGTTGGCCATTAAATATTCCGTTGGAACATACTTCTGGGAATAATTTGATGCTTTCAGTAAGAGGCTCCCCTTCCATTAAATTGATGTGAAGCCCTATTTTATCGAAGAAATTTTCTTCCTTTGCTATTAATATTGCTTCTTTATAATAGGGCATATTAACCATAATACTTGTCCTTTGAATGATGTTTAGGGCAAAGCATTGGGATATAGCCTTATTTATTGTTTGAGATCTTCCAAAATCATCAGCATTGACAATTATTTCATCTTTTGTATCCATAATTTGATAATGTATTTGCAAAAGTCATAATACCAAATAATATTTTTATGTTTTTTCCTTATGGTAAGTTGTTCTTTTAAAGATTGTAGAATATGTTTGGAGGAAATCCCAAATTCTGCATCATATATAGCAATAGGTTGCGGTATGTATAAAAAAGCTTTCTTCCCATATTTTTCATAGAGTGAATAAATTGTATTATAATCACTTGCTAATTTATATGTTTCGTTAAATTTAATATCTTCCTTATTTATTCCAGAAACAAAAATAGATTGGTGGCAAGCTATTATTCTTCTATGTATATTTTTGAGTGGTTGGGCCTTTCTGTAATATGTGGTTCCAAATTTTTTCCCTATATTATCTCCAAATATAACTTTCAAATTTTTATTGTTAATTTGTGGAAATCTAATATTAGATAAAGTATTTTGGTCATAAAAAGAATCCCCTGCGTTCATAAAATTGATCCATATACCATGTGCTAAATCAATGCCTTTGTTCATTGCATTATAGATACCTTTATCTGGCTCACTGATCCAATATGCAATATGTGATTGATATTTCTTTATAATGTCAACAGTTCCATCAGTACTTCCACCGTCAATAATGATATATTCAATATTGGAATATGTTTGATTTATGACAGAAAGTATGGTAGCTTCTAATGTTTTAGTGGCATTGTATGTAATTGTAATTATGGAGATTAAAGGTTTTGGCGCATTGTTAACCATAGTGAATTTTCTAAATTTATATGTTTGTTATTTGCTTGCCATATAGGATTGTTTCATGCCGTTTAATTTCTTCTTTATTAAATCTCATCTTTAAGACTTTGCATGGAACTCCTGCACATACAGAATATGGCGGTAATGACTTTGTTATAACTGAACCTGCACCAACAACAGCGCCACGTCCTATTTTTACCCCTTTAAGAATTGTGACATTCATACCGATCCAATTATCACCTTCTATAATGATATCCCTATCGTTGATAGGGAGCTTTTCTTCGTCTGTAACTGTATCAATATATCGACCAATAATATCTATGCGATGATCTCCCCCTCGAATAGAGACTTTGGGAGCAAATATTACATGATCTCCTATGTGTATTTTACTTCTTGTTGCAATAAAATCTGCATATTCTCCAATTTGCACATGTTCTCCAATTTGTATATTGCTATAACTAAAATGAGAATTCCAAGGATAGAAGACTAAATCTTTTCCAACAGATATAAATTCTTTTTTGCTTCTCCAACGTAAATATTTGTTGTATAATCTTCTGAGCATTGTTATTTTTCTAATATATTTATTACTTTATTTAAATATTGAGCCGTATTAAACGTATATAATTTTGTTCTATTATTGAGTTTTGTATATTGATTATTTATATTATTGATTAAATTGTATAATATAAAAGGCATATCATTTATGGTAGTAATAATTCCGTTGTCTTCAGTTATTAGTTCTGTTGCAGATTTATAATTTGTTGAGAGAACAGGAATATGTAATACTTTAGCTTCATTAATGACATAGGGACAAGCTTCAGAATATGATGTTGATACTAATAAATTTGATTTTTTGATGTAAGGGTAGGGATTCTCTTTAGCTCCTAGTAATATTACTATATCTTTAAGATTGTATTTTTCTATTTCAGATAGAAGATTTGTTAATATATCTTTTTTCCCACTTCCAATTATATACCATTTAAATTTTTGAGATTTACCATTTTTTATAATTGTATTTACAATTTGGGGAATTTTGCTGAATTGTTTGATTGGATCAAAGCGGCCAATGGACAGAATATTAAATTCGTCTTCGTTAAAAATATTTGTTTCTTTAATTGCTAGTTCAGATAATTTATTTATGTAATTAGTATCTAATATATTGTATGCAAAATTAACTTTATTTTTAAACTGTGGAAAATGCTTGATAAAAGAAAGACTTGTATATTTAGATACACAAATAATATACTCTATTTTGTTGTAAGTTTTCTTTTCAATATAATTATTTTTCTTCTTATAATATTGATAATCACAATGAACCCATGCTAATTTTTTGCTATTGTTGAAAAAACTTGTTATATAAGTAGCAATTCCTTCTTCATATGCTATAACTTTATCAAACTGGTATTCTTTTTCAATAGATTTTATGAATTTAGACATTACTATTTGCGAAATATTGTAATGGATCATTCTGTCAATAAATCGTATTATTTTTGCAATGAAGCTAGTTGAATTCCAAAAAAAGTATACTAGAGAAGATTTCTTTATAATATTATAATTAGCAAAAAGTGTTTGATAAATTCCTCCATCTTTTAAACATAATATATAGATCTCGAAGTTGCTATTTTTAAGAGTGGAAAGAAGAAATTGTAAACTTCTATTAGTTCCTCCTTGAGTATATGTTGGGATTACAAATAATAATTTCATTTAAAAAGTATATTAAATTAATGTTAGGTTGAATTTAGTATGTTCTAATTGATAAAAGAGAAATTATTTTTTTAGTGAATCTATATATTGTTTAGTTATATTTTCCCATGAGTTTTCCCCTTTGGAATATATATTTTTTATATTTTCTTCTATCGTAGATCTTAGTTTTTTGTTTGTGTACAACAAAGAAATATTATTTGATAAATCTTCTATATTTTGAGGTTTCACCAATAATCCTGTTTGATGATCTATTACAGTTTCATTTATGGCTCCAACATTGCTAGCTACCACTGTTTTATTGAGTGTAAATGCTGTCATGATAACTCCACTTTGAGTAGCGTCTGTGTATGGACATACAATAAACTCTGCATTGTTAAATAAAATAGCTGTTTCATCCATATTTATATAATAGTTCCGTAACTCAATAGATTTTATATTTTTATATGGTGAAAAGTCAAAATAGAGTTTTCCACTTCCTGCTATTATTAGATTTAATTCAGGATGTAACTTGTTTATTTTGAGGAACGATTCGATTAAATATTCAATGCCTTTATAAGGAGAAATCCTTCCATAAAATAAAATATAAGGTTTTTTATTTATTGTAATTTGGTCATTATGAAATAGTTTTATACAGTCATATCGCCCTAATTTATTTGTATATACTTTTAATGGTGATACCTTAAATTTTACGCAAAAATCATTTTTTAACCTTTCATTTAAGATAAATATCTTTTTACTGAAATTAAGAGCTATTTTTTTATTTAATGACTTTTCTTTTGATAAGTTCTCTCCAGAATGGGGAAAAGGATCATGAATTGTTAAGGCAACCTTGTTAAAGAAATATAACGGCCATTCTTCTTTTTGAAAAGGTCGTGTAGTCCATATATAATCAGCCTTAAATGAATTGATAAATTTTATGACCTTATGTGCAAATTTTATTTTTTCAAATATGCTTTTTTTGGGAATTACATTATTTATGATGTATGTATCATTATATCCGATGAAGTCTTTATAGATATTTAATTCCTTATATATGTCAGGTTTAAAAATACCATTTTGAGGGTAAGGGGTATTTATATCTATTAATGTGGATTTTAGTGAATCTTTAGTAAATAAAAGTATATATATTATTTGATGGCCTTGCTCTCTTAATTCTTTAATTAAGGGGAAATCACAATCTGCAAAATATGGATTGGAATAATATATAATTTTCATAAATAAGTTATTTTCTATGTATTATTTTATTTAAAATTAATTGTTTCTCTTTGGTGTTGCATCCTAAAAGGAATGTGAAAATTACTGTAGATATGAAACTTGTTGTACATATGCTAAAAAAAGAAATTATGTTAGATGGTAAATGGAAATATAGTATTAAAGGTAGAATACATGACATTATTATGGTGTATATAATAGGCTTTACTACTTCATGTACATATCTGTTTATGCTTAATCCAATCATAGGTAATACAATCTTAACTCTCATACATTGTGTACATAATTCAATAATAATATGAATTATGAATACAATTTCTGGTTGGAAGTTTCCATATTTTAAAAATAAGTAAGCACAAGGAACAATAGAGAGTAACATACTTCCTTCTATTATTTGGAATTTTTTTAGATTTCCTGTTGCATGTAAGGCTGTTCTTATAGGATTAGATATAGTAAATAAAATACTTGTAATGAGAATTAATCTTAAAAAGCTTTCGCAGTGTTCAGGATATTCTCCTAGCCACCACTTTAATATAGTCTTAACTTCTAAGATTATTGGAAGGCAAATTAAAAATATGAGCAAAACAGAAAATTTGGAACTTGTAATTAATAGATCTTGCATTCTGCTAATGTTATTTTGCGCATAATTTTTAGTGATTTGTGGGTTAAAAGCTATTTGAAAATTATAGCTAAAATTATTAACAACATTCTGAACTTGCACAGCGATACCTCTAGCTGCATTTATTGCAGGGTTGAAAAAAATATTTAATAGAATGTTTAATCCTTGAGTGTATCCAAAAACAGCTAAATTGCCGTTCATAGTCCATCCTGCATAATAAAAGATTTCTTTAAACATTAATTTATCTATTTTTAACTTAAAGATTCGTGTTTCTGCAAATTTTTTATTGCAAAAAATGATGTAAGCTGAAAAATCAAACATTTGGATACACAAAATAGCTCCTGCATATAATATTAGTTTGTCATAAGGAGAGATTGTTAATAGTAACGCTGTTAATAATTTTAATATTGCATCAATTATTGTAAGGTATGCAAAGGCTGACATTTTTTCATGTGCTATAATTGCTGCATTATATGGCATACTAATAAAACTTCCCATAGCAGTTAAAATAGAAAATTGATATACCCAAAAAGCTGCAACTTCTCTGTTCTCGGGAATATTTAATTTGTTTATCATGAACCATAGGCCCAAAGTTTCACCAACAATAAATATAACAATCGCAAATAGTATATGTATGCTAATAATATTAGTAAAAACTTTTTTTAGCTCCTTTAAATCTCCTTTTCCTAGAGCAAATGTTATAAATCTAGATGATGCTCCAGCTAGAGAACTAGTCATAAATCCTAAGAATGATATAATGCCTCCTACTACATTGTTTATTCCAAAATCATCTATACCTAAAGCCTGAAGTGTAATTCGAGATGTATAAAGACTTATAACTACAAGAAATAGCATACGAATATATAATAATATTGTATTGTATGCTATTCTTTTATTATCGTTGATTTGTTTTAGATTCATATTATAGATGGATCTTTGGGTTAAATTTTAAGTAGATTGCCTTTTCTTTTTTTTATCACTACATCAAACCACAAATTCAGTCCCGTCCACACTACAACATCAATAACAAATACTAAGGTGTTATTCCATCCGGAATGAACTGTAACCAATGTAAATGCACAAAGACTGGCTGACATTAGTTGGATAGTGATCAAAGCTTGGCGTGGGGAGAATCCCATATCCAGGAATTTATGATGGATATGAGTTTTGTCGGGCAGGAAGAGCGGTTTACCGTTACGTGCCCGGCGAAGTACGACACGTACGACGTCAAGTGAAGGAACAAGTAATACGCTGAAGGAAACAAGCAGGGGGGAACCCAGAATTTCTTCTGTGGGAATTGTTCCGGTGTACATGCAGTATTTGATGACAAAGAAACTGAGAATGTATCCCAGAGTCAAACTTCCGGTGTCGCCCATAAAGATTTTGCGTCCTCGGTCGGCATTGCCGAATACATTGTAGGAAAAGAAGGGGATCAGGATACCTACACAGACAAAGGCCAGCAGGGCATAGATCCATTGCTGGTTGTGAATGAAGATGACTCCCAAAATGGTAAGGGCAACCATACTCAAGCTGGAGGCAAGCCCATCTATACCGTCAATCAGGTTGATGGCATTAGTAATGAATACCGCCAGCAGCATGGTCAGGGGGATTCCTACATAGGTGGAAATTTCATAGATTCCGAAAAGTCCGTAGAAATTGTTGATGTAAAGCCCGGCCAGTGGAAAGAATGCGGCAGAGATGATCTGTACAAAGAATTTTTTGCGATATCTTACTCCCATGAGGTCATCGGCAATACCGACGACGTATAATAGGGTAAGACCGGCAATAAGAAAAAGCAGCTCGGTCACCATGGTCACGGTAAACTGTGGATCGGGAAGATATCCTAGCAAGATACGCAAGGCGGTGAAAAAGCAGGTGGTGCAGAGGATGACGGGAAAGAACGTGACTCCTCCCAGTCTTGGGATGGGTCGCTTGTGGATCTTTCGGGCATCGGGCGCATCGAAGAGTCGTTTGCGCAGAGAGATAATCAGAATGTTCGGAATGATGATCCGTCCGAGAACGATTGCAGTAATGAAGGCTGCAATTATTAAATACATGTTCGCCATGTGCAGTATAGTTTTGGGTACGCTTCGCGGTTACCTGTCCCAATCGGAGGAGAAAGGTAAACCCGAAATTGAATAGTATTTACTTGCAAAAGTAGTTTTTATTTTTGAGACAACAAAGCGGAATGTGGCTAAAATGTACTTCTGCAAGGGATTTTCTTCACAATGCAGAGGAACGGAAAATACTGCACGGAAGGAATGGTATTTTTTTTCTTTTGGATGGGGAAATAGTATAGATAAAAATTTCCCGTATTGATAATGAAAGGATTATCAGTACGGGAAATAGGATAGGGATCGTAAGAATACTTTATTTTACTAAATTGGCAATTGATGCAACCATCGTCGCTAAGGAGGCAAAGGAGGTGGCATAGCCCAGGATATTGCCCAGGTTATTCTTGCGCTGTTTGTTCGGAACCACAATTTCGCAGCCGGGCTCGATCTGTTTCTTACCGTTGCCTTTTACCTCGGCCACCTGTCCGTTCATGTAGATGATGAACTTCTTGCTTTTCTTTGCATTGTTGGAGTAGCCTCCGGCCTGGCTGAGGTAGTATTTTACGCTCTTGCCGTCAATGTAAGATACGGTATTCGGCATCATGACAGCTCCGTTGATCTTCACGGTGTTGTTGAATTCCGGTACGGTAATGATGTCTCCCTTTCTCAAAACTATATCTGCATTGCTTCCAGGCTTGGCCAAAGCTGCTTCCAGGTCGATTCCGACTGTAAAGATACTGTCAAGTTCCAGCTTGAGTGAGTCGGTCATTCCAGCTCCCAGCTCTTTCTGCATCATGTTCAAGACATCTTGCATGCGCTTCTTTTCTTCCTCGTTGGCGATACGGGTCAACTTCGCACCGCGGACGTAACCGAACTGGGTTACACCACCGGCTTTCTTGATTACGTCGGTCAGGCGTTCATTCTTGCTGGTCAGGGTGTACTGGCCGGAGTAGAGGACTTCGCCCTTGACGGTTATATTGGCCTGTTCGCTGTAGCCCGGACTGCGGCGTACAAATACCTGATCGTATGGCTGGAGAACAAATCCTGCCTCGCCGTTAACCACAAAACCGTCTTTCAGAGCAAACGAGTAGGTTTCTCCGATAGTCTGCGCCTCGGTGGTACTCTTCGGGTCGCGGATACGGCGGGATACATCTACGCGTACAAGGGAGGCTGATTCCTTCAGACCGCCTGCAGTGATGACGATGTCTTCAAGCGTCATATTGTCCGCATAGGGGTATTCTCCCGGCAGGGTGACTTCTCCATAAATACGGATGCTGCCCAGATCTTTCAGGTCGTGGATGCTGGGGATATAGAGCACATCGTTGTTGCGCAGGGCAATGTCGGGGCTGCTGCCTGCCAGAATGCCCTTGATGTCTACGGAAAGTACTTCGCTGGTGAGGTTCTCGCGCTGGCGGTAGAGAACGGCGCGGTTGGTAAAGGCGTCGCCCAGCAGACCGTCGGCTTTTTCAACCAGTTGCTTGACGGTGTTCAGTGAACCGCTCAGTTCATAAATACCCGGGCGATAGACGGCTCCTTTTACTTCCAGACGGTTGGTGAAACGTTCCAGGATGGGATCGGCTGTCACTTTATCGCCGTCGCACATCTGGAAACGGGTAAAATCTTTCGCATCTACCGTAGCTACGGAGTATTCGCGGCCTGCCTGACGGATGACGCGCAGGCTGTTCTTGTAGCCGTCTGCGGCAAAGTTTCCGGCGTATTTAAGCAGGGTTGCGATGGATTCGTCGGATTTCATTTCGTAGCGCATCGGGCGTTTTACCTTGCCGGTGATCTTGACGATGGCTTCATACGGGGGAACGATGATGACATCTCCTTCCTGCAGACGGATGTCGTCCTGAATCTTTCCTTGCATGATGAATTCGTAGACATCAACCGTAGCGACGTTCTTTCCGTTGCGTGCAACGTGGATGTTACGCAAACTACCGATATCGCTGACTCCGCCGGCACTGTAAAGAGCGTGGAATACCGTCGCGAAGGAGGACAGCGTATAGGTTCCGGGGCGTAGCACTTCACCCATCACATTGATCTGGATGGTGCGGGTATTACCGAGGGAAATCTGGATGTTGTTGCCGGAGTCTGCATAAATCTTGCTGAGTTCCTGTTTCAGGACAGTCTTCGCTTCGGACACGCTCATGCCGTTCAATAATACAAGTCCCAGATCGGGGATATTGATGTAGCCGTCCGGAGAAATGGTTTCGCGGATGGTGTTCTGGCTGGCTCCCCAGATGTCGATGATTACTTCATCACCCGGACCGAGACGGTAGTCGGACGGAGTGGCCAGATTCATATTGGGCTCGAAGGTCAGATTTTCGGTGTTGAAGATGTCGCGGCCGAATACCTGGTCTTCAGGATTATACTCATAGAAAGGAGATAATGAAAGAGAGTCACCCAAGATCGATACCACCCGGTTCTGGTTGGTATTCATATTGTATTCCATGGAGTAGGGGTTGTTGGACTGGTCACGCTGGGAGAACTCATTCTTCTTGCGTTCTTCTTCCATTTTCTTACGCTGACGGTATTCCTGCTCCATCTGTTCGCGGCGTTCCTGCTGCAGTTCAGCGTTGCGGTTAGTGTTTTTGCGGTAACCGTTCTGGTAATAATAGTCGCTTGTTCCGGAGGAAGACTGTCTCATGCGGTCCTGTGAGGTGGAACTGCTGGTGCCCAGGGTTCCTTTGGACTGTTGCTGATACATTTCCTGTACTCGGCGTGCCTGTTCTTCGGTAACGCCCCGGCGTGCCAACTCCATGGCGATCTGCTTCTGGTCTTTTCCCTGCTGCATTCCCTGTTTGACATACTCCAGTACCTGGCTGTCACTCATGGTCTGTGCCGCTGCGGGGAGAGCTCCCAGCAGGAAAAGGCAGAATGCGAGTCTTGCGAATCGTTTCTTCATAAAGAGTTATCTTTAGTTTGGTTTGTTTTTGTCTTTCTAACTTGGTAAATTTCCTGCAAAGGTAGGCTTTTTTGTTGGATTTTCAGAGTTTGAAATCCGAAAAAAAGCAAAATACGGTGAAGGAAGAAAAGGAGTTGCATGACAGGCCGGAAAAGGTTACATCCAAAGCTGGGAATGAAGGGGGAGAAAAGTAGATGAAAATGATATAGTTTTTGTGAAATAGTGTTAAATATAGACGATTTTCCGTGTAATTATTATGTTACATAACATAAAAACCATACCTTTGCATCGTGTTTTTCATGGTATTAGATTTAAGGTTAATGAAGATTGGGAGTCTGGGAAGATTCCCTCTTTTTTTGCCCGTACGTGAAGGGGAAATTTCTTCGCGTACGATGGAGCTGAATCGTACAGTCGATGGGGTAATTTTTTGCGGTCGATTTGCCCACATTGTATATACGTTGCGGCCCGATCGTACAGTCAAATTTTCAGATCATGTGATTTGCTTTTAGCCATTTTCTGCCTGAAGGGGTAAGGCAATAAATGAGAAAAATTACACATGGTAATCCGATAGCTGATAGAACAAATATAGCTTCCATTTATTTCTCCTCCTTTTTTTTATTTGTTAATATTAAACCACTTAATAAGGTAGATAGTGCAACTAACAACCCGAGACAATATATCAGCATTTTACTGTCTCCTAAGTCTTTAAACAAAGATGCAATAACTATACGCAAATATAATACTTTCTTCCCAAAGTTAAACATTTAATCCTAAATATTAAAATGGGGATTAAAAAAAATGCAAATGGAATTACTGATTGTAGATTTATAGGGAATGAGCGGTAAGCGGGACTCGAACCCGTGACCCTCGGCTTGGGAAGCCGATGCTCTACCAACTGAGCTACTACCGCAAGGATTTTTGAGCATGACAAAAGTAGGCTTTATTGTGGAACTGAGCAACAATAAAGCCTGTTTTTTTTCATCAATAATCGATTTTGTCCAGAATCCCCTGCAAACAGGCGATGGTCACTCCGTAGTTGGTCATGGGGACCTGCTGCTTCCGGGCTGCTTCGATGCGGTTCAATACATATTTTCGGTTGAACATGCAGGCTCCGCAGTGGATAATCAGATCGTAGGGAGTCAGATCTTCCGGAAAGTCGGTTCCCGAAACCATATCGATTTGTATTCCCTGTCCGAAGCGTTTCCTCAGCATGTTGGGTATTTTTACACGTCCGATATCTTCGGAAAGTGGGGCATGGGTGCAGGCTTCGGCAATCAGGATGCGGGATTTTTCCGTCAGGGCGGAAAGGGCTCTGGCTCCCTGGATGTAGTAATCAATATCTCCTTTGTATTGGGCGAAGAGAACGGAAAAGGAAGTCAGCCGGCTGGTTTCCGGCTTCCGTGCATAGACTGTTCCGAAGACCTGAGAATCGGTGATGATCAGTTTGGGCGGTCGGGTCAGTGCTTCAAGCATCTGGGGCAATTTGTCGGTCGTACAGCTCATGACCAGACATTTCCGGTCGAGCAGTTCGCGCAGGGTCTGTACCTGGGGGAGGATCAGGCGGCCTTTGGGGGCCTGAATGTCCTGAGGCATGACGAGAAGCACGGTGTCTCCTTCGCTGACCAGATGGCCGACAATGCCTTTCTCCATACTGGCATCCGGCAGTTTGTGGACCAGTGTGCGGAGTATGTCATCCATGCCTTGCCGGTTCAGGGCACTGGCAATGAGGGGAACCTGTCCGCATTTCTTTTCGATGGCACGGGCGGTTGCCAGGGGATCTTCCAGCTTGTCAGCCTGATTCAGCACCCAGATGGTCGGGATATTCTTTTCTTTCAGCTGGCCGGCCCATTCCATTTCGGGCCCGATTTGTTCATCCCGGCATACCAGCAGGGCAATATCAGTCCGTTCCATGGCCTTGAGAGTCTGCCGGATGCGCAGTGCTCCCAGGTCTCCTTCATCGTCCAGTCCGGCTGTGTCAATGAAAACACAGGGACCCAGCCCATGGATTTCCATGGGTTTGTAGACGGGATCGGTGGTGGTACCGGCCACCTCGGAGACCAGAGCGGCTTCCTGTCCGGTCAGGGCGTTGATCAGGGAAGACTTTCCGCTGTTGCGCTTTCCGAACAGACCGATATGGATCCGATTGGCACGGGGGGTATCTTGTAATGTATTCATATGGCGGCAGATGAATGGTTAAAAACGGAAATCTCTTCCTCCCCGGGCAATACGTTCCAGGTTTTCCAGTGCACGTTTGCGGATGGCCGGATTGGGGATCTGTTCCATCTGCCGGCGGATCATTTCGGTGCCCAGTGCGCGGGTTTCGGGAGAGGCGTAGTCTTCCAGATATTCCTGCAGGGTCATCAGTGCATTGGGAGCGCAGCAGTTGGCGATCTGTCCGGTCTTGACGAGCGACATGAAGCGGTCGCCGGTACGTCCTTCCCGGTAGCAGGCGGTACAAAAGCTCGGGATATAACCACCGTCGATCAGCCAGCCCACCACCTGGTCAAGTGTTCTCGTATCACTTACATCAAACTGTTCGCTGCATTCTTCCGGAAGCTCCGGCTCCGCGTAACCGCCGACACTTGTTTTGGAACCGCCGCTGATCTGGGAGATGCCCAGACCGATCACCTTTTCCCTGCACGCCTGGCTTTCTCTTGTAGAAATGATCATACCCGTATATGGGACACTGATCCTGATGCAGGCAATGATCTTTGCAAAGGTATCATCATCGATACCGTTGTCAAATGCGGACGGATCGATATCATCTGCTTTTTTAATACGCGGAACACTGATCGTGTGCGGTCCCACACCATGTACAGCCTCCAGATGCTCTGCATGCATCAAAAGTGCTGTAAACTCATATCTGTATAATTCCAAACCGAACAAAACACCGAGTCCGACATCATCGATCCCACCGTCCATGGCACGATCCATGGCTTCTGTATGATAAGCATAATCATGCTTTGGCCCGGTCGGATGCAGTTTTTCATAGCTTTCCTTATGATAGGTTTCCTGAAACAGGATATACGTACCAATGCCTGCTTCCTTTAATTTATGGTAATTTTCTACCGTAGTCGCCGCAATATTGACATTGACACGACGGATCGATCCATTTTTATGTTTGACACTGTAGATCGGTGACTGGAGTTCA
>OLGJ01000241.1_pt1 | contig 39338 bp, 37 predicted proteins | sample 1605431 | NCBI WGS metagenome assembly OLGJ01 (sample SAMEA3888920, study PRJEB22519) | human gut metagenome | biome: human gut; feature: human-associated habitat; material: faeces | place: Denmark | collected 2009
TGAATATCGACGGACAGGAAGCCGTGGTAGAGGTAGCCGACGTGGAGATTATCTCAGAGGATATTCCAGGATGGCTCGTATCTAACGAGGGCAATCTGACCGTAGCGCTTGAAGTAGAGTTGACCCCAGAATTGAAGAAGGAGGGTATGGCTCGTGAGTTGATCAACCGTATCCAGAACCTCCGCAAGGAGACAGGTCTGGAGATTACCGACCGCATCAACGTAACTGTGGCTCCTAATGAGGAGACTGACGCAGCCATCGAGGCATTCGCCGACTACATCAAGGGTCAGGTATTGGCAGACAGCATCGAAATCGGCGACAACGCAGGTGTTGAGACCGAGTTTGATGACTTTAAGTTGAACATTCTCGTAGAGAAGAATTAAATAGTTAGGAGTTAGGAGTTAGGAGTTAGAAGTTAGGAGCATTTCCAAACTGCTTGCTTCTAACTTTCTAGCCCTTATTTCCTAAAAACATTAACAAATAACATAATAGATAACATCTATGGCTAACGAAAAACTACGTTATAGCGATCAGGAGCTCGAGGAGTTCCGCGCTATCATTGATGAGAAATTGAAGGTGGCAAAGCAGACTTATCATGATTGTATGGCTCAGCTGAACCACTCAGACAGTAATGATGTGGTAGATACATCACCAACCTACAAGGCTCTTGAAGAGGGTAGTGAAGCACAAAGCAAGGAAGAAATCATCCAGATGGCTCAGCGTCAGCAGAAGTTCATTAAGGGATTGGAAGCAGCTTTGGTTCGTATCCAGAACAAGACCTATGGTATTGACCGCGAAACAGGTGAGTTGATTCCTAAGGAGCGTTTGCGTGCTGTACCTCATGCCACTTTGAGTGTAGCTTCTAAGGAGGCTAGAAAGAAGTAATAAATGGAGAAAACAAGTAAAATTAAATACGGATGGCTCGTCACGGCAATGGTGGTTGTGCTTCTTGTTATCGATCAGATTATCAAGGTGTACATCAAGACCCATTTTTGCCTTGGCGAGTCTGTTCGTGTTACTGATTGGTTTTATATCGAATTTGTAGAGAACAACGGAATGGCTTGGGGTATGTCGTTTATCGGCAAGTTCTGGCTAAGTCTGTTGCGCCTGGTAGCCATCTGTGCGTTGAGCATTTATCTGCATCGCATCATTAAGCGTGGTACCTATCGCTTGTTATACATCATTTTGGTGGCGCTGGTTCTGACGGGTGCAATCGGCAATATGATTGATTCCATCTTCTACGGACTTATCTTTACCGGTGCATCACCTTATTATGTATCTTATCTTGTGCCTTTCGGCGAGGGGTATGCACCCGTGCTCATGGGCAAGGTGGTTGATATGTTCCGCTTTCCGTTCTTCACCTATACATGGCCTGAATGGTTCCCTTTCTGGGGTGGACAGCATGGTACATTCTTCGATCCTGTATTCAATTTTGCAGATTCCTGTGTATCAGTCGGCATCATTTCTCTCTTGCTTTTCTGTAGAAAAGAACTGGAAGCTCTCGGAGGTGGTGATAAGGAGAAGAAGGTTAAAGATTCTTCTTTTATTGAAACTGCTGAAGAAAAGATAAAGTCTCAATCTCAAGAAAATAAGGAGGACAAGTAATCATGAAGAAAGCTTTTCTTTATCTCTGTTGGATAGTAACCTTTTGTGCAGCTTTCGCTTCTTGTAAGCCTTCGCTTCCAAAAGATGTGCTCTCCAAAGGAAAGATGACGGATATTCTCTTCGATTATCACATCGCTCTTGCTATGGCGCAGAGCGAAGACGGTGGTAGTGAGAAGAATAGTCTGGCTTATCGCGAGGCTGTACTGAAGAAACATGATGTCACCTCGGCAGACTTCGACAGTTCGATGGTTTATTATATGCGCCATACAGAATTGCTGCATGATGTGTATAAGGATTTGGCTGAAAGATTGGATAAAGAGGTGGTTGCATTGGGTGGAAACAGTGCAGGAAATAGTGATTTTGACAATCTTACTGCTGTTGGCGATACTGCCAATATTTGGAAAGATGCTACTTCGATGGTATTCTCGCCTGATGAGGGCTTCAACAGTCGCAGTTTTAAAATTGTAGCTGATACTGCTTTCCATAAGGGTGACCGGTTCCGTCTTGATTTCGAATCGCAGTTTATCTTCCAGGATGGTATGCGTGATGGTATCGCTTTGCTGGCTGTTCAGTTCAAGAACGATAGTGTGGCACAGACTGTAATTCATATTCAGAGTGCTCAGCACTATAGTGTAGAACTCGCTGACAATGATAGCCTTGGAATTAAATGTATAAAGGGGTACTTTATGTTGAATGAGGGTGGCTTCAGTTCTGATGCCGGTTCTTTGACGACTCTTAAACTGATGTTTGTCAATAAGATTCGTCTCATCCGTATGCATCCTAAAAAGGTGGCACCGGTTTCTTCTTCTGCAGCATCTTCTGATTCGGCAAAAGTAGATACAGCTCGTAAGACCCGTATACCAGGTCCGAGTGTTCCAGCACGTCCGGATGGAGCTTTGGCGCCTCCGACCAGTGCACCGGTTCCTATGCCTGATAAACCTATTCAGATGACGAGTAATTAGTCTGGTTGTTTAAGATATGGCTGAAATGAGAAGATGCGGAGCCCATCAGGTGATATTGCCGGATGGCTCGATATTGCAGCAGGCTGTGGTAGAAATACAAGAGGGCAGGGTGGTGAACTACTTCGAGTTTCGCGAGGAGTTGCCGATGACCGAATGGTTAGGCGGCGAAATCCGGGTGGAACGCGATGAGGAAGGCATCCTCCGTGCCCTGTGGAACGGAAAAGTAATCAATAAACATTAAACATAAACATTAATAATATGTTAAGCGTAGATCAATTAGAAGACAAGTTGATAGACTTGGCATTTGCTGAGGATATCGGTGATGGCGACCACACAACTTTGTGTTGTATCCCAGAAGACGCCATGGGTAAGAGCCACTTGCTTATCAAGGAAGATGGTGTGTTGGCAGGTGTTGAAATGGCAAAGAAGGTATTTGCCCGTTTCGATCCTACCATGAAGGTAGAAGTGTTGCTTCAGGATGGAACCCATGTTAAGAAGGGTGACATTGCAATGATTGTAGAGGGTAAGACCCGTTCTTTGCTCCAGACTGAGCGTTTGATGCTCAATATCATGCAGCGTATGAGTGGCATTGCTACCATGACTGCTAAGTATGTAAAGCGTCTTGAGGGTACAAAGACTCATATCCTTGATACCCGTAAGACAACTCCAGGTCTTCGCATGTTGGAGAAGCAGGCTGTGAAGATTGGTGGTGGTATGAACCATCGCATTGGTCTCTTCGATATGATTCTCCTCAAGGACAATCACATCGATTTCGCTGGCGGTATCGATAACGCCATCGACCGTTGCCATGCTTATCTGAAGGAGAAGGGCCTCGACCTAAAGATTGAAATCGAGGTTCGCAGTTTCGATGAACTTGACCAGGTATTGAAGCATGGTGGTGTAAATCGTATCATGCTCGATAACTTCTCTGTGCCTGATACTAAGAAGGCAGTAGACATCATCGCAGGTAAGTATGAGACTGAGTCTTCTGGCGGTATCACTTACGATACCATCCGCGATTATGCAGAGCAGGGAGTTGATTTCATCTCAGTTGGTGCCTTGACACATAGTGTGAAGGGCTTGGATATGAGTTTCAAGGCTTGCGAATAAGTGAAGAATGAAGAGGGAAGAGTGAAGAATTCAAATGCTCTTCTCTTTGTTCTTCTGAAATAATTTTGTGGAGTTAGGAGACTTTTCTAACTCCACATTCTATTTAGGTGTATATTAATAAAGGTATATTTTATGAATAAGATTTTCGCTTCAGCCATAATGGTTGTAGCTATGTTGGGCAGTGTCTCAGAAGCTGAGGCATGTACCAACTTTATAGTAGGAAAAAAAGCATCGGTTGATGGATCTGTGATGTGTTCATATAGTGCCGATGACTATGGTATGTTCCAAAATCTCTGTCATTTTCCTGCCGGTAAGCATGCTAAGGGAGAGATGCGTAAGATTTACGATTGGGATACCAATAAATATCATGGTGAGATTCCGGAGGCTGCCGAGACTTATAATGTGATTGGCAATATCAATGAATGGCAGGTCACCATCGGTGAAACTACTTATGGTGGACGTGAGGAAATGGCTGATTCTACAGGTATCATGGATTATGGTTCACTCATTTATGTTGCCCTGCAGCGTAGTAAGACTGCCCGTGAGGCTATCAAAGTGATGACAACCATCGCCAATACTTACGGCTATAATTCAGAAGGCGAGACCTTTACCATCTGTGATCCGAACGAAGCTTGGATTATGGAGATGATGGGCAAGGGACCAGGCTCTAAGGGCGTGGTTTGGGTAGCTCTCCGTATTCCTGATAATGCAGTTTGTGCACATGCTAACCAGAGTCGCATCGGCAAGTTCAATATGAAGGACAAGAAAAACGTAATGTATGCCAAGGATGTCGTTTCTTTTGCTCGTAGTAAGGGATGGTATCAGGGCAAGGATGCTGATTTCTCATGGAAAATGGCATATGCTAAGCCTGATTTCTCAGGACGTCGTTTCTGTGATGCTCGTGCTTGGGCTCTCTTGAATCATTTCTATGATATGAGTCCTTATCTTGATTGGGCTTTGGGTAAGGATCCTAATGCGAAGGATATGCCTCTCTGGGTGGTTCCAAACAAGAAGGTGAGTGTTGCTGATGTTGAGGCTTGCATGCGTGACCATTATGAGGGTACACCTCTTTCTGTTGCTGATGGCACTGATATCGGAGGTGGTATCTGGCAGATGCCTTACAGACCAACTCCATTGATGTTTAAGGTGGATGGAAAGCAGTGCTTCAACGAACGTCCGGTCAGCACCCAGCAGACTGGTTTTGTTTTTGTTAGCCAGATGCGTTCATGGATGCCTAGAGAGATTGGCGGTGTTCTTTGGTTTGGTAATGATGATGCCAATATGGTAGCGTTCACACCAATCTACTGTTCTTCTACAGTTCGTCCTGAGTGTTATAACACACCGGGAGCAGATGCTGTGAATTTCAGTTTCAAGAATGCTTACTGGGTGTGCAATATGACCAGCAATATGGTTTATCCTCGTTACAGCCAGATGTTCCCAACCTTGAAGGAGGTTCGTGATAGTCTGGATAACAGCTATTTTGCTGCACAGCCAGGTGTTGAGGCTAAGGCTCAGGAACTGTATGCACAGAATCCACAGGCTGCAGTCAAATATCTCAATGATTATGGTATTGAGAAGGCACAGCAGATGTTGGCGCGTTGGCAACAGCTCTTCCAGTTTATGGTAGTGAAGTATAATGACATGATTATCAAGCCAACCAAAAAAGATGGCAGTTTCGAGAAGACTCCTTATGGATTAGGTGCAACTCCAGTTCGTCCTGGGTATCCTGAGAAATATGCCAAGGAACTTATTAAGCAAACAGGAGACAAGTTCCTGGTTCCTGAAACAAAGTAACAATATTTATCATCACATAAAGAAAGCCGATTCATGTATATTACTATACAAGAATCGGCTTTTCTGTTTTCTAGACTAACAATACTAAATAATCGTATTATAATTTTTAAAGTTACGTCTTTTAAAATCAATTACTTGAAGTATCTCTTGTAGAGACCTGCAAAACCTGCACAGTGGCGGGCTTCATCCTTAGCCATCTCATGAACGGTATCGTGGATAGCATCTGAACCCTGCTCCTTAGCAAGCTTGGCAATGCGGAACTTATCCTCACAAGCACCCTTCTCTGCTGCAATACGAGCCTCGAGATTGCTCTTGGTATCACCCAAAACCTCACCGAGAAGTTCTGCAAAACGAGATGCGTGATCAGCCTCCTCATAGGCATAACGTTTGTAAGCCTCTGCAATTTCAGGATAGCCTTCACGATCTGCCTGGCGTGCCATAGCAAGATACATACCTACCTCGCCACACTCACCATTAAAATGATCCTTCAAACCCTTGATAACGTCTTCATTAACGCCATCCTTATATGCCTGACCGAGAACGTGAACGGTAGCAAATGTCATATCGTCATCTACTGCATCTTCCATCTCTTTGAACTTGCTGGCTGGAGCCTTGCAGATAGGGCACTTCTCTGGTGCTTCTGTACCTTCGTAAATGTAACCGCAAACGGTGCAAATAAACTTTTTCTTCATAATGTTTTTGTTTTAAATGTTGTTGTATAATTATTGTCTTTTGATTTAGTGAACAGTCTCTGTGAGAGGCGACTTTACGCCTTTTTTAGCGCATTCTGCACAGATTCCTCTGTAGTAGAGCTGTTCTTCCAATACGATGTTTCCTTCAATTTCCTTTCCTGGTTCCACTTTTGGAGCTGGTTCGCCGAAAAAGTCAATTACCTTGCCACAATTTCTGCAATAGAAATGAACGTGGCTTTTAATATTTCCATCATAACATACGCGATGTTCATCGATTGTGATCATCTGAGCCGCATTGTGCTCACTCAACATTCTGAGTGTGTTGTAAACGGTTGTCTTGCTCAATGTTGGGATACTCTCGGCTAATCCTTTGTACACATCCTCGATAGTTGGATGAGTGGGATGCTTGATGAGCCAATCCATAATGGCAATACGCTGGAGTGATGGTCGGATACCTTTCTCCACGAGTCTTTGATAGGCTTCTGTCTGCTTCATAATTACTTGTTTTTATAATTTGATGATGCAAAGATAAGCAATTCTTTTGTATCTGCCAAATGTTTTTGCAAATATTCCAAAGTATTTTTGAATATTTTACAATTGCATAGTAGTTTTAAGATTTGTTGTGCTAAAAAGGGAGATTCTATGATTCGCTTTTGGAAATTATTGATACTAAAACCCTTTTGGAAAAAGTAATTCCCCGTCACGCTACCGGAGTGTTGTGGCGGGGAATCTTATTTGAAAATAAACTTTATACGATATTTCAGGCGATTATCTCAGGTCGATGACTTCAGCTCCTGGACATTCCTTGCTGTTGAAATTGAATGTGCTGTTAGAAACGCTCTTGGCTCTGAAGTTACTTACCGTGATGGTACTCCAGGTATTGCCCTGTCGCATCTTGACAACTGATGGAACATGTGTCTTTTTGTTGATGGTGATATACATTTCGGCTACAGAACGTTTCTGGTTATTGGCAACGAGATGTACTACATAGTTACTGCCTGCTGTCTTGAGCGTTGACTTATAACCAGTCTTATATATATTAATAAAGGTATAAGGGTTCATGGACATCTGCTGAGCCTGTGTAGGGTTGCTGACATTCACCTCGTTGGTTTTCTTTAGATAAGTCCACTGGGTCTTGCCGTTGAACCAGACGATGGCTTGCGGGGTACGGGCGTTAAACTTGTTGCCTTTGATGGCAATACTGCCGCTTGCTGATCCATACTTAGAACTGCTCATCTTGAAGTTGGCGCTAGCTCCACCTTTGTTGCCAATAACGGCAGCGGTCTTATCAAGTACCTGTTGCGCAGTCTGCGCCATGGCTCCGATGCTCATCATTGCAACGAAAGCCAATGCTAAAATCTTTTTCATTTTTATCTTTTCCTTTCTTTTAAAATTCCATGTTATATTATATCTTCTAAAATTTCATACTCTATTACAAAGCCGTAAAAACGTCTTTTCTCTCTTAGACATTTTCACGGCTTCAGGGTTTAATAATTTAACCTTTTCCAATATTATCTTCTTTCATACCCTTAGTTCTTTACTAAAATTAAGAGTTTCGAAGTGCCATTAACAGATTATTAAGCTGGTTTTCATCCTGTATCAGTACCTCACGAGGCTTGCTGCCCTGTGCTGCACCTACGATGCCTGCAGCTTCCATCTGGTCCATCAGTCGTCCTGCACGGTTATAGCCGATACTGAACCGGCGCTGGATCATGCTGGTAGAACCCTGCTGCGAAAGAACAATCGCATGGGCTGCCTCTTCGAAGAACGGATCCAGTTCGCGGGCACTGATGCTGCCGCTTCCACCTGCGCTTCCTTCATCATTAGCTGGTTCTGGCAACTCCATAGGTTCGATAGGACCAGGCTGTTCGCAGATATACTCGTTGATGCGCTCGATTTCAGGTGTATCAACAAAGGCACACTGTACACGGACAGGTTCGTTGCCGCAGAGATAGAGCATATCACCACGACCAATCAGCTGGTTGGCTCCTGTACGGTCAAGAATGGTCTTTGAGTCGATGGCAGATGTAACCTTAAAGGCGATACGGCCAGGGAAGTTAGCCTTGATATTACCCGTAATGATGCTGGTTGTAGGACGCTGGGTGGCAATAATCATGTGGATACCCACGGCACGTGCCAGCTGGGCGATACGGGCAATAGGAAGTTCTACTTCCTTGCCGGCTGTCATGATCAGATCACCGAACTCATCTATAATCACCACGATGTATGGCATATACTCATGTCCATCTGTCAACTTCAACTTGTGGTTGATATACTTCTGGTTGTATTCTTTGATGTTACGGGCTCCTGCCTTTTTGAGCAAGTCGTAACGGCTATCCATCAGTACACACAGACTGTTCAGGGTTCTAACCACCTTGGTTACATCGGTTATGATAGGTTCTTCCTCATCAGGAACCGCAGCCATAAACTTATTGGCAATACGGGAGTAGACGCTAAACTCCACCTTCTTAGGGTCGATGAGAACCAGTTTGAGTTCGTTTGGATGTTTCTTGTATAATAAAGAGGTGATGATGGCATTCAAACCTACAGATTTACCCTGTCCGGTAGCACCCGCAACAAGCAGGTGAGGAATCTTTGCCAAATCAACCATAAACACTTCGTTGGTAATGGTCTTGCCCAAAGCGATAGGTAACTCCATCTTGGTTTCTTGGAATTTCTTTGAGTTTAAAGTACTTTCCATACTAACGATGTTCGCCTTTGCGTTAGGTACCTCAATACCGATGGTTCCCTTACCTGGGATAGGAGCGATGATACGGATGCCGAGAGCTGCCAGACTCAAGGCGATGTCATCTTCCAGATTCTTGATCTTAGAGATACGTACTCCTTCTGCAGGCTGGATTTCGTAGAGTGTGATGGTAGGACCAACCGTAGCACGGATGGTTTTGATCTGTACGCCAAAGTTGCCCAGCACCTCGATGATGCGGTTTTTGTTGGCGCGCTGCTCTTCCTCATCGATGGATACGCCGTCATCCTCATACTTCTTCAGAAGGTTGAGTACCGGATATTTATATCTGGTGAACGGCTCCTTCGGATTGATCGGAGTATTCAGTACTTCGGCATTGCTCAAGGTGTTGCCTGTAGCCTTCTCGTCGGCTGTGGCTACAGAGATGTCCATACCTATATGCTCAGAAGCTGCAGCAGCCTCGGCAGCTTGCTTTTCCAATGCTTCCTGTTCAGCCCGTTTTGTACGGAGTTCGCGCTGACGTGCAATGAGTGACATATTCTCGTTCTGCGTGCCGTTGGCTATAGCGATGGTTTCATCTTTTTCTGTATTACTTTCTGTTCCTGTAGCTTCCTGTCCGTCTGCCTCTGGTTCAACAGGCGTAGAAGGTGTGTCCGGGTTTGCGAAAGTCTGGTTCGGATCCAGATTCAGGTCGATGACTTTGGCAGGTTCTTCTTCCTTATATTCTTCTTTCTCATCCTCTGTGCCAGCACCATATGCTGCGCTGGCGTATACCTCGTCGATAGCTTCCGTATCTTTCCTGTTCTTTCCATGGTTAGTAATCTCAAATTTCACCTTATTTGATATATAACCGATAGGGTTGAGTGCTTTTCTGATAACCGTAATGGTTTCAGTGGTGAGATAGGTGAGGAATGCTACCGCCACGAAGAAAAGAATGGCAGTAAGTCCTGGAGGACCCATGATGTTCTCCAGATTCTGCACGACATAGAGTCCGTGCTTTCCGCCCGGATTGAATGTGAGGCTTGGCATGATAGGTGCGATGAACTTAGCAAAGGTTACCGACATCCATAGCATGACCACAATCATGCAGAAGAACCATTTCCACAGGTTCAGCTTGTAGGCATGCATCATCTGCAATCCCACCATAATGACAAAGAATGGGAGCATGAAGGCTGGAAATCCGAAATTGATGGCAATGAGCCAATAGGATACAATGGCTCCCCAGGATCCGCAGTAGTTCTGAAACAGTTTTTCCGTGTTGGTCCATTCGCCCGGCTTCAGATTTTCGAGCAAACTCTGGTCATTGGCTCCTGTGTTGAGAAAGGAGGTCATAGCGATGATGATAACCACAGCAATGACTACCAAGGCTAATCCTATGAAAAAGTCGGTGATAGTATTGTTGAAAATATACTGTAAACCAATAGCTTCGCTAAAGGTTTTTGTCTTTTTTTCAGTTCTTTTTTTAGCCATTTTATATATTTTTGAATAATTTATCTGCAAAATTAGCGAAAATAATTGAGAAAACAATTCTTTTTCTCATCTTTTTTTTCTAATTTTGCAACTTGTAAAGAATAAAAAGCATAATGAAGATTATTTTCACTAGTTTCGACAAGGCGGCAATCACGAATTTGCCAAGAGCTTTGTTTCCTGGCAAAATCGTAGTCGTTGACAAGCCTGAAGATACAGAAGCGGCTGTTAATGACCTACTTAGCCATTATATACTGGGTGTGGATACTGAAACGCGCCCATCATTCAAGCGTGGTCAGGCTTACCATGTTTCGTTGTTGCAGGTGAGTACACATGATACTTGTTATCTCTTCCGCCTGCATCATACGGGCATGACTCCTGCCATCATTCGCTTGCTCGAAGATACCACCGTGCCAAAAGTAGGACTTTCCTGGCACGATGACTTGCTGCAGCTCCATAAGCGAGCTGCTTTTAAGGCTGGCTACTTTATCGAGTTGCAGGATGTTGCTAAGAACTTTGGTATCGCAGACATGAGTCTGCAGAAACTGTATGCTAACCTGTTTCACCAGAAAATCAGCAAGGCGCAACGGTTGAGCAATTGGGAGGCTAGCGATTTGAAGGATTCGCAGGCTCTCTATGCAGCTACAGATGCCTGGTGCTGCATTAATCTGTATGAGGAATTCAAGCGTTTGTCTGCTACAGGCGATTACGAGCTCGATGAACTCAGGGTATGATATAAGGTGGTAAGGAATAGAAATTGATAATCGTAAGAAACTTCATATATAAATATGTATAAAAGCGTATATTTAAAGAAAGGTAAGGAAGAATCGCTCAAGCGTTTTCATCCATGGATCTTCTCGGGTGCTATCCAGGCAATGGATGAGGGCATAGAGGAGGGCGACATTGTGAGAGTGTTTACCCGTAGTGGTGAATTCATTGCTATAGGTCATTATCAGATCGGTTCTATCGCTGTACGTGTTCTTTCTTTTAGAGATATTGAGATTGATGAGGAGTACTGGTGTGCCAGATTGGATTCGGCATATAAAATGAGACTCGCTTTGGGTATTGCCGGTAATTCATCCAATACTACTTATCGCTTGGTTCATGGTGAGGGTGATAACTTGCCGGGACTTGTTATCGACTGCTATGGTCCTACTGCTGTCATGCAGGCTCACAGTGTGGGTATGCATGTTTGCCGCATGGAGATAGCCAAAGCCTTGAAGAAGGTGATGGGCGAAGCACTGGAGAATATCTACTATAAGAGTGAGACGACCTTACCGTATAAGGCTGACCTCAGACAGGAAAATGGCTTTATACTGGGAGGTGATGCTGATGATGTTGCTGTAGAGAATGGACTGAAATTCCATATCGACTGGTTGCGTGGTCAGAAAACGGGTTTCTTCGTAGATCAGCGTGAGAACCGTTCGCTGCTCGAGCATTATGCCAAGGGTAAGAGCGTGCTCAACATGTTCTGCTATACCGGCGGTTTTTCTGTTTATGCGATGAGAGGCGAGGCTAAGGCTGTTCACTCCGTAGACAGCAGTGCCAAGGCGATAGAATTGACCAATGAGAATATTGCGCTCAATTTCCCTGGAGATGCACGCCATGAGGCTATCTGCGAAGATGCCTTCAAGTATCTTGATGAACATGACCAGCAGTATGATCTGATTGTTCTTGATCCTCCTGCTTTTGCCAAGCACCGTGCGGCTTTGCGCAATGCGTTGAAGGGCTATACCCGCCTGAACGTAAAGGGCTTGCAGCGTATTAAGAAGGGCGGCATCCTTTTTACCTTCAGTTGCTCTCAGGTGGTTACGAAGGATCAGTTCCGCAATGCTGTGTTTACTGCAGCAGCGCAGGCTGGAAGAAAGGTTCGCATCTTGCACCAGTTGCACCAGCCTGCCGACCATCCTATCAATATTTATCATCCGGAAGGTGAATATTTGAAGGGATTGGTTCTCTATGTAGAATAACAAATGATTAAAGGATAGATAATGAATAAGTTCAAAACGTTTACAGCCTTGATGCTCTTGCTGGCTATAGGATTTGCAGGATGTGGCAAGTCGGAAGCAGAACGTCATCGCTTGAGCAAGAAGGAAAAGGCTAGATTGGATAGCCTAGACCGTGCTGCGCTGAAGATAGCGGTGATGCCAACAATGGACTGCCTGCCAATCTTTCTGGCATGTGATGACAGTATCTTCCAGCAGCAAGGTGTAGACGTACATTTGCGTAGATATACTGCACAAATGGATTGTGATACTGCTATCGAGCGCAAGCGCGTAGAGGGAGCCGTGACCGATCTGATTCGTGCTCATCATATAGAGAAACGGGGTACTGCTTTGACGTACCCTATTTCTACCAATCTTTATTGGCAGTTTATCACCAATAAGCGTTCGCGTATATCCGAACTGAAACAACTGTCAGATAAGATGGTGGCAATGACCCGCTACTCTGCAACTGATTATCTGGCTACTTTAGCTATCGATAGCGGTAAGCCTAAATATGATGCTTATAAGGTTCAAATCAACGATTTGAACATCCGTCTGCGTATGTTGCTTAACAACGAGATGGATGCCATGTTGCTGCCAGAACCTCAAGCTACCAAAGCCCGACTTGAACAGCATGTAAAACTCTTTGACAGCAGAGATAAGAACTTGCAGTTAGGTGTTGTGGCTTTCCGCAAGAAAATACTTTCAGAACCGCGCCGTAAAGACCAAGTTGCTAAGTTTATCAAGGCGTATAATATTGCTGTTGATAGCATAAACAGTCGTGGGGTACAGCATTATGCAAGTATCATCACAAAATATACGGGTGCCGATGCTAAAACCATCAGTAATCTTCCAAAACTTAAATATGAACATGCTATGGAACCAAGACGTCGTGACCTGGCTGTAGCACAAAAATAAGCGGCTTATGAAAAAAGAAGATTTTAGCTGGACAAAGTTTTCGCATGAAAATGTCACTATGATATCCAGAATAGAGGCAATTCGCAAGATTATTGACCAGGAAGTGAGTTTGGAGCCATGTCTGCCAGAAATAGCGGAAATTGAACAAAGATATGATGCTTTATATCATGATTATATAGATGGCAAACTTAAACATCGGGAACTTTATGATCTTGCTTCAGATTTGGATATGGATATAGACACGCTCTATAGTAAAATGCGCCACGAATGGATTTTGGCTAATGAGTCTACATTTGTTGCACTTTGCAAAAGAGCTCAGAATCTGACAAGTTTTGATGAGGTACAGGAAACCTTTGAGAAATTTGCTACAGATGAAGCTATGCTAAATTTGAGGGTAGACTTGTCTGAAGAACAGATAGACGAGGAAAGACAAAAGATACAAGAGCAGCTTAATGCCTATCGCAATATGGTGTTTTCTTATATTTTGACAACTGAAGAATGGAATGATGATTTTGTCAAGAATATTCTTGATATCATCGCTTCCGATTTGGTAGATCCATACACCATCAATATGATAGTTTCGGCTGTTTCATTGTCATGCTCTGTATTCTTTGATGCCCCTAGACTTGCAGTCTTGATGCGCTTAATCAAGTCTGACGACAGTACTTGCAGTGTTCGCCAGCGAGCTTTGGTGGGTTTCGTTTTCTGTGCAATAACCAATTCGGGTGAAAAACAGAAATATTGGGATTCTGCTGCTGGCTTGATCATGGATGATGAATTTTTGGCAGCCTGTGTTGATCTCCAACGCCAGATGCGTCTATGTCTTACAAGTAAAAAGGATAGCAAGGAGATGATGCATTCCGTGGTGAAGACCATGTTCACTTCTTTTACTCAGGATTTGGCCGAAAAGATAGACCAAACGGGTGAATTGGGACTTAATTGCTTCTCAGCAGATGGGGAGAATCCTGATGATGCCCTTAAGGGAGCCTTCGACTATATGTTGAATTCAGAAGATATAGGAGTTGATGTCTATTATCATCAGTTTGCCAACCAGAAGAGCTTCGGTCATTTCCATTCACTCTATAATTGGTTTGTTCCTTTCTATGTCCGTAATTCTACGCTCAAGAATGTTCGGGCTACGATGAAACAGCATCGCAATTTCATCAACAATCTCTTGAGAGGCGCCTCTATGTGTGATACCGATCTGTATAGCATCATTCTTTCATTGAATAATACATCTAAGGAATTTATTGAATCATTGGATGTTACCCCGGAAAATATGGTGTCTGGTCCTGTTTTTTATGACGAAGAAGATGAGGTGGAAAAAGAGCAGAATACCGAAGAGCCAGTAGAGGATGAGACTGATTCTACAGAAGCAAAGGATTCTGAAAATGTCACACTGCTTGATTCGGTAATGGAACATGAAGAGAATCTCTCTGAAGAGGAAAAGAAGAAACGTGCAATCAGGGTTCGTCATCGCTATGTGCAGGACCTCTACCGATTCTATACTCTCTCTCCAATGAGGAAGGCATTTGATAATCCTTTCGAAGTGCAGAAGGAAATTCCTTTCTTCACTACAGGACTGTTTGCTAAACCGGAATATGACAAGTATCGCCTGTCGCTGGCCCGTTTCTCTGCTAAAAGAGGTGACTATGCCTTTGTTAGTAAGATTTTGCGTAATCTGGAAAAATATACCGATGAAGAGCATATGATGCTTGCATTGGCATACAAATCGGAGGAAAAATATGATGAAGCGCTTGAACATCTCTATGTGATTAAGAATACAAGCCCAACTTATAAGGCTGCCACGGAGTTGAAATTAGAAATAGAAGAGGAGATAAAAGACCCGGCGGCTTTAATAACATTGAATTGCTTGATTAAAGAAGAATCAGATGAGAGTAAGCAGTTTAAGCTCAAGCTGAAAAAGACCGATCTCTTATTGAAACTCCATCATTATAAAGAGGCTTTGGAATGGGCTTTCCAAATGGATGAACAGTATCCTAAGGAAGAACAGGTTGAATGCAGACTGGCTTTCTCTTTGCTCTTTTCAGAATCGGAAGGCGATAAAAACATTGACCATGCAATGGCTTTAATAGAACCTTATCTGCAAAATAGTGATGATAATGAAATCAGGGATATATTGAATTCTGACATGACAGATATGGATAAGGATGAAAAGGAACGCATGTTCATGAAAATGTTATCTGCGATGGTGAGCAAAGTTTCCAAGCCACAAGACCACAGATGGGAGTCTATGAAATTTTTCTATTATGGACTCTGCGTTCTCGTGAAAAAGGGAGGAACTGCAGCTATCAGATTTTTGAATGAAGCATCTGGTCATGCAGCTTTTTCCCCTAAGGAAGATATAGATGCATTCGGCCTGCTCGATATGGGAAATTGGCTTGATGATCGTGGTATTGCGCCTATAGAATTGGAATTTATAACAAAAAAAGTTTTCGAGGAAAGGAAAAACAATAAAGATGGCGGAGAATAATAAAAATAAGAATAAGGTACAGATAGATCCAACCTACGCCCATTTGCAGCCGCAGGCTGTGAATGTGGAGCAGGCAGTACTGGGTGCCTTGATGATTGATTCTGATGCCTTTTCGGTGGTGTCGGAGTTGCTCAAGCCGGATACTTTTTATGACCCGCGTCATAAGAGAATATATCAGGCTATCCAGGTGATGAACATGGAGGAACGGCCTGTGGATATCATGACTCTTGCCGATCAGTTAGCCAAGACTGGCGAACTGGATAAGGTGGGAGGAGCACAATATCTCATGGATATTTCTGCAGGCATGGCTTCGGCTGCCCATGTAGAGTCGCATGCCCGTATCCTGGCGCAGAAATATATGCAGCGCCAGCTGATTCATTATGCCGGCGACATCGAGACGATGGCGTATGAAGAAGGTGTGGATGTGGATGAACTGATGCAGAAAGCTGAAGGTGAACTCTTCCAGCTTTCGCAGAACAATATGAAGCAGGATTATACACAGATTGATCCGGTTGTAAAGGAGGCCGTTGCCATCTTGCAGCGCGCTGCTCAGAACTCGGGTGGTCTTACCGGTATTCCTACGGGTTATCGTGGATTGGATGATATGACATCAGGTTGGCAACCGTCCGACCTTGTGATTATCGCCGGTCGTCCTGCCATGGGTAAGACTTCCTTTGCATTGAGTATTGCCAAGAATGTGGCGGTAGATTATGATGTGCCTATCGGATTCTTCTCTCTGGAAATGAATAACGTTCAGTTGGTGAACCGACTCATCTCGAATGTTTGCGAGATTTCGGGTAAGAAAATACTGAACGGACAATTGGAACAGCCAGAATGGGAACGGTTGGATAAAAAACTGAGAAAACTGACAGGTGCACCTATTTATATTGATGATACGCCTGGTCTTTCTGTTTTCGAACTCCGCACCAAGGCGCGCCGACTGGTAAGGGAAAAGGGTGTTAAACTGTTGATGATCGACTATCTCCAGCTGATGAATGCCAATGGTATGAAGTTTGGTAGCCGTCAGGAGGAGGTATCTACCATCTCCCGTTCGCTCAAAGGTATTGCCAAAGAGCTGAATATTCCTGTGCTTGCTCTTTCGCAGCTCTCCCGTAATGTAGAGAACCGTGAGGGTTTGGAAGGAAAGCGACCTCAGTTGAGTGACCTCCGTGAATCCGGTGCCATCGAGCAGGATGCCGATATGGTGCTTTTCGTTCACCGCCCGGAATATTATCACATCTATCAGGATGAAAAGGGTAATGACCTTCATGGTATGGCACAGATTATCATTGCCAAGCACCGTAAGGGCTCTGTTGGAGATGTTCTCCTGAACTTCCGTGGAGAATTTACCCGATTCCAGGATCCGCAGGATGCTGCAGCAGCACCTGTCGAAGAAGGTGGTGAGATTGTAGGCTCTAGGATGAATGGCGGAGGGCAGGATGGTAGTCCGCTACCACCGCCGCCTGCAGAGAATCTGCCTTTCTAAGGTTAGAGTTTGTCAATTTTTTCACTCAAGAACTGGCTTTTTCGCCAAATTCTTGCACAGGATTAACGTTTTTGGGTAAAAAATCCATAAGATTATAGGAATTTGTTATCATTTCTATTAAAAAAGTTATAAATTGTTTGCTAGTATCAAATAAAAGTGTTACCTTTGCATGCGAATTTAAGAATATAACATAATAAGATAGATATGAGAACAACATTGTTGAACATTACAAGCATTATTATTCGACTTCGACTGCAGTTTGTGGGCGGAAGTGATAAGGTGTGCGTATAGTTCATCGCTTAAGATATTAAAAGCCTTTCTACACTTCCGTCTATGGAGTGGGGGAAGGCTTTTTACTTTATCTGATGCTTCTGCACGGATTGCTATATAAACGTAGTGCGTTCTGAATGTGTAGCTCTTATATATATAATAAGGTGTAAATTTAAAATTTTAAAGATATGAGTGACAGATTATACATTTTCGACACGACCCTCCGCGATGGCGAACAGGTTCCGGGATGTCAGTTGAACACAGTTGAGAAGATTCAGGTGGCAAAGCAACTGGAGCAGTTGGGCGTGGATGTAATTGAGGCTGGATTTCCTATATCAAGTCCGGGCGACTTCAATTCAGTGGTAGAAATCTCTAAGGCTGTAACCTGGCCTACTATTTGTGCACTTACCCGTGCCGTAGAAAAAGATATTGATTGTGCTGCTGAGGCTTTGCAGTATGCCAAGCATAAGAGAATCCATACCGGTATCGGTACCAGCGACAGTCATATCAAGTATAAGTTCAATTCTACCCGCGAGGAAATTATCGAACGTGCTGTAGCTGCTGTCAAGTATGCTAAAAAGTATGTTGAGGACGTTGAGTTCTATGCTGAGGATGCAGGCCGTACCGATAATGAGTATCTGGCTCGTGTCGTAGAGGCTGTTGTCAAGGCGGGTGCTACTGTAGTGAACATTCCTGATACTACAGGTTATTGTCTGCCTGATGAATATGGTGACAAAATCAAGTATCTCATGGAGCATGTTGATGGCATTGACAAGGCACGCCTTTCTACCCACTGTCATAACGACCTCGGTATGGCTACTGCCAATACCCTGCAGGGTGTTTTGAATGGTGCACGCCAGGTTGAGGTTACCATCAATGGTATCGGTGAGCGTGCAGGTAATACTTCGCTCGAAGAGATTGCCATGATTCTGAAGTGTCACAAGCATATCAATATTGATACCAACATCAATACCACCAAGATTATTCCTACCTCACGCATGGTGAGCAGCCTGATGAATATGCCTGTTCAGCCAAACAAGGCTATCGTGGGTCGCAATGCATTTGCTCATTCTTCCGGTATCCATCAGGATGGTGTCTTGAAGAATGTTCAGACTTACGAAATCATTGATCCTAAGGATGTGGGATTGGATGACAATGCTATCGTATTGACAGCCCGTTCTGGTCGTGCTGCATTGAAGTACCGTCTCCATGTCAATGGTGTAGAGATTAATGATGAGGAGAAGCTCGACAAGATTTACAAGAAGTTCCTCCAACTGGCTGATAAGAAGAAGGAAGTTACCGATGAGGATGTTTTGATGCTTGCCGGTGCCGATTCTGCTGATAAGCATGGTGTTCAGCTCGACTGGTTGCAGGTTACTACAGGTAAGGGCGTGAAGAGCGTGGCAAGTATCGGTCTTGATATCGCAGGTCAGAAGTTTGAGGCTGCATCATCTGGTAACGGTCCGGTAGATGCTGCTATCAATGCTCTCAAGAAGGTCATCACCAAGGAGATGAACCTCAAGGAGTTCACCATCCAGGCTATCGACAAGGGCTCTGATGATGTGGGCAAGGTTCACATGCAGGTGGAATACGATGGTCATGTTTATTATGGCTTCGGTGCAGATACCGACATCGTTACGGCTTCAGTTGAGGCTTATATTGATTGTATTAACAAGTTTAAGATTAGATAAACATATATATAACAAGAGATATTATGAATACATTATTCGACAAGATTTGGGACAAGCACGTTGTCCAGATTGTTCCGGACGGTCCTACACAGCTTTACATCGACCGTCTCTACTGTCACGAAGTAACATCACCTCAGGCATTCGCTGGTATGCGAGCACGCGGACTCAAGATGTTCCGTCCAGACCAGATTTTCTGTATGCCTGACCACAATACTCCTACTCACGATCAGGATAAACCAATCGAGGATCCTATCTCAAAGAAGCAGGTAGATACCTTGGCAAAGAATACCGCTGATTTCGGTGTAACTCACTTTGCCATGAACACAAAGGATAATGGTATCATCCACGTAGTAGGTCCGGAGAAGGGTCTTTCTCTTCCTGGTATGACGATCGTTTGCGGTGACTCTCATACTTCTACTCATGGTGCAATGGGTGCCGTAGCTTTCGGTATCGGTACTTCTGAGGTGGAGATGGTGATGGCTTCACAATGTATTCTCCAGAGCAAGCCAAAGTCTATGCGTATCAGCATCAACGGTAAGCTCAGCAAGGGCGTTACTGCCAAGGACGTTGCTCTCTATCTGATGAGCCAGCTCACTACTTCAGGTGCTACCGGTTACTTCGTTGAGTACAGTGGCGATGTAGTGAAGGATATGTCTATGGAAGGTCGTCTCACCCTCTGCAACCTCTCTATCGAGATGGGTGCCCGTGGTGGTTTCGTAGCTCCTGATGAGACAACATTCGAGTATATCAAGGGTCGTGAATATGCACCTAAGGGTGAAGAGTGGGACAAGGCTGTGGCTTACTGGAAGACCTTGAAGAGTGGCGATGATGCAGTCTTCGACAAAGAGTTGACTTTCGAGGCAAAGGATATCGAACCACGTATCACCTATGGTACCAATCCAGGTATGGGTATCGGTATCACAGAGAATATCCCAACACTCGATGAGATTCCTGAGGAAGAGCAGGCTGGTTTCAAGAAGAGCCTCAACTACATGGGCTTCCAGCCAGGCGAGAAACTCGAGGGTCATCCTATCGATTATGTATTCTTGGGCGCATGTACCAATGGTCGTATTGAAGACTTCCGTGCTTTCGCTTCTCTTGTTAAAGGAAAGAAGAAGGCTGATGGCGTAACTGCTTGGCTTGTACCAGGTTCATGGTTGGTTGATAAACAAATACGTGAAGAGGGAATTGATAAGATTGTTGAGGCTGCCGGCTTCGAAATCCGTCAGCCTGGATGCTCTGCCTGCCTGGCAATGAACGATGATAAGATTCCTGCAGGCAAGTACTCTGTAAGTACATCCAACCGTAACTTCGAGGGTCGTCAGGGACCAGGTTCCCGCACCATCCTTGCCAGTCCATACGTAGCAGCTGCTGCCGCTATTACAGGTAAGATTACCGACCCAAGAGAGTTTATGTAATTTTTAATTAATAATGTACAATTAATAATGTACAATTGACAAGTACAGTTATGAAACAGAAATTCAATGTAATTACATCAAGCTGCATTCCTCTTCCTTTGGAGAATGTAGATACAGACCAGATCATCCCAGCCCGTTTCCTCAAGGCCATCGATAAAGAGGGCATGGGCGACAACCTCTTCCGCGACTGGCGCTACAATGCCGACGGAACTCCAAAGCCAGACTTCGTGATGAACGACCCATCTTACAGTGGTGTCATCCTCGTAGCTGGCAAGAACTTCGGCTCCGGTTCTTCCCGTGAGCACGCTGCCTGGGCTATTGCAGGTGCAGGCTTCCGTGTAGTCATCAGCTCTTTCTTTGCTGATATCCACAAGAACAACGAGTTGAACAACCTCGTATTGCCAGTAGTAGTAAGCGAGGAATTCCTGAAAGAACTCTTCGAGAGCATCGACAAGGATCACAAGACAGAGGTAAAGGTAGATCTTCCTAACCAGACCGTGACCAATCTTGCTACCGGCAAGAGCGAGCACTTCGAAATCAACGGCTACAAGAAACACTGTTTGGAGAATGGTTTGGACGATGTAGACTTCCTCGTTCAGAACCGCGACAAGGTTGAGGCTTGGGAAGCTAAAAACAAGTAATTATGAACGTTAACGCAAAGAGAGATAATTCCCGCATCAAGGAGATTGAGATCATGGACTGCACGCTGCGCGACGGCGAGCAGACCAATGGTGTCAGTTTCCTTCCTCACGAGAAGTTGATGATAGCAAGAATGCTGTTGCACGACATCAATGTAGATCGCATTGAGGTGGCTTCAGCGCGTGTGTCAGAAGGTGAAAAGGATGCTGTCGCTCGAATTTGCCGTTATGCTAAGACTATAGGTAAACTGGATTCCGTTGAGGTATTGGGATTCGTGGATAACAACAAGAGTGTGGATTGGATTGCTGAATGCGGCGGTCATGTCATCAACCTCTTGGCTAAGGGTAGCTACAAGCACTGCACCCAGCAACTCAAGATGTCGCCTGAGGAGCATCTCGCTCATATCAAGCAGACCATCGACTATGCTTTGAGCAAGGGATTCACCGTGAATCTCTACTTGGAGGACTGGTCGAGCGGTATGCGTGACAGTCGTGACTATCTCTTCATGATGATGGATGAGTTGGTAAAACTGCCTATCAAGCGCTTCCTTCTTCCTGATACGTTGGGTATTCTGAACCCATTGCAGTGTGTGGAGTATATGCGCCAGATGGTGCGCCGTTATCCGAATTCTCACTTCGACTTCCATGCTCATAACGACTACGATCTGGCTGTGAGCAACTCGCTGGCTGCCGTATTGAGCGGCGCCAAGGGTCTTCACGTTACCGTGAATGGTCTGGGTGAGCGTTGTGGCAATGCACCATTGGCAAGTGTTCAGGTGATTCTGAAAGACATGTTCGAGGCAAAGACCAATATTAAGGAAGACCGTCTGAACGATATTTCCCGATTGGTTGAAGGATATAGTGGCATTGCCGTGGCTCCGAATACTCCGGTAGTAGGAGACAACGTCTTTACCCAGGTAGCTGGTGTGCATGCCGATGGTGACAACAAGGACAAGCTTTATTGCAACGACCTGGTACCTGAGCGTTTCGGTAGACATCGTGAGTATGCGTTGGGTAAGAACTCTGGTAAGGCGAATATCGTGCAGAACCTCAATGAACTGGGATTGGAACTGACGCCTGAGCAGACCAAGGCGGTGACCAAGCGAATCACAGAACTCGGCGACCGCAAGGAACTGGTAACCCAGGACGACCTGCCATACATCGTGAGTGATGTGTTGAAGCATGGAGCTCCAGAGGATAAGGTGAAACTGGTAAGTTACATGGTATCAACCTCCTACGGTTTGAAGCCTATAGCCAGCGTGAAGGTAGAAATAGAGGGTAAGGAGTATGAAGACCGTAGCTCTGGTGATGGTCAGTATGATGCTTTCGTGAAAGCCCTCCGCAACATCTACAAGGTGAAGCTCGGCAAGACCTTCCCTAAGCTCGACAACTATCAGGTAACCATCCCCCCTGGTGGCCGTACCGATGCCCTCGTTCAGACCGTCATTACCTGGCGTGAAGGTGACCGTATCTGGCGTACCCGAGGCTTGGATGCTGACCAGACAGAAGCAGCTATCAAGGCAACGCTGAAGATGATTAATATGTACGAGGCAGATAAGAGCGACGAACAGGCTGTATCGCCTCGAAATCTGGATATGGAATAATATCTCCGAAGATTACGAAATTATCTCCGAAGATTACGAAATTATCTCCGAAGATTATGAAAATATCTCCGAAGATTACAGAATTATCTCCGAAGGTTATAAACGATAAAACAATTAAAAAATCAAATAAGATGAAATTAAACATTGCAGTTCTCGCCGGTGATGGTATCGGACCAGAGATTATGAAGCAGGGCGTAGCAGTTATGCAGGCCATTGCAGAGAAGTTCAACCATGAGTTTACTTATAACGAGGCTATCTGCGGCGCTCACGCTATCGACGAGGTAGGTGATCCATTCCCAGAGGAGACCTTCAAGACTTGTATGGATGCTGATGCTGTACTCTTCGCAGCCGTTGGTGACCCACGTTTCGACAACAACCCTACAGCCAAGGTTCGTCCTGAGCAGGGCTTGCTCGCTATGCGTAAGAAGTTGGGCCTCTTCGCCAATGTTCGCCCAGTAGCCACATTCGATTGCCTGCTCCACAAGTCACCATTGAAGGACGAACTCCTGAAGGGTGCTGACTTCGTAGTTATCCGCGAGTTGACTGGCGGTATGTACTTCGGTGAGAAGTATCAGGATAACGATAAGGCATACGATACTGATATCTATACCCGCCCTGAGATTGAGCGCATCCTGAAGGTAGCTTTCGAGTTTGCCATGAAGCGCAACAAGCACTTGACAGTAGTAGATAAGGCAAACGTATTGGCATCTTCTCGTCTCTGGCGTCAGATTGCCAAGGAGATGGAGCCACAGTATCCTGAGGTAAACACCGATTATATGTTCATCGACAACGCTTCTATGCGCGTATTGACTGAGCCTACATTCTTCGATGTTATCGTTACAGAGAATACCTTCGGTGATATCCTGACCGATGAGACTTCTTGCATCACCGGTTCTATGGGCTTGCAGCCATCTAGCTCTCTCGGTGAGCACACACCATTGTTCGAGCCTGTTCATGGTTCATGGCCACAGGCAGCTGGCAAGAACCTGGCTAACCCTGTAGCTCAGATTCTTTCTGCAGCCATGTTGTTGGAGCACTTCGGCTTGAACGAGGAGGGTGCCTTGATTCGCAAGGCAGTAGATGCTTCTCTCGATGCCAATGTCCGCACTCCTGAAATTCAGGTTGAGGGCGGTGCTCACTATGGCACAACTGAGGTTGGCGCATGGATCGTTAACTGGATTAAGAATGCTTAATCTGTAAATGGATTTTTCGGCGCTGGGTGAATTTTCTATCCAGATGCTTTATAGATAAAAGCCTTAAGAGGAGTGTTTCTTTCTCTTAAGGCTTTTCTTGTTGATTGTCCTGTCTTTCTGAATTTTAGTTCTTTTTGTAAACTCAAATAAGTTTTATAGTTTTTTATTTGGCAGTTTGCAAAAGTCTTCTTAACTTTGCACCATGAAAAGTTTTTATACATTATTATTGGCATCGATGGTTTCTTTATCTGTATCTGCGCAGAACGTAGATGCCGACAAGGCACGTGCTGCTCAGAATAAAGCCTTGCGCGATTCACTCTCCAAGGCTACAGAAATGCTTGCATATCATCCCGACAGTATCGATCTGCGACTGAAAAAGGCTGCTTGGAATATCCAGTTGGAGCAGTGGCAATATGCCAAGGATGATCTTGATAAGGTACTCTTTCTGAACAATACCAATATCGCCGGTTTGTTCTATCGTGCCTTTGTCAATGAGAAGTTGCTCCGTTATAACTTTGCACGTCTCGATTATCAGAATCTTCTGGTACTTGTTCCTGGCAACTTCCAGGCGCAACTCGGTCTGGCTTTGCTCAATGAGAAAGATAAGCATTATACCGAGGCTTACGATGGCATTAACAGTCTGATAGAGCAGTACCCTGACAGTGCGATGGCTTATGCTGCAAGAGGTGGCATGGAGAAGGAGAGGGGTATGCTTGAGCTGGCAGAGTTTGATTACGCCAAGGCGATGGAGTTGGATGCCGGTAATGAGGATTTTGCTTTCAATCATGTAGATATCCTGATTCTGCTTGGAAGAAAGGACGAAGCCTATCGTGATTTGAAGAAACTGCTTGATGCCGGTTGCCAGCCTGGCAGGTTGCAAGGTTTCTATGCAAGGTTGAAAAAGAAGAAAAAGTAGTATTTAAGAGTTATAAGAAAGAGTTTTTAAAGATAAATAAGACAAGAATGCATAAAATTATTCCCTATATCCTGGCTGTCTGTTGTCTCTGTATGGTAGCATCTTGCGATACCGTCTTCGATGTTCATCCGTATGATGTGCAAATTGACGGCGATAGAAATCTGAATGTTACCAATATTCAGAAGATTGAGGCTGCAGTAAAGTCGAAAGATACCATCCGTTTTGCTATGATCAGCGATTCACACCAGTGGTTGGATGATTTGAAGAGTGAGGTTAATGATATCAATCGCCGCAGTGATTCCCTCGATTTCGTGATTCATTGTGGAGACCTTACCGACTTTGGTGCTACCCGTGAGTTTCAGTGGACCCGTGACCATCTTCAGAAGTTGAAGATACCTTTCGTGGCTCTGCTGGGTAATCATGACTGTTTGGGAACAGGTAACCAGTCTTATCAGAAAATCTTTGGTAATCCCGATTTCAGTTTCATTGCTGGCAAGGTAAAGTTTGTCTGCCTCAATACCAATGCTATTGAGTTTGACTATTCCCGCCCTGTACCTAATTTCGATTTCATGGAAGAGCAGGTTAAGGCAGATGCAGATGACTTTTCGCGTACCATTGTCTGTATGCATGCTGCCCCTTATTCTGAGCAGTTTAATAATAATGTAGCTAAGGTCTTCAATTTTTATACGCATCAGTTCCCAGGTTTGATGTGCTGTCTTTATGGTCATGGTCATCATACCGAGCAAAATGACATTTATGGCGATGGCATCATCTATTATCAGGTGGCCAATGCCGCTAAGCATCAATACTATATATTCACCATTACTCCAAAAGATTATCGTTATGAAATTATTGAGTTTTAAGCATATATTCATTCTGGGAGCTTTGCTTGCTGCAGGTTCTGTACAGGTTCATGCTGCCGATGAGGTTACCGGGAAAAGTGAGGAGTTGGAACTGACGGATAGTATCGTTCATGATACTCTGGTGTTGGCGGATGGCAAACTGACCCGATATGACCGCCGCGTCATGCGCTACCGTAAGCATTGGGATTTGCTGATACCTACTAGTGGAATCATTCAGACCTGTGGCAATATGGGTATCATTTCGCTGGGTATCGGATGGGAATATGGTAAGCGCCGCCAGTGGGAAACGCAGCTCTTGTTTGGCTACATCCCGAAGTTCAGTTCTGACGATGAGAAGTTAACCATGACGCTCAAGGAGAATTTCATTCCTTGGCGTCGCAATATCGGTAAGGGCTGGTGGTTTGAACCGCTGGAGTGCAGCCTGTATTTCAATACGGTGTTCGGACATGATTTCTGGACAAAGCAGCCTACCAAGTATGAAAGCGGCTACTATCCGTTCTCTACCAGAGTCCGTCCTAATATCGCCTTGGGTGAACGTTTTAAGTATGATATTCCGCACAATAAACGTAAGCGTATCAAGAGTATTACGTTCTTCTATGAGTTGGGTACAACGGATATCTACTTTATGCGTTTCTACCGTAACGGCAATGCCGGTTTCTGGGATGTCTTCGGCCTCTCTATCGGTGCCAAGGTGCAGTACCTTTAAACCAAGAACTGGTTGATGAGTTTGCTTACTCTGATGATATCTTCATCGTTGAGCGATGAGTTGCAAGGCAGACTCAGTTCTTCGTCAGCTATTCTTTTGGCTACCGGAAATTCCAGATGATTCATTTCCGGATAGCATGGCTGCAGATAGGGTGGGCGGAAGTAATGAATCTTTGTGCCGACCCCATTCTCTGCCAGAAATGCTTTCAGTTGGTCTCGCTTCGGGGTAAGGAAAGGGAAGACGTGGAAAACATTTTCATGAGCCGGAGAGATGAGTTTCGCAGCGATGCATCTGTCCTTGATATCGTCATCCAGATGCTCCAGGTATAGCTGTACCTGTCTGTGTCTCGCTTTCTGTTCGTTCTCAGGATATTGCAGTTTCACATTCAGTACCGCAGCCTGAATCTCATCCATGCGCGAGTTGACGCCCTGGTATCTGAAGATGCCGTCTTCTATCTTTCCATATTCGTGTAGTGACATGATGGCTTCCGCCAATTCCCTGTTATTGGTAGTTACAGCTCCCGCATCTCCCAATGCTCCCAGATTCTTGCTAGGATAAAAACTGTGGGCAGCAGCATCCGAAAGATTTCCGGTATATCTTCTTTTTGATGGTTTTTCAGAAGAATCAGATAGAGTAGTGGAGCATCCGAATCCCTGCGCATTGTCTTCGAAAAGCAAGAGATGATGCTTCTTGCAGATTTCAGCAATCTTCGGAGTCCATGCCAGTTTGCCATAGAGATGAACAATCATGATGGCTTTGGTCTTCGGTGTGATTCGGGCTTCTATCAGTTGGTCATCTATCTGTAATGTATCGATATTGGCATCCACCAATACAGGTGTCAGTCCAACGCTGCTGATGGCAAGTACGGTAGCGAAATAAGTGTTGGCAGGCACGATCACCTCATCACCTTTCTGCAACTTTCCGATAGCCAGTTCGCCCATCAGCATCAGTTTGAGCGCATCCGTCCCGTTAGCGCAGCTGATGCAGTATTCTGTACCGATAAACTGTGCATACGATTTCTCAAACCTTTTTACGGCTTCACCTTGCAGATACCATCCGCTGTTGACCACCTTGTTGATTGCATCCTTTATCTCCTTCTCGTATGGCTCATTGATAGCCTTCAGGTCGAGATAAGGAATCTTCTTAACTTCTGTTTCCATTGTTTCTTCTGTGATGATTTATACCAAGTGATAAAACTTGTTTCTATAAATAAAAACGGATGTTTTGCGGTATTTATTATATGGGGAGGTATAAAAAAGACAAGAGCAGCTATCTTCTCAGACAACTGCTCTACATTCAATAGGTATTAGTTTTCTTTAAGGTAAAAAGATTGTATTCAGGATAACGTTTGCAAAGGTACTAAAAAAAACTGAAATAAAAAAATAAAATGGCAACAAATTTACCATCAACTTAAAAAAAAGTTTTAAAAACCCTTTGTGGAGTCTTTTCTATTTGTACGGGAAAACAGATTTTTATATAAATAATGCCAAATAAAAAGCTGTGAAATGGAAAAACTGTCACGAAACCGTCTTTTTCCCTTTCATAACGTTCTATGTCTAAAATCTTTCGATTTGTACGGTTGAAATTACCCAACTGAGCCCTATGGCCTGTTTCAACCATACAGTTCGCACCAATTTCTTCTGCAACTTTCGAGAATCGAATATATTTTTCAGTCCTTATCGTTTAAAAGATTCTAAAAACCAATAATTATTATTTAAGAGTTCCCACTATGGGAACTCTCATTTATTTTATTTTTACTATCTTTGCACCGTGTGACACAGATTAGTACCTTATTACCTACTTTAGAGACGCCTCGACAAAAACAGTAATGTACGGATCTCTACTTCCGAAAGCCAACGGAGGCGGAGACAGGAGAGATTATGCCCATAGCAAGAGAGCTATACAGCGCATTCTCAGCTCAGTGTTCATGGTGACACGGTGACAGGGTGACACGAGTTTTTCAACATTTCGCCTCGCACGCGGGCAGGCAGGAAAAATCAGGCCGAAAGTTCCTGCCTGCCCGCGCGAGAGTAAATCTTCAGAATTCCCTGTCACCTCTGTCACCCTGTCACCCAGAAGTCGGTTGTTTCCGAGACGGAAATCAAAGACTTACGATGCAAAAGTCAGGGACTTACGATACGAAAGTCAGGGACTTATGGTGCAAAAGTCAGTAGCTTACGATGTATAAGTAGCTACTCATTAAAATATTTTGCCAAATAGGATGTTCATCATAGTTTTGAACAGAATCTTGGCATCAAACCACCAGGATCTGTGTTCCAGGTAGTAGAGGTCAAGACTCAGTCTTCTCAACATCTTTGGCATTGTATCCGTATATCCGTTATACAGGGTTGCATAAGAAGTCACTCCTGGACGAATTTGGTAAAGAAAACGATATCGAGGATCATGCTCCATAATCTGGTCGATATAGAATTTACGTTCAGGGCGAGGACCTACAAATGCCATGTCTCCTTTAAAAACGTTCCAAAGTTGAGGAAGTTCATCGAGGTGATGCATTCTTAAAAAACGTCCAACTTTAGTGAGCCTTGGATCACCTTTTATCTCAAGAAGATCAGGACCATCTTTTTCTGCATCAATCTTCATGGAACGAAATTTATAGATAAAGAATGGCTTGCCATGTAGACCAATACGTTCTTGACGGTAGATTACAGGTAGCCCATCCTCTAATCGGATAGCAATAGCACACGCTATGGCTAAAGGAGAGAAGAATATCAGACAACATGTTGCGATGACGAAATCGACGGAGCGCTTTATAATTTGCTCCGTCTTATTCATGTTGTCTTTATATTGTTTATTTTCCATCAGTTTTTTTATTTATTACGAACGTGAAAGTGCTTATTTGTCAAGTTTCTCGTAAATAGAGTTGTTGCTCTTATATTCTGGTACGATTTCCTTCATTATCTTTACTGTGAGCATTTCATCGTATAACTTGCTTTTTTCTATCAAGTTATCGATTTGCTTAGATACTTCAGTATAATCGTATTCACGTACTTCAGCGATTCTTATTTTGTCATGGAACGACGGCTTGGTTGATTCCTTCTCATTAAGCACTTCCTCGTAAAGCTTTTCGCCTGCTCTCAGTCCAGTGTATTTGATTTCAACGTTTTTTGCACCACTGAGGTTGATCATTCTCTGTGCCATGTCAGCAATGTTGACAGGTTTGCCCATGTCAAAAACAAATATTTCCCCGCCGTTACCTTTTGTTCCTGCTTCCAGAACTAGTTTGCAAGCTTCTGGAATGAGCATGAAGTAGCGGATTATACGTGGGTCTGTAACAGTGACAGGTCCACCAGCTTTTATTTGTTTCTTGAATAAAGGTATAACAGAACCATTAGAACCCAATACATTGCCAAAACGTGTGGTAACGAATTGGGTTTTTCCATTGATGATACCTTCCTCTATTGCTTTGTTGAGACTCTGTACATAGATTTCACAGATTCGTTTAGAACATCCCATGACATTGGTTGGGTTGACAGCTTTGTCTGTTGAAATCATAACAAATTTCTTAACTCCATATTTGACAGCAAGGTCAGCTAGTATTTTAGTACCATAAACATTGTTTTGAATGCTCTCACATGGATTGTTCTCCATCATAGGAACATGTTTATATGCAGCAGCATGGAAAACATAGTCAGGCAAGTATGTCTTGAAGATATGTTCCATTCTGGACTTGCTACAGATAGTGGTAACGATGGTTTCTGCTTTAATCTCAGGGAATTGCTTAGCCATCATTAAGCGTATATCGTGCTGCGGAGTCTCTGCACTATCTATTAAAATCAATTCTGCAGGACTGTACTTCGCGATTTGTCTTACCATTTCGCTTCCGATGCTTCCTGCTGAACCTGTAATCAATATGCGTTTACCATGAAGCATGGCACCTACACTTTCCATATCGATGCTGATTTCATCACGAGGTAAAAGATCCTCGATGCTAACTTCCTTGAGCTGTTGCTGTTCATTTCTGTTCCACTCCTGTGTGGTAGGCATATAGATATGTATGCCTTCTGCAAGGAGTGCATCCTGGAAGTCTTTATTTGCGCGAAAAACGTTGATGGCACCAGGAGAAATTAATAGGGTAGAGATATTGTTATTTCTCATTTTCCTGATGGTATTCAGGTCTGGAGCATATACTTTGGTTCCCATCAGGTGATGGTGCTTTATTTTTGTGTCATCAGAGATAAAACCCATGAGTTTAAATTTCATGGGTTTACTGTTTTTGATTTGCTTGGCGAGACCGATGCCACCTTCTTTCACGCCGTAGATAAATGCATGTTTAATGTTGTAATCAGAGAGAGAGACATCAAAGATAGTCTTGGCAATCACTCTGATAGCCCACAATACTAAAGTGGAAATGAGAGCTCCAAGTACAATATTGCGGTATTCTATTTCAACTCCAGGGAAGAAATGAGTGCTAAGCAACATGTTTTTCGTTATAGCAGACAGTACCGCACCAAAAGTAACAGCATAGAATACTCTTTGCAAATCAATAAACGATGAGTATCTGAGGATACCGTCGTATGTGTGGAATATCCTAAAACCAATGGCATGGAACAACGTGAATATAGCAAAGAACATAGAAAGTTGTCCTAATATGCCCAACGCTTTTGCTCCACTGTTAATCTGTTGATATATAAATAGGTAAGAAATAAATATCACAGCACAGTCTATCCAGAAAATACACCAGTATGGTAGTGATTTTCTGGAGAAATACCAATTTGATAGTCTATTGAAAAACTTCATTTTCTTGAACTTTTAAAAGAGGTTGTTTAAATGAACATTATTTTGTTATAATGTTTTCTTTTATCGTGTCAGTGATATAGTGTACATCTTCTTCAGAAACGCATGGACCACTAGGCAAGCAGAGACCTTTAAGGAACAAATCTTCACTGACACCATTTGTATATGATGTACAGTCTGCATAAACGGGTTGACAATGCATAGGCTTCCATAAAGGGCGTGCCTCAATAGATGCTTGATCCAGTGCTATTCGTAAAGCTTCAACATTCTTGTTTGGCTCCAATGATGTATGTGCGCTTTTAGCACTGTGTGTAACACCTGCAGCACCTCCTACAGCACCGGTAATAACCTGACTGTATGCTTTTTCTTCGCCTTTGATCTTTACGTTTTCATCTAACAGAATCGTATTGAGCCAAAAATTTGAGTCAAAAACTGGTGTCGGGTTGCTATGTACGGTGATACCTTTCACATTTGCGAGTAATCTTACATATAGGTCATGTATGTGTTTGTGATGCGCTATATGGTCGTTTAGTACAGTCATTTGACCTCGTCCTATTCCTGCACATACGTTGCTAAGACGGTAATTGTAACCAATGTGCTCATGTTGGTAGTATGGATATGACTCTCTTGCCTGGGTGGCATAGAACATAATGCGACTCTGGCTTTCGGCGTCTGGGCATATTAAGGCGCCACCACCACTTGTCGTAATCATTTTATTTCCGTTGAAACTTAATACGCCATATCTGCCAAATGTTCCACACACTTGTTCTTTATAACGGGAGCCAAGACCTTCTGCTGCATCCTCTATAAGTGGAATGTCGTATTTGTTAGCAACCTGCAATATTTCGTCAATCTTTGCAGGCATACCATATAGATAAACAACGATGATGGCTTTAGGCTTTTTACCTGTCTTTTCTATTCTGTCAGCAATAGCTTGGTCTAGAAGCTGAGGATCCATATTCCATGTCTCTTTTTCACTATCCACGAAAACAGGTTTCGCACCCAGATATTTAATAGGGTTGCTTGATGCGCAGAATGTGAAAGACTGTACCATAACTTCATCTCCTGCTTTCACATCACAGTCTAGCAGGGCAAGGTGTACAGCGGCTGTACCTGCACTTAATGCAACAATCTTCTTGTCTTGTCCTACAAAGTTCTCCAAATCATTCTCAAAACCATTGACATTCGGTCCTAATGGAACAACCCAATTGGTATCGAAAGCTTCTTGGATGTATTTCATTTCATTGCCACTCATATGAGCAAGACACAAGTAAATTCTCTTTCTGTTCTCCATTGTTTAAAATATTTTAGAGTCGTGAACATCAGTTATAGATGGTGTTCTTCTATATTAATTCTTTATTGTATGAAATTCTATTTCCTGTTACTGTAGCAATAATCATTTTTAAGTCCATGATAAAACTATAGTGGTGAAGGTAATAGAGATTTATTTTAACTTTGTCAGGATAAATAATATTGTCGTTATATTCCTGTGGATTGGCTTGTTTAGCAAGCAATTCCTCTTCGTCTCTATATTTCAAACTAGCAGGTCCTGTAATACCTGGGCGAAGTTTTAGGATTTCTCTATCTTCTCCTTTTAAGTTATCTGCGTATCCTGGTACGTCTGGTCGAGGTCCAACGAAACTCATATCCCCAATCAGTACATTCCAAAGTTCTGGCAGCTCATCTATCTTATATTTTCTTAGTTTAGCTCCAAGAGGAGTGATACGGCTTTCACCTGCTACGGATACAGAAGATCCTCCATGATTTTGAGACATGGAACGGAACTTGTACATCGTAAACAACTTACCATCTTTTCCAACTCTCTCTTGTGTAAAGATAGCTGGTCCGTCAGGCATTTTAATGCGGATAAGAATCCACGTTGTAAGCAATATTGGACTAAGTAAAATGAGTCCGATAATAGCTGTTACTCTATCGAAGATGTATTTAATAATCATTTGTTGGTTATTTTATTTATACAAACCGTTTTTATACCAAAAAGTGAACCTAAGCCGTAAGAAATATGCAATGTCATGAAAGACATAAGCAAGTAAAAAAAATTAAGTTTCTTTACATAACTTGTCTTAAAACTTATTACACCAATAAGTAAAATATAGCATACTATAGATATTAATGCCAAGATACCCAAGAAAGGATATATCAAAACTCCTAATGTTGGTAAGAATATTGATAGTATAAATAGCAGCGGAATGAAATGGCGAAATGACAAAGAATTAAACTGTTTGGTGTAATATACAGTTAATATGTTCCATTTTCCATTATTGAAGTTATTTTTAAATAATGCCATGAAATCCTCTCTTGCCATATAAGTACAATAGGTATCAGGTATAATAAAAATATGCCCACCACCTCGCTTTATGCGCTTATTAAGTTCAATATCTTGGTTTCTAACCAATCTTGTATCAAATTGCCCATATTTTAGAAATGTTTCTCTTTTCCAGCAACCAAATGGTACAGTGTCAACTTCTTGAATTTTGCTTATACCAGTTCTAAAAGTAGAGTTGCCAACACCAAATTTATTACTTAGAACTTCTTTTATAGCTAAACTTTTTTGTGTTTTGTTCAGAACTTCAGTTCGACATACGACACCAACATTATCAGCATGTAAGTCTATAAGCGCTTTGGTAAGTACTCTGAAATAATTAGATGGGTATTTAGCATGAGCATCTAACCTGATTATAATATCACCCTTAGATGCATTAATCCCCATATTCATAGCTATAGGGACAATTCTTTTAGGATTATCTATTAAAGAGATATTTGGATATTTTTTACTATATTGTCCGATAATTTCTCTTGTTCCATCTTGACTCATACCATCTACAAATATTACTTCAAGACAATCTTTAGGATAGTCTTGTTCCAAGATAGAATCAATACATATAGAAATGTATTTCTTTTCATTATATATAGGGCAAATAACTGACAACATATTTAATCTTCTTAATTTTCCAAATTTTCTTTATAATCTTCCATCAATGATATTTCTTGGCAAGATTCCCTTGACATCATAAATGACAGCTTTGTCCTTTTTAAAACTATCAAAGTTAAAATCTTGAAACTGCTTATGTGCTACAGCTAAAATGATTGCGTCATATTTCTTATTTGTCATATGATTCTGAATCATTATTTGATATTCTGTTTTGACTTTATCAGAGTTAGCCCAAGGATCATAGACATCAATATTAGAAGTGTATTCTTTTAAAGTATGATAGATATCTACCACCTTTGTATTTCTGATGTCTGGACAGTTCTCTTTAAATGTTATGCCTAAAATCAATATGTTGGCATCTTTAACGAGAATACCTTTTTTATTCATACATTTGATAACTTGATTAGCTACATAATCACCCATACCATCATTTAGTCGACGTGCAGCAAACATAACTCTTGGCAAAACTCCATAAACCTGTGCCTTCTGTATCAGATAATACGGATCAACACTAATACAATGTCCACCTACTAAACCAGGTTTTAATTTAATGAAATTCCATTTAGTTGCTGCAGCTTCAATAACATCTTGTGTGTCAATATCCATAGCATTGAAAATTTTAGCCAATTCATTCATAAAGGCTATATTGACATCTCGTTGGGAATTCTCAATAATTTTTGATGCTTCAGCTACTTTGATACTTGGAGCCTTGTGTGTTCCATTTTCCAACACAGAATTATATACTCTATCTATTAAATCTGCAATTTCTGGAGTACTTCCCGATGTGACTTTTTTTATTTTTTCTACAGTATGAAGTTTGTCGCCTGGGTTGATGCGTTCAGGGCTATAGCCTGCATAAAAATCAATATTGAATTTTAAGCCTGAAACCCTCTCTACTGTAGGAATGCATTCTTCTTCTGTTACCCCAGGATAAACAGTTGATTCATATACAACAACATCACCTTTTGAAATGACCTTACCTATTGTTTCGCTTGCACCCCAAAGCGGACGCAAATTAGGACGATTGTTGTCGTCTACTGGGGTTGGTACAGCGACAACATAGAAATTGCATTTTCTGATTTCTTCTAAATCAGTAGTGCACTTAAAATGGTTTTCGTTAATGGCTTTCTGTAACAACTCTTCTTTGACTTCCAAGGTTGAGTCTTTACCTTGCATTAACTCATCAACTCGCTTTTGATTCATATCATAGCCTATAGTTGAATATTTCGTAGAAAACAATCGGGCTAAAGGTAAACCTACATAGCCAAGACCGATAACTGCAATTTTTATTTCCATTTTTTTAATTACTTATTTTACAACGTTTTTATTTAAGAAACGTTTGGAAATCATTTATATTGTTTGTATTCTATATTTTTTTTGCAAAAAAACTAATTTTTATGGAATAGACCATTTTTTTATTTGAATGTTTCAAATAAAAATGAGTTCACTTTAAAAAGTAAGGCCTGTTTAAAATGTTTATATTTCACGAAAATAATCTCTGATTTATGTCGTTATCTGGAATATTTTTCGTATCTTTACACCAATAAAACAGAAATATTATGTTTAAAAAGACAGATTCGAATCCTCTGTTAGATATATTCACGGCTCCCTCAATGCAGTTAGGAAGTCGTGCTTCAAAGAAGTATTCTGCCCCCCAACGCATGGCATAACCAGTTCTATAGCCTCGTGACAACCAAGATCGACGAGGAGATATTCAAGCCTTTGTTCCCTGGAGGCAAGAAGAGCGGCCGCCCAAATGCCTCCATCCGCATACTCGTGGCAATGTCAGTTTTGAAGGAGGGATTCGGCTGCAGTGATGAGGATCTGTTTGAGAAGTGCGAGTTTGACCTTCTTACCAGGAAGGCTCTCGGCATGGAACTTCTGACAGATGTAACCCCATCAATAGATACCTATTATCTGTTTCACCGCCGCATCTGCGAATATCAGGAAAGAACTGGCATTGGTCTGATGCAGCTCTGTTTCGAGCAGCTTGCCGGCAATCAGATACGTCTTCTCAAGATATCAGGCAAGTGCGTCCGTATGGACAGTAAACTTATCGGCAGCTTTATCGCTCGCCAGTCTCGTTATGAACTGAAACATACAACTCTGGTCAAGTTCCATTTCTAATCTTAATGTAGAATTTATATCTTACACAATTCAAATATTTTTTTTCTAATTGTTAGATATGAGTTACCAAGAATCATTTTAGCAATTTCCAATAGCTCGTATCGCAATCTTTTAACAATCCTATAAGATGGTGAAGAAATTATCTTCATAAGCTGTTGGATTGTTGTATCCTCTGTTATGGCATATCGCCCACGTAATGTTGTGGATTTATAGTGTCTGACTTTATTTGTAATGGCTGAAGTGTCAATTAGTTCAATACCCGATTTCAACATTCCGTCAAGAACCTTTTTAGAAATATATCCATTGGGAATAGATGCCAAATTAGGTGAGTATCCGATAATGTCTTTTATTATCGCCTGAGATTTAGCCCATTCATCATCAATTTTTTTTTCTGAAAGAATGTTCATCCTTTCGGGATGAGAATGAGAATGGCTACCTATATAATGACCTCTTTGGAATAGTTGTTTTACTTGCTCAATATTCAAAAAGCCTTTTGTGCCTAAATAAGCTGTAGATATATAGAATTTTCCTTTAAAGCCATATTTTTCCAATATGGGGGCAGCAATTAGTATAGCTGATATTCCTCCGTCATCAAAAGTAAAATCAACAGAATTAGTCTGACGTTTATTACATTTTAAATAATTTTCAATTGACTGCACTTGAGCTTCAAAAGCTTTGGCAGACACTTTGTATTTTAGTGCTGTACTATTCTGAAATCCAGATTCAGATTTGTCACTAAAAAACAAGTCATGATACATAAGAACTATTTGATGCTTCATAATCATAAATTAATAAAATCTACTTACAAACCAAATATGTTAAGTATCTTAACAATTAATGGTCTATATTCCTTCAATATGGCCCTAAATGGAATTTCCCATAACATGCGTCTATGCATATTGATATAGGGTTGCAAATCTTTGGGGTCATAAAAATGGAAAGCTTTAGCTTCTCTCTTGTCATTTTTATATTTTTGCCAAGATATATTTCCTCGCCACACATTTATCACATCATAAATTTCATTAATTCCCACAACTGCATTTGTCATTTTAGATGATGCGGTCAAAGGCATGTTCAGACATGCTTGAACCCATAATAAAGGAAGGTTTGCGCCTGCTTGAAATGAGAGATGACAAAAACCATCGTTGCGTAAATTTACTTCATAAAAATATGCTTTACCATTCATCACACCATACTCAGCACTAAACAAACCATGATAGTCAATTAACTCAAATAATTTTGCCAATCCCTTTGGGTTTAGATAGTCTGGTATTTCTGGATAAAGATGACCATAAGATCCACCACCGTCATCACTCCATCTTTCCAAAGTATGGTGACCTGCAAGTCTCAAAGTACCATCAGGTAATCTACAGCCATATACCACTACATCATAACTTTTATTTATATATTGCTGTAGAATGTATGTATTTTTATGATTTAGTATTTTGCTAAACGAGAACAACTCTTCTTCATTTTGTAATAATCTGGTCTTGAATTCAGTTCTTCCTTCTACATATACGGGTTTCAATAAGGCTGGAAATTGCACATTTATATTTGTGTCTCCATATTTATATGGCTGTGCTTCAGGGGTTAAGAGCCCAGATTCATGTGCATATTTTCCCATTTCATTTTTATCTGTTACTTTTATTAGCACATTTGGATCGGTAGTACACATTAAAAAAAAGCGTTTGCTAAGAAGATCATAATTCTTCGCAATTCCAAGTGATGCGCCATCTCCTCCTGGAAATAAAAATGCCTTTTTATTATTATCATTTTGTTCTGGAAAATTCTCTACCATATATTCAACACTCTTTTGTATAGTATGTGCAATAAAGTATTTTTTACAATACCTACTGGCAGTTGCAACACTTTGTTTTCGTCCTGTTACAACTAATGTAATATCAAAATCAGCAACAGAAAGTGATCTTAATAATCCAAGAGTATTGTAATTGTCTGCTCCCCAAATGACAATATGTATATTTTTTTTTGTGTCCATTTATTTTTTTAATTTATTTGTAAATATTCTTAGTTGGCAACATATTTCTGCAACTATTCTTGATGCGTAGAAATATAGGCTATAATTACCTCTTAAAAAAATCTTTGTGTACTCATTCATACATTTAAGACTATTTTGTAGCTGCTCTTTTTTTGAACGCTCAGTTGTAACTGCACTACCTTCACGAAAGCGTCTGTAATAGATTGCGTTTTTTGAGGTGAAAGCCATTTTTCGAAACTTATTTGATATTAGAAACATAAATATGCAGTCTTCCCCATTCTTAAAGTTAATATTAAACCTTTTATCCTGTATATATGACATCGGAATAAGTTTCATACATGGTCCTGAAAAAAATTTTCTTACTTTAGATGAAATACTATTACAGCCTTTTCTTATACAATATTCATAAGCTTCAGTTATGCCATAAGACAATTGGATATTAGGGTTTCCATCATTGAACGCATAAGGGTAACACAACGAAATTGTGTCTTGTGCCGCATTTGCATAAAGTTCCTCTAAATAACATTCAGAGACATAATCATCATCATCGATAAAGGTAATATATTCTCCTTTTGCATTATCCAACGCTATGTTCCGTGCATTGGAGACACCAGAAATTTCTGTTTCAAAAAAGTAAATATTTATTTTATATTTATTTTTTTCAAGATATGCTCCAATTTCGCTCCTATATGGTTCTAAACAACCATTTAGAACGAGTAGTACCTCAAAATCTTTTTTAGCAAAAGTCTGAGCCACTAATGAGTCTAAGCACTCCCATAAATAAGCCTTCGGTTTATAAGTGGGAATAATAACTGATATTTTCATTTTTGTATTATTCTTTTAATATAATAAAGCAAGAAACAATTGAATTTCGTTATAAAATAATAACGGGAATAAAATCCTTTTATTGTCCTCATTTATTAATTTATGTTGCTTGTTTAATATTGTTTGTTAATATATTAACATGATGCTTTAATTCTTTAAGCATATAAAG
>OLGJ01000253.1_pt1 | contig 38045 bp, 40 predicted proteins | sample 1605431 | NCBI WGS metagenome assembly OLGJ01 (sample SAMEA3888920, study PRJEB22519) | human gut metagenome | biome: human gut; feature: human-associated habitat; material: faeces | place: Denmark | collected 2009
GTTGACATATTTGACGTATTTTGCTATAATCGTTAAAAACCAGTGAAAAAATGAGCCTGAATTGATTTTGAGGAAATCACCTATGGACACTGCAAGAGAGAATATCACAAGAGAAGTCGGCAGCCGCATCCGCTACGCCCGCAAAAGCCGGGGTATGTCGATGGACGAGCTGGCTCAGGCCATCTACAAGACCCGTTCGGCCATCTCCAAGTACGAGAACGGACAGATCTCCGTGGATATTGCCACGCTTTACGACATCGCCAACGCCCTGAAGGTCAGCATCTATGATCTGCTGTACCGCAATACACCGGATATTGACCAGGAGTACAACGCGGAGGTGCCCGCCTTTTTCCGGGAGGTCTCCCAATTATATATGTACTTCTTCGACGGCCGGGTCAACCGCGCCCAGTGCACCGTGATCGATATATTCCCCACGGAGGAGAGCAGCACGGCCGAGGTGCTCATGTACATGAACATCAAGGACCTGGCCCACTACCGGGTCTGTGAGAGCACCTACCACGGCACCCTGACCCACTATGAGGCGTTCAGCGCCATGCTGTTCCAGAATGACGATATGCCCATGGACAAATACCAGATCGGCATTCCCCAACCCTACATGGACGACGACCGGAAGTGGGTGCTGACCTATGGCATCTCCTGCCGCCCGCTGATGCCCTCCGCCGCCAAGCGCCTTCTCAGCAAAACACCGCTTTCCATCGACAAGGCGCTGGTCCAGGAGCTGAAGATATCCAAGGAGGATATCCGCCTGATGAAGCATTATAATATGTTCGTCATGGTGTAGCCGGCATCGCCTTCTGTATATGTATGAACAGTCTTACCCGAAAAGGACGCCCCGGCGTCCTTTTTCCATAGGGAAACACGTTTTTTGAAAAAATTTTCGGTTTTCCTGTCCGCATTTGCTCCGCTGCGGCGTTTATATAGTGATGACACAGGGCGGCCGCCTGTGTTATGATGAATGCAACAAGCTGCGGGGAGGTGGGCGTTTGACGGTGTGCATGACGGCGCTGGAGAGCGCGGAGGAGCGGCGGCTCTTTGAGGACGTATACCGCGCCTGCTGCGGGCGGATGCTGGCGTTGGCGCGGCGGAGGCTGTCCGCTCAGGCGGACGCCGAGGACGCGGTGCAGCAATCGTTCCTGGCACTGGCGGAGCGCTTTTCCCGGCTGGCGAAGCTGCCGGAGACGCAGCTGGAGGCCTATCTGGTGGTGACCGTGGAGCGCAAATGCATCGACATCCTGCGGCAGCAGGCCCGCCGTGACGGCGTGCCCTTTGACGAGAACACCGTTCTGGTCACGCCACCGCCTTGCGGCGACCCGGTGGCCGACGCTATGGGGCGCTTGCCGCCCCGCTGCCGCGAGGCGCTGCTGCTGCGCTACGGCTGCGGCTACAGCACCCGTGAGACGGCGTCCCTGCTGGAGCTGTCCTTTGCCGCGGCCCAGAAGCTTTTACAGCGGGCCAAGGCCGCCCTGCGTACAGAATTGGAAAAGGAGGGCATATCTGTATGAGCATCCTGCTCAATGATGAAGCGTTGTGCTGCGGCGCGCGCCGACTGGCGGCGCTGCTGGCATCTGAGCTGCCGGAGACCGATGCCCCGCCTTCGCCGGAGTTCACCCGGCGGATGGAGCCGGTGGTACAACAGGGCACGCGGCGGCAGAGCCGCCGGAGAATGTGGCAGAGAACAGCGGCCGCGCTGGTGACGGTGTGCTTGTCCTGTGGGGTAATACTGGCGGCCAGTCCGGTGGCGCGGGCGGCGGTGAGCCGCTGGTTCGTGCAGATAACGGAGCTGGTGACAGCCTACCGCATCACCCCGGCGGACGCCGGGGGCACGGTGCAGGACTACACCCCCACCGCCCCGCTGGGCTATGTCCTGTCGGGCGACTTTACCGGCAGGGAGAACGGCATCCGGGTCATGCGCTGGACGTCCTCACAGGGCGATCTGCTGTTTGAGGCCGTGCCCATGACCGGCGACGAGCCCATCAGCGTGGAGCTGCGAAGCAACAGCACCGGCGGCCTCTCCTCCACGGAGACGGGGCAGCGTCCCACGGGCGGGGCGGGCGAGCCGGAGGACTACGAGACGGAGAATGTGACCGTACATGGCCTGTCCGCGCAGCTGTACCGCATATTGCCCGCGGAGGGCACCTCTCCGCAGGTGCAGCACGGCTGCGGCCTGTGGTTCTATCGGGGAAGCGACCCCGTGCATTTCCATCAGGTGTCCATCCCGGAGGGCGCTGCGGCGCTGGTGTGGGTGGACGAGCGAGCCAACTGCCTGTTCCTGCTGATCGGCGGTCAGTCCCGGCAGGAGCTGGTGTCCGTGGCGGAGAGCATATATGAGAGCGAAAGGAGTTAAGACCATGAAAAAAATCACCGTTATCGCGTGCCTGCTGGCGCTGCTGACGCTGAGTGCCTGTGGCGCACAGACGCTGCCCGCCGATGAAAAGGACGTGCCGCCGGTGGAGGGCATCTCCCAGACGCAGGAGGACGGGCAGACCGGCACGAAGGTGGTCTATATCCCCACGTGGATGCAGGACTACTCCGTGGTGTACTACGACGCCCACCTGAACCGCACTGTGGAAAGCGGCGGCGACCTGACCGAGGAGGAGATCAACAGCCGGGAGGACATCTACCCGGAGGAGATGTACACCATAGCGGCGGAGCCCAACACCAAGGTGGAGTATGACCTCCACGGGTTTATCCAGAATATCTACTACCGGGGCGGCGACGGGAAGTATTATCTCGACCCGGCCACCGCCGCGGCCATGCAGCCCTGATGCGCTGAGCGCAAAGGCCCGCCCCGCAGGGGCGGGCCTTTTTGTGCCTCCTTATTGCTGTGCCAGCGCTGCGGCCACAAAGCCGCGGAACAGGGGATGGGGCCGGTCCGGCCGGCTCTTGAACTCCGGGTGGAACTGGCAGCCCACGAACCACGGATGGTCCGGTATCTCCACCATCTCCACCAGACGGCCATCCGGCGACGTACCCGCCACCCGCAGGCCCACGGCCTCCAGCTCCGGCCGGAACACGTTGCTGCACTCATACCGGTGACGGTGGCGTTCCCATATCTCCCGCTGGCCGTAGGCCTCCCGGGCCTTTGTTCCCTCCGCCAGCACGCAGGGATACTTGCCCAGCCGCATGGTGCCGCCCTTGGCGGTCACGCCCACCTGGTCCGGCATCAGGTCGATGACCGGATGTGCCGTCACGGCGCTGAACTCTGCGCTGTGGGCATCCGCCCACCCGGCTGCGTGCCGCGCAAATTCGATGACCGCAATCTGCATCCCCAGGCAGATGCCCAGATAGGGGATACCCTTCTCCCGCGCGTACTGTGCCGCCAGGATCATCCCCTCAATGCCCCGGTCACCGAAGCCGCCGGGCACCAATATGCCGCTGCACCCGCAGAGCGTTTCCGTGAGGTTTTCCGCCGTCAGGTGCTGTGAGTCCACCCACCGGATGTCCACCTGTGCGCCGCAGGCGGTCCCCGCGTGGAACAGCGACTCCGCTACGCTGAGATAGGCGTCGTGCAGCTCCGTGTATTTGCCCACCAGCGCGATGGTCACATGACGCTGCTCCGCCGCGTGTATCTGCGTCACCAGCTCTTGCCAGTGCCGCATATCCGGCTCGCCGGCGCCCAGTCCCAGCTTGCGGCACACCACCCGGCACAGCCCCTCCCGCTCCAGCAGCAGGGGCACCTCATACAGGGTGGACGCCGTCAGGTTGGGGATGACGCAGTCCTCACTGACATTGCAGAACAGTGCGATCTTCTTCCGCATGTCCTCCGGCAGCGGGCTGTCGGTGCGGCACACCAGGATATCCGGCTGGATTCCCACGCTCAGCAGCTCCTTCACGGAGTGCTGTGTGGGCTTGCTCTTCAGCTCGCCGCTGCCGGGGATGGAGACCACCAGCGGCACGTGGATATACAGCACGTTTTCCCGTCCCTGCTCCGCCGCCACCTGACGGATGGCCTCCAGATACGGCTGGCTCTCGATGTCACCCACCGTGCCGCCGATCTCCGCGATGACCACGTCCGTCTGTCCGTCATCCATGGCGTACAACCGCCGCTTGATCTCGTCGGTCACATGGGGGATGATCTGCACCGTGCCGCCCAGATAGCCGCCCTGCCGTTCCCGGTTCAGCACCGACCAGAAGATCTTTCCGGAGGAAACGGAGCTGTCGCCGGTCAGCGCCTCATCCACGAAGCGCTCATAGTGTCCCAGGTCCAGATCCGTCTCCGCTCCGTCGTCGGTGACGAACACCTCGCCGTGCTGGTAAGGGCTCATGGTCCCCGGGTCTACATTCAGGTACGGATCGAACTTCTGGTTTCGCACCCGCAGACCGCACTGCTTCAGCAGCCGGCCCAGCGATGCCGCGCAGATGCCCTTTCCCAGCCCGGACACCACGCCGCCGGTCACAAAAATATACTTCATCCCGCCATCTCCCCTGTAAAAAATATGTTCCGATGGTACACCCCCATACCTCCGCTGTCAACGGTGCAAAACGCAGATATTTCATCGGAATTATCATATAATATATAGAATTAGGGAGAAATTGTTGCAGAAGCGAAAGTTCTTCTTGCATTGGCGGGCGGATGGTGGTATGGTAGCATTGGACTCACCTTAGGGGAGGTTCCTCACAGGAAAAAATAAGCACCCGGAGGCTTATGCCTCCGGGTGCTTCTGCTTATGTCTCGTCGGTGATCTCGCCGCCGGACGCTTCCCGCCGGACCACCTTGATCTCGCAAGTGCGGTGGTTGTCCACCCGCGTCACCAGCACGTCCAGATCCTGGCAGCTGAACCGGTCGCCTACCTCAGGAACCCGGTCGCACTGCTCCATCACCCAGCCGCTGACGGACGTCATCTCCGTCTCCTCGTTCAGATGGAAGAACTCGGCAAAATCGTCAAAGTCCATGGCCGCGTCCACCAGATAGGTGTCCTTGTCCACCTTGCGGATAAAGACCTCCTCCTCGTCGTGCTCGTCCCAGATCTCGCCCACCAGCTCCTCCAGAATGTCCTCCATGGTCACGATGCCGCAGGTGCCGCCGTACTCGTCCACCACCACGGCCACCTGGGTCTTGGCCAGCTGCAATTTTTTCAGCAGCAGGCTGATTGGCTCGTTTTCCAGCACGAACATGACCGGGGAGAGTATCTCCTCCAGCGGCTTGTCCGTTACGCCGCAGCCCACATAAAAGTCCTTCTGGTGTATGGTGCCGATAATATGGTCGATGTCCTCCCGATAGATCAGCAGCCGGGAATACTTCGTCTGGGTGAACAGGTCCGCCACCTCTTCCTTGGTGGCGTCCACCGGCAGTGCCGCCAGGTCCACCCGATGGATGAGGATGTCCTGCGCCTCCTGCTCGGAAAAGCCGATGGCGTTCTTCAGCAGGTCGCCCTCGTCCTTGTCGATGCTGCCCTCCTGCTGCACCTCGTTCACCAGCATCAGCAGCTCCTCCGGGGACATTTTGTTGTCCCCATCCAGATGGAACATCCTGGCCAGCAGCTTTTTCCACAGGGAAAACAGCGCGTTCAGCGGCATCAGCAGCCAGATCAGGCACCGCAGAAACGGCGCGGCCGTCATGGCCCAGTTCTCGGCACAGTCCTTGGCGATGCTCTTGGGGGAGATCTCGCCGAAGATCAGCACCACCACCGTTACCACGATGGTGGACAGCGTAGCGCCGGCATCGCCGAAGCTTTTGACGAACAGTGCCGTGGCCAGGGATGCCATGGCAATGTTCACGATGTTGTTGCCGATGAGAATGGTGGACAGCAGCTTGTCATAGCGCTCCAGCAGCCGGCACGCCAGCGCGGCACGGCTGTTGCCTTTTTCCGCCAGCATTTTCAGCCGCGTGACATTGGCCGAGGAGAACGCCGTCTCCGTGGCCGAGAAATAGGCGGACAGCAGCAGGCATACCGCCATAATAATGATATATGTAGTCGTTGACACGATCAATAGCTCCTTTTTCTGTCATCTGTTTCTGTGATCCACACTGGTCTAAAGGCGCAAAAAAGCACGTCTGCCCCGCGTCAGGCGGCGCAGATATGCCGCAAAAAACAGATGGCAGCCCGGCAAGTTCCCGGGATGGTCGCCGCTGTCGGTATCCATATCGCCCTGTATCCTCCTTTTGATATAAATCCTGCCTATTATATACAAAACCACCCACCCTGTCAAGTCCGCCCCCTTTCCGCAGAGCGCGGGGCTGGTTGGACAGCAAAAGGGTTTCCCACAGGGAAACCCTTTTGAATGCGCGTGTGCATTACAGCGCCCGCAAAAACTCCGGCTTCAGGTCCCGGCGACCGTCCAGCGCCGCGGCGATCTGCGCCAGCAGCGCCTCCCGGTCACCGTTCAGCGTGCCCTTCAGCGTCAGATAGTTGCTGGCATGGTTGGCGCGGAACACGGTTCCTTCGCTGTCCACGTGCTGTAAAAACAGCTCTGTTTCCTTCAGTACCTCCAGGGGGCTGAGCAGCGTAAAGCTGCCCTCCCGCACCCAGGCCTCCAGCGGCGTTCCCGGCTCCACCATCAGCGTCAGCAACCCCAGATAGTCCGGCTTCATTTCGCTGACGGCTCTGGCCGTGTCCAGCGCATGCTGCTGCCACAGCTCCACACTGCCAAGGCCGGAGATGGCCGTCACCGACAGCGCCAGCCCGCACCGCCGGGCCTTCTGCCCCGCCGCCACGATCTCCGCCGCCGTGTGGCCCTTCTGCATCTTCTCCAGCACCGCGTCGCACCCGGACTCCAGCCCCATATACACCATCTGCAGGCCCTTGCTCCGCAGCAGGCGCAGCTCGTCCTCGGATTTGATCTGTAGGCTGGTGGGGGAGGCGTAGCACGTTACCCGCTGGCACTCCGGAAACAGCCCATAGACCAGCCCCAATATCTCCACCAGGTCGCCGGTCCTCCGCATCAGTGCGTCCCCATCCGCCAGAAAGACGCGCTCCACCCGGCGGTATACCCGCCGCGCCAACTCAAAGTCCTCCCGGATCTCGTCCATGGGCCGCATGGCAAAGTGCTTGTCGTCGTACATATCACAGAAGGCGCACCTGTTGTGGCTGCACCCGTAGGTCACCTGCACGATCAGGCTGTACGCCTCGCTGGGCGGTCGGTATACCTTTCCCTTATAACGCATGGTCATCACTCCTTTGCTGTATTATGCCATACTTTGAACGCTTTGAAAAGGGGGCATATTCCAGCCCCGCCCCACATAGGCTGTGACATCTCAACAAACGAGGTGTACTATGGAGCTGAATTACAACCGCGTGGAGCTGCGGGGCGTGGCCGAGGACGCGCCGTTGCTGTCCCATGTGAACCACGGCTGTGCGTTCTACCGCTTTACCCTGTCCGTCCTGCGCCTGTCCGGTCAGGCGGACAAGCTGCCCGTCATCGTCCCCCGGTCGCTTCTGCTGCTGACGCCGGTGTCCCCCGGCGACGGCGTACATATCACCGGCCAGCTGCGTTCCTTCAACAACAAAAGCGGCCAGGGCAGCCGTTTGGTCATCTCCACCTTCGCCCAGACGCTGACCCATGACGCCGGCGAACCGCTGAACCGCATTTTCCTCAGCGGCGTGCTGTGCAAGCAGCCCGCCCTCCGCCGTACGCCCCTTGGCCGCGAGATATGCGACATGATCCTGGCGGTGAACCGCCGCTACGGCCGCGCCGACTACCTGCCCTGCATCGCCTGGGGCGCCGTGGCTCAGCAGGTGTCCCTGCTGCACACCGGCGCCCGGCTCACCGCCGAGGGTCGGGTCCAGAGTCGTGTCTACTCCAAAACGGAGAACGGCGTCACCACCGACCGCACTGCCTACGAGGTGTCCATCATGCGTCCGGCGGACCGGACGGAATTCCCGGAATGACGCGCTTCCTCCGTCCATTCCCGCCCATTCTGCGGCACTGTCTGCGCCGAAAAACCGGCATTCTCCCTGTTGCGCCCCGGCTGGTATTATGGTAAAATTCCTGTAAAGAAGTATGTTACAAGGAGAGCCTCCATGCGCCATTCCAGCCATCTGCATCTGCACTTCCACACCCACCACCGCGCCGCCCGTTATGACGTGGACATGACGAAGGGCAGCATCACAAAGCATCTGATCAACTTTGCCCTGCCCCTGATGGTGGGCAATCTTTTTCAGCAGCTCTACAATATGGTGGATACCTGGGTGGTGGGCAACTACGTCAGCAACGAGGCCTTTTCCGCCGTGGGTACCGTCACCCCTATTATCAACACGCTTATCGGCTTTTTCCTGGGATTGTCCAGCGGTGCCGGCGTGGTCATCAGCCAGTATTACGGTGCCGGCCGCGAGGATAAGGTCCGTCAGGCGGTCCACACTTCCCTGGTGCTGACGCTGCTGATGGGCGCGGTCTTCACCGCCGCCGGCATCGCCATGACGCCCCTGATGCTCCGCCTGATGAAGACCCCCGCCGAGGTGGCACCGGAGCAGACCACCTACCTGACCATCTACTTCGCCGGCGTCATGGGACTGCTGCTCTACAACATGGGCTCCGGCATCCTTCGCGCCGTGGGCGATTCCCGCCGCCCCTTCTACTTCCTGCTGGTGTCCGCCGTGCTGAACACGGGATTGGACCTGCTCTTCGTGCTGAAATTCGGCATGGGCGTGGAGGGCGTGGCCTACGCCACCATCATCGCCCAGGCGGTGTCCGCCGCGCTGACCATCTGGGTACTCATGCGCGCCGCCGGCTGTATCCGCGTGGAGCTCCGTGCCCTGCGTATGACCTGGTCCGTCCTCCGTCAGATCGTGTCCGTGGGTATACCCGCCGCCCTGCAAATGGCCATCACCGCTTTCTCCAACGTGTTCGTCCAGGGCTATATCAACTATTTCGGCCCGGATTGTATGTCCGGCTGGACGGCCTATACCAAGGTGGACCAGCTGGTGATCCTGCCGGTCCAGTCCATCGCCATGGCCGGCACCACCTTTGTGGGCCAGAACCTGGGCGTGGGCGACACGGCCCGGGCCAAGAAGGGCGTCCGCACGGCGCTGTACCTGTCCTTCGCCGTCACGGCGGTGCTGTTGGTGCCGGTACTGCTGTTGGCCCCGGACCTGACGGCGTTCTTCAACAGCAAGGCCGAGGTGGTGTCCTACGGCGCGCTGCTGCTGCGGCTGCTGTCACCCTTCTATTTCTTCTTCTGCATCAACCAGATCTACTCCGCCGCCCTCCGCGGCGCGGGCAACAGCCAGGTGCCCATGTGGATCATGCTGGGCTCCTTCGTGGTCTTCCGCCAGATATACCTCTACATCGTGGCCAACTATGTCTCCAACGAGATCATCCCCATCGCCATGAGCTACCCCGCCGGCTGGTTCGTGTGCAGCGTGGCCACGCTCATCTACTACCGCTTCTGCAAATTCGACAGCCACCGGCTGGTGGAGGACGTATGATGGACAAGTGTGAGACCTGCGTGTGGTACGTCTATGACGAGGACTATGACGATTATATCTGCGACATGGATCTGGACGAGGACGAGCTGGCCCGCTTCCTGGCCGCCGATACCCGTTCCTGCCCCTATTGGCGTCCCGGCGACGACTATATCACCGCGCGAAAGCAATAAAACACACCCCCAGGCGGTCCTGCCTGGGGGATGCGTGCCTGTTCCGCCGAAAAAAACACCACCCATTGGGTGGTGTTTCCTGTTTCCTGCGGTGCCGCGTCAGGCCTCACGCTTGCGGCGGCGCAGCAGCGCCGCGGTGCCGGTGTAGCTTATCAGCGCCGTTACCGCGTAGGGCGGCAGTTCCGCGTCCACCAGCGTCTTTCTGCCAGCAGAATGTAGTAAGCTTTGCGTTCGAGCCTTCACTGACGTTGGGCGAGCTGCTGCAGTTTCAAGTCTGCCCGCTGGGAAGCTTCGACCAGTCCGGCGTATAGGCGTGCTTGCCGGTGTCCGCATACGGCAGCGTAAGCGCGACGGTGTCAAGACTGTCGCCGGCGGCCGGATTCACCGTTACATCGATGTCGGGCGCCCGTATCTCGTAGTGCGTTTCGCCGGTGGGCGTGACTGTAGCGCCAATTCTGAAGCGTGAAGATTTGACTGCGGCAGCGTGGACGGCATCTTCGGAAGCAAGACAAAGGCCGCTGTGCTGGCGTTCCAGAAGGCCAACGGTCTGGGTGTGGACGGCATCGTCGGCCCCCTGACGTGGGCAAAGCTGGGCTAAACGACACGGACGGGCAAGATGCCTGCATAGAATAGAACCAATACCGCAGGAGGGGGACGGAAGCTTCCGTCCCCCTCCTTTTTCAACGGTTTCAACGGGCTGGGCGCTCCGCATAAGGCTAAAAACAAGGCTAAAGCCTGCTTTCAGGCATGAAAAAACTCCCGAAACACCTGTGTTTCGGGAGCTTTGGTTGTCATGCTGTACCACTGTAGATTTTCGAACCCCCGGCTCAAAAATGTCATGTGCAAATTGGAATTCTTCGTTCTTTTTTAACTTTTCTCAAACTTTTTTGATGGGTGCTTTCAAGAACTGCCAATTGGTCGCATGAAAAACCGTTATGCGAAACACTCATTTTTCCTCTGGCATCTCGCTCATATCCGCAGCCGCCCCTTCCAGAAGGTCAGTCACGACCTGATTGAGCTGCGCGGCGTTCTTTGGGGAGATGACCGGCGTATTGGACTGTGACTCAATGTCTTTCCTTGTTCGCCCGGCAACCTGTCCGCCAGCTTTAGCAACTTCCAGATTCTCTTGGAAGGTCGTGGGCTTTCGATCCTTTGAAAACTGTGTGGTGGTGGCTTCTGCCAACATATTCAGCACCAGCTCCAGCGTGGTCATGTTATCACGGAGGTTTTCCTTTTTCAATCCCTTCAGATTTTTGTACTGGCGGGTGGACATCCCCGACCATGCGCGGGAGATCTCATCGGTGAGGATGGCGTACTCCACGCCCTTCTGCACGCCGCGGGCGTCCCATTCATCTGTCAGTTCCTTACGGACCTGAATGGCTTGCAGCCGCTGGTTGATCCATTCGCGGGTATAGCCCTTCTTGAGATAGGTTTCCAACGCCCGCTCGATGGTCAACTCCGGGTCTATGGTTTCCTCAATGCGCTCCCGACCAACCTGCGCCAGCCATTGCCGGAATGGTTCGGCCTTTGGTGAGGGAATGGACTGGATGATACGGAGAAGCTGCTCTGTGTCAGCCACATCAGTCTTGCGTTTTCGTCCATCCGAGGCGGTCATTTTCAACTGCTTACAATTTGTAAGCAGTTGGCCTGCGCCCTCATTATTCAGCCGCTTCTTTAATACTGCCCAATATGTACTGGCATGACGGGCATCTGGCTGATCTGTCAAAACCGCAACAACATCGACAACGGAAAAGTACCATTCTTCCTTTTCCTCGTCCCACGCCGTGCGGATACACTTGTCCTCAAATAATTGAATCTTGTCGTTCTGGCTCACTTGTTTTCACCTCAATCTCATCGACTTATATGTTTACGGGGGACATTCTCGGTATAACATAGCCAGGGGACATCAACTCCAATTTTTTATTAATTCTGCTCGAAGATGTTCCAGATTGTATTCCATGATTCCAGCATCAGTTTCTGGGGTGCCTTAATTGAAAATCGTGATGCAACTTCAAATTCTTCAACAGGATCTGAAACTTTTGCAGGCGCACAGTAATAGTGGATTTCCCGGATGGATGGATTTTGGGCAATCGCTCTGTTAATATGCTGATCGTTTTCCCCGCTATATCCAAAAATATCAATGCGTCCAGCATTTGCATTTTGGAGTTGAGATAAGTAAATCTGAAAAATTGTCATAGGGGATTCAAGTGGGAATTGAATTGGAAATGTAAATCCTCCGCCAAGCTTCATTTCTTCTTCCTTTTCTTCTCCGCTAATTCCCCAAATCAAACAGGCATCATCTGGGCCTAATAGAGTGTCAGAGCGCTTCTGTCTATCTTGTTTTTTGTAAAAGAAGCCTCCATGCAGATGCTTTATTTCATCTGTTTGAAGGACATCATCTAAAACGCAATCATAATTTGTTGTGAAAATCATTTTGTAATCAGACAGCCATCTCTTTAATTGCTCTACTTTTGCTTTGCCTAACGTGTCTTTTCCCCACTTACCATTATTATAACAAATTCTACTTGCTGCCCGCTTTAATTCGGCTTGATCTTCTTTCGTGAAATCCCCTCTTTGACAAAAAAGCTCAATTATTTTTAAGAGGCTCTCCACATTGGATATTTCATCATTTTGTGTTTCATATATAAGTCCATATGTTTGGAAGAGGATGGTGGAAACTGTCTGAGCATCATTAAAGCCAAGTTTTCGAAGCTGGTCCTCAATATGCGAAAGTAGTGTTGGATTATATGGTCTATCTGTGATTGGTCCGCCGTACCCTTCTTCGCCGCAAAAACCATCGCCGGAATATCCCCACGATACAGCACTATATTGAACGCTGTCTACTTTATTGCGGAAAGGCGCAAACAATTTATCCGCCTTATCAAAGAGGCGCGGAATTTCCTCTTTGATTTTCTTCATCATAGCTTTGTGTTGATATTCAGGAATAAGGTTAGCTGTTAATCCGTTCCCCACGATCAGAATTTTTTCCATAGTTTCATCACCCCACCTTACCAACACAAGGTTCATTCATCTCAATTTCGTTCTATCCAGCGACAGCTTCAGCAACTGCATCTTAAATTCCGGGGCGATCCATGAGGCAAACTCGCAGGCGATCATCGGATGAGCAAACGTTCCTCCGTTTTTCCCCTGCTTGGAAACGATGCCGATTGCCTTTGTCTGGTCGATCCATAGCTTTGGCGTCAACGTAAATGAGGCAGTTTTCTTTCTCTTTAAAAGTTCTGCATAACCAGTCTCACTATAATTCGGATTATTCTCCTGCTCCCACAGATTCAAAAATGCTAAAGTATTTCCGCTCCTCAGCCAACTCTGTATCACATATCCCGGAGCATCCTCGCTGTGAGCTCGGGCGACCTCAGTCAGAGAAATGTAACCTTCCTCCTGCTTTTTCCCCTGTGATTCCAGGCCTTTCCTCCGTTTTGCTCGTTCCAACACCTCTTGCTTACTTCTTCCATAACCGGCAAGATTCGAGAGCATATATTCGGCAATATCGTTTTCCCGCGCGATTCGCAATATAACTCGATCCCGTTCCTCGCAGGTAATGTTGCCCTCAGCTACAAGGTGTTCCAGCATAAGTCCAATTCCGTACATATCCACCAGATTCAATTTCTTTGCCACACACATCACCTCTCAAGGTCATTGTAGCATAACTTTCAGTGTTGTAAAAGACAAATTAAATCTGAACCATAGCAGGGGAAACATAACGTATGTCTTTCCTCGGTGAACCCTCCTTGTCGTAGTCAATATTACAGCGGGCAGCCTTCTCAAATTGGACATCCAGAAATTTCTCCAGGCCGACAATAGCCACATATTTGCCGTTTGAAAGAAGGTGATCTACCGCAGCGCGGGTCCATTTCGTCTTTCCGGTCGGAGAAGATATTTGTTTTGAGTAAAGCATATCCACCACTTTTCCCAAACTTGCTCCTGCCATATAGAACTCGAAAATCATGGATACGATATTTGCTTCATGCTCGTTGACTCTAAGTGTCCCTCCGCTGATCAACACAAAACCATATGGTATTCTCATGTTTTATTCCTCCTAAAAGCAAAACTTCCCATGTGTTACCTCGTTCAAGAGATAAAACATAGGAATATAGATTATTTCATTTTCTCCCGTGCCGTTATTTTGCACAGTTTGCAGGTCAAATTTGTGTGCTCGCCCTGTTAAAAGAGCAAAAGCTGTGTATAACATAAGTTATACACAGCTTTTGTCTAATTTGGTATGCCCGACTGGATTCGAACCAGCGGCCTTCAGAGTCGGAGTCTGACGCTCTATCCAACTGAGCTACGGGCACATATTGAATTGGGACGCAGGGGTTAACAAAGTAAGTATAGCAACTTTTTCCACTTCTGTAAAGCTAAAATTTTCGTCAAAGATCGTTAAAAAAATTGACAACTTCTTCTCTCGCTCGTATAATTGCAGTATCCTAAAACAAAGGATCGTTCCTTATGAAAAAACGCAAAATTTCCGACGCTGTCGTCCGGCGTCTTCCCCGTTACTACCGCTATCTCGACGATCTGCACTCCAAGGGCATCGTGCGCATTTCGTCGAGCTTGCTCGGCGAGCGCATGGGCATCACCGCTTCACAAATCCGTCAGGACTTGAGTTGCTTCGGCGAGTTCGGCCAGCAGGGCTACGGCTACAACATTTTGGAGCTGCGCACCGAGATCGGTCACATTCTCGGCGTGGACGAGCAGCACCGCCTCGTCGTCGTCGGCGCCGGCCACCTGGGCCACGCGCTGCTGCGCAACTTTGACTTCATGCAGACCGGTTTTCTGCTTGACACCGCGTTCGACGTCTCCCCCACGCTCATTGGCACGCGCGTCAACAACGTGCTTATCCGCTCGTTCGACGAGATCGGCGACTATTTCGCCGCGTGCCATCCCGATGTTGCGGTACTGACCGTGCCCAAGCACATCGCGCAGGAGGTCGCCGAGCAGCTCGTTGCGCTCGGCGTGCGCGGGATCTGGAATTTCACCAACACAGAGTTGCACGTCGGCAGCGAGGTCTTCACCGAGGACGTCCACTTTGCCGACAGTCTGCTCACGCTGAGCTACCGCATCTCCAAGACCTCCGCCGAGGCGGAGGAGGAAGGAGCCAAACCGTGAAAAGGCCCATTGCCCTGCTCGCATCGCTCCTCGCAGTGACGGTGCTCGCCACCGCGGCCACGGCCGCAGGGGGAAACAGCAGCGACCCGCTGATCTCGCTCAACTATCTGCAAACGACCTTCACCACCAAGGCGACTTCGTCCATCGACGCCGCCCTCGACAAGGCCGATCAGGCGGCGTATGCAAAGGCTGAGGCCGCGCTCCGCTCGACCATCGCCGCGGCAGAGGCCAACGTGGGCGCGCAGCGCGCCGACGTCTTCACCGAGTCGCGCCTCAAGCAGGGCGACATTCTCTCCGGCACGACAGGGCTTCAGGTCATCGTGCTGGCGGGCAGCGTCAATGTGCAGTTTTCCTCCGGCGCGGTCGTCGACGTGACGACCGGCAGCGAGGTCAAAAGCGGCGCGGCGCTCGCGGAAAATCACCGCTATCTCGTCGCCGAGGACACGACGGCGCTTTTCACCGTCACCGGCAAGACCGCTGTCATCGCCGGCTATGGCTGGTGCGGCAAAGGCTGTGCGATGCGTGCGAAAGGCCTCGGCGCTCATGTCATCGTGACAGAAGTCGATCCCATCAAAGCCATCGAAGCCGTGATGGATGGATTCGAAGTCATGCCGATGGCAGAAGCTGCTAAGCACGGTGACATTTTCCTCACCGTCACCGGCGACATTGACATCATCACCGAGCCGCATTTCCTCGCGATGAAGGACGGCGCCATCTGTGCGAATGCTGGCCACTTCGACTGCGAAGTCAGCCGCAAGGATCTGGAACGCATCGCCGTCTCTCACTACGAAGCCCGCAAGAACATCGAAGGCTATGTCCTGCCAAACGGCAAGACCGTCTTCCTCATGGCGGAAGGCCGCCTCGTGAACCTTGCAGCAGGGGATGGCCATCCGGCAGAGATCATGGACCTCTCCTTCGCAATGCAGACCCTCGCAGCCCGCTACCTCCTCCAGCACGGCAAGGACATGAAGCCGGCCGTCTACACCCTTCCGCATGAACTGGATACCAAGATCGCCTCCATCAAGCTCGCTGCCATGGGATACCAGATCGATACCCTGACAGAAGCACAGAGAAAGTACCTGGGACTCGACTAAGAAGGAGCATCGATATGACCACACTGATCAAAAACATCGGACTTTACCGGAACGGCAAAGTCACCGAAAACCAGAACATTTCTTTAGACGGGAAATATATCAAAGATTTCCCGGAAAACCCAAAAGACGAAGACTATGCGGAAGTCATCGATGGGAAAGGCATGCTGGCCATGCCCGGACTTGTGAATACCCACACCCACGTTGCGATGACACTGTTCCGCTCCTACGCCGACGATATGGAACTGATGGACTGGCTGCAGAACAAGATCTGGCCGGCTGAAGACCACCTCGACGACGACATCGTCTACTGGGGAAGCATGCTTGCTTTCGCAGAAATGATCCGCGGCGGCACCACCGCCTTCTGCGACATGTACATGTTCATGGACTCCTGCGCGAAGGCAGCTGACAAAGCCGGTATCCGCGGAAATCTGGCTCGCGGCCTCGCAGGCATCAGCCCGAATGCACAAAGCGGCCTTCAGGAGAATATCGAGCTCTTCGAGAAATGGGAAGGCGCCGGAGACGGACGCTTCCATGTCCTGCTAGGACCACACGCTCCCTACACCTGCCCGCCGGACTACATTCGGCAGGTGCGCGACGAAGCGATGAAACACGGCATCCCGATCCACATCCATCTCTCCGAAACAAAAGGGGAGGTAGAAAACTGCCTCAAGGAATACGGCAAGACACCGATCGCCCTCATGAATGACCTCGGTCTCTTCGAGCTGCCGACACTCGCAGCCCACTGCGTCCATGTGACCGATGAAGACATCGCCATCATGCAGGAAAAGCACGTCCGCGTCGCACATAATCCAGGCAGCAACCTGAAGCTCGCCTCCGGCATCGCACCCGTCGTCAAGATGAGAAAAGCCGGCGTCACCGTCGGCCTTGGTACCGATGGCGCGTCCTCCAATAATAAGCTCGACATGTTCGCAGAAATGCGCCTCGCCTCCCTCATCCATAAAGCGAATACCTACGATCCCTTCGCCATCACTGCGACCGAAGCCATGGAGATGGCGACCGTCGATGGCGCTAAATGCCTCGGCTATGATGACCTTGGCAAGCTGGAAAAGGGTGCACTCGCCGATATCATACTCGTGGACAGAAGCGGCTTCCACTGGCACCCGCGCTTCGACAGCGTCTCCCTTGCCGTCTATGCCGGAAACTCCATGGACGTCGACACCGTCATCATCAATGGCAAGACCGTCATGCGTCACAAAGAGATGACGACCATCGACACAGAAAAACTCTATGCCGAAGTCGACCGCGTGACAGAAAAGCTCTATGCTTTCAGCAAGAAATAAATGGTAGATATGCAAAAAGAACCTGCGAAAGCGGGTTCTTTTTTGATGGAAGAGGGAAAATGATGGGTTTAAGGTTCAGGGTTGTGGTGGCGGCTTCGCCGCAGTATAAATCTGGCGATGCCCGAAGGTCTGCGATAGCAGGTTTCCCTGGTATCGTCAACCCCCCGGGGAAGGTGCCCCGTAGGGGCGGATAGGGCACTGGCGGTATGAAAGAGAGTGGGGAAATGCGTCTCAAGGGCGGAAAATGAGAGTACCGTCTTCCCCCATGGGGAAGACAGCGAAACGAGAACACCGTCTTTCCCGCGTGGGGAAGGTGGCGAGTGAAGCGAGCCGGATAGAGTTCTAGCCGTATGAAAGACAGATGAGGAAAGCGGAGAGGTGCGCGGTCACTCATCCCTGCTTTCAAACTTCTGGTGCACTGCGTCAAAACCCGAAGCGCCGCGTATTTATACGGAACCTCTCTCCATGATCCTACGAACACGCATTCGTTTGAAGCGCATGTCTGCCCAAAAGAACGACTGTTCGCCTTTCCTTCCCAAATGGGGAAGGTGCCCCGAAGGGGCGAAGAGGGCTCTGGTAGGCAAGCTGAATAAGAATAGGGGAAAAGCGACGCTTCACGCCGAACATATGATGGCGTTGAAGCCGCTGCCTTCCCCATCGCACCTTCCAGCCATTCCCACACAGCCTAAATTTGCAATTTCTGAAGAAATCCGTGAAGCGGCTGTCATTTTATGGTATAATTATCGTTACAGATGAAAAGACGCAAGTCTGGTCAATATAGAGTAAGGAGAGACATAAAAGTGGGTTTTTCTTTGATTAATATCGGTTTTGGCAATATGGCAGCTGCAGCGCGCGTGATGGCGATCATCAGCCCGGAGTCTGCACCGGTGAAACGTATGATCCAGGACTCCCGTGACAAAGGGGATCTCATCGATGCCACCTACGGCAGAAAGACGAGAGCCGTCCTCATCATGGACAGCGGGCAGATCATTCTTTCCGCCGTACAGCCGGAAACGATTTCTCACAGACTGATGAATAAAGATGTGATCACTTCTGAAGGAATGGATGAAAACTGATGGCACAGACAGCGAAAAAAGATGAAGGCATTCTTCTGGTCGTCTCCGGCCCGAGCGGTGCGGGGAAGGGGACCATCTGCAATGCCATCCGCGAGAAATTTCCGGATCTCCAGTATTCCGTCTCGATGACGACAAGAGACCCTCGAAAAGGGGAAGTAGAGGGGGAGAGCTATTTCTTCCGCACCAATGAACAGTTCGAAAAGCTCATCGAAGAAGATGCCTTCCTCGAATATGCCAAGGTCTATGACCACTACTACGGCACGCCGAAAAAGCGCGCTCTCGACATGATCAGTGACGGGAAATCCGTACTGCTTGAGATCGACATTCAGGGCGCCATGCAGGTCAAGAAACGCTATCCGAAAGGCGTCTTCATCTACATCGTCCCACCGTCTTTGGAGATCCTGTCCGATCGTCTCTACGGACGCGGTACAGACTCTGAAGAGACCATCCAAAAGCGCCTTGCACAGATCACCAGTGAACTCGCTATGGCACACCAGTATGACTATATCATCGTCAATGACAAACTCGAAGATGCAGTGAGAAAGACCAGCTCCATCCTGGAAGCCGAACGCTGCAAGCTGTCCCGCAATGAAGGGCAGATCGAGACCATTTTCAAACAGTATATCAATAAGGAGGTACCCTTAAAATGATGTGTTATCCTTCTATCGACAGCCTTGTCAAAAAGGTGGACTCCAAGTACACCCTCGTGACCCTCGCCGCTCTTCGCGCCCGTGAACTGACGGACGGACAGACCCCGCTCATCGCTCACGCAGAAGGCAAGAAACCAGCGACCATCGCTCTCGAAGAGATCTATGAAGGCAAGATTACCTACTCCTTCAGCAAATAAAAATAAGGTCAGGCAGTCCAAGAAAGGCTGCCTGACTTTTTGTACGTTCAGGGTGACTAGTGACTGGTAACTTACAAACGACTTTCGGGCATCGCCCCCTATGTATTTGCGGCGAAGCCGCCACCTGAACCCGTTGACCCCTGAACCTTCCATCCATTTTTTAGTAAAGGAACTCATGCATGATGTTTGAAAATAAGCACATTGTCGTAGGAATCAGCGGCGGGATCGCCGCTTTCAAAGCAGCTGGTCTCGTGAGCCAGCTCCGCCAGAAAGGGGCTGATGTCCACTGCATCATGACGGCAAACGCCGCCAAGCTCGTGACACCGATCACCTTCGGCGAACTGTCTGGCAATGATGTCACTGACGATATGTTCGCAAATATCAGCAAATGGGATGTCGAACACATCGCCCTTGCCAAGCTCGCTGACCTTTTCGTCGTAGCACCTGCGACCGCCGACATCATCGGCAAAGTCGCAAACGGCATCGCTGACGATATGCTCTCGACCACCATCATGGCGACGAAGGCGAAAGTCCTCTTCGTACCGTCCATGAATACAAACATGTACGAAAACCCCATCGTGCAGGCGAATATGGAAAAGCTGAGATCCTTCGGTTATGAATTTGTCGAACCGGAAAGCGGTCATCTCGCCTGCAATACCTCCGGCAAAGGCCGATTCCCGGCGCTTGAGACCATCATGGACTGCGCGGAAAAATGCATCTATGGCCGCGAACTCCTGAAAGGGAAGAAAGTCGTCGTCTCCGCCGGCGGCACCCAGGAAAAGATCGATCCAGTCCGCTTCATCAGCAATCGCTCCAGCGGCCGACAGGGCTATGCCATCGCTAAAGCCGCATGGATGGAAGGCGCAGACGTGACACTCGTCTCCTGTACTACGGCACTTCCTGCGCCCTATGGCGTCAAAATGGTCTACGTCCAGGATGCCCGCGAGCTTGAAAAAGCCATGAATACGGAATACGACAGCTGTGATGCTGCGATCATGGCAGCGGCCGTCTCAGACTACCGTCCGACCGTGCAGGCCGACCAGAAGATCAAGAAGGAAGACTTCGACTCCCTGCACATCGACCTTACACAGAATCCGGATATCCTCTATGGACTCGGCCAGAAGAAGAGGGGACAGTTCCTCGTAGGCTTCGCCGCAGAAACCCAGGACGTCATTGAACACGGTAAATCGAAGCTCAAAAGAAAGAACCTGGATATGCTTGTCGCCAATGACGTGGCCATGCCGGGCGCCGGCTTCAACGGCACGACAAACATCGCATCGCTCCTGTACAAGGACGGACATATGGAACAGTATCCGAAGATGAGCAAGGACGAGCTGGGACATATCATCATCGAAAAAATGGCAGAGCTGATGAAATAAACAGAAGGTGATGGAATAGACCCCCATCTTTCCCTGCCTATACGAAAAAACGCTGCGTGGCAATGTTCCACGCAGCGTTTTTTAGGTGTCTCTTCATATAGACAGCCCCCATACGGAATGCCCGTCCCTCGGCAGCAGGGGATTATTTGCTTTTAGAATAGATAACATTGAATTATCGAAAGTAACCATCTCAGGGCATAACCGCAGGAAAATACCCTATTTCCACTTTTCTATGACTACTTATATATCTCTCGGCGATGTGCTACTTCGAAAAGAAAAATAATTAGTTCGTTATCACGGATTTCTGCAAACAGTCGATAGTCTCCCACGCGATAACGCCAAATCCCTTTTAGATTTCCGGTCAACGGTTTGCCATGTAGCCGAGGATCTATCGTATCTACCAGATTTTTGACAACCCAGTTCTTGATGACACGCGCCGTGGGCTTATCCAGCTTTCTCATTTCACGAAGTGCATTTTCAGAAAACTTGACTTGATACATTAGATGCCAAGCTCCTTCCACACTTCTGCCTGGTCGTATACTCTCTCTTTGTGCAAAAGCTCCTGCGCTTTTAAAATACGAGCTTCATCTAGACTCATATCCTCTTCAATCTTATCAATGACAAGATCTCTGATAAAGGAAGATGTGTTTAGATTGTTGGCTGCTACGTAAGCCTGAATCAGTTGATTCTCATGATCGCTGACACGTAAGGAAATGGTACTCATAGAAAAAACACCTCCTGTATTCTTTGTACTACATGTAAGACACCCTCTGTACACATCATATCACACATAAAAATGATACACAAGAAATTTTTAAGGCTCAACAACATTTTCATGCCACCAGCTCTTTGATGATAAGGAATCAGAAAATAGCGAACATGTTTTCTTTTGAAAGGATAAAGACGTCAAGAGAACTACCGTTCGGAAAATGTTTCTATGGCGTGAGCCCACTCACTCGTTTCTTGATTTCCTTGATATCCTCCCGGATCTGGCTGATGACCCTTCCTGGGCCTTTCCGATCGCGCGCATCCGTGATACTCATCGACTCCCCGCTCTCCTTATCCACCAACTCTATCTTCCCCAAGTGGAGCTTCCCATCGATGATATGGAAGGCATCCGTATGAATAAGACCGAAATCCGTATCGATCGTGACATCATAGAAATCCAGCGCCCGATAGCGGTTATGAAACGTACCAGTGATGCCGCGGAATGGGATAAGACTGTAGAAACCGCCACCGGAAGAGAAACTGCCGAAAGCCACGAGATCCTTCACATTCCCATCACAGTGGATCTCCCCATCCAGCGTGACCAGACAGTAGAACCTCGGCTCCTTGGTCGGGATACGGCTATCCAGTCCCTCCCCATGGAGATAGATATTATACACATGGCTATCGACATTATAGTCCCCGCGCGCCGTCACGATGCCGCCGTAGACTCGCGCCTTCACGTCCGAGAACGTCATCGCCCCGTCATCGTAGTGGATATCCCCCTTCACATCATAGAAATCCAGCGCCGGCACATGAAACTCCGGCATGGTGACCGTCCCCTCACAGATGAGATGAGACAGAGGCCCGCGTCCGGAAGCAGTCAAAGTCATCTTGTCATGGATATCATCCCCCAGCCCCATGGAAGAAGGAATCACCCCCTTCGCCGTGACAGAGACGATCGAGGGGAGATTCTTTTCTTTGCAATCAATCTCGCAGTCTGCCTCGATGCCATTCCCCACCATCGTCCCGCCGAATTCCCCCGTCTTGATGTGGAGATCACTCACGCCGCGCGTATCGATATGCCCGCTCATCGCCACGCGCGAGATGAGATAGTGCCGTTGCCGATAAAAAGCCGCCATTCGCCCGTTATGCACCGTGATCTTGACATCCAGCGGCTTTCCCTCACGATTGAAATTTGAGATCCGATCCTCCAGCTTTTCCTTCGCATCCCGCGTCTTTTCCTGCTCGATCTCCCCCTGCCGGCGGTTGATGAAGTCCACATTCATTTCCTCATCGAAATACACCGCAAAGGCCGGGCTCTCCAGCGTGATCTCCCGGATGGTCGTAGAGACGAAGCGCATCCTGAGCACATCCCAAGGATCCACCTTGAAAGATCCGGACGGCACACGCAGGATCGGATTCCCCGCCGGATCATCCCACGCCAGCTTCTCGAAAGTGACACCGCCATGGATATTCGCGGTGATCGACTCCACCGTGATCGTCCCTCGAAGCATCTCCTGCCGAGAAGCCGCATAGTTGAAAAGCTCTGCCGCTCCATAGCTCATGATCTTCGCTACCAGAAGCAGCAGACAGAAAAGAGCGAGCAGCATTCCGAAGATCATGAGAAAATATCGTGACCAACGCTTTCCCGTCCGAAGCTCTTTGAGTGCCTTCTTCATCATGCCGCCCCCTTTCTATTTTACCTATTGTAGCATGTTCCGAACAAAGAAAAAACGTGGAAAGCGCCCATGCGCAAAAAATCCCGCCTTCCTTTAGGAAAGCGGGATGACGACATCAGCCGTCGTATTTCATGACCTGAGTTATAGTGATTTACGAAAGTATGATACATAAAACGACTAACAGTATTTCTCTAAAAGGATGCTCCGACTTTTACCATTGATTTTTTCGATTCAGGTATTCAATATACTGAGGTTCAAGTCTTACATAGCAGTTGCCAAAGCAACCCGCGGCCAATTGATATGGTTGAAAAACTAGGCAAACTACACCGTTTCCTTCCAAGAAATAATTAATCGGAACCGATTTAACATAGTCACCATTGATGCCCCTTAATATTTTTCCCCCATAACTATAACTGTGTCCCCCTAAATATTGCTTCAGGTCAGTTAATGTGATCCGAACATAATTTTCAAGCGGTATACGTTCCCCTGTAGTTTTATCGTAGACTAAATCATAGCTGGTGACATGATTTCCATTTGCCCCATATGGAAGCCAGAGGAAGTACAAAGAGAGTGACAAAACATCATCATCCTCATAATGTACTGTGTATTTTCCACTACAAGTATAGTACTTCCCACTTTCGAAGTCACTTCTAAGCTGTCCAACATAGTTCATGATGTCACTATTAATAGCATCTTGGGCGCTTTCATTCGCTCCTACCGTTACAACTGGATAGTCAATCTTCCAATTTATATCCTCTTCATGAATATTATTTACTTCTGCAAAGGATACGGTACTCGCGCATACACTAATTAAAAGTGCAGCAGCTATTGCTTTAACTTTACTCATAACTTTTTATCTCCCTTCTCTTTTAGTCCAACAGGTTCAGCACTGAGCCTCTAAGATTAGTAATTCCACATTATTACTTTGGCTAGCAATTAAAGCGAATGCCAAACAATACAACTCTATAGACGGGATGTAGATTCGAGACTACGCAAACATTATAGGTGCCACCTCTTCTTTCTTCACGCATAATCTTTTGATCAAGTGGAGCCACTTTCCCGCTGATATTAAACTTAGGCCAAGTTAGATGTTCGTTTTCTTCTCCTTCATCGTTTGCAGGCTGTGATAATAGTAAGCATTAAAATAAGGACAATGAGCATTACAAAGCTCCTAAACTGATTAAAGCTATTCTCATGTTATCGTCTCAGTCTAAATAAAAATTATCTTCTAATATGGCAACCATCCATGCATATTGATCTTTTTCTGCATAAGGAAACTTAAAGCTAAATGAGCAACACCTATCATCACTTACCAAGCCTTTGATATAATAAATTTTCCCATTTTTTACTCCAGAAACAGCATACCAACCATTTCCACAATCACTATACGTAATGCTTTCTGGTCCAACACTTTCTACGGTCATGTTATAGTACCACTCAGTGTCAGCATTGATGGGATTATATCCACCTGAAACAGAAAAGATAACTGTATGCTCATTATTATAAAAAGTAGCTCCATCACCGTTCATAGGAAGCTTAGCTGAAGTCACACAAGCAGGTACAAATGCATGATAAGAAAATCTCGAATTATCGTACTGATAAAAATCTTCCGAATACGTCGTATATAGTTCAGCAGAAATCATTTGTTTATTCCATATCGCAGGAATGCTGACCTCTTCCGCATAGGAAAAAGTAAAAGGCATAAGCAAAACCGCTATCAACATAATAATTTTTTTCATTTTAGGTCACCTCTTCTTTAGAAATGACTTTCATTAAAGCACTTGCTATATGATTCTTAATTATTATACTACAAATACATGACATTTTAGTACAAATAAAAAAGCATACAAGACTATCACTAGTCCTGCATGACTTTTTTACCAAACTTTAGAATTTATATTCATACCCGAGCATGTAGTTTCTGCCCTGTGAAATATAAGCAAACGTATCATCACTTGGCGCTGTCACTGTAGTGTAATCTTCTCGACCAAAGAGATTATTGACATGCAGGAAAACCTTGTGCTGTGCGCCTGGAGCATAGGAAATATCCAGATCTGTGTAAAGTGCCGGTTTTACTCTGGTCTTGCCATCATCCTTGGAATTGTATCGATATCCCAGATAGTTCGCCGTTAAAGCACCATTCCACTTGTCCTTATGATAGCGAATGGCAGAGGTGAATTGCAGGCGGTTATTGGTATGAATCCAATCCCCTACATTAAAGTTTTCATCCACACTTCTTTCGGTTGGATTGCTGTACGAGATCCCCCAAGATGTATCCCAAGCATCATTGTGATGAATATCAGCAGAAATTTCAACCCCGGTATTTTTGCTATCCGAATTGGTGTACTGCATATCTCCGGTAAGAGGGGAAACGCCTTTGATACTCTGGATCGCATCCTTGATATCGTAGTGATAGAGCGCTACTCGCCAGGAGGTTTTCCCCTGGTTCAGCTTGTAGCCCATTTCATAATGAGTGCCATGTTCTGCTTTCAGATCCACGTTCGGTAACATGGCAGCCCCACCAAAAATCTTAGAGAGCTCGGGTAAGCGGAAGGATTTTCCCGCCTTAGCATAGAAGCTGCTCTTGTCATTGATCGTATGCAGGTATTGAATTTCCGGCGTAAATTTATTCTGATTAGTCTGGACAGTATCTGTTGTTTTACCACTGATTACTTCTGTGCTGCTACCAGTGGCACGACGCACGAAGGTTTCTCTGGCGTTAAAAATCATCTGGTCTTTCGGTGTCATATGCCAGTCATAGGAAGCATAAATGGAATACACATCCCTGTTGTATGTCCCAAATTTCGCGGGCTGTGCCGGTCTATCTCCCATTTTCTTCGTCCCGGCGCTTTTCACATCCATGTCTTCCCGCTTATAAGAAGCCCCGATCAGGAATGTATCATCCCCGCCTGTCTTGAATACCTGCTGCAGGTTCAGATTGGTATTATGCCCCTTTCGCCAGCTGTACTGAATATTTTCCTTCACGTTTCCAGTTTTCTTATTGTAGGTCAGCTGGTCATAGTTTCTTTCCTGTGTCCCATAGGAAGCAAAGGCAGTGAACCCATTCTGATCATCAAAGTTCAGCAGGAATGTATTGTTATCGTCTTCATACTTTTTCTCCTGATACGGACTCTTCGTATAACTGGAATCCATCTGGGACGCAGTATTTTTTGTGTTGACATAATTATGGCTAAACTTCCAATGGTCATTGATCGCATAGTTCCAAAAGATTCCTTTATCTTCGCCTTTGTTATAGTCATACCAGCGATCCGACGTTTTCCCCCCCATCGCCTTCGCTTTGGTGGTCGTCGTCATGTGGCTGATTTCGCCCCTGTGCTCGTAGTAAGCAGACGCATTGAACTTATCTGCTCCGACATTCAGACTATATCTCTGCTTGTCATAATTGCCCGCAGACACTTTCACACTGTTCTGCGTATGGGAGCGTGTAATAATGTTAATTACGCCGCCGGTTGCCTCCGAGCCATACAGAACAGAACCGCCGCCACGAACTACTTCAATATGATCGATGGCATCAGCACCAATATCCTCCAGATTGTACTTCCCATCCTGGTTCATTGGCACCCCATCTACCAAGACCAGCGTTCCTTTATCCACACCACGAATGTCGATCTTGCTCGTCATCGTTCCCATGCTGACACCATTTGGCATCTGTGTGCTGGCAAACACGCCCAATGTATTACGTAAGGCTTCAAATGCACTGCCTGCACCACTCTTTTCGATTTCTTCTCGGTCTATATGACTTCCACAGATGCCGGTGTCTGTAGATCACGGTTTTCTACACGCTGCGCGGTGACCACCACGGGATCCAGTTCGTAGATTTCAGCCGCACTTGCCCCCCAGAACATACGGTTGTACTCATTAAAAGGGCACCAAGAATGGCAATGCTTAACTTTTTCCCTGACATATCATTTACTCCTCTCAGCAATAAAGCGTGCTAAGCATAAATCATAAAACGAAAAAACTTTTTTAAGGAAACGCAGATTAAAGCGGTGTCTGATCCTATTTGGGGATCTTTATTTCAATGCAAGGAATAATCCAATGCGAATCGCGAGGTCATTTGAGAAGGATTATGACAAAGCAGTGAATAAAAATTCTTATAGGATCTGATTCTGCGATCTAATCAGCGTTCCCTTACAATGCAGCTAAGCAGACAATTCTTTTATCGTCTTAATTTATACCAAGCACGCCTATAATAGATTACATTTATTTTATCATGGTTAAACCGTCAATTCAATTGTACGCTTAATTACCCATGCGCAAAAAATCCCGCCTTCCTTTAGGAAAGCGGGATGACGACATCAGCCGTCGTATTTCATGACCTGAGTTATAGTGATTTACGAAAGTATGATACATAAAACGACTAACAGTATTTCTCTAAAAGGATGCTCCGACTTTTACCATTGATTTTTTCGATTCAGGTATTCAATATACTGAGGTTCAAGTCTTACATAGCAGTTGCCAAAGCAACCCGCGGCCAATTGATATGGTTGAAAAACTAGGCAAACTACACCGTTTCCTTCCAAGAAATAATTAATCGGAACCGATTTAACATAGTCACCATTGATGCCCCTTAATATTTTTCCCCCATAACTATAACTGTGTCCCCCTAAATATTGCTTCAGGTCAGTTAATGTGATCCGAACATAATTTTCAAGCGGTATACGTTCCCCTGTAGTTTTATCGTAGACTAAATCATAGCTGGTGACATGATTTCCATTTGCCCCATATGGAAGCCAGAGGAAGTACAAAGAGAGTGACAAAACATCATCATCCTCATAATGTACTGTGTATTTTCCACTACAAGTATAGTACTTCCCACTTTCGAAGTCACTTCTAAGCTGTCCAACATAGTTCATGATGTCACTATTAATAGCATCTTGGGCGCTTTCATTCGCTCCTACCGTTACAACTGGATAGTCAATCTTCCAATTTATATCCTCTTCATGAATATTATTTACTTCTGCAAAGGATACGGTACTCGCGCATACACTAATTAAAAGTGCAGCAGCTATTGCTTTAACTTTACTCATAACTTTTTATCTCCCTTCTCTTTTAGTCCAACAGGTTCAGCACTGAGCCTCTAAGATTAGTAATTCCACATTATTACTTTGGCTAGCAATTAAAGCGAATGCCAAACAATACACCTCTAATCTTTTTATCAAGTGGAGCCACTTTCCCGCTGATATTAAACTTAGACCAAGTTAGCTGATTAAATCACAGAATCAGTGTTTCCTTAAGTAGGACTTTATTCCTGTCTATTTTCTTACATCTTTAGGCATTGATTTGTTTCTTTCTCCTTTTAGCTCCGTTAGGTGCCACGCAGCTTATTGGCAATGCTCCAGATGAAATTGGCTTCTTCGCTGATATCTACTGGATTATCATCCCAAAGTATATCGATCTTCTGCTCATGAGTCATTTGAAATCCTCCTATACCCATATGTAAGCTATCGTATTGGATTCTCTATATATGCAAAATTTTTAGCGATGAAGTTTTCTTACTCTTTTATTTTACCTTATTTTATCCTGGTTTACCTTATTTCGCCGAAATTTATCATGGTATCGTATGAGCGTTTCACCGATTTCCCCTCTAAGTACAGGTACGGGCAATTTGTTCCCAGATTCTTCGACTCATGCCCCGTGTGATTTTCATACGGCTAGAACCCTATCCGGCTCGCTATGCTCGCCACCTTCCCCATGCGGGGAAGGCTTTTCGATTTTTCCCCGAGCCGTCATCCTGAGCGGTCGATCACAGTCTATGTGAAATAATCTTCGCCCGAAAAGAAAAGGAGTGAGTCGAAGGATCTCCTCGCAAAGCCGCTACTTTTGATGGAGACACCGAAAATATTCTCGCCTGATTTATTTTTATAGGCAGCTGCTGTATCCGGCGATGCGGAGGCATTTTCCCCCCATCAGCGTAATGCTATTAAGTTAAGGAAATCGTTAGCGACGCAATGTCTTGCTTCCCCCTTCGGGGGAAGTGCCGAAGGCAATAGGGGCATGCTAGTGGTTATCGAACAATGTGGGATATACCGTAGTGCTGCCCCCTCAGCCCTTCGGGCAGCTCCCCCGATGGGGAGCCAAGAACGTTCTTCCCGCTTAACTTAATAGCATTACCCATCAGCGCATGGATCTCCCCACCAAAAAGGGGGAGATCACCTCCCCCCTAAAATCAAACAAGACTTTGTGAAAAAAGTGCGCTATTGTATCATATTTCCGGAGAAAAAACAAGGCCGAACAATTATACAAAACGCAAGATGGTGGGGGGGTGACAATTTATCAATCAAAAGGTTGTATTTTAAAAACGCTTTGCGACTTGCATTTTTTAGAGCAGAGTTGTAAAATAAAGTCATGAGCTGAGGATGCATCTGTTTGCAAATCCAAGCCGGGCGGCGACTCCGATTTCGGAATTCTAATGCGCAAGGAATCATACGGAGAGCCGACTGATGGTGAGGATAGATCTGCAGAAGGATCCAAGGCCATCGGGCAGGCCAAGATGATGTGGACCTTTCTTTCGAAGCCTGCTCAAGGCCCAATCCATGTCAACCCCATAACCCCGGAGAAATCCAATTTGACCGCACACTTCCCTGCTGCATGGGAGGGCGTGCCCCGACGATAGCCAAGACGTTCGTACTTCGGTACACTTGACGCCGCCGGCACCGATTCCGAGCATCCCCTACATTTCAGTAAAGGCGGGCGGTCTTTCCGGGTGTTTTTTTGTGCGACTTCTTCCTATATATAGCGTTTCTCCGCGGTGCGCTATACCATTTCTTATCAGAGGAGGCATCTCTCACTCGAGACGTCGATCGCAGAGGGCCATCCTATTCTTTCCGAAACATTTCATGAATATTCCTCTCTTTGGCTGGCACTGCCTGCCATGGACTTACACGATAAGGAGGCCTACTATGGCAACCAATACAAAAATGCTTGAACTGACTTTCAACGTCGAAGGCGGACGTTCTATGATCCTTTCCATCCCCTCTCCGAAGGAGGATCTCACTTTGGCTACGGTGAAGGAGAAGGCGGCTCTCATCATCCCTGTGCTGGAGTCTTCCTCCGGCGCTCCCGTCACTTCGCTGAAAAGTGCGAAGATCGTAGAAACCAGCGCTACCGTGCTGGAATAGGGATTCGGAGTGACTGGTGTACCGCCTTCGGGCATCGCCCCGTTTCGTCATCCTGAGCGACGAGAAACGTCATATGTGAGATAACGAATGCCAGAACAGCTGCGACCTCGCCATCGATCGCGGTGAAACCGTCACCTTCATTCCCCATTCCTCATTCGAGCAGAGCTTTCATTCATGGGCAAGGGGAAGCACGCCCCCTTCCCCTATCTCTGCACTCATTTTTATTTCTTATAAGGAGAATGCTACTATGGCTATTCAGAATAAACTTGTCGATATGAAACTGCAGATCCGCGTGGAAGATACTTCTACGGGAGAAACAAAGGTGAAGAATCTGAACTTCACACGCATCAAGTGCGCGGCGACGAATGATGAGCTGTATGCGGCGGCGAATGCGATCGCCGCGCTGCAGTCCCGTCCGCTGTCGGGCATTCGCACGGTGGCGACCGGCGATCTGGCTGACGCCGGCTAGCACTGCAACGACAAAAAACCGTCCTGCAAATGATTTTGCAGGACGGTTTTTTATTTGACTTCATCCTCGTTTCGTCATTTCGAGCGAAGTCGAGAAATCTTTCTTGCACATCGGCTTTCTTGCCGGATGACTCTACTGGTTTGCCTGTTTTCCATGCGATCTCATACTCACCATTTTCCCTCCTGCCATGGAGATCCCTCGGCTCCGCTCGGGATGACACTGTGGGAAGAGCGCTGTCTATCATACATGGGAGCCAACCCCCTGCCCTTCGGGCATCCTCCTTCCTCTGGAAGAAGGTGCCCCTGAGGGGCGGAGGTCAGCCTCCCGCATGAAGGTGCCCCTGAGGGGCGGAGGTCAGCCTCCCGCATGTTTGACTATCCTTATCCTCGTATCGTCATTTCGAGCGAAGTCGAGAAATCTTTCTTGCACGTCGGCGTTTTTGCCGGATGGCTCTACCGGTTTGCATCTTTTCCATGCGATCTCACACTCACCTTTTTCTCTTCTGCTATAAAGATCCCTCGGCTTCGCTCAGGATGACGGCTCGGGGAATACCGCGATGTATCACCCCATCCCCTCTTTTTCTCCGCTGAAATTCAGATAGGTGTCGAGGAGCATGGTATAGATGTCTGTCGGGCTTTTGTCTTTCCACTCGTGAAAGGTATCCCTGTGATAGATCAGCCATGGGAAGGAGATGAGGGTGGTTTCCGAATGGGCGAAAACGTTCTCCAATGTCTTGTGATAGGCTTTTTCGGAGATGGAAGCACCAGCTGCATTTTCGTAGGATACATGCGGACGGCCGGCGTCATCGTAGAAGGTGTGCGTCGTGGCGATGGTTTTCGCATGGAGCGTCCCGTCCTGCAGGGAGAGCGCGAGATTCGCCGTCCCATATTCTGCGCCGTCGCGGTATTCATCTGTGAAGGAATACCACTGTATGCCATCGATGCCGTTCACGCTCATCGGTACGTAGTTCGTCATCATGATGTCGGCTTCGGAGCTTGTATCGGGCCATGATCTCCCGCATGGGATGAGTGCATCTTTCGCTTCATTCACTTCGTAGATCTTTGTATATGTATGAAGCCCTGTACCGCCCTCCTCTGCGACAAGGATCTCCAGGCGACCATTCCCGTCAAGATCGCTGCACATATAGCCGACGGTGTCCATACCAGGCTCTGAGAGATCCCAGATATCACGGGCATCCGTGATGAGATGGATCTGCTCTTCTGCATCCTTTACCATCATGGCAGCCTGTGTGGGATGCGCGCATGGCAGGGATGCGAGAGCGAGCAGGATCAGACATTGGCAAGTATGTTTCCACATGGGGATCGTCTCCTTTTTCTTTCGTAATGGTGTCTATCAAGTGATTCGTGATTTCTCCGACATGCCTCTGCTTGTCAGAAGTGTCTTTCTCCCCCGCCGTGGCTACTGCCTGCTGTGGAGCCTCCGCCACCCGGGTCTCTGTCTTTTTCTTTCGGCGTGCGGATACGATTCATGAAGAGGAAGGTGTAAGGTACGTCCTTGTAGGTGGTGAGGCGGCAGACGGGTATCATCACGTAAGGACGTGGTTTCCTTCTACCCTTACTATATCAAAAGGTTATGAAAAAATCACGTTCATTTTAGGGGGGATATCTGAGGCAGAGGGCATCTTTCTCCATGCAAAAAGATCCCGCCTGCCTACAAGCAGACGGGATCCCTTAAAACAGATATTTTTTCAAGAAATACACGATGACGCCGGCGAGGAAGATCACAGCGCCCCATACCAAGAAAAACCAAGCAACTGCAAGCACGATCGCGAGGAATGCGATGATGCCTGCGATGTAGAGGGCCTTTTTCCACCACGGGATGGCCTTCACATCGATGAATTCGATATGGATCCCGCTCTGCGGTGCTTCCTTTCGATATTCTTCTCCCTGTTCATTCAGGGTAAGTCCATGGTAGTCCTTCACATCCTCTTCGGACATGCGTCTGGGCTCTTCATGGACTTCCGTGTAGTCTGATTTCTTATCTTCACTCATAAGGATGCAAGTTTTTTATTCAAAAGCTCATTGATGACCTTCGGATTCGCCTTGCCCTTCGTGGCTTTCATGATCTGACCCACGAGAGCGCCGACGGCTTTCTTCTTGCCGGCTTTGAAGTCCTCTACGGCTTTCGGGTTTTCAGAAACGACTTTGTCGACCAGTTCCTGCAGGGCGCCGGTATCCGAGATCTGTACGAGACCCTGGGCTTTGACGATGTCTTCTGCCTTGCCGCCTTCCTTCCACATGGTGGCGAAGACTTTCTTCGCGATCTTGCCGGAGATGGTGCCTTTGGAGATCAGGGTGAGGAGGCCTGCGAGGTCTTCTGCCTTGACAGGAGCTGCGGAGATCTCGATGCCATCGGTAGAGAGCTGGCTGGCAAATTCACCCATCAGCCAGTTGACAGCAGCCTTCGGTTCTGCGCCGCAAGCGACACAGGCTTCGAAGTAGTCAGCGGTGGCTTTGTCATTCGTCATGAAGACAGCGTCAGCATCCGAGATACCGAAGTCTTTCATATAGCGCGCTTTTCTGGCATCCGGCAGCTCCGGCAGAGATTTTCTGATCTCTTCGATGTATTCATCAGAGACGGTGAAGGGGACGAGGTCCGGTTCCGGGAAGTAGCGGTAATCATTCGCTTCTTCCTTGGTACGCATGGACTTGGTGACGCCTTCTTTTTCGTCCCATGTTCTAGTTTCCTGGACGACTTTGCCGCCTTCTTCGAGAAGCTCAGCCTGACGCATCGCTTCGTATTCGATCGCACGTTCTACGCCCTTGAAGGAGTTGATATTCTTGATCTCTGTCTTGGTGCCGAGCTCTTTCTGACCGACAGGACGGACGGAGACATTTGCATCGCAGCGCAGACTCCCTTCTTCCATGCGGCAATCGGAAATGCCGACGTACTGCAGGATTGCGCGCATCTTTTCCATGTAAGCGACAGCTTCTTTAGCAGAGCGCATATCCGGCTCGGATACGATTTCCAGAAGCGGCGTGCCGGTACGGTTATAGTCGACCAGCGAATAATCGGAATCGGTGATGGAGGTGCCGTGATGGACGAGTTTCCCGGCATCTTCTTCCATATGGGCACGGGTGATGCGCAGGCGCTTCACTTCGCCGTCAACTTCGACATCGAGGTAGCCGTGTTCACAGATCGGCAGGTCGAACTGCGAGGTCTGGAAATTCTTCGGAAGATCGGGGTAGTAATAGTTTTTGCGGTCGAATTTGCTGAAGCGGGAGATCTCGCAGTTCAGAGCAAGACCGGCGCGGACAGCGTATTCGAGGACTTTCTTATTCAGGACCGGCAGCACGCCCGGCAGCCCGAGGCAGACAGGACATACATTGGTATTCGGATCTGCGCCGAAGGATGTCTTGCAGCTGCAGAAGATTTTGGTGGTGGTCTGAAGCTCGGTATGGACTTCAAGGCCGATGACTACTTCATATTTCATTCCTTGATCTCTCCTTTTGGCGCAGTTTTGGTGAATTCAGGATGAGCCTGTTCGAAGGTGTAGGCTGCCTGCAGGATGGTTTCTTCGGCGAGCGTCTTGCCGATGAGCTGCATGCCGAGCGGCATGGCGTCCTTGAAACCGACCGGAATGGAAATGGACGGTGCACCGATGAGGTTCACGGGTACGGTGCAGATATCTTCCATGTAGAGGGACAGCGGATCGGAGAAGGCACCAAATGTGAACGAAGTACCGGAAGCCGACGGTGCTGCGATGACGTCGCAGAGCTTGAAGGCTTCGTCGAATTCCTGTTTCAGGAGGGTGCGTACTTTGAGTGCTTTCAGATAGTACGCATCATAGTAGCCTGCAGAGAGGACGTAGTTCCCGAGCATGATGCGGCGCTTCACTTCTTCACCGAAGCCCTGACTTCTGGTCTTGATATACATATCGATGATATCTTCACCCGGTGCACGGAAGCCGTAGCTGACGCCGTCATAGCGGGCGAGGTTCGAGCTGGCTTCTGCCGGTGCGATGATGTAGTAGACAGAGACACCGCTATTGATATGCGGGATGGAGACGGGGACGATCTCTGCGCCTTCCTTTTTGTAGAAATCAAGAGCCGCATCGATCGCTGCCTTGGTCTCTTCCTTGATGCCTTCGCCGAAGAATTCCTTCGGTACGCCGATCTTCATGCCCTTGACATCGCGGACGAGGGCTTTCTTGTAGTCCTTCTTTTCCTGCGGGATGGACGTGGAGTCGCGCGGATCATGGCCTGCAATCGCATTGAGGACGATGGCTGCATCGGTGACGTCTTTGACGAGCGGCCCGATCTGGTCAAGGGAGGATGCGAAAGCCAGAAGGCCGTAACGGGAAACAAGGCCATAGGTCGGTTTCAGACCGACGATGCCATTGAAGGACGCCGGCTGACGGATAGATCCGCCCGTGTCCGAGCCGAGGGACCAGATGGCTTCATTCGCCGCGACAGCTGCCGCAGAGCCACCGGAGGAGCCGCCCGGTACATAGTCCGTATTCCACGGATTGCGGGAAGGTCCGAAGGCGGAGCGCTCGGTCGAAGAGCCCATGGCGAATTCATCCATATTCGTCTTGCCCAGAGAAATATAGTCTTCCCCTTTCAGCTTTTCGATGACAGTCGCATCATACGGGGATACCCAGTGTTCCAGCATGCGGGAGGCCGCGGTGCAGGTCTCGCCTTTGATGCACATATTATCTTTGATCGCACCCGGGATACCGGCAAGATCGGAGATCTCTTCTCCGGCGGCAATCTTCGCATCGACCTTTGCTGCGACAGAGAGCGCACTCTCATCAGAGGTAGAAAGGTAAGCATGGATGTCCCCTTCTACGCTGTCACGATGCGCGATGATTTTCTTTGTGAGTTCGACAGCGGAGATTTCCTTTTTCACCAGCTGTTCATGGAGATCATGAATCGTGTATTTCACTCGGCTGCCTCCTTAAATAATCTTCGGCACTTTGAAATAGCCGTCTTCCTTTTCCGGCGCATTCATGAGTGCTTCTTCATTCGTAAAAGACTGATGCGGGACGTCTTCGCGCATGACATTGTACTGCTCGACGGCATGCACGGTCGGCGCTACATCAGTCGTATCATACTGGTTCAGTTCTTCCATGTAGGTGAGGATGCTGTTCATGGAGTCTCTCATCTTTTCCAGGTCTTCGTCCACAAAGGACAGACGGGAAAGAAGAGCGATCTTCTGAGCTTCTTCTGTCGTGATTTTCATAGATACACTTCCTTACTCAAATTGATGGATAATAGAGAATCCTTATCAGATTATAACACAAATGAAGCGAGCTTTGCAGAAGAAATCGGGCGACTGGTGACTAGGGATTAGTAGCTAGGGATTAGGGATTAGGGATTAGACGTTAGACATCAGATACCAGATGTCTGATATCTCCCAGTCTCTTAGTCGTTTATCGCTCTGCAAGGAAGATTTCTCGACTTCGCTCGAAATGACGATACGAGAAGGACGCCCCCACTAGCCCCTTCCTCTGGAAGGGGCAGGCGAGCGCAGCGAGGCGGGGTTGGCTTCACGCTTGTTGAACAAGCGTAAAATGTTTCGCGCGAATAAAATCTGACGTCTGATGTCTCCCAGTCTTCTAGTCTCCCGGTCGTTTATCGCTCTGCAAGGAAGATTTCTCGACTTTGCTCGAAATGACGATACGAGAGAAGGCCGCCCCACTAGCCCCTTCCTCTGGAAGGGGCAGGCGAGCGCAGCGAGACGGGGTTGGCCTCGCGTATGTTGAATAAGCGGAAAGCAGGTCATACAAAAAATCTGACGTCAGACATCTCCCAGTCTCCAGCCCCAACAAAAAAAGCAGCCCGATGGCTGCTTTTCATTTTTCCTATTACAATACCTGCGAAAGGAAAGCTTTCGTGCGTTCCTCTTTCGTATGCTCGAAGACATCCAGCGGGCGGCCTTCTTCGACGATGACGCCGCCATCAATGAAGAGGACGCGGGAGCCGACTTCTCTGGCGAATCCCATTTCATGTGTCACGACGACCATGGTCATGCCCTCTTCTGCGACTTCACGCATGACATCCAAGACTTCATGCACCATTTCCGGGTCGAGCGCCGAGGTCGGTTCATCGAAGAGGAGCGCTTTCGGCTTCATCGCGAGCGCGCGGGCGATAGCGACACGCTGCTGCTGCCCACCGGAGAGCTGCGGAGGCTTGTAGTCTGCCTTGTCTTCCAGCCCGACTTTTTTGAGGAGCTGCATACCGCGGTCATAGGCTTCCTTCTTGGAGATCTTTCTGACCTTCATCGGCGCGAGCATCAGATTCTGAATGACACTCATATGCGGAAAAAGGTTGAATCGCTGAAAGACCATGCCGACTTCCGTGCGGACTTCATTGATATTCTTTTCTCCATTGACAGGCACCCCGTCGAATGTGATGGATCCCGTCGTCGGTGTTTCAAGCCCATTGATGCAACGCAGCAGCGTACTCTTCCCCGAGCCGGAAGGTCCGATGATGACGACGACTTCCTTCTCCTTGACTTTGACGCTGATATCTTTCAAGACCGTCAGATCGCCGAATTTTTTGCTGATGTGGGTGATTTCTATCAGATTCTTTTCTTCTGCCATTTATTTTTTCTCCAACATTGCTACCACTCTGGAAATCGCCAGCGTCATGATGAGGTACAGGACGGCGACGGTGGACCAGATCTCAAAGGAGCCATAGGTCTGCGCTATGATGAGCTGTCCGCGGCGGGTCAGCTCTTCGAAGCCGATGACGGAAACCAGCGAGGAATCCTTCAGCATCGCGATGAATTCATTGCCGAGCGGCGGCAGGATATTTCGTACAGCCTGCGGCAGGATGATATAGTACATGGTCTGCCACCAGGAAAGGCCGAGCGAACGACCCGCTTCCATCTGCCCCACATCGATCGCCTGGATGCCGGCGCGGAAAATCTCAGATACATACGCGCCGCTATTGATCCCGCAGGCAGCGACGGCCGCCACGAATGGCTCCACGCGATGCCCCGTCACGATCGGGAGAGCGAAATAGATCAGGAAGATCTGTACCAGAAGCGGCGTACCACGGATACAGTCTGCATAGATCGCAGCCAGGATGCGCAGCACCTTCACCTTGCAGATACGCGCGATACCGACAAAAAGGCCGATGCAGAAGCCGATGAAAACACTGACCGCCGTGATCTCGATAGTGACGCCCGCGCCCAAGAGAAGGATAGGCAGTGCTTTTTCGATAAGTTCAAAATCCATGTTTCATTCTCCTTACTATATATACATGCGTCATGCATGCTTCGATTTCATTTTATTGTACAATTTTACGGAGAGAATAGTCAATAGGAAGCCGGATTTTGTAAGTGTCAAGTTTTCCTCGGTAATTCATTTGACTGTCGATAATTACTATCTCCGTGGCTTCGGTTTAATCAGTATTTCTGTATCGCTCTGACAAGTCTTCCCATGGAGGAAGAAGAAGCTCCATAAACGCCTATACGCCCTTCCAGGCATCCTGGCCTATAGTTCTTCTGCGCCTCACTCCGCTTATTCTTGGCGATTCTGCGCTCTGCCTGCACTGCGGCTTTGTGCATGGCTCTATCCATCTTTTTGTAGCTCTTCCCATTAGCATGGTACAGGAGAGCTTGCGTAAGCGTCTTATTCTTTCGGGCGGTCAGTACCCAGACCATGTACTCCATTCCTTCGCTGGACCAGCTCCGCC